>JAEHJW020007487.1_pt1 | contig 18174 bp, 20 predicted proteins | sample 9271431 | NCBI WGS metagenome assembly JAEHJW02 | reverse complement strand
TGGGATTTGGGAAGACATTGTCGGCAGCATTACCAGGCCAGATTTTACGTCGGCCTCAAAGTCTGCCGCCTCTTGGGGCGTCATCTTGCCGGATTTGTAGGCGTCATACACCTTGGCAATAGTAGTTGCCGGCAATCCTTGCTGCTGTTGTCGCGCCAAAGCCTGTTGGAAGGTGCTGTCGCCCTGGCCGGCAATGGTCACTGGCTGGGCGGCCGGCGCCATGCTACCAACGACCCGCGCCACATAGGAGCGCGTACGCGGCCCCCAATTGGCTTTATCCGTCCCGCCGTGGTACTCACTCACAGCGGCCACGACGTCGCCCTTGTTGCGCGCAAGCGAGTCCTTAAGCACTAGGCCCGCCACTTCGGCGGCATTTTCCGGACTCAAATAGGGGTCAATGCCGTACTTTTCGACCGCTGCCTTGCGCGTAGCCGGAATAATCTGGAAAGGCGTACGGGCGCCCGCTTCCGATACTTGGTCGGCGTTTGAGCGCTCCCCCTTGGTTACGATAGCGGCCAGCAGCCCGTTGGGCAAGCCAAGCTTTGTTTCCGTAGCTAGCGCGAGGTCCGTCCAATACGGGTCGCGGTAGCTGTTCGGCGCGTCAGCCATTATTGCCCCTCTTGCCCCGGCGTTATCTGCCCGGTCGCCCAGCGCATATAAGAGCGCGTCGGCAAAGCCTTCTGCGCCTGTTGCGCGGCCCGCTTGGCGGTTGCGGCGTCCATATACTGGCGGGCAAAGTCGACAAAGGTGCTGCCTGCCGGGACATTGACCCCGTCGACCACAATGTCAGCTTTCGGCTTACCCATATGGCCGACGGCATTGACCCATTCCGCTTTTGCCTGCTCCGTGGCCGATGCGTATTGATTGATTTTGGCCATGCCGCGCAGGAAGCTAGCCATGGTGCCGGGGTCTGCCGTATCGTCCGGGAAACCTTTGACCGCAAAGGCCACGTCTTTGTCGGACGCGGAGCCAGGCGGTAAAGACTTCATGACCTGAGAATTGCGCAAACGTGTGTATTCCAAACGCAGTTGCGTTACTGCATCCTGATTGCCCATAATCTTTTTGTAAAGCTCCCCACCCTTGGCAGTCACGCCTGAGCGTAAGCCCTCCCGCTCTATGCGGTTGGCAAGGTCAATCATTTGGCCCGACGATTGGTCAGCGGCTACACTGGCGACGGTCGATTCGTTTATAATTTTCTTGGCGTCATCGCCCAAATTGAAAGCCGGGTTGGCCTTCTGATTCAGTTCATAAAGCTTCAATTCCGTTTCAGATTGGAGCTTATCCCGGTCAAGCTTGAGCTTGCCGGCGCGGTCGGCAATTTGACTATCCAGGTCCTTGATTTGCGACCCCTTATAGAGGTTTTCAAGCGCCAAGCGCTCAGGCGTATTTGCCGCCTCATATGTCGCCTTGCCCGCCTCCGCTTCACCCTTGGCAACCTCACCCGGCAACTTGGCCAGGGTGCTGAAGGTTGTCGCAAATTTCTCCGGTCCCAAGATCGAAGAGAGCAGCAGGCCCGTGGAGGTCTTTGCGGTCTCCGGGTGCAAGCCAATCAGCTTGCTAAGCGTATCCATGGCGCCCGCGTCCCGCTCCTGCCCGGAGTTACGCAAGGCGGCGGCCTGCTCCGCGGCCAGCCTTTGGGCAACGTCAGGCTGCCCGGCGTTAAGCGCGGCATAAATCTGCGTCGCCTGGCTCAGCTTGTTTTGTTGCTGGTCAGAATTCAGCATGCTCCAAGTATTTTTGAAATGCTCCGCTAACTGAGGATAGCGCGTCGTGATTTGGGCAAAATCGGTTGCCGTAGGATTTGGATTGCGGCTAAGGTTGGCCAGGTCCAATTGCATTTGCTTTTGGAGCGCAATTTGCCGCTGCTGCTCGGCTTGCTTGTCCATAGCCCCGCTTAGCGCCAAGCCGGCTTGAATGCCCCCCAAGGCAGACTCGAAAGGCTTTTGTACGTCCAAGGTGTAATTCATCGGTTGCATGTCAGAATTTCCCCATAAGCTTGAGCGTGCCCAGCATTGACGCGGTACCACCTATGCCATTCCACATATTGGCTTGCCCCTGCCCCGTAGCAAGCGCCGCGCCCGCGTTAGCCGCCCCAGTTTGCTGCAGGGCATTTATGATCTGATTAGACGAATTTTGCCCAGCGTTGCCGACGCCCGCCGCGGCATTCTGGCCAACACTAACCAGGCCGCCCAAGTTGCCATATTGCTGTTGGATAAGCTGGCTCAGCAGTTGCGGCCGGAATTTGGCCAGCGCCGCTTGCAGATTGCCGCCACGGAGTCCGCCCGTTGCCGACGCATTCTGAAGCATGGCATTTTCGCCCTGTTGCGTCATGGCGGCCATAGTTGGCCCGTTGGCAATGCCCGATATGGCGGCACTTTGTGGCCCGGCGCCATTTAGGCCAAGCAGATCCTTTTGCCCGGCAAGTGCCCCCGTGCCCGCCTCCGTGTAAGGCTTCAACAGTTCTTGAATGGCGTTAAATTGGCGTCGGGATTCCCCAATACTGGCGTCGCTTGCCGCAGTTTGGGCGCCTGCTGCTGTGCTGGCAGCGCTAGATTGTGCGTCGCTTGCCAAATACCCGCTAATTATTGATCCGCCCACAATGGCGGTCGCAATTCCGCTCATGCTAGAACCCCTTGCAAGCGCAAGGCTTGCCGATAATCGACGGTTACTTCCTCACCTTGATCACCCCCAGCGCATCCGGCAATACGCCTGAGCGCTACCAGCGCAATATCGCCATACTGCTGCATGACAAAATGAGCATTGGGGGTCTTTGAATGATTGGTAAAGCGGCCGACTGGAGTCCGATATCCCAGCACACGGGCGGGCGCAATAATTTCCCCAGCCTCAACCGGAGCGCTTAAGAAAACCCCGCGGCCCTCAATTGGCGACGGCCGAATTGTGACCTTGGCGCCGTGGCCTTCGGGCATGGGCATTTGGTCCGCTTCATTTTCGGATTGCGCCCGTACAAGCTCAGCCGTAAAGCCCGCCGCAGCAATAAGAGCGCGAAAGTCGTCCCGGTCTTCCTGATGGCAATCAATCAGCGCCAATTTGCGGCCGGCATCATGCGCTTGCCAGGTCTCGCTTTTGTCCAGATACATGGCCTCAAGCTTGTCTATGTCCCGCTCTTCCGTGGCATAGACGTTTTGCCATACGGTGCGCTCAATGACATAACCAACTTTGCGGCCAGGTTTGCCAACGAAAATGAGCGGCGCCCGCAGCACCTTGATTTGACCGTCGTCGCCAACCATGGCCACAGCGCCGGCAAGCACGATGTTTAAATGCTCAAACCGTTGAGCGTGGCCGATGGCAAGAACCCCAGCGCGCAAGGTTACTTCGCGGATATAGATGCCTGGCCCGAAATGATGTACGACCGGGCACTCGGCTTGAGGAAGCTCCAGCATTTGGCGCTCAAGCGTGTCGATGCATAGAACTTCGGTCGGCATTACTACACTCCTTTTCAGGGGGATGGTAAGCCGCTGGCCGCTTTATTTCGCTCAGCTATTGCGGGGCAATCCGCAATTGTTTTACATCCTACACCATTGCCGGCGTCGTTGTATACCCCTAGCTAATCTCGCGCCCGCTGGCCCTGATGTTGATTGACGTCGCGGCGCTTGCGAGGGTTGAGATAAAATCACCAGCCTCCAGCACTTGGCCGATAATCTCCGGGAAAGTGTAGGTTTCCCCGGCCTGCAGCGTCTTGGTCTTTACAATCAAGTTAGCGTTACCGGCGGCGCCCGCGGAGGTCACCAAATTGACAGACAGGGTAAGGGCGCCAGCGCTATAGTTGGTCGCCGTAAATTTGTCAATAATCGTCTTGACCCCGGTCGCCGTATATTGCGTGGTCTGCGCATTCTCCGCGTTCTTTGCGGGAATCAAAACTTTAACGGTCGTTGTCATGGCGGCGGCCCTCAGGTTGACATGTAGGCAAACGAAAATCGGATTTCATAGGTAGCGTTAGCCACATTCAAAGCGGCAATTGCTCCAGTATTGGTGTCTTGCGTTTCCAATTGGAAATAAGTGTTATTGATTATACCAAGCCCTTGAATAATTTTATTGGTTGAGCCGGCAAGCAAAGTCGTCCGTATCGGAATCGGCGGGTATATGTTGGCCACGTTGGCAAAAGCCGCCGGCAATCCTCCGACCGCCATTTGGCCGGTACCCGTTGCGGCAGTCCAGACGAGATATCCGGTAACAATCGTCAACTTCCCGATCTTCATGTATTCGCCACTTTGAGCGGCATACGTTGTAACGCCTGCGGTCCCTAATCCATACAAAGTCGGAGTAAAGGCCGTCGGCGCTACATAATCTGAAGTGTTAGCCGTGGCCGTTTGGATATTTGCCGTACCGTCAAAATTGACCCCGTTTATTGTTCTAACATTTTGCAAGGCGGTAGCAAGCCCCGCCGTAAGCCCGGCGGCCGTCCCGGTTAAATTTGTGGCTGTCCCGCTCGACGGCGTGCCAAGCGCACCGCCCTTGACTACAAAGGCGCCGTCCGTGCCTACATTAACCGCCAGCGCCGTGGCTACGCCAGTTCCGGGCGTTACCCCCGCCCAAGTGGTCAGATTGGCGGCAGCAGGTTGCGCGCCAATTGTGACGGGCGTTATTGCGGCAGTTCCGACCGTGGTCAATTGCCCTTGAGCATTCCAGGTCAGAATAACAGCAGTTGCCCCGTCGCCGGTTGGGCCGCCCGCAACAATTTGATCTGCCAAGCCGATAGTACCTGATGCTGTAATTGTCCCGCCGGTCAAGCCAGTGCCCGCCGTTATTGACGTGACCGACCCGCCGGCCGGCGGAGGCATAGCGCTAAGGTCTGAAACTTGACGCGATAAAATGCCAAGCTCTTCCGACAATTGACGTATATGAATCTCTTGAGATTGAATGGCATCCAGTACCGGCGGCGCCGTGGCCAGCACGTCTAGGGATTGCGCAATGTTGCATAAGAGGTCAAGCGCTTGGTCGGCCTTAGCCGACCCGCTAGCAGCCTCAATGGCGGCCTCTTCAATGGCAACCGTCAGCGCGGTAACTTCCGCCGGCAATATTTGGCTTACCTGCTTAAGCAATTGCTCAAATGCCCGCACGGCCCGCGCATTGGGTAAGAATTCCGCTAGTTGATTCCGCGTAAGCTCCCGCGGCGTATTAGACATTCAAGCCCTCGACTGCGGCCTCCAGCCGGGCAACCGAAATATGGGCGTCGCTATTGCCGCGGAATCGCTGGCAGCGCCAATGCCGCATGCTGCCCTGCTGTAGCCACGCCAAGCGCTTGATACGCTCCCCCTGCTTGCCGGCCGACCGCGGGCGCTCTTGGCTCCAGGTTTGTCCGTCAAGCGTGTAGGAGGTCCAGATTGTAGGATCTGCCTCAAGTGCCACATTGCCAGTAATGCACACCAATTCCAATTCATGGAAGATGGCGCCGCGGCCTTCGTTGTAGATAATGACCGTGCCAAACTCCCAGCCATTGACCTGGCCGTAATGGGAGCTAACCGCCGTCGTCAGGGTGCCCACACGGCTAGCGGTAGGATCTCCGCAAAGCCATTGGTCATAGCACCAAACCAAATTGCGGGCCTGATATTGCCCCGTGCCCACTAAGCTGGTTGTCAAGATAAACCAAACCGGCTCATTGACCGCTTGCGACGCCTTGGCGTCATATACCAACGTTTGGTCGGGAAGATGCACATATAGCCATGCGTGCGCTTTGTCCGTGCGGGCCTCCATGACCGTAAGCGCTAATTGCGCCTCCGTGTAGCCCTGCAGCAGCGTATCAATTTCGCGTGTTGAAATCGAAAAGGTCGACCCGTTGTTGCCAAACCATACGGCCGGCGGCTCATTACGGGCGCCGCCCAGAAATGCCACGCCGACATTATCCTCAAGCTGCATTTCGCAGGCGGCATAAGTACCGATGGCCCCGCGCATCATTTGCGCGCCCTCCACACGTTGGAAAGGGAAGCCGTTAGTATCGCTCCCTACGTTTTGGAAGGTCTCTATTGTGTAGCGATTGAGCGCATAAACCTCGTTGCGCAATTTAAGCACGCCGACAATAGGGTCCGGGTCAGCCTCAGAGCTTCCATACTTGAGCGGGTCGACGGCCGTTGGGTCAAGCAATTCCGTAACAATCAGGCTTGTGCCGTCCGTGGTCAAAAAGTAGCCATCAACCCATAGGAAGTCGACAACCGGCCCCAAGTCCGGGTCGGTAACCTTGGTAAGGGTTATGCCGTCCCAATAGTACAAATGGCCGCCGGATGATATACCCAGCCGGTCAAAGGAATAATCAAAGGTAACCTGGCCCCCGTTGCCAACGTCGCCCAATTCCGTAACCACGCCAAGCGAGGAAACGGATACCAGCTTTGTGCCCATAACGCGGTAGCATGTGCCACGCCAATTAACGCCCCCACGGTCTTTGCCAGGCCCCGTGGCAAACTGCACGATACCGTCGGCCGGGCGCAAGTAGCCTTGCGATATGCCTTGCTGCTTTGGTACCGGAACAAGGTTGCGCGGGTAGGAGGTCCGAAAGTCCGACACCCCGTCGGTATAGATACCGTTGAGAATCGGTACTTGCACGCTAAAAGCTCCCGCCGCCCTCGCCTGTCATAACATGCAAGGTCGTACCAGCGGCCGAGATATGGCTAAGCCTCGCCTCGCCGTCCCCTTTTTCAACGACGATGCTTTCCCCATTGCGTACCGGCAAATCAGCCGTCGTGGCATCCCCGGTCGGACATATCCGCACATAGCAAATATTGGCGCCAGAATTGACCAGGCGCACACTTTTGTCGACGGCATTGATGACAATAGCAGCGGCGGCGGCGGCCGGCGTGGTAACTTGATTGGTGCCGTAATGCGGCTTAAAAGGGGCGCGTATGGTCATGTCAAAACCTCCAGTTATCCTACTCGGTACCAAGTATGCAGCACCGCGTCGAAGCGCAAGCGGAAAAAGCCGTTAGCTGCAAAAGCCGTCGGACCACCAACAACCGACGCCCCATTGGCGTCAATCGTCAGCGCCGTAACAATCTGCGTGCAATTTACCAATACCTCTTGATGGTCGACGCAGTTTGCCAACGCGGGCAATTTAACCGTTAGCGTGGCCAGCAACCCGGCCGGCGTCAGAATCAGCCACACGCTGTCGCTACCGTCTTCGACCTGTACTGTAGCCCCGGCAAGCGGCGCCGCGTACTGCGTAATCTTGTCGTCGCTCACCGTGATGAGCGTTTGCAGGAAGGTAGCCAGGTTGGCAAGCGATATCTTGCGGGCATCCCCGTTGCTTTGGGAGTAGAGCGCAAGCAGGTCGCTGGCACTCGGGCTGCTCACTGCGTTAAGCTGATTGATGGTAGGCATTATTCGTACTCCAGTTTGCCGTCGGAGCCAGCCTGTACCGGGTCGTCAGGGGGATTGACAAACGGATTGATGTAATTGCGCCAAGGCTTGTTGCCGGCGCCGCGGGGCAGCGTGCCCGGCATTTGGCGCTCAGGCGTCGGAAAGGCCACTTGGTTGGCCATGTTGTTATAAGCCGCGTCCGCGCCTGTCAGCGTTTGAGGCGCCAACGTCTTGCCAAATCCGGGCGCTAAGCGTACAGCCAAGCCAAGGTATATTGCCTCATTGGCGAAGTCCGGTACGCCCGTATCGGCGTCAATATCGCTATCCTCAGGGCTTGCTGGGAGCGGGTAGCCAATGCGTACCCCGTTGGCATTCCAGCCTGCAACCATGGCATCCAAGCGCCGCAAGGCACTGTCTAGCTGCTCCGGGCTCAAATCAAAGACGTAAGCGGCTAGCCCGATTTCCTCAAAGGCTTGAGTAATAAACTGCCGCTTAGTCCAGCCCATGATTTACCCCGCGAGCTTGGCGGCAATCATGTCGCCCAATTTTTTGTCGGACGTGTTGGGACCAAAAGAAAGCCCCAATTCCGTAGCCTTTGCGCGTAGCTCTTCGCGGGTCGGCGGCGCATTGTCAGCGGCCTTACCCGCTAACGCCTCCGGTACCGTAGCAAACCAGCCGGCGGCCAGTGCCGCTTGCATGTCTGCCTCATCCTCGACGGCCACATGCTGGGACGCCGATTTATACACCAGGCGGGGAAACTCCATTACGTTACCTCCTGAAACGCGGGGCCTTGCCGCTGGCCCCGCTGGGTTGGATTACCGCTTAGCCAATGCGATAGCCGACAAAGGCGTTGGCGCCGGTATAACGGAATCGGAAAGTGCCGGCGCTTGTGGTGCCCGCCGCGCCCGGCCCGACCGTTACGTCGCCAACAAAGGTAACGTCAGCGTCGCCCGCCGTCAGCGTGGAAATGTCGACGGCTCCAGCCCCGAGAGTAATCAGGGTGAAGTCAAAAGCATCCCCGGCGGCAATATCCGGCCCGCATCCGGCCAGAATAGCGGCCCCGGTCGGCGTGGTCAGCGTCGACGCCACGGTAATGGTCTGCACACAAATACCGCCGATAAGTTGCGCAGCGGTTACGCTTTGCGCACCGTCGCCCTTTGCCGTGGCCGCCGATTGCTTGCGGAAATAGCCGGTATCGGAGCGCTGGAATACCGCCCCCGCAATGCCGCCGCCCGCTTTTGCACCGCCGGCAATAATGGCGCTTCCGCCGTTGCCGTCGGTTGAAGCTGCAGCACCGCCGGTTACCGACGCGTCCCCGCCGTCGCCAGTTGCACCAGCCCCGGAGGCGCCGCCGGTCAGTTGCGCAGCGCCGCCGGCCCCCGTGCCCTGGCCGGCGCCGCCGACCGTCTTGCCGACCCCGCCTGCCGCGTTACCGTTGGTACCGGCGCCGCCGATGACACTGGCAACACCGCCGGCCCCTGAGGTAGCACCGCCAGCACCGCCGCGTACCGTTGATGCTCCGCCAACCCCGGTTGCGCCAGGCTGGCCGCCGGTTAATTTGGCCTCACCGCCGGCATTCCCTGCCGTGGTTGAAGTGCCGCCCTTGTACTCGACGTAACCGCCTTGCGCGGCTTGCAGGCCGGTAAACAGGTACGTGGCGTCAGCCGCAGTACCATCGGGCGTCGGCTCAAATACGGCCGGCGCAGATCCGGTCTCATAAAAGGCGTCGTCCGCGTCCGCTTCCACACGCACACGCGTTGCATTGGTGAAGGCCGCCGACAGATACTCGCTACCCGCGGTCGTAACCGCTAGCAAGCTCCAGGCCGGCGGGATATTCGGCACGCCGACCTGCTCATAAACTTTGCAGGGCGCATTGCTGAATACCGCTATTTTCTCTGCGGCGGCGACGACCACTTCCGCCACACCTTGCGCATAAATCTTGGTTGCCATGATTGCATTTCCTTTGAAGAGGGTTAAACGAAAGGACAACGGGGGCCGAAGCCCCCGGAGGTCGCTTTACGTTTGGCTAAACATCATGAGCCCGGTCATTTCGGGCTGTTTGTTCACCACGCCGAAGAGCGTATCCAAGCGGTATTTGATCTTCATGGTGTTGATGTCATACCACTTTTGCAGCACCAATTCGATGCCTTGGTCGGTGCTAGCGCGCAGCACTGCGGTACCCGCGTCGGTCGGCACGGCATAGCGGCCCGGCAGGATTTCCATTGCGTCTTTTTGCCAGAAAGGATTGGCGTCGCCCGTAACCGTATTCAGGAATACCAGCGCACTGTTGGCGGCCTTGGTGTTGATGACGCAGTTTTTGTACTGCAATTCCGCGTCGGTACCGCCCTGCGCCGTAATCATGGGCGGGCTGATGACCATATGAGTACCGTCGGTCACACTGATAACCCGGAAGGTCTTCAGTTGCCCGGTATCGCCCTTGGTGATGTGATGCACGGCATTGAGCGTTGCCACGGTAAAGGCGTCGCCCGCCGCAACGTTGGCGGTCGTGCTTACCGTAATGGTCTGGTAGCGATTGTCGACGTTGGAGGTCTCCCCCGTGGCTGCCGTGCGCGTGGCGACCGGGGTGTAATAGTTCCCGCCGCCGTCCAGAGTCGACATGGTGATACCGGCGCCGCCGGCCGCTGCCGTAATGCGGTTGGCATAGTCCAACTTGTGAGTCTCGAAACTGGCAACCATGCCAACGTAGCCTTTTTCATAGGCGGTAACCGGCTTGCTGCCAGGTTGCATGTTGGCGCGGCCTGCCAGGTTGCTGGCCATGCCGTTATAGCTCCGGGTGCTGAGGGCCAAATGCCGGTCGAAGGCTTGCACGCCCTGTTCGTTCATGATGGCTTCGCACTGTGCGACGTCATCGTAGCCCGACGCGGCCGTGGTGCGCTTGACAAAGAGGGTGCCTTGGGTTGCCGCAACGTTCATAACCGCGACGTTGATATCGCTGGCCAGCTTTTGCTTTGCCGCCTCACCTAGCCGCTGCTCTTGGAGCGCGTCGCGCAGTTCGGTAGCCGTCATGATCCACGGCACCGACTTGTTATAACCGATGGTTGCCGGGACAAGCAATTGCGTGGAGTCCGCAAAATTGGCGGTTTGGTCCGTACCGTCGAAGCTTTGCGCAACATAGGGCTGAGGGCGCCAAATCACGTTATTGGTACGCTCCATCATGACTTGATCGGTCGTATAGATGCTTACGTTTCGAGACAGTACCAGTGCGTCCTGGAAGCCCTCCAGCATCAATTCGAAGGCGACCCGCTCTTCCTTGCCGAAGGCATTTGCGGCCAGCACCATGCCGGCGGAATGCATGTAACGAAAAAGCCGTTGGTTCAGAATTTCCCCAACGTAAACCAGCAGCGCGAGCATATAAATGCGGGCGCCAAGCAGCATTTTGGCAAAAGATTTCATGGTTGCAACACTCCTAAATAGGTTTGAGAAAAGATTAAATTGCGTCTTCGCTCACCCATTAGGCCGGGCGGATGCCGTTTTTATTACCTGCCGATTTATAAGGCTGGCGAAACCTTAGGACACATCGTATACCAATTTACAGCAAAATCAAGCGGCCTGCCGCTTTTGCCGACGGTACTGCATGACCTTGGTATAGTCCCCGGTCTTTTCGGCCTCAGCGCGCAAACGTTCAAGGGTTGAATCCACAGATCCGGAGATTGGGCCAGATCCTTGGATAATCCTTTCGGGCGGCGGCGCTTTACGTGGCGTAACTTTCAATTGGGTCTCCAGTTTGGCTACAGCAAAGGCGTATTTCACCGGGTCCGTAATGGCGGCCAGTTCCTTGGCCTTTGCCGGATTCTTGCCCAGCGCGTAAATCACGACCGCGGGATTCTCAGCACCCTGCAGAATGATGCCCTGTTGAGTGCTGTTAAGCGTGGCCTGTACGGTTGCCTCAGCGTCGTCAAAATCCTTGACCTTAAGCGCCGTCTTGGCGGTACCATAGGCGGCTAGCTTCGCCTCCCATGCCGTTTGCGTGGCTTTGGCCGCGTCTTCCGCCGCCTTAGCCTGCTCATCGACTTTTCGCTTCTGCTCATACCAGGCGGCTAAGGCGGCTTCATATTTCTCCGCGTCATAATCGTGGTCTTCAAGTTTCGGCTTGGCTCCCAGCGCCGCGGGTTTGGTCTCCGCGCCGGCATTGGCCTTAAGCTGGTCCTCAAGCTCACGATTGCGCTTGACTAGCTCCCGGTGATTCCGGCGCAATTCTTTGACCCATTCGGGCGCCGGGGTTGTTTCGTCTTCGTTCGGCGGCGCAGCATCCCCGATAGTTACAACAACATCGTCGTCGGCTTGCTGCTCATCCCCGGCGGCGGTCCCGGTATTCTCTTCGCCCTGTTCGGATTGCTGCTGCTCTTCCGATTCGACGTCGACGGTCTCATCGTTTATTACTGCTGCTGCTGCGCCGTCCTTGGTTCCCATAATTACCCCGTTCTAAAACTCACCCGTTATTGGCCGGGCGGATGCCGTATACCTTCACTCTACACCGTTGCCGCAGGTTGCGCTAGTGCCTGCGATTCCTGCAGCAACTGCGCCCGCTGGGCGACGTCAATGTTATTGAGGGCGGCCATGGTTTCCGCCTCAGTCTTGCCTGCTTGCGCCACGGTTAGCACCGTCTTAGCCCTGGCTTGCGTGGCCTCAGCGCTAGCCTGATCTGCCGATGCCTTAAGGAATTCTGCGTTAGGATCTGGCGGCGTATTCTGTGCCTCCTGCGTCAATTGCTCTAGCTCATCGTCCGTCGGCTTGATGACGCCCATTTTAATGAGCTTATGCCGAAAGTAATCCCGCACATCGCCGATACCCTCACCCTCCATATTCATCATAGCCATGGAGGTTAGAACCTGCGTTGTCTCCGGGTCTTGGGTAATCTGCATCATGCCGGTAAGCGCCCGCACCGTTGCTTGCTTTTTGCTAGCTGAGCTTGGCCCGACGTCGACCGCAACATCGAAGTCGGCCGCGGTCAAATCGTTTTCGTGTTCAATTTCCCCGGTCTCCTGGTTGGCAACGGCGCGCATAAGTTCTATCTGCTCAACTTCGCCTCCGGCGCCAACGCCCTTCATCTTGCGACCTTCCTCGACCAGTATGTCCTTGGCCATGGATAGCCACACTTCACCGGAGCGGCGTATAGCCTTGGCAAAGTTGCTGATATAGATGAAGGTCTGCATATCCAGCCGGTTTTGAATTAGTTCTACGGCCTTGCCGCTAATGTTTGGCTGCAACTGCTCCCCGGCTTGCTGATTGCCTAATACGTCCTGCATATCCTGCTCGGTAATCTGCAGGAGCGCGGCCAGTGCCGGCGGTATCTCCGGGGCCTTGGTGTAGCTTTGCGGCCCGATGGCGACCGGGTTGCCGTTGGGGTCCGTTAGCTGATTGATGAGCAGGTACGGGTAATTCTTGATGTTATCGTCGGCCCACATTTGCTGATGGCCGGCGACCTGCTCCGGGGTAAATATTGGCTTTTCGATTGCACTGTAAGCGGCGTACTCGCCCAGCTTGGAGCGTTGCATGTTTCCCAAGCGCTGGGCGTCTTTGGCCAGGCGAACATGGCCCATGCAGCGCTCAACGTTGTCGACAAACCAGCGCTTGCCGTAGAAAGGAATGATTGGAATATTCTTGCCGGCGATAATGCCGCAATCCTCCAGGATGCCAGCGCCGCTCATGATGTACTTATGCACTTGGCGGGTCTTGATTTTTTTTTGGCGGGCCTCGCGCCACCCTGTGGCCGCTAGCGTTTCCTCAAGGGTTTCGTCATTCTCAAAGTCTTCGTCGCGTATCTTGCGCTCTTCCCCCAGCGGCCCGCGGTAGAAGTGGAGCGTTTCTCGCGCCTCTTCGACCTTGTATAGCTCCGCAACATAGACGACATCGGGCGTCAGCCAATCAAATTGCCGCTGATGCACTTGCTTGGGCCAGCTAGCCGGGTCGTCGTTCCACTCGGCTTTATAGGCAGCCCGGCTCATCGCCGTTAGCACATAGCAGCGCTTAGCATCGGCCTTATCCTGGCGCTTGGCGTCCAGGTTGAAAAACACGGAGCTATCCGCGTCAAAAATCGGCTCTATGCGGATGCGCTGGCGCTCATCGTCTTCGTCTTCCTCATTCTCATAGGCCGTGCGCAAACGCCAGGCACCATAGCCGCCGCCGACGCCCTCTTCAAAGGCGTTGTCGTACGCCTCTTCCGCGGTACTGTCCTGCTCATCGGCCCGGTACAAGCTGGCGCACGTTTCGGCCAGGTCTTCCGCATCCTCGCCCGCCTTGCTGATGAAATTTACGGTAATGCGGTTGTTGCGGTACTCGTTGATAATCCGAATTACCGCAAGGTGGATTTTATTAACTTCAAAGCGCGGCTTGTTGTCAAACTGCGCCCCTAGCGGGCCCTCCCATTGGGCGCCGGCAATGGAGTAAAAGCGCCTGTCCTGCAGGCATTGCAAGCGCTCATCGCGCAACGCGGTTTGTATCTCGTTAAATTCTTGAATAGCGTCGCTGTGTACCTTGCCTAACCGCTCTTCCTTAGTCATTCGTGCCATGGTCACACCTTCCGCTTAAAGTGGTTGGTCGACGCCAACGGTGCCGCCTGAATTATGGGCTTATCGTACCGTATTGGCCATTCATAGTCTACGCAGTACCCGACGGCCGTGGTTATATGCTGATACTCGCTGTCTTCCTCCAGGAAGGTGGAGCCCTTTTTGATCTGCACCGTCGCAAAGCCTTTATGCACGTACTTGCAGCGCTCAGGATTGACGTAAAGCGAGGTCTCGCCCGCTGCGTTGCGTATCTTGGCGCGTACGGCATTCTGCCTGTCCTTGATGGCCGGCGCCGCGGCCTTAACTTTGCGCTCCACATTCCAACCATTGGACCTTAAGACTTGCTCCATTTCCGTGTAGTCACTGGCGTGCCCGTGCTTTTCCCCGGCGCGACCAGCCGGATCACCGTAGATTATGACGTTGCGGTTACCGTGGTTCTTAAAGCGCTCCACAAACTCAAGAGCCGATTGGCGGGCAACGGCAGACTGTAATACGATTTCATCCAAAATATAGAAAGCCTGGCCGCGGCGCACGCCAATGCCCGACGACATGGGCGTAAAGTTAAAGTCGTGGTGCCACATGATTTGCTCATGTGGTTGGATGGTCTCCGCAGTCAAATTCCAATCGCCGTAATCCTCATACACCCGGCCGCTTGCGGTCTCAAAGCTCGCCTCATATTCCTGCCGATATTGGCGGGCGCTCATGCGGCGCTTGGCCGCTTCGATTACGTCAGGCGGCAATATGTCCGACGATTTCCAGGTATAAAGCTTCCAATCCGGGTCGCCTGAGGTCCGGGCGTATTCGGCCAGGTCATAGTAATGATTCAAGCCGTCGGGCACACCGATGAGCCAGCACCAGGCGCGATAGTCCGGGCGGTTGGGATTGAAGGTATCAAGGGCCGGGCTAATATTCTCGGCCCAAGCGTGGTCATGGACGTCGGCAATCTCATCAATTACGCCCCCGGTCCATATGCTACCCTCCATGCGCTGGGGCTGGTCAAGGCCAATCAGGTTGATGGTTGCGCCATTTGGCAAACGGATCTGCAATTCCGATTCAAGTACGGCCCGCTGCCCCAGCACGGAGGTAAAGCAAAGCCGCTTCATGTCCTGCCAGTAAATCCGCTTGACCTGATCGCGGGTTGGCGCGGCAATGAAATACGGCCCCGGCTCCCGCATGGCCTCCCGTGCAACGTACCGCTTGGCCCGCTCAGTCTTGCCGCTGCGCCGGCCCGCCGGGACTACCTTAAAGCGTACTTGGTCAGTGACCAATTCCGATTGCTTTGGATGGTCCTGCAGCGGATACCAGCGGGCAATATCCTGAGCGTGCGCAGGGTTCATAGCGACGCTGCAATGAGCAGCAGTAGCACCGACGTCGCGGGCGCAAATGGTGCCGCGCAGATAGCGGCCAGCAGCAATAGGTTTTTCATACGGGTAATTTCTCCGCAAGTTCCTTCATGGCCTCAGCCGCCGATTGGTCGCCAGGCCCTTTCGGTTTTTCATCAAACATACCAAGGTAGCGGGCCAAGTTGGCAAGCGCCGCGTCTTGGTCTCGCGTCAGCAACTTAAAGCCATCCTTGGTCTTTTGAATGCCGGCATACAAGCGCCGCGCCCCGCCCTTTAGCTTGCGGGTATCGTGGATATGTGCACGCTCTATACCATGCCCAAAGCACTCAGGGCACTCATGATGCGGCGGCCGGTTAGCATCAAACCCAAAGCCGCCCATACCATCAGGAGCGGGCCGGGCGGCCTCCACAGCATGGTCGACGGCGCGTGCATATTCGCCCTCAGTCCATTGGTATTGATGGTCAGCGCCATAGCAGAAGCGGCAGCACTCCCGGCGCAGTTCGACCAGTTCGTTGACGTCAGCGTTAGCAATTTCCCACCAGCGCCGCAAGATAGCCGACGCGGTAATCTCGTTGGCCACGCGGAGGTCGTCAAGGTGCTGGGCGACGGCGGCCTTAATATGGGATTTCTTCAATAAAATAAAGCCCTGCTGTCCCGCATTCTTTGGCGGATACCCAGCGCGAATAGCGGCCTGCGTCGCGTTAAGATCGACGCAATATTCTGTAACAAAACGGAATTCCTGAGGGCGCATGGCGTCGACGCTAGCACAAAGCGCCCGCGGTATCAATGCCACACTGCGCCGCCCTCCCGGCTATCCGACGCTACCCCAGCACCCCAAGCTATAAAATTACGGGGTGTGTAAAATTTACCCTTTATAATCATTACTCTACTCTCTATATACCCCTCTACCCCTAAATATTAAGATTGGTAGTATGGGGAAGTAATCTATATATAGATATAGAGCATAGTACGTCTACATCTATATATAGATTACATATAAGAGCTACAACCTTGGAAACGGTGCGCGGGGTGGGTTTTTGGGGTAATTTTATCTATATACAGCCACGATGTAGACGCCTATAATAAAGCGGCATCAACTTTTTAAAGATATCTATAATGAACATTGTACTCAGGCATAACGCCAAGGCGCGGGGAGAAATTACATATTTCACTGGCAAGCCATGCAAGCATGGCCATTTAACCTATAGGTACACAAATAGCGGCGCATGCTCCCAATGCGTGAAGGGATACAACGGCGCAACGGCTGACCCGACTTCAATGGAGCGCAGGGCCGCCAAAATGCAATTGGTGCGCGTCAATGTCCGCGCCAACGTTGAAGACCGGGATACCCTTGCGCTTGCGGCCTTTACGTTGGCGGCCTTACGCTTCCCGGCCTTGACCTTATCGGACGTCGACCCTCGTTTGCTGCCTGCTGACAAGAGCGGAGGTACGGCACTATATGCACTCCATTGCCATCAGGACGACATTGCGGCCCTCAAGCGCATATCAGGCGACCTGCTTGACGCGAAGCCCTTTGACGTGGCCGCGGCCAGGCGTAAGGCCCTGGCCGGGGCAATGGGGGAGCTTCAAATTGACCCGCCTCCCCCGCTTACCTTCAAATAAAAAAGCCCGCACTTGGCGGGCTCTAAGTTGTTCCGGGCGCGGTCTATCCCGGCGGCCAAAATACTGCAATTCGCTCCTTTAGGCATTGGCTGTATTTTTCCATTGCGTCAAGTTGATCCCGCAAGCGGTATTGCTCAGATACGTCGGCCTCTTGGTAAGTTTGCGTACCGACAAACACCTTTAGCTTGGCTATCTTGCCGTCAAGCTCGGTCTTTTCGTTGATGACCCGCTTTTGATGTGGCTGCAGCAGATCAAACGGCGTCGCATTATCCTTGGCGTCGATACCGTTGCGTGCCGTGGCCAGCAGGAAGCCCAGCAGATGCCACACCTTGGCCTTGGCTTTCTCCAGCGCCATGCGCTCCCCTATTGCCTCATCGTAATTGGCCGGATCTACGCAGGCGCTTTCCTCAATGAGGGTGAAGCCGTTGCGTAGTTTGACCAGCACGACCGTATGGTTGCCCATGCGCCCGGCCAAGTGGCCGGCGATGAAGCCGTCGACCATGGCCTGAGTTACGCGGGTGTCGTCAGCCCCTTGAGGCAGATAGGCAGCCTCAAATACCGCTTTGGGGCTCCAGGAGCCATAGCCGTCGGGATAGACAACGTGATAGCCCGGCTGGCCGTCTTTGACTTCTTCCCAAGCCTTTATTTGCTTGCTGCCGATATAGAATTGCGTCATTTGGCAGCCTTCCTCTTCGCGGGCCATGGTTGCACTTGTACCCGCTTGACCGGGAAGGGCTCCCCGGCCGCTTTGCACATCTTGATGAAATGCCGCTCCCGGTAGTTAGGCGCCCCGATCTTTAAAACAAAGTCGGTACGGCTGTTGCGCCGGTCAGGCTTGAAGCGCCGGCAAGCTGATACAACGGTTTTAGGGTCGATGTACTTCACGGCTCTCCGCGCCCCTGTCACCATCAGCATGGCGACAACGGCGGTTATTGCTGTTGCTACGGTCTTCATTACTCACACTCCCTATAAAAGCCCCTTGCGGGACGGTTGGCTACTTCAATACCGCCAGCGCAATATGCTGACCAACGGTAATGAGGAATCCGGCTAGCACGCACACGACCAAAAAGCCGATGCTGGTCGTTATCTGATGGTTAATTTTGTGTTGCCTCAGCATCCTTTTTTGCTCTTCGCTCATTGCCGGCGGCATTCCGGTAACAGGCTTGTTCCCGTGTCTCATTGTGTTATCTCCTAATAATGGTTGGGTTGTTCAGGGCTCCAAAATCGCCCGGATAATTTTAGCCTGCGTAGCGATCGCTGCTTTTCGGGCGTCGTCGGCGGCGTCGTCGGCGGCGGCGTCGGCGGCGTAGGCGGCGGCGTCGGCGGCGGCGGCGGCGGCGGCGTAGGCGTCGGCGGCGTAGGCGGCGGCGTAGGCG
>JAEHJW020009520.1_pt1 | contig 18175 bp, 34 predicted proteins | sample 9271431 | NCBI WGS metagenome assembly JAEHJW02 | reverse complement strand
CGGTGATGCCGTTGTCGGAAGAACTGAAGCAACTCGGAAGTCGAGTAGTAGCTTCCGACCATGACGTTGCCCTTGTCGGTATAGACTTCGAAGTGATTCAGGGAAAAGCTCACGCCAATGTCGGCGCGTTGTTCATCATCCAGATTGATCTTGAGACTACGAACACTTTGGGCTTCCATGATGTGTGGCTCCTGTCTGGTTCCGATCACTCAACAATTAAAGTATAGTCCCATTTCGAAAAAAAGTAAAGCCCCTCTTTGCAGAAGGGCTTTGTCCTTCGAGGTCACTCCCCGCTATGTCTCCATGCGCGGAGTTCATCTTGTCACTCCGGTTTCCCAACAACACGCAGGAATTCGGCAGCTTGCGCGTCCCTGGCAGCGTCCCTGGTAGCGTCCCAGGCAGCGTCCCAGGCAGCGACCCTGGTAGCGTCCCAGGCAGCGACCCTGGTAGCGGCCCAGGCAGCGGCCCTGGCAGCGTTCCTGGCAGCGTCCCAGGCAGCGACCCTGGCAGCGTCCCTGGTAGCGTCCCAGGCAGCGTCCCAGGCAGCGTCCAACTCGGCGTCAGTCGCCTGCCCATGCGCATGCCGCTCGGCGACATCCAAAGCCGCAACGCTTCGCTCGTCGGTCATCAGGCGCTGCACTTGGCGCGCGCACCAGACCGCGTACGAGCGCCATTCACGCTCGTACTGCGGTTCAGCGCGGCAGCACCACAGCGCATCGTCGAGTCCGTTGATGCGCAGTATCGTGGCGTAAGGCAGCGGCTCGTCGTCTGCTTGCGTCTTTCCAAGCCCGCGCAGCAGCTTTTTCCAGCCACTCTCGCAAGGACTGTACGCACGGATGCGGTTCAGGGTTGTCGTCAGCATCATTCACTCCACATTCACCGTTCGCATCATCACGCCCAGCGCGTCGGTGTAGGACTTTTGATTCATCACTTCTTCGGTGAAGTCCGAGACTGCCTTCGCGTCGAGTCCTTCTCGACGCATCGCGCGACGAATAATCCCGATGAGATTGAACACGTTGCCGTCCTGTCCGACCAGTTGAACGGTGATCTGCGGATACTTGACTTCATTGGCCATGATGTTCACTCCTTGAAGCGCCAGACTTCGGCTTGACAATAACCGGCGCGGATTCGCTTGCCGGTATCCTCGAAGACCCCCGAGGCCAGTGCAGGCGCTCGCCGGCATTCGTTCTCGCCCCAGGTCTTCACTGCAAACTCCCCGGCGCGTTCTAACGCCACCGAGTCGTCCAGATTGACGGTGAGAACCCCATCAGGTTCGCCATCTTCGGTTTCCAGGCAAATTGCCAGATTTCCTTCGCCGTAGCGATACCGCAGCATGTGGATCACTTCATCGCCAACGGTAATATCTCCGAGAAGATCCCCGTCAGCCAGCTTAGACACGTTAATCATGTTCTTTCCTTGGGAAGGCCACGCTTGTAGCCGGTGTTGAAGCCACGCTCGAAGCCCAGGGTGTAGCCGCGCTCGTAGCCTATGTTGAAACCGGAGAGGATGGTCTTTTCGAGGGATGCCTGAATTTCCTTGCGTTGCGCCGGTGTGGGGGCGACCCCGAAAATGGCACACAATTCATTCAGAACCACCTGATCCGAAACGGAGTGGTCGGCGGCTAGTTCATAGGGTTCGAATCGCTGCACGTTGACCAGCTTCTCAACACTTTTCTCGGCACTCATGATTTACTCCCTCAGTGAAGGGTAGGAATGGCCATCCAGTTGGATGTTGAAGCGATGGTGGTTCCATGGAAGAACCGCATTCTTATCTTGGAGCCCTCGCACCGCGTTTTCCGCGTCACTCAACTGATCGAAGTAGGCGCGATTGGCTTTCCTGCCGACCGCTTTTCCCGACTTGGTTCTGATGGTGAACTCGTAGCTTACGCAATGTGGCATCGTCGTTCTCCTGATCTACAACTAAAGTATAGTCGGATCTGTGGAAGAAGTAAAGGGCAATTTACGCCCTTTAGTACGGACTCACAGCGAGGGCAACCAAAAAAGTGAAAAATCCGCCGAGCGCCACGAGAACTCCCACGGTGCTGTTAGAAACTACCGGGCTGAACACCAGCATGCACATCGCGAGAATCAACAGAAGATAGTAAATCTTGGTACGCATGGCTTAGCTTTCTACCTTTCCCTCGGGTGACATACGCCCTGTTCGATGAGAGAGGTGGCGGTGCGACCGAAGAACCCCTGCAACTTCCAGCACAGCCCGGTATCGATCAACCGTTGCCACGCGGCGATGTATTGTTCTTCGGACTCGGCTTCATCGACTCCTTCGGCGATCATGGTCGCATCGAAGTCCGACATGCTTGAATAGTCAGCCATCACATTCTCCTGAAGTTGAGTTACGCCACGAGACGGAAGTCCTGGAAGTGAGCTTCTTCGTCCAGATCATCCTTGCCCATCGACCATCCGTTGTCCCAGGCAACGAAAAGGACAGAACCCTTTTCGTGGGGATTGGCGGAGCGGGGGTCGCCCTCGTGAACCGCGCGGACGCCCTCGCGTACAGCGTTGATTTGTCCGGAACCTTCATGCTTGATAAGCGGCATAGCGTTCTCCAGAAGTTCGATCTACAACTAAAGTATAGCCGATTTCCGGAAAAAGTAAAGCCCCTCACTCTGAAGGGGCGTAACCAAACATTTCTTCGATCTGTTTGGATGAGACTCGCTTCCCGTCCACCGCCCAGCGATAGTGGACGGAGCGCTTCTCGTGATGATTGGCCACAACGGAGCGGCAGGCTACTCGATGTGATCCGATAGTCTCCGTAGCCGCCCCCACTGCCAGAGTACGGGCGAACAGACGATCTAGCTTTACTCGATTGTCCATAGCTCTACTCCGGCAGCGCCTTAGATGCGCGCGAGGAAGTATTGGCGAACGTAGGAGGTGGCGATCTTGGAAAATTCCTTCCAGTCAATGCCGTTCTTTTCCAGCGTGTCGCTTTCTTCCTTCGCCGCGTCACTCATGCAAGCCTTGATGAATTCGCCGGTGTGTGCCGAGGTCACTTCATCTTCGGGGATGCCGAGCCGTTGAGCCAATTCGGAGAACATCTGTTGCATGCGGGCTTCGGTGAACACGTACTCCACAGCTTCCCGCACTGCGCGCACCTTCTCCACATCCACTGCGGCGAGGGTCTTGACCTTCGAGGCGCTGTGCTTTTCCCCCTTGACCTTGAACACGAGGCGATCTGCCACGCGTCCAAAGTTGTCTGGATTGTTGTCGTTCAGCGGAAGGTCATAGACCCAAACCACCCCTTCTCCGATCCCGGACACCCCGAAAGCAGCGCCCACCGGGCATCTCGCTTCAACTTCGTTCGTGATTTGAGCGAGGGTTTGTTGGGCTTCTTCCGGACGCTCGAAATCGACGCGCACGGTGTAGGTGGGGAATTGGTGAGCAAAGTAGACCGGCGTGGTACCTTCTTCGCGGTCTTGCTGAGCGAAGTATGAGCCAATCCCTTCGAGCATTCCCTGCGGAGCCCAGTACGAAAGATCGTCGCCAATCCCGGGGAACGCTATCCCGAAGATCACGAACATCTTTGGCAGTCCGTTGATAGCGACGCCCTTTTGGATGTTGCCACCACACCACTCCCCATACACTACCACCGGGGCATTTTCCGGGAAGTTGAGCATTTGGGAAGCGATCTGCGCGGCGCGGCGCACCGTATGGAGCGAGTCGCCTTGCATAGCGGCGCAGAACCCGGCGTTATCGTTTTCGAGCGATATGAACTGCTCGCGCGATTGGTAGAGGACTTCGGGCGCGCGGGGTCCGTTCGGGAAGCTCACAGCAGCGTTGGTGCCGTGAAGCTTTACGGTTCCGGTAAACTGGTAGCTGGGCAATGCGTTCCCAGTAGCCTCAGCCCACCGGCGAACGTCGATGATAACGTTCCGGAACTGTTCAATCGAGGGGAACTTATGAAATTGTTGGTCCATATTTTTACACTCTAAAAGAAGTTCAAGTCAAAAGTACGCCGATAGTATACCCTACTCGGCGTACAAAGTAAAGTGGGACGGCGGTTAGTTGGGAGCCAGGGTGATAGATAGCTCTACAACGGCATTGTTGTCGAGCATCCCTTCTTCCATCAAATCCCTCATCTCCAGAAGCGCAGATTTCAGCGCCCCCATCATCTCGTCGCGATTACCACCGTAGGACTTCTCGCGGTCGAAGGTGTAAACTTCTTCACCATTCACCTTGATGTGCGCGACCATGCGCCGGGCACTAATCCATTCTGTATTGCTCATAGGAGTAGGGAGGGTTGTAAGTGAAGGGTGGTAGGGAAGTCGTGAATAGCAACTCCCCCCGAGGTAAATTGGATAGAGTCCTTGGTGACGCGAGCCGTAGACACCGCGTAGCATTCTTCCCACAGATCGATACTTTCCACATCGATCACACGCTTGCGGCGTAGGGAGGGGGAGATTTGTTGGTACTCTTTTAGAGTCCCCACTAGATCATTCGCCATCGAAAGTCTCCCCGCTTGCCAACATCAACGCATCGTAGCACACGTCGTGCCTAGGGTCGTGCTTACGCACTTCCACGTCCAGAACTTTTTTCGGCACGGAGGTGTACCCCCGGGAGGTCCCATACAAAATGTCTACTGCGGTTCGGACGTCACGGTAGAACCGATAGGGCACTATAGGCTTCTGCCCCACGCTTGCGCAGAGGGAATCGGTGACGAATTGATCCAGGGAGCCCCGAGTCCAGAACACATAGTCTTCCTCGACGCCTACCCTGTCGGTGATGTACTTTCGCAGAGCACTAATGCCCCGAAGAGTGGAAACGGCGCCAACATTCCCCAGCGAGACTTTTTGAACCTCTGGGTCTTGCTGTTTCCACCACTCTACCACATCCTCGTCCATCACTCGACCGGCGCGAACTTGTTCAGCAGCATCGAACTTGACCAAGAGAGCCTTTTCAAGCAATTGGCTCATCGTTTCGCCGCCCAAAGGGTTAAACTCCACGATAGCAGCCGAGAGCACTACACCCACCTCTTTCAGCGAAAGAGTCTCTACGTCATAGCAAAAGTGTTTCATTTCAAATCAATGGTCAGGAGATGGAGGAAGTAAGCCGCCGTGTTGGGAATCGAATAGTTGTTCGACGTAGCGGACGGGGGCGTGGTCATCGTCGGCATGGAAGAAGCGAACGCTATACCCGGGTGGAAGCTTGTGCGCGCTGTCATACGCTACGACGCACACGGTGTTCAGTTCGCGAATGATAGAGGCTTTGACGGTAATTGTACCGCGCTTTACCGGATGGGTGCTGGTAATGGAGAAGGCTGGCTTTCGCGGAGTCTCCGCAAATCGATCATCACTCGCCGTGAACATGATTCTTTGCTCCCCCAATCTTATACTTCACCACGATGTTCCATGACTCCTTGTCCTCGTAGGGAAGTACGGTAAGACGCCCCAGTTCACGCTTCATTAACTCGTCCCCGGCTCGAAGCGCTGGGTTGACTACGCGGACCAGTCCCCACTGCTCCAGCAGGGTAGCAATGCAGTTTCTTCGCTGCGCGTCCCCCACTGTCATCGAGGTCGTTCTCCCGTCGAGAGCGAATAGCTCTTTGAAGTGAACGATGTAGTATTTGCCGCGTTTGTGGAGGATGTGGGCTGTTTGAGTGAGGGTCTTCGTGGATTTGGACGCGATGCCGATGCGCTGCAAGGTTTCGCGAGTCTTTAGAAAGCTTCCATCACTAACCAGAGTCACTTCTAGCATTTCGTCCGGGGTCCAGTCGAAAAGTAGCTCAGTTGATGTACTCATGATGTATCCTTTGTGGTTTTTGTAGTTCTACTCACGCCACCATGTTGTGTGTAGGCTCGTACTAGGTACTCAGCCTGTGATTTAGTTAGAAGCTTAACCGCTACAGCAGCCTTCTTCAAACTCATCCCGTACACACGAGACACCAACTCAACAAGTTCAGAAGCCTTTTCTCGTTTCCCCCACTGCGCCCACTTCTTCGTCAGCTTCGGCATACCGTAGCGATAGAAAGTGAATTGGTCTAGCTTAGACAGGTCCCGACGCCGATTCATAGCCTCGGCGTAAAACAACGTGTCCTTTCGTTGCGAAAGGGCGCGATTGACGATGAAAGGGGAGTAGACCTTTTCTACTTCCGGGGACCATTCAACATCTTTGGTGATGATACCGTCAATCACGCCGAATAGGTTCGGCGCTGCCATACTTCATTCCCCCGATTCGCTCGGCGCTGCCCAAAGGACCGTGAGGTGGCTCCCGGGCTTAGCCCTTTGTTGTAGGAGGCGGTAGAGCGCCGCGTACACTTCGGTCTTGATGTAATCGGGGGTAGCGCCGGGGGTAAATTTCGCGTCGGTGTCTGTTTGGAACAATACCGAATGTTCGAAGTAGTCCCGCACCACCAATCGATACGTCCCATCCGGTAGAGGCACGTACTCCGGATACACCGACACCACGTAGCTTCCCCGGCTCCCGCGAACGTAGGTAAGCTTGGTATGTTCGTTGACGGTGAGCTTACGCAGATGGCGCTTGAATAGCCCCAGGCGCATTCCCACCAAATAAACCACCGCGCCTAGACCGACAGCTTGCACCAAGGCGAGAAAGGTGAATAGAAGGTTGGTTTCCATAGTATACGGGGTCCTCTTTAGAACTTGATGACACTCATGACCTCGGTCATACACGCTGCGGTGCAGATTTCTTGGTCAATGCTGAACGCCGACTTGTATTGATAGTCGGCTAGGAGTAGGATGATTTCGGGTAGGCATTCCGGCTTTACTTCCTGCGCGATGCGTTGATAGAAGTCGTGATAGAACATCGCAGTGTCCATATCCGAGTTCTTCCCTACCCACTTGCGCATACGGGTGAAGTTCTTCTCCCGGAGCGCTCCGATTAGTTCATCAAACACGCTCGCATCGTTCTCTAGAAGAATGGAGGAATCGATGGTGCCGCTTACGGCGTGACCTTGGAGAATGTTGATGACTCGGCGGAAGTCCGGGAAGTCCTTGGTGATAAGGGCGGCTACCGCCTTGCGGTCGTACTCGCGGATGCCCTCGGCGTGGAGGATTTCCTCGCAGCGGCTCAGCATTTGCTTAGCCATCGCGACGCGATCCGCCGCACCGATCTTAAAGTCCACCACGATACAGCGCGAGTGGATGGCTTCGATGATGCGATTCTTGAAGTTGCAAGTGAAGATGAACCGGGCGTTCGAGGCGAATTCCTCAATGAAGCTGCGAAGGGCGGCTTGCGCAGCGGGGGACAAATTGTCCGCTTCGTCCATAATCACCACTTTGCCCGCATCCGTTAGACTCACAGTGGAGCAAAATTGGCGGATCTGGGTACGGATCGTATCAATCCCGTTGTCTTCGGACGCCTTGACAAAGAGGAAGTCTGCGCCGATTTCGTTGCACAGCGCCTTTGCCACGGTCGTCTTCCCAGTCCCCGGAGAGCCGGAGAATAGGAAGTGAGGGATTTCCCCGGAGTCCACGTAGCTTTGAAACAGCTTCTTTTTATCCTCTGGAACGACACACTCCCGGATAGTCTTGGGACGGTACTTCTCGGTCCACAAGAACTGTTCGGGAGATATGGATAGGTTGTTATCGGTCATGATGTACTTTTGAGTCGGTAGAAAACGTGTTGCCCTATGACAACAGTTTCTTCCATAGTATACGCCCAAGTGGGATGAATGGCAAGAGTGTGGTAGAACGTTGCGCCGTCAGTCGGGTCCGGTATTGCGCCACGGAGAACCTTCCCCGCTTCTACCCACGCACGTATGTAGCCGGAAGCGTAGCGCGCAGGAAAGGTTAAGCTTTCGAACCAGCGCCGATGCCGCGAATTATCGAGCCACGCGAATTGGTGGGGTTCGCGTATCACAGAGCACACTGTGTCTGGCCACTGCGTGCTCTTGACGCGATTGAGCACCACCCAAGCCACTGCTATTTGCCCGAGCGCAGGTTGATTCCCCGCCTCGAACAAGATGTTATAGGCTAGGCATGCCTGCTCCCGCAGGTTTACCGTAGCGGTGTGAATCTTAGAGGCTAGCGTGGGAGGTGGGGGTGAAGCGACTGGAGGATGTGACGGATGAACGCTAGATGGTCCAGTAAAAAGAAGGGCTACAACCACTAGCCCTTTTGCTATCCACTTCCCCATCCTTACTGAACCGGAGACGGGCCAAATAGGAAGTCCACCGGGATCTTTCCATCCCTGGCGTTCTTCTTCAGCGCCTCGTCGTATTCCTTGGGTGAAGAATACTTGACCAGATTGAGCACGTTGGGGTCGGATGGCTTTTCCTTCTCGGACGCGGCTGCTACCGCTTGTTTATTCTCATGCTGCTCTAACACTTCCTCATCCGAGGGGGTTCCTCGGGCTGCTTCTGCATGAGCTTCGGCAGATTTGCGGCTGTAGTAGGCGGTAGCCTTTTTGATGAAGTCTTGCACCCCGAGCATTTGGTCACGATTGAGATTTGCCGCTGCCGCTAACTCCTGTATGCTCCCCTCCATCATGCTCGTGTACTGCGTATAGAAGATCACTTGTTGCATGGGGTGGCGATCCGGTAGGATCATCTCCTGTGCAATGACAGAGGTCATGAACGCGAGGCGAGCGATTGCCGCCGCCATTGGGCCATGCTTGTTGGAGAGTTCGGCTAGAAGCCGGCTGATGTAAAACTTCTCGTTTTCCTCCGATGGAGCATCGGTAGGTTTGGTGTCATTTTCGTCATTCATCATATAGCCCTTTACATGGTATCTCGTAGAAAGCCCCTTCCGCCTTGGAAGATGGATGGAGTAGATTTTACTCCTACTTTGGAAGAACTTAAAGCCCTGAAGTTGATGGGCTTCGTCTACATCATCGTCCAGAACAGCACGAACAAGGCGTACATTGGGAAAAAGGGGTTCTGGTCCCACCGAAAACTCAAGCCGACCGACAAGCGTCGATCCACCGTCGAGAGCGACTGGAGAGAGTACGCCTCGTCCAACTCGGAACTATCAAAGTTGGTCAAGGAAGCCCCGGAAGACTTCTCCCGTCATATCCTCTACTTATGTAGCACAAAGTATGGCATGTCGTACCATGAAGACCGACTGCTCTACGCATTCAACGTGCTAGAGCAGCCGGAAAGGTTCTGGAACGATAATATCGCCGGGAAGTATTTCACCTCCAAGTTCAATCAATGGTATCGCCCTGCTCGCGCAGGCGCTTATCCATCAGGTTTCGCATTACCTTGGGAACCAGGGACTGTTGGTTCTCAAACGCCGCTACCGCCGCCTCAAACGCCATAGGGCGATAGTCGGTGTGTTCGGCGCTGACGCAGAGGTACCACGGGTGGATTGATCCGTCGTTCATCAATACACGCCGAGCGTGCAGATGCCCGTGGATGTTCCCCTTGCACCACTTCTCCATCGGTAGCGACGCCTCGTGCAGCGGGATGTGCGTTAGGTAGTAATCCCCCATCTTCACCACCCCACGGATATCGGCAAAGTACGGAGTGTAGTCCTTCAACCCCCAGATATCGTGGTTGCCCTTGATGAGCACCTTACGACCGTTCAACCGCCCTAAGATGGGCAGGGATTTACGGGTCATACACACATCTCCCAGCAGGTACACGGTATCGCCTGGATCGACGGTTTCGTTCCACCGTTGAACCATATCCTCCTGCATCTCATCGAGGTTGGTCCAAGGGCGGATGAGGTTACCGTTCTTATCGGTAAACTTGACGATGTTGTGGTGCCCGAAGTGCGGGTCAGCTATCAGAAAACGTTGTTTCATTTTTTCGTAGTTGGTATCCAGCGTCGAATGCGTCGGTGATGATTTGGGTGAGTTCGGCGTCGTTGAGAAGGGTGAACCCACCTTCAACGGTCATCTTGGAGATGCCGTAAGCAAAGGGGGCATATTCTCGCACGATAGTAGAAAATTCCAGCGGCTCTTTCTTGAACCGGTCGTCTAGCTCCTGTTTCACAAAATCGCGTTGAATCTCTTGAACCTGATCCCTTTCTTCGGCACTGGAAAAGGGTCCGCGTGCTAAAACGACACGCTGCCGAGTACGCTGATATTTGTTAAAAAAGAGGTTGACGATGTTGCGTTTGATTACTTCTGCTGTGCTGATAGACATAGCTTTCACTTAAGTTCAAAGGGCACTACGTCCTTGACAAAGACGCGATACTTGCTGACCCCCGCGCACGGGACGACGGTCTTGCCGTCCTGCATGTGGTCGAGGGTGGATTGGAGAGATGAGGCAGGGCAAATCATCGATTCCTCGACCACCACACTATCGAGGTATCCACCGACGAACTGCTTTTCGTAGTTGATTCGAGCCATGTGCATGATCTACTCCCGAAAGTTGTTCCCTACAGCTAAAGTATAGCCGAAGGGAGTCGAGAAGTAAAGCTCAGAACTTGAAGACTACTTGCAGCCCTACCGCCACGGAACCTTCCTTTTGAGCCGGGGGCAAGATCATCACGTTGAACCCCACGCGGTCCTTACGGTACTCGATCAGCGCCCCGCCTGCGACCGGGACGGCATACCCCGTCGCAGGTCCGACAAAGCCACCGAAGCGGTAGTTACCGAGGGTGAGCGGGAAGTAGCCCACTACAGCGTAGTTGGTCCTACGATAGAAGCTGTTCTTGTAGCTTCCGGCAGCGAAGCCCCAGTTCCCCGTGTCGTACTCGATCCCGATGCCGGGGTTGACTTGGTTGTAGCCGCGATCCGGGAAGTGATGGCTGGCCAGTGTGACCACCCCATACACCCCGTCGAAGGGACTTGCTGCGTTTGCCGCCCCGCACCCCGCCAGGAACAACGCTCCGATAGCGGCGAATACCAGGGACACAGTGACGAGAAACTTCCGAATCCTCTTGATCATGATGTACGCTCCTTGTACTAGGAAACTCAACGATTCGAGTATACCTCACCTTAGCGGAAAAGTCTAGTCCAGGATCGAAAAAAGTTTGCTTTGTACAGCCCCAGGAGACTCGTCCCCATGAAGACCACTTGCTGTAGGAGGATGCCGTAGCGCTGGATGCAGAGGGAGAAGATGATCCCAGCAACGTTAGCTATGAAAAACGCTACCCATCCCCACCTTGAAGCACGGGAGTGGGTAGCTAGGAGGAATGCGCCTAAGATACCAGTGAGGCTCGCGATCCACTCGGCAACTACAGTGATCATTGCGGCTCTGTCCAAAAGAACCCACAATCGTCACAATGACACTCGTACCAATATTCCCCAGCTTCCGCGTAGCCCGAACTGTGCCTAGGAATCCGGGTAACGTTTGCGTGGGGGCATTCGGATTGCAGCGCGGTAAGTTTGTCGCTGGCTGCTGCTTGCTGGCGACGGATAGCCTCGCGGCGCTTGTGGTACTCGTTACGATACTTCATCATACCTCCTGAGAGTTGAGGGCGCGCGCGGCTTCGAGCATGCGTTGCACGATAGATGCCTTGTCGGATGGGGTATTATTCGGGTATTCTTCCACCGAATCCATCAAGTCAAAATTGGTGGTGATCTTGGCGATCTTGGTCTTGCGCCCGTTGATGAAGGAGTCGCTTTGCTCATCCCCACGGTCTACGTGCCGAGAGGCGACTACCTCGCGATCTGCCGTCAAGTACAGAATCACCAATTCGTAGCCCATCGCTTGGACTTGCTCGAAGAAGTTGGCGCTGCCTAGACGGTCGCCCTCGAAGATCACCAGCGCGGGGGACTGATAAGCTAGCCACTGTAACACTTGCGGCATGACTGCCATGCTAAGCATATCTGTACCACCAAACTCGGCTCGCTTTGCCGTCTGGTACAACCCCAACACCATAGCCCCCGTGCTACGACTGATGGCACCTTGGACTAGCTTGAATTCGGGGGCGCTGGATAGCTTCCCCTCTTCCCAATCGTCGGCTAGCTCGCTCATGAACTCACGCATGCAAGTGGTCTTACCGGTCGCGGGCTCGCCCACCAAAGCAATCATTCGTTTCATCCTACAACATCCTCCAAAATTTCCATCACATGCACACCGGCTTTCTTTGCCCGGGACACCATATCGGCAGTCCCCTTTCCCCCGGCAAACGCCAGTACCAAGTCGGGGTTGCCTTCTTCTAGCATCCGAGCGTTGCGCAGGGGTCCAGCAGTGTTTTTGTACCGCGCCCAATCAGCCCGGTAAACTTCGCAGTACACCCCACGATCTTTAGCCCAGTTCTCGGCTATAGTATCGGCTCCCGTAGCCCCACCAGCAATCAGCACCATCGGAATCCCCATAGCGTCGTACTGCTCGTGAAACTCGTCTAGAATCCGATAGACGCGGTTAACGTCGGAGTAATCGCGCCCACCACATACAAGGATGCGCTTAGTTGTCGTTTGCTGCATCGCGCTTTGTCAATCGATCCACTTCCATACCATACCCAATTGCAGCCGCTAAGAACAAAATCGCTGTGCGGACAGCTTGCTCGGGTGAGGAATAACTTCGATAGTCTACTACCACATCGTTTGAAAGTCTAGGGCTACTCACCGACACCGCGCCGCCCATACATTGGACGTGCATCTCGCACCCCGCCATCAAAAGAATCGAATCGCTACCGTAGCTGAAAGGGTCGAAGACGCTATCACCATCCTTATCATTTCGATACAAGATGGCATGATGGGAAACCCCCGTATAATGCTGCGACGCTACACCGACCATCCGCAACCCTATAGACTTCCCGGCGTAGTAAGTCATCTCAAACACACCATTATCTTTCATACAAAAAATTCCTCGATGGAACTGGATGAAGCCGAGATTTCCGGGTGGTACTGCTGAAGCATAGCTTCACCTTCGGGCTTCTTACGAAGGTAGGTGTACCACTCGTCCGATTCCCACATCCCCGGGCTAACCCCATTCCACAACGGGCGCCAAAGGGGATGGTCGCGATTTTCCTTCCTGGAAACCACAAAGTCTTTCCGCGCGTCTTCGTATTCCTTAGACCCCCCGGCTAGGAGTCCTTCGCGGAAGTACGCTACCACGCTAATGCGGCTAGCCTCCGGGTCATCCAGTACGATAGGAGTGTTGCCGTGGATGACTGTGTGGTTCGCTACCAGCAGCAAATCCCCCGGACGCACGTTCACTGCGACTCGATATTCCGGGAATACCAAATAGCCTCCGCTGAACTTCTTTCCGTCCGAAATCACACACAAATTGCTAAACCCTGGGCCATAGTCTCCGGCGTCTAGGTGAGCGGCGGTGCGGAATGTCTTGTTCACCGTGAGCGTAGTGAACACGGTGTTCGGGAGGACAAATCGCGAGTCTATCCGGTCACACGCAGCCTTTTGAGCTCCCCACCGCTGGGGTAGCAACTCGTGGAAGCCGCAGTTGAGCTTTTCTAGAAAGGCGCTAGCCAGTTTCACCCGATCCGGATAGTCGCGACTGTAGGAGACTTCGCGGCAGTAGGGAATGCGAGGGTATCGGTCGTAAAACCCTACCACCCCAGAATGCACTTCCATCGCGTAGACCGTGCTGGAAATGAGAGTGGACTGGACGCGGCGTAGCTCTTGCATCCGTTCGTGTGCCCCCAGAAACTTCACACGATCCACCCACGCTTCAAAGTCGAACTTCTCCGCCTCCACGCGAGTCTTAAGCCACGCATCTTGGCGTAGCTCTTGGCTAACGTTTCGGTCGGGGTTGCGAGCGTACTTTTCCCTAATCTCATCTACCAAATCGGGGATGGGGTGTAGGGCGGAAGTGGTAGATAGGGCGTCGAACACTTCATATTGGTACGGGGTGACGATGTTCATAATAGAATCGTCGGTATGAAGCCCTGCGGCGATTCCTCGGTTGTGGCTCTTGTGCGCTGCACCGAACAATCCGTCAAAGGCGTCGTTTTGTTCTTTTTGGCTGAAGAACCCCTTGCGGAATTTGAACAGCACGCGGTCTTCGCTCAACCCTTCATCGGTCATCCCCGGAGGTCCATAGGCGTCGCAGTCTTCTTCCACAAGCACATCGTAGTGAGAGGCGTCTAGGAACTGTCCCAATAGAGCGGTACAGTCTATCTTACGATCAGCCACGATCACTCGCGCCGGCAGGTAAAAGGATTCAGGTAGTTGGCATTGCATACAGGGGCATCTCCATCAGAAGGGGGTTCGACTCGCCGTAGTTACAACAGCTTTAGCCGAAGAATTCGTCCAGAGATGCCTTTTCCTCCAGAGACAAACTTGCCGGCGTAGCAATCCCTTCCAAGGGATCGAGGAAGATTTTCTTGAACATCGTGTCGTAGTCAAAGTACCTCGCCAGCCCCGAGTCCGGTGGAATGTCGTTTACAAAGCCCAGGACGTTTTCCTTGATCGGGTTGGGGATCTTGAGGTAGCAATACTTGATCTTCGACCCCTCTTCAATAGGCGGGTATTTCACCGGGTCATATGCACCACCCCGTAAAACCTCATTGTAAAGGATAGCAGCGCGAACGTGGATGGGGCACCCACTCTTGTAAGGAACGCCGTCGCCGGAGTGGCTGTACTTAGCAATCCCATTCACCCCGCGCGCAAAGGAAATGTCGGGGATGGATTGGTCCATAAACCAGTCTCGGGTTGAGTTCACGTACTCGATCAACTCGTCTTGCTTCCCGTCCAAGATGTAATTCAACGCAGACATAAGTTTGTCGCGAATGCTCTTGGGTGTGGTCGAGCGAACGATTTCCAACCCCATCACTTTCAGAAGGGGCTCGTGATAGCGAACGCCCTCGTTATAAAGCACGCGCATGACGTAACGCTTCTTGCTTACAAACAGAATGTGGTCCCCGATACCTTCGAGCTTGAAACTGATTCGGTTCTCGAACACCCCCGTCTTTTCCAACGCTGCCTCCACGATACGCGCAATAGCGGGCTGCACCTTGTCGATGACGTAGCGCTCCAGCATGTTCACGATTTGGTCGGTGTCCGAGCGGTCGATTCGAGAATAGATGTACTTCTCCACCACCGCTTGGAGATGGATGTAGAGGGAGTCGGTATCGGCGTAGATTACATCAGCACCCACACCCCCTAGTTCTCGGTTCATCCCCTTTTCGCACGCTTGGATGATGTACTGCCCGGTAAGGGTGATAGCTTCGGCAAGGTCTACGTCATAGAACCGGAACCACTTATTCCCCATAGCTCCGTAGGCGGAGTTGAGCAGAAGCTTAAAAGCGTTCTGCATGGAGTCGTACTTGGAGATTTCGTTCTGCAACTCGTAGCGTTCCGAGTGCGTTGCAGACTCGGGAAGGGCTTCTTTTGCCTTCTTCAACTCCAGCATCTTTGCCTTAGCTTCCTTACGCCGGCTGAAGTAGTATTTGAACAGCGTGGGGATGAACCCGGACTTCTTCGTGGTAAACACCACACCGTTCGCCGCCATGCACACTTCCTCGGTGCGCCCGCTATCGGTAAGGATGGGTTCGTTGGCAGCTAGAAGAACCGCAGGGGAAATCCCGTCAATGCGTCCCAGCTTCGTATCGGGACTGATGTTAAAGCTCATCGCGATGGAAGGGTACAGCGAAGTCGCATCCACGCTCGTTGCCCACCCGTAGAGAGTAGGCACCGGTTCCTTCACATACGCCCCATCATACTGCCGACGCTCTTTATAGTCGTCCGGGTCGAACACCGTATTCGAGCGTTCGAAGAAGTTGTAGATGATGCTTTCCCACGTCTTCACCGGGGAATAGGCGTCTTCGAAGTTTTCCTTCGCCTCGTAAGCAACGCTACAGTGGAGGTTAATGTAACCGAACTTCTGGTCAATGGCTTCTACCGCCCGCACGTCGTCCACGTTGTATCGCACAAACCGGTCCCAGTGCGCGGTGTATAGCTCGACGAATCCCCCAGCTAGATCGTCATAGGTGTTCTTCTGTACATCGACCTTCTCATACTCCGCGATAAACGCTAGAGAGAACGACTCCCGGCTTGCCATGATGTACTTCTTGTACAGTTGCAATAGGTCTAGATGGGCGATGCCCGGGACCGATGCGGTCCACACGCTCTTACCGGTAACTTTGTCGGTTTCTTCACGAAGGTAGACGTTTCCCCACGGACTCATCCCCTTAACCTTATCTTCGCCCAGCACTCGTCCCATGCGCGCGATCAGATAAGCCCAGTCAAACCCCTCGGTATTCCACCCAGTTACAACGTCCGGGTAGTTCGCCGACCAATCCATCAAAAACTTGTTCAGCAGATCGTACTCGTCCTTACACTGCACATACGTCCACCTGTCCGGCAGCGTTCCGGTAAAAGGCTTCGCCCCGAAAACCTTTCCGGTGTTGCTGCGGCGACGATAGTTGGAAATCAGGAGGATGGCTTGATCGGGGCTCGACGCGTTAGGCATTCCGCGCCCGGGTAGGATTTCCGTTTCAATGTCGATGTTAGCCACTTCCAACAACGACACATCGTACTTCGTGGGGAAGGTGTATAGAAGTTGCTGGATGAAGTTGGGGTTGCCGTAGATTTCTCGCCCCTTCACTCCGTCGAACTTTTTGATGTAGTCCTTGGCGTCGTTGATGGTATCGAATTCGATGGGCAAAACTGGCGTCCCGTTCACGCTCAACATCTTAGCCTTCTCGGACTCATGCGAGTGGGCTTGGCGGTAGAGGGTGGGGGAAAACTTCACACGTTCGCAAAAGCGTTGGTGGCTGTAGGAGTCTACCCCTCGAACTAGGAGGGTGTTCCCATAGGGGGCAACGTTCGTGTACTGGAAAGTGGATTTGGTATGTGCTGCCATGCTAAAAACGAAAAGGGGTAACTGCTACCGTATAGTAGCTGATGGTAGATTGAAAATCTACCCCTTGTAAGTTATTGATTTTGTTGTGCTAAAATAGCCCTTTTTGCCACTTTTAGGAGTGGTGCTGGGCTACGTAGTCAAATCGTCCAAAACCCCTGAAATAATCGTTGCGCCACACCCTGCTTTAGCCCCTACGCACGCGATGGGGCTTCCCTCGGCGAAGTCTGTAGTAGCGGGGGTGGATACGATGGGGGTTATGCCGTGGCCTTTTAGGGGGCACGAATGCAAATCACCTACTCGGGCGACCAGTTTGCCACCGGAGTAGGTGTGAGAAGCTGAGGTGATGATCGTGCCGCCGTGGTCGCTGGTGCTCCCTAGCGTTGCTACCGGATCACTCATTACCAGCGGATGAAGTAGGCGGGGTTAAACTCACCCCACGCCGCTGCGCGAGGTCCGATAAGTTGACCCTTCCCGGTCGTCACATTGTAGACGGCTACGCAGTCTTGGTGCAGGTAGTTGGAAAGGTCATCGCCTACCATTTCCAGAAGCCCGGGGTCCATCTTCATCTTAACCACGAGGGTGGGCTCCGTGGTAGACTGCTCGACGCGGCTTTGAAAAGAAGCGTGAGCGTACAACTGTAGCGCACGCCACGCCTTCTTAGCTCGATCTTGAACGGCTTCCTTGGAGTTGTCTCCGTTGGCGACGTTCAGACCGATGTTCCATTCAACTTCGTCTTGCAAATCCTCTTTCAGGATGCCCTCGGCGAGTTGGGCCACGGAGTCGGGGTTGGTAAAGAGGTTCATGGCTTCTTCCAGAGTTTAGGGGACGCAAATCCGCGCCCCACATACCACATTATAGCAAAGAATGCGGCGATGTTAAGGGCTAGATTGCGAAAAAAGTTTACAACCGTTCTCATGATTTGGCGGTGGGAGGGGAGATGAAAGTGGTCGCCGACGCGGGGACCGTAACCACTCCACACGCCCCATCCTTCCAGGCTCCAGCTACCGCCTCGTTCAGTTCTTCCTGAGTGATGGCAGGATCTTCCGATTCTAGCTTAAAAGTGAGGTCCCCGGTAGTGGGGTTCTGGTACTGTCCGAAGATGTACGTGGGTTCGAGCATCCCGGGGACGTTAGCTAGTCCGGGAGGGAGGGTAGTAGGGGCGTTCGGCATGATTACTCCATGAAGGAATCGAGAGAATTTTCTGCTGGGGTAGAGGGCAACCAGACTCGATCCATAGGGAAGTAGTTAGCCGGAAGCATTGGCGGCATGTGTTCTTTGACTATCTCGGCTAGCTCGCCCTTCCCGGCTAGGGCTTGATGATGGCTGAGAATGTCCTTCCCCACGTAGTCCCTCTTATGGACGGAGTGCTGATACATGCAGAGAAAGGTTTCCGCCTCGGGGACTGAGGCGCGGCGAGATTGAACCCCGGGAGGGGTAAGGCTAAGACGCCCAGCAGCCTCGTCCAACACTTCCATCACGCGTTCCATAGAGTACGGGATTTCTAGCTGCGACGAGAGGACTTGTGCTCCCTTGATAGGCT
>JAEHJW020007234.1_pt1 | contig 18190 bp, 18 predicted proteins | sample 9271431 | NCBI WGS metagenome assembly JAEHJW02 | reverse complement strand
CTGTGGCTACGGCTCCTGTGGCTACGGCTCCTGTGGCTACGGCTCCTGTGGCTACGGCTCCTGTGGCTACGGCTCCTGTGGCTACGGCTCCTGTGGCTACGGCTCCTGTGGCTACGGCTCCTGCGGCTACGGCTCCTGCGGCTACGGCTCCTGCGGCTACGGCTCCTGCGACACAGGATACACCGCAACGCGGGCGCGCTCCTTCCACAGAAGCGGAAGCTACGAAGCTTATATACAGGATAGCGGGGAACCGTGCGGATGAAGCGTTGGCCTCGCTCTACGCGACGCGCTGGAAAGATAACTCTGCGGTCGCGAAGTTTTCCTATGATATCGGGATAAACAACCCTGCCACGTGGGAGCTGTTCCCGGATATCCTGACCGCGGAAGATAAGGCCGCCGTGGTCGAGCTTATGCGTGCTCCCCCGATAAAAGGAAAACTGCGGGGGCCGAAAGGCTATGCGTACACATATTTCAGTAAAACCATTCGACCCATAGATGCGCTGTCTATGATCGCGACTGATGTTACGTCTCCATACAAGGAGTATCACGCGCAACGTCACACATGGCCTGGCGAAAACAAGTTCTACGCCGGTATGGGATCTGATGCGGCTACTGCGGCAGCGGCATGGGTGGAGTCCAACATGTCTGCAGAGACGGTCGACTGGATGCACCGCCAGATTGATATCGAGAAGGAGCGCGCGAAGAAGCAGGATCTGTATTGGGGGTTGGACGAAGGCGCATATGACCACAGCATGGCGGTGCGCCCGCCACGGAATATCGACGTGGCACGTAAGCGGCAAGCAAACCCGCTGTTCTCACTTACATCTGAGCTCACTACGAGCCTCAAAGCGCAGCTGGCTACGGGAAATCTGTATGGGGCGATGAAGTCGCTGTCGCTTAATGTCCGCTATGCTGCTGAAGTACGGGCGTTGGCCGGAAGGCTTGCAGATGTTGTCGGCGGAACCCGTATAAAGGTGTTAAGCAGATATGCTGATCCGAATAGCGGCGAATTTCAACTCTATGTGAATCTGTTCGGAGACCCCCGGCGTCCAGAGTTGGCGAGAGATATCGGAGCAGTGTACATCCCGCCGGGCACTGCAGGCATGGGGGACACCTACGCTGACGGAGCGACTACAAATACGATCTACATGAAAGCGGAAGAAATGCCCGTGCATTACCTTCTGCACGAAGTAGCGCATGCGGCCACCATGCCAGCACTATCGGATATGAACAACCCATACACACGACAGCTGCAAACGGTATTCGCGGCGGTAAAAGACAAGCTACCGCCCGATACGTATGGTGCCACCAACCTCAGCGAGTTCGTCGCGGAGCTATTCAGCAATGAACAATTCCGCAGATTGCTGCAAGATATAAGGATTCAGGTCCGCCCTGCCGCCGGGGGGCCCGCGGTAAGGATGTCCGCATACAACCGCCTCGTGCAGATCATAGCGAACTTTTTCCGTAAACTGGTAGGAAAACCCCCCCTTCCGCCTACGGTGTCGGCGCTGGATATGTCGTTCCAGATGGCGGACCGCATTCTCGCCCCGTCAGACGTCATGACGGACTCTCAGTTCCTGTACATGATGGAGACCTATGGATCTACGCAGAAATTGATGAACTCTGCTGTGGCTACGGCGGTGCCCTGGACCAAAGATAGAGCAAAAGACGTCATCACGTTCCTGAATGGAAACCCGATGTCTGAACCGCTCAAACGGTTTGTGCTCGGCACGCTGCCGTTGAACTGGTTTGCAGACATCGCAAGGAAATACGTTCCGGAAGTTGACGCGCTGCATCGGTTGGTCAACGAGCAGAACGGATACGTCGACAAGATGCTGCAACGCATCCGTCCGCTTATGGACGACTTTTCGGAGTTTCTGCGCACGAATCCGTCAGAGTATGAAACACTCAATCGCATGCGGTTCATGGCTACGCTCGAAGAAGTGGACCCGGCGAAACCGGTAGGGTATTACGCGGCAGACGCAGGCAAGCAGGAAGTATACGACAGACTGCGCAAGCAGTACGACAGCATCGGTCCCCAAGGCCGGGCGTTGTACAACCGCGTAAAAAGCATGAACAAATACTTCTATGAACAGATCAAAGCTGTTCTGAAGTCACAGGTAGACGCGGCGGTCGATGATCCGGAACAGCGGCAAACACTATACCAACAGCTCGTGGACAAGCTGACGGCGAACGCCATGATTGACCCATATTTCGCGCTGTCCAGAGTTGGAGACTATTGGCTGGCGTATACTGCGTCTGATCCTGCTGGACCCCCCGTGTACACTCCTAGTGGCGAACCGACCGCTGCTACCGAACAATTTGTCCAGACGTTCGCCACGGACTTCGCTCGTCAACAATACAGGAGACGCCTGGAAGCCGCGGGAGTGGCGACCAATATCCAGGAGTTCATGCGTCCGACACCTACGGAACTGCGGACACGACCCCCTACCCAATTCCTGAAGGGGGTGCTCGACACCATGGAAAAACACGGTGTCAGGCAGGAAGCTGCTGACGATATCATGCAATTGTTCCTGACGTTCACACCGGAACACTCGTTTTTGAAGTCATTTCAGAAACGAAAGGGCGTCCGCGGGTTTATCGGGGACACGTCGCCACTGGGTACCATCGGAACACCCGTAGATATCGCCAACGCGCTTAGCGACAAATCGCTAAGCTTGGCACGGCAGTTGGCGCAAATGAAATATGGCGCCCTTATCCAGACCGAGCGGGATAATGCGCTATTCCGAATGGAGAACATAGGGCGCACAGGGTTGGCCCGTGGGCAGGACATAACAGCGCGCACACTGTGGAGCGAGTTCGACGCCCGCGCCAAGTTCGCGCAACGCCCGCATGTCAGTGCATTGGCGCAGACACTGCGGGGAGTGACATTCGGGTGGACTTTAGGAGCCAACGTGTCCGCGGCAGTAAACAACCTGGCGCAAATTCCGCTGATTGCTGTTCCGTATCTCGGCGGGCGCTACGGACACGGCAAGGCCATAGGCGCAGTCAAGGACGCGTATCGTATGGTCGTAAACAGCGGGACAGAATACGAAGTAGATACGTTCAGCGAAACCGGAACGACAAAACGCACGATGCAGAGCAGCTTGAAGGATGCAGATCATGCGTTCTCCATTGCCAACTACTTCGCAATAGGACCGAATGGCGATCTTGTTCTAAGAGATCCGGGCAAACTGCCGCCAAAGACCGTGGCGATGCTGCAGGATCTCGATGCGTTGGTGGAGGTTGCGGGAAACAACGGAAAGTTGAACCGGTCCATCACGCAGGAAATGCTGGCGGCGGAGAGCAACTGGCTGGCCATGATAAACAAATGGTCCGGCTTCATGTTCCACCACACCGAACGTCTGAACCAGCAAGTCACGCTGGTAGCCGCCTACAATCTGGAACTGGGCAAACTGCGCACGGACACTGGAAAGTCGCTCACACTGGATATGCGTCGGAAGGCAGCGGAGCGCGCGCTGGAATATAATGAACTCATCAATGGCGCTACGGCAGCGGCGTCTGCGCCGAGGTTGGCGCAGGGCAGCGTCGGGTCTGTGGTGTTTCTGTTCAAGCGATTTGGTCTGAGCCAGATGCACCTGCTTGCGCGAACCGTATATACCGCGCTGAAGAACGCAGACCCGATTGAGAGAAAGATCGCCAGACGGCAGATGGTCGGGATCATAGGTAGCGCAGGCCTCTTTTTAGGGGTATCTGGAATCCCCATGATCAAGTCGCTTCTGTGGGTTTTGGACCTGTTCAAAGACCCTGAAGACGATGATTCCCTGACGGAGCTGCAGAAGTTCCTTGGGGAACCCGTATATGGCGGCATGTTGAACTATCTGACAGGTGCGGAAATAGCCTCTCGGTTGTCTCTCAACAACCTGATATTCCGCGAAAATTCGATCCAGAAAAACCAGAGTGTCATATACGATCTGGCGGACAGCGTGGGCGGACCTACGCTCGGTTTGGCGCAGAACCTCGAACGCGGGCTCGGTCTTATCGGGCAGGGAGAGCTATATCGCGGCATCGAAGCCATGGCGCCGACGGCTGTGAAGAATGGAATGAAGGCATTCCGGTTCGGCACGGAAGGGGCCAGAACCATGCGCGGCGACAAGATCATAGAAGACCCTGGCATCGGCAGCATCATCGAGCAGTTGATAGGCTATACTCCTGTGCAATACAGCCGGACGCAGGAAGCGACGGCCAGGGAAAAACGCAAAGACAAGGCCATTTCCGACGAGCGGAAAGCGTTGTACCGTCGGTACTACCTGTCCAAGATCGACGGAGATTACGCCGGCATGCAAGATGTTCTGGCAGATATGCACGACTTCAATGTAAGACACCCGGAAGAGCAGATCACACCGAAAACCCTCATGCTGTCCATGCGCGGTTACGCGCAGCGTACATCCGAAATGTACAGCGGAGTCAGTTACACTCCCAAACATCGGGACGCGGTTCTGCAAAGTCTCAGCGAGTATGATCCGAATGTGTCGTTGTGGGACACGTTTGACCCCACTACATCTGACTGATAGTTAGGCGGGGCACAAAAAAACCCCGGCCTAGGCCGGGGCAGTAAGGAGGAGAATCGACGTAGGGCGTCAGGAATACCGCCGCGTCGGGGAAGTTATATCACGCTCTCCTCCAAATGCGTATACCCAAAAAACCACGCTCGATTCGTGTACGCACAGAAAATTTGGCGCCGAGTCGCTGAGATATTGTCATAACTTGGCTGGTCGCCAATTCCGTATCTATACACGGCACAAATACGGACCATCCGGGCTCCATGGCTCCCCAGGGTATAATCACGAACACCCCGTCTGGTCGCAGGTCTACAGGGCGAGAGTTATCCAGTCGCTTTTGGTTCTTCCTTTTCATTCTGGATATCCATCTTGATCGTCAGCGCGTCGATAGCTGGCAGGTTCACCATAGTGCCGCGTGTGATCCGTACTTTTGTCGTATACGCCCCGCACATTGACACTAGTTCGGACCGAACGGATTTGTAGTCCATCTGCTGTTCCGACAACCATTCGCGGAAAGGTTTCGGAACGAGAAACAGACGTTTCGTGTCTGGTTCGTATCTGGCAATAATATCTCCACGCGGCATCTGATCCGGCTGAATGAACTCATCCAAGCCATTATTGTTATTGCGCAGGTGCGCGCCTTGCCGACTGATCGTCGACTTGATTTGCAAAACTCGCCCCCAGTTCTCGTAGATATACTCGGTAACAAGATCTTCCGCAGAGGATTCCAGCAAAGACGCGCCAGACTTGTTGCGGGTAAGCACGTCATGAATGGCGTAGTCGGACAGGGCCTTGGCGTCATAGCGCAGCAGCTTCAATTTTCGCGCGATCAACAATGCCGAAATGGCTGCGGCGATACCTGCAGACCAGAACCTGTTTTCTGGCCCTAGTTTAGCCTCTGCGTCTATGTTGCGTTGCACCTGCGTGACAAGTGTACGCACCTGTTCCAGGTTGTTCATGACATACTGCACGAAGATGACCCCGGAATGCCCGTAGCTGCTGTGGATATCCGCGGTAAATGCGTCCGTTTCAGATTTGCCGACAGCGGCCTTGAACTTGCGGCTGACCTCGATCTCCAACATGCGCTGCGCTTCCGCCCTTGGCATGGCTTTGGCCAAGCTGATTTTGTCGATGATGCTGCAGTTGGACGAGGTTATGCAGATGAAACTCCACGGGTCTCCGCGGTGCCTTTCGGTGTTTCCGCTGCTGGCCAGCCGGTTTCTCTGGCGCGCGCCGGATATGTTGTAGATCATATCCGAGGCGTCCATAGGCTTTATGTTTGTGATCTCGTCGATGCACACTGGCAGGTTTCGCATGACTTCCATGCGGTTCATGCGGGAGTTGTGGGTGTCATTCTCTGACATGATCAGCGTTTTCGGGACGCCCCAGTGCGACAGCGCCGCGTATTGTGCTGTGGTTTTTCCGAAACCGGTGTCCTTGCTGTATAGGTTGATGACGCAAGATGAGATATTGGTAAACGGCATCAGCACGGACCCGAGTCCCGCGCATACCACGAGCTGGTGCAGTTCGAACCCGGGCCTGTTGTAGAACTCCATGGTGCGCCGCCACTCATTCAACGACCCCTTGCTGACAAGTGCCGAAAACATGGATCGCGTCGATGTAGACGGCGCGTTATACTCGATGCGGTCTGGAAAGATCAGTTGGTCGCCGAGCGCGAAGGACTCGAACTTGTCTGTAGTCCATCCAAACTGGCGGCGTGCATCACTGGCGCGTGTATCTGCCTGCAAAGTGTTCACCCATGCTTGTGTGTAGGACATGATGTAATCTACCTCCTTGTTGATCGCGGCGACCCCGTTAGCAGACAACACCTTGCGAAACTCCTCGCGTGATGTGGCTACCGCCAGCGGCACCGTGAACTCTCGGACGCCATCTTTGGGAAGATGTAACCGCATGACCAGATTTTCTCCGGTCTCCGGGTCTGACAAACGGCTGACAACGTACAGATCATAGAGATAGACCATACGATCTTCATTGCCTGTCTCGTCACCCCCACGAAGAAACACTCCGCCCCCGACACCACGAAAGTATGGCTCCGGGTATTTCGGAATTTCGTAGGTAATCGTCTCTCCGTTCGTTGTGTCTTCTATGATGTTGTCCTCAGGTGCCGCTTCCTTGAAATGCGACCCAAGCACTATAGGACTTTTTATCTTCCCCCACAGCCCGCAATCCTGACACAGACCCGGGTTGCATTCGTCGAATTTGGCGCACGTGTATGGCCCGACTATTCGGCTCATCTTGTCCAAGGTCTCACCCTCGTCGTAGTCGGGATGGTCCATGGACATTGCCTTGGCGGCTTTTGCTGCGTCGGTACAATGTTTTGCTATGGATAACCCCGCTCGCCACAAGGGTTCAGACAGCGTAGCCCTGTTGGAAATTATGTGCGCGAGCTGCGCGCACCCGGCGCCGGCCGCCGTCTTGCAGAGAATGGTCTTGAACGAGTGCTCTCTGGTATTCAGCAGCGCATCCAGCAACGGATCCCGCTGCGTGTCGTCTTTCACGCTCGGAGGGACTGCCTCCGGGACGCGTACGTTCATCAATAGCGCCTCGAAGAGCTCGAAGTCATACGCGCCGGGTTCCGGACCGTCGGTGATGATTTCGACCGGTACTGGAACACCCTGTTTCTTGTGGTTGAACGTCCCCGGCACGCGCAGCACGCTTGCTGCATCTGCGGTGCGGGCAGTATCTGTCTTGAAACCTTGTCTGGACGCCAGAGCCTTGAGCTTTATGGCCACAGGCAGCCAGCGTTCCCGACTTACCGGGGTAGTGAGCGGCCAATATGCATGCACTCCGTATCCGGAACTGACAGTAATCGGCTCTGGAAACCCGTTGTCCTCGCAGAACTCGCGCAGTGCCGATAGCGCCGCGGCCTGGTCCGGGTAGTCTTTCTCAAGCCCGGTCTTAAGATGCAGCCCGCAGTCCAGATCCAGGAAAAAGGACCGCATTTCTTGAACATCATACGCTTCGCGTATGCGCCCTGTCTTGAACGTGCCCAACGCGAAGTAGGCATCATACCCATTCTGGTCCAAGTTTTTGGCGGCGTGCTCCATAGCGGCTATGTCGCTATAGAACTTCTGCTTGATTGTGTCCTTGCGGCCGTCCTTTATGGCCCATACACAATAGTACCCCGCAGAGCCGACTACACTCCGCAGGAAAGTGGTTGTATCCATTCCTGACGTCCCTCTGAGAGACTTAGCGCCGGGGGTATTGTTCTTGTATCCCCCGGCGCGTATGCAGTTCTACAGCTTATTCGTCATCCCATTGCGAGATCAAGTCGTTGAGCTCAGCGGTCTTGCCTGCACCGGCAGCGGCTTTCGGAGTGCTGCGTTTCTTCGGCTCTGCTACGTCGGCGTCTTCATCGGGAACTTCCTGCTTCTGCGTCTTGGCGGAGACGGCAGGCTGAGAAGGCTCCGACTTCCTGCTCGACTTGCTCTGCTGCACACGGTCAGTCTGAGACACGGTGAGCGTGATCGCGTTCATGGCTTCAACGCTGTCCCGCGCCTTGATTGCAAGCTGCAGTTCTTCGTCAGTCAGCGGGCGCTTGGCCTTGAAGAACACCTTGGGCATATCGCTGTTTTCGTCGAAATACATCGTAGTGACGATGGCAATTGCCGGGGCGTTCTGCGATGCCAGAAACTTGGCATATGCACCCATGGGCCTGTGGCCGTTGACTGCTTCGCCGAACAGCGACGTGGCGGGCAGTTGCAGCTGGTACACTTCACCTTTTCCGCCCGGCAGCATGATGGCGAGACGCTGCTGGAACCGGCACGCGCGCGTGTCGCGTTGCCCCGACCCCTTGACGTTCATCGGACAATCCACGCAGCGCGCAGATTTACGCTGCTCCACGGGAACTTCATCAGCGGGAGTCTGAGTATCATGCGACCAGCACACCGGGGGTTCCGGGTTCTCAGAATCATATACACCTTCATAGTAGGTGCGCGAGATCTTGGCTGCGTTGACAATAATGATGTCAATCTCGGAGCCTTTCGCCACCATGATCTGCTCGCCGCCGTCCATCATGCGGAACTTGCTGCCACGCAGGCTGATGCGGCGGCTGCTGAATGTCCCGCCACCGCCCAGGTTTTTGGTCATCTCCATGAGAGACTTGAACAGATCCTGGCTGATCAACGCGTTGCCGTTGTCAAAAAGAGTCATGGCTGTATCGGCCATAGTCATTCTCCATCATCTTCGTTGTTGGTTGGAAACAGTTCCATTTGGTAGCCGCGCATCGCGGCTACCACAGCGTCCCGGTCGAACCGGTAAGCCCTGCCGAACTTCAGATAGGTGTTTGCAGGGATTCGTTTTTGCCGCAACCAGGACATGAGCGTTTGTTTGGAGATCCTGAGATACTCGGCCATCTCCTCCAAAGTCACATACGGGGTGTTTGTCGTTTGCGTCATGGCTTCCTCACAGTTACGACGTATTCCGCGCTGGCGTTCAGCCCTGGCGGAACGACGTCCGGATTTTCTTCGAGAAACTGCCGGACGACGCTCTGGTTCAAACGCTTCTCGAAAAACTGCGGAACCTCGTGTTCGATGATGAAGCGCCCCATGGCGTCCCAGTCATCGGTCCAGTACCGCTTGTTCACTGTGCGGTATACCAGCCCCTGCGAGGTTTTCACGCTGTCAAACCCATGCTCTTTCATGTAGTCCAGCATCGAGGATTTGATCGCATCCATCTGCTTTCCCAGCGTATCGTACTCGGCGTCGAAGGCTTTCTTCAACTCCTCACGACGTGCCTTGATCTTGAGAAAAACTCGGGTGAGCGTGTCCATCGGCACCTCTGGCGTGGCGATATCCTCTGATAGCCCCATGTAGATTCTCCGTTGTTCTTAGTTTCTATACCTAACTAGCACCTATTACACTCCTAGTCAACATCGTTCGAGAACATCTCCACAAGTTTGGTGTTCACGTCGATCTTGTCGTCCAACAGCTTATAGACCCGACGCTCTACCGGGGATCCCTGAAGCTGAACCACGGTGCATTTGTTCGTCTGCCCGGTTCTATGCACGCGCGCGTTAGCCTGAGAATACGTTTCCAGAGACGCAGTGGGCGACCACCACACGATGGTGCTGGCCGCGGTGAGAGTCACACCATGCGCAGCGGACTGCGGTTGGATCAACAGCACGCGAGGATCCCGATCAGTCTGAAACGCACGGAAGATGTCCGTCCTGTCAGATACAGCCACGTCCCCGCGGATGACGGCTGCAGTGATCCCATCCTTTGAAAGCTTCTCTTGCAGTATATCCATGACATGCCTGAACGGTACGAATACCAGAACCTTGTGAGGTGCTTCATCGAGAACCTCCCTTAGCACTGCATATCGCGGCGCTATGTCGAACTCTACGGACTCCTTGTCGTCTGTATAGACCGCGCCGCAGCTTATCTGCAGCAGTTTGTTCATGGCTACAGCGGCGTTGACAGCCGTCACGGTTTCCCCGGCGGCTTCCATGACCATCCTGTTTTTCAGCTTCTTGTAGTATACCTGTTGCTGCTGCGTCAGAGGCACGTCGCGCTTCACATACGTCATGTCGGGAAGATCCAAGCACTCTTCCTTGGTAAACCGGATAGACGGCTGCAATGCCTTGAACACGATATCTGTAGCATTGGGGCGTGGTTCCCAGCGAAACCGGGTTACGTTGACCATAACCATGTCTCGCCATGCCGAGAAGAACCGCGGGACACCAGCCGGATTTACCAACTTGGCCAGACCGTATGCGTCTTCCGGCCCCTGCGCGGCGGGCGTTCCGGTCATCAACCACAACCACGTATCGGGGCGCACCAAGGAGTTCAGCGTCTTCCACCTTTTGGTTTGCACGTTCTTGACGAACGTGCACTCGTCAACGATGATCAGGTCATATCCTGAAGCTGCGATTTCCGGCTTGATGATGCCTAATCCGTCATAGTTGACGATAAGAAAATCAGGACGTTCTGCGACCACCTTTTTACGTCTGTCCGCAGACCCGTAGGCAATCCCTACGCTACGATGCATGGCGGCGTTGAACAGATCCGCACGCCAAGCCACATCCATGATGGACACTGGGCACACAACCAGAGCCTTCTTCACCAACCCCTGTTCCATGAGGAAGTCAGCGGCCCATATCGCGCTCAGGGTCTTTCCGACACCCTGCTCGCTAAGGCATAGGGCGCGCTTATGCATGGTCAAAAACGCAGAGGTGACTTTCTGGTGTGCCATAGGTTTGTAGCGCCCCGGCCACGAGTACCTGCCATATATGGGGCTTGGTACCTTGATGTTCATGCCGTTGAGTATGTGCGTCTCCGTAACGCCCCATCGAACCAGTACGTTGTTATCTCCCAGATGCTTGCTTTTCGGAATGGCCGCCGCCAGTTGTTGCGGGTTCTTGACGCGCAACAACAACGCCCTGTTCTCTATGATTTCCATAAGATCCTCTGGGGTTACTTCTTTTCTCCGGGCTTATGTCCGTTCCTGGCCCGGTTCTTGCTGGGAGCTTCCAGGTAGTAGCCATCCTTGTTGCTACCGCCCTTGGCCAATGCTTTTTTGTGGCTTATGTCCTTGCCGGACCTATCTACCCCTTTGGCGTCAAGCGCCCGCCGCGCTCTTTGCCGTTCCATCTGGTCGATATGCTCTCCACGCTTTCTCTGAAGTTTGTATTCATGCTTCCAATCGCGTGCCATGTCACGTGCTCCTAACCGGCTCCGTTATGCGGACAGGATACCACAGGGCAATGGGCGCGGCATAGGCCGGACGGGTTTGGGTTCCAGACTCCTGTGGCATGCGCCTTGCGCAATCTGGCGTATCTGGACAGCCAGCTTGCCCACAGATCACTTTCTTCTTCCGCGGTGTATCTGCGCTTTACAAACGCCCCTGCGACGACAAACAGCAGTCCTCCATGCACACGCTGCACTTCGGGGTAATGCTTGAACACACATAATGCCATGAGTTCCAGCTGCCCCGGGTCTGCGTATTTCGCCGACTTCCCGGTTTTGTAATCAACGACCCATGCAGTGTTTCCGTTGATGATGAGAAGGTCGACGATCCCCCTGAACCATACCGCGTCGTCGAAAAACCCACAGGGTTCCAGTGTTTCAGTAAGCCCGAGTTTCAGTTCGCAATACTTTGCGCCAGGTTTTGACCCGAGTGCGTCCAGTGCGCTTTTCGCAAATGAGAACTGTAGGGGCAACTCGGTCCCCTGTCCGATGTAGTTTTCGCATGCCTTGTGAAACTCACTACCGTAGATGGTGGCCACGGTATCCTGCTTCGGAAACTCCCCGAGCACCTGCGTATGGTAGTATTGCTTCGGACAGGTTTCGAACGATTTCATCCTGCTGAAGGACCAAGTCACGGCGTCAGTCATGTATCGGCTCCATGGCGGTCACTGGCAGCTACCGTAGTTTTTCCCGACACCGGATTCGCAAGTTACCGGCAGGTCGTCAGCCCACGCCGGAGTTTTACGCATGCAGGTCTCGATGTATTCCCGCGCGGATTCCGTGTCTGCATCCGGCACGCAGCACACGATGGAATCGTGAACAGTCAACACAGGACGATATCGCTTGGCAATAGCTATCATCTGGTCTCCGATGATGATCCGCGCCAGCGCCTGCGTGATATTTTCCACCACCTTTCCGCCATACACGCGCGTTCTCCCTGTCCGGGTCGCGTAGCTGAACTCCGACCCTCGGTCAGTCACGGTTTCTGTCAGATCCGTGTATCGGATAAGAAGCCCATTCGGCAGACGTATTCCCGTATGCGCGGCATCCGCGACCAGTAAACCACCTCTGCCAAAGGTCATGCTGGTCCCGCGGACCATGGCTGACAGCGCCTTCCCGGCGGCTCTCCACAGTCCGGAGATCCTGTAGTTTGTCTGCCTGTAGACACTTATGATGCGCGCGGCTTCTGGTGGCGGGATATCGAGCCCCTTAAGCTTCAACGCCATATAAAACTTGTCGCCGCCCATACCGTATCCGGCGCCAAGAACTGTAGTCTTTCCAACGAACCGCTGTTCCGCAGTAACATCGGATTCGGCTACATTATAGATGACGGATGCCATACGCTTGTACACATCGCGCGCGTTGCGAAAATCATCCACGACATCGTTCTGCTCTGCCAACCACGCCAGAACACGCGCCTCGATCTGAGAAGAGTCCGCTTCTACCAGCGTGTAACCCTCAGGTGCTGTGATGGCCTTCTTCAATTCCTTGGCTGACGGACCACGGCTGGGAAGGTTTTGGAGGTTTATCTTGTCGTCTCCGCCCCATCTACCCGTATGCGCTGCGTAGTATCTCAGAGGAACGGGGAACGCGCCGCGATTGGCCACACCTATGAATCGGGCCGTGCGCGTCTCTTCCAACGTGGACTTCGTTCCGAGTCTGGACGCTACGAGGGTCTGCACCCTGATGTCTTCGTGTTCGGCCAGGTCCGTAAACTCCGTATCCGTCTTCGCGAACGCATATGTAGGCTTTCCGGTAGCAGGACTCGTCTTGGTCGGCGCTTCTACCCCGAAACTGTTCAGGAGTTCCGCAAACTTGCTATTACTCATTATCTGCTTCTTGTCCGCGCCGGTGGAAGCAAGCAGTTTTTCTTTCTCCGAAACAACAGTATGCAGATGCGCTTCCAGTCGGGGTTTGTCCAGGCAAAGTACCGGCTCCGTGAACATTCGCAGAGTCAGGTCTATGAGTTTCAATTCCTGTTTCGGAAATTCTTCGGACATAATATCGAACAGTTTGCGGCACAGCTCCACGTCATTTTTGCAGTAGTTTCCGTATCGAGCCAGTTCTTCCCGGGTAAAGTCTGCCCGCCGTTTTCCAAGCGCGGCGATAACTTCATCCCCTTTCTCGCCAACACCGTACCGCACCGCCAGGTTCTTCAAAGACACGCTTACATTGGGGCCATGCAGAGCACGTGCCATGGAAAGCGTATCCAGAAGAACCTTAGGGCGTATGCCTAAGCGCCACGACAATATGGCGCCGTCAAACATCATGTTGTGCGCCAAAACCGCGGATCTACCCCAGTCGAACCTGGATAGATACTCCTTGATTTCAGCGTGAGACCCACTGAACCATTCGGCCGGCGTGTCGTCTACCTTCACGCCCACACCGATGATTTGAAACCTGGGGTCTCTGATATATTCCTCTGTCGTCATCTTGGACAGAGAATATGTCGCACTATACGTCGTCTCGAAATCCACGCATATGACCGACATCATGTTAATCCTCGATGGCCGTGTTGAGGTATTCATCAAGCACATCCGCAGACGCCGCATAGTACGTCACAGTCTGTGTGCCAGGAAACGGACCAACGAAAATTACGGCTTTGGCCACACGCGCAGTAGAAAACTGCTTGTCCATATATGCCTTGATCATCGTCTCTACTCCGGATGGTTGCAGGGACGGGAACAGGTCTTCCAACTCCGCTGCCAACCCGGACACGCTCCATGGTTGCTCTTTGGCCAGCAAAAGATCCACCTCTGCGCATACCTGCTCTGCCGTAAGCGACTTGCCGTCGCGTTTCGTCTTGGGTTTTTGCATCGCGTTTTTGTGAATATCCGCGTCAGGCTTGTCGGCAAAACGCTCCTCGACCGTAACCCGCAACGCTTTCCAGCGTGCCGGAAGATGTCTTGTTTCGGGGTCTGCATGATTATCCGAGCAAAACACCCGAATGCGATCTCCGACACCCAAGGCCATATGCTCCATGATACGAGATGGAATGAACACTCCCTCATTGTCAGGGGTGATACCAAACCCGCTACCACTGAACGCAACGTTGTTGATGATACAGGTTTGTGTCGAGATGTTGGACGCAGACGCATAACTCATGGATGGGGCCTCATTATTTTGCATGTTGTTCTTCGGTTTCCGCCAGCACACATTCGTGAAGGATCGCAGTATATGCTGCCAGGTCCACCATGGAGTCCTTGTGTGCCGGAGACACAGACAGTCGTGACAGTTTGACTGCCATCATCACTCTCACGATATCTGACGCGCGCAGGTCGATACCAGACATGGCATGCATGATACGCGCCGCGCACAAATGTTGCGCGTAAGGATCCCCGTACGTCCTGTTTCTGTCTTCCGCCGTCAGTCGGGACGCTTCTTCCAGCAGTTGCACTCTGGGTGCGCGCTTTCCTGCACGCACTGCGTACGGTGTTCCTATGCGGTCGATACAGTTTTGCGCCACCTCGCGAGTCACATCTGCGTTCAGCGATACTTCGGCCGCATCGGCCGTCGGGTATTTAACCAGCCAAGCCCAGGCACGTTCTTCTTCCGGGGTCATTTCAACATCCTCTCTATATCCTGAGGTAATAGTCTTCGCAGTAAATCATACCCGCGCATCGTGGTTGTATGTACGAGCATGAAGTATCGTGGATACGTGGCAACGAACATACTCCAATCTTCCGGAGACATATCCGCTTTCAGGCTATTACAGGCGGCGCAACACCGCACTGTCCGCATCCCGCCGGCAGATTTCGGGACCACGTGATCCATAGTAGGTTGCAACCATCTGCTGCGCGGGTCCAAGGGGCGTGCGCAATACCAGCATCTGTACGGGCTGTTTCTTCTGGCCACGGTTTGGATTCTCCATACCTAACGCCTCATGGCAGCGATAGACTCCCGCACGGACACGAGTGCCTTCCACCCATTAAGATCTCCCATTCCATGTGCGAGCTCTGCTGCATAGGTGATGGCGCCTAAGGCATGATCTACTCCAACCGACACCCAATCCACCTGCATGGACTCTACAAGGTCGGATCTGATGTATTCCACACAGTCGGCGTGCGGGCTGGATACCGTGTACCAACCTCCGGTTACTCCGTCGCTCTTGTGGTTGTCGTCAAAGGGCCAAGCCCAGATAGCTTCGGGCATATCGCTCATGCATCTCTCCAAAGTTACATTCGTTGTAGCGGGCTTTCTTCATCATGCGATGAGGCAGCAACAAAACTCACGATGAAGGCCGCAGCCGCTTGCGGGACGATGGCATTGCCGTAACCGCGCAATCGTCCCACTCGGGCGGGAACCCCATGAGCCAGCGGGAATGTGCCGGGTTCAACTGGCCGCCACTTTCCATCCCGGCAGTAGAGCCAGTCAGCAGCATCCCAGAAGCCGTCAGCCGCATGGGCTGGTCGCACCACTCCGCCATGTTCGGCAGATCGTGCGGGAAGCTGTGATGATCCGCGTTCGTGTTGCCCCGTTTCTGAGTGTCGTGGGCTTGCGGGGTCGGCCAGCCCGCCAGTTGCGCGTATAGCGCCACGCTGCTCGGCGGTTGGTCCCGCGCCAAGGTTCGCATGGCGTATTCCGCCGTGCCCCTCGCGTGATTGATGTCGGCTACTTGCGGGGTCGGCCAGCCTGACCGCTCCAAAGTAGGTTCTCTGTCGGATGTGGGGCGCGCCGACGCTCGCAGACGGGAAATCGACCGCCCCAATGGCGTAACGTGCGGCCTCCAAACGATCTTGTAGATCATCGAGCCACGCCCATTGAGGCGGTCCCGCAGCGCGCTTTCCAGCGCCGCTTGCAGACTTTCCGAACACGTCCGCGCTGGCGACTTGCTCGCCAAACAGCATAGGGGGGCGGCAGGCCCGGACCAGGCTGACAAAATGGGGGGCAAGATGGCGCTCGTCTGCCTTCCCGCGCTGCTTTCCGGCGACGCTGAACGGCTGACATGGTGGCGATCCGGTCCACACTGGCTGGTCATCTGGCCATCCGGCGAGGCGCAGGGCATATGACCAGCCACCGATGCCTGCGAAAAAGTGGCATTGGGTGAATCCTCGAACGTCATCAGGCCTGACATCGACAATTGAACGCTCATCGACTTCTCCATCCATGATTTGCCCGGCCTTGATCAGTTCACGCAACCATGCAGCCGCCGCCGGGTCGTGCTCGTTGTAGTAGGCTTTCTTCGTCATGCGACCAGCCATGCGATGATGCCGAACAGCGCCGCGCCGACCGCCACCGACACTAGCAGCGCCGGAATGATCCAGTTCAATTCAGCCATCGGCCCATGCGGAGCCTGTTTCGGCAACAGGCCGGATCGCGGCCCGGTATAGGTCGCGTCTTCGACTTCGGCGGTCCTGTCCGGGGTTTCCACGATGCGCGGGTATGTCATTTCGCGCCACCCTTCGCCGGCTTCCTCGTAGTGATGCCTTCCCGCTTGCAAATCTCGGAAATGCGCTGCTTGCTCACCCCGAATTGCTGAGCAATGTCGGCCTGCCGCATGCCTTCCGCCGCCATCTTGCGCAGTTGGGCGATGTTGACTTTTGATGGAATACTACGCCGCGCCGGCTTCCTCGTAGTGATGCCTTCCCGCTTGCAAATTCTATAGATGTGCGATTTCGCCACCCCGAATTGATGCGCAATGTCGGCCTTCGTTTTGCCTTCCGCCGCCATCTGGCGCAATTGGGCAATGTTGACCTTGGGTGGAACACCACGCTTCACCGGATTACTTATAGCGATGCCTTCCCGCTTGCAAATCCTCAAGATATGCAGCTGAGAGACCGCGAAGCAATTGGCGATCTCGGTACACGATTTACCTTCCGCCGCCATCTGACGCAATTGGGCGCGGTTGACCTTGGAACGGCGACCAACAATCGTAGCGATGCCTTCCAATCGGTAAAGTTGCGAGACGCGCTGCGGGCTCACCCCAAATTTCCGAGCGATATCGTCCTGCGTCTTGCCTTCTGCTGCCATATGGCGAAGTTGGTCAATATCGACCTTGGAGTGCCTAGCCGTAACGATGCCTTCCCACCGACAAACAATGGAAATATACGACAAAGCTACGCCTAATTGCCGAGCGATCTTGGTGCGCGACACACCTTCCGCCGACAGTTGGCGGATGCGGTCCAGATTTTCGGCCCGTGTGAGGATCGAATTTTTGTTACCAAACGTCATTTCATGTCTCCCTTTGTCAGTCTCTTCGTAGCGATGCCTTCCTGCCTGCAAATCCTGGAAACATATGACTGTGCCACCCCGAATTGCTTGGCGATGTAGGTCTGCGGTTTTCCTTCCTCTACCATCTGACGGATGCGTTTCAGACTCTCGGGGTGCGTGAGGGCCGCCTTTTTGGCCCCAGTGGTCATAGCGGCCATCCAATCATCCGGGCCAGCACGGCCATTCCGAACCCGACTGCGGCGGACAGACCGATTGCGCCGAAAACCAGCATGGCGATGGCCAATCCCTCGATAGCATCATCAACTGCGTGCATGGTATCTCTCAGCTTGTCTTGCATCACTTGCTCTCCTGAACCGGGCGCCCCTTCGGGCGGATGGACGAGTACGGCACGATTGTCGGCACGCATTGCAGCATCCCATTTGGATACAACGTCAAAAATGGCTCACTTGCGACGCGCAACACCTGTTCGCAGGCTGCCGGCGGCAGCACCACAGCGGACTGGTAGGCTTCCCATTGCCCTTCTCCGTATGTAAGCAGCAGTAAAGTCCAGAATGTCATGTTTCTCTCCTTCAGTGGTTCATGGGTTGCATCACGCGGCCGGGTGAGACGGCACATGCTCGCCTCGGGCGATGACGCCCTTGCGAATTTCGGCCCTGATCTGCTTGTATTTGGGCTTGGATTTATGCGACGCGAGCAGACCGGCAAAGATACGTTTGCCACACGAAATCCACTTGGCCTTGATGTTCCAGCCCGCCTTGACAGTGCTGCCCGCCGTGATGCCTTCACCGG
>JAEHJW020005517.1_pt1 | contig 18196 bp, 31 predicted proteins | sample 9271431 | NCBI WGS metagenome assembly JAEHJW02 | reverse complement strand
CTACGGTTCTACCGTGAGGTCAGCGGTTGCCCTTGGCCCGGTTGTGGGTCTTGCAGAGCATCTCGCAGTTGCCCGCCTGCGTTGAGCCGCCCTTGCTCCACGGCGTGACGTGGTCGGCTTCCATCTCCGTGATCTTCCATATCTTCGTCCGGTTGGCGTTGTCACTCGTGGCGCACAGGGGGCAGTTCGAGACGCCCCTCTCGTTCGCCGTTGCGGTCTGGCGAGCGTACGCTGCCCGCACGGTGGCCTCGTCGAAGAATCGCACGTCGAGCAGTTGGGGTCGACCTCGCCCCCGAGGACGTACTCGTAAATCCCACGACGCCTACCGACGTAGGGGTCGTTGTACAGTGCGTCGACGCGCTCCGCAATCTTCTTGGCGCTGTAGGGCGTGGTGTGGTGCCGCTCGTAGAGCGAACCCCACTCCAGTCCGCGCATCTCGGGGCGCACCGTAGGAAAGGTCTTGGACGCCCAAGCGATCACTTCGTCGAAGTAGTTCTTCACTTCCTTGATGTCGGTGTCGCCACGGTGTCGACTCATGTACCCCGACACGTCGCCGTGGCTGACCCACTCCAGGGCTCGCTCCCAGAACTCTTGTCGGATCACGGACCCACTCACGTACGCGCTCCACATCTGAACATTGGCGTTCTGGCTGTTGGAGAACCACGCCTTGCCCGCCGTGACGAAGGGGCCGGAGTAGACGGCGTTCAATCGTTCCTGGTCGTTGAGTGGGACCCCAACGATGTTGATGGTCTCGAACCACGCCTTGATCTCGGGCTCACTCCCTGAGCAGTGGTAGACGAGGATGTCGGCGTTCGTAATGAGTTCCTGCTTCTCCCGGTCGAGCCCGCTGAAGTAGTGCTCCATGCCGCTGTCGTCCTTGACCGCGAACTTGCCGGTGACGTAGCGACCGAAACTCGTGATCCGCTGTTGACCGTCGAGAACCTCTAGGTGCTGGTCGTCGACGACGTTGAAGTAGATCAGTCCGAGGGGGTAACCGCTGAGCAGCGATTGGATCACCGCCACGTCACGCTTGCCGTCGGCGTAGAGGTAGCCACGCTGGTACTCCGGCTGAATAGTGAGTACCCCGTCGAGACCGAAGAGACCTCGCCCCTCGATCTCGTTGTACTCGAACCCCTCGATGAGTTCGGCCACGGTGTAGTGCGTGAGTGTCGTCTTCATGTGGTGGGGCTCCGGTGCTTGATCACTATTCGTTTATAGAGAGGTTTGTGGTTGATGACCGGTCCGTTCCACATAGACATATTCCCGTTGATTTTAATTTCTGTTTTTGTGGCCCCAATTTCGTCTCCGGCAGCGCCAGCATTGAAACTACCCACGATCTCGAACTGCTCCGGGTTGTACTTGCTGAGGAAACTGATCGGCACCCCCATCACTCCCACGTGGTCACTCGGGATGGCGTCGGTGAAGGGAACCTCGATGGCGTCGTAGTTGTCGTACGTCTGGTAGCCGACACCGCGAACTTCCTTGTGTTTCGAAAACTTGATGTTGTTGGCTGTGGTCATGAGTGCGAGCGGTTCATGGCGGCGACCGTGGTCGAGGTTGGTGAACCAGTTGATATTGCCGAACGACTGATACCGTTCCTCACCTTCAATTCGTTGGCCTTCCTTTTCGGGGACACCAGAGGCAACGCGGAACCACATTGAGCCACCACCCGTACCACCGAGCCATAGACGGTTGTCCTTGATGAGTGGAAACACCTCCTTGTAGGTGATCGCGTTCATGTTGCCGAGAACCACGAACTGCTTCTCGGCTTCAACGATCCACGCGAGGAATTCGCGGAACAGACTGAACGGCGGATTGGTGATAATGACGTCGGCCTCGTCGCGGAGTCGTTTTACTTCGTCGCTGCGGAAGTCGCCGTCGCCGTCGAGGTACTCCCACTCGATGTCGTCGAAGTCGACGCGACCATCCCTCGTCTGGTCGCCGGTCAGCGTGAATATCTTGCCCCTCGACCGGGTCTTGGATGGATCGAACTTCGGACTCCGACTCTCAAACTCGGTCGGACCACTCAACATGTTGATGGCCCGGCTGTCGAACGCGTAACTCGTGGAAATGAGTTTCTTCAGACCGACCCGCTCGAAATTGAGCACGAAATACTTGGTGAAGTTGCTCCACTCGGGATCGTCGCACGGTAGCAGAATGGTCTTGCCCCGGAACACGTCGGCGTTGAAATCGAGGTAGGCGTTCATCTCCTTCTCGATGTCGGGGTACTGGGTGTAGAACTCGTCGTTCTTGGCCCGCTTCGCTTGGGAGAGGTTCTCGTTGGCCACGGTCACGCCACCTCGTAATAGTTACGGTGGACGACCGGCGACTCTGTAGTCATTTGTACCCTCTCGACCGATGACTCTCAGCGATCAAGGTTACTCGCGTCGGTGAGTCCGGTGGGTGATGAGCCCTCCCGACGCGGGCGACCGTCGGTACGGTGGGGTTAGAGAGTAAGCGAACGACGACGGAGTCACGATGAGGTCAGTCAGAGAGGGGCGCCCCTTACGGGACGACGAACCTCAGACGTCGAAGAGCGAGTGTCGACCGGGAGTCGACTCGTCGAGGGGTCACGACCAACCATCACCGACTCGTCCACTGAACGAGGCGTAGGGACATGACGGCTGGAAGGAAGGCGATCACCAGTACGAAGGACTGGTGCACCCCGCCAGAGATCGTGGCCTCTGTTCGTCGAGTGCTCGGAGGTCAGATCGATCTCGACCCCTGCTCGAACCATCACTCTCTCGTGGGGGCGAGGGTCAACTACCTGCTACCGGACCAGGACGGGCTCGTCAACTCGTGGAATTACCCGACGATCTTCGTGAACCCTCCCTACGGCTCGGACAGAGGTCGGGGGACTCGAATCCTGCACTGGTTCGAACGGATAGCCGAAGCCGCCGCCAATGGTTCTGAGGTGGTGGCCCTAGTGCCCGTGGCGACCAACACGGAGCACTGGAAGAGGTACGTGTACCCCACCGCGACGGCGATCTGCTTTCTGTCCCAGCCGCGAGTCCGCTTTTACATCGACGGGCACGAGGACCCCAAGGGTGCCCCAATGGCGTGCGCGGTCATCTTCTACGGAAGGAAGTTCGAGCCATTCGCGGATGAGTTCAGCAGGCACGGCGTGGTGGTCCCCCTGGACGGGGTGATCCTTCCAAGGTCGCCCCGCACCGTGTCGTAACCCCCGTCGTATGACGGTGGCGACTGCCCGCCACGAGGTCGGGTGATGAGCCGCCCCTCGACGCGGGCGACCGTCGGTACGGTGGGGTTAGAGAGTGAGTGGACGATGACGGAGACTGCGATGAGATCAACCAGGATCGGAAGTTCCTACAAGGAGGAAGTGCTCCGCCACCTCCACGCGCAACCCAACGGGGTCTTCGCTGACGACCGCCTCGGGGTGACCGTCACACTCTCCGAGTTGCTCCAGTCGAAGGGCTTGCCGGTCTCGGTCGCGACCGTCTCTTCGGCGCTCAACAGTCTGAGCAAAGATGGGCGCGTCGAGATCACGTACGGGCACCGTTCGCTCGACAACAAACTGCTCGTCACCAAGGTTGTCGTCCACTCCGAGCCCCATCCGGGAGTCGCGCTACCGCCTCGTGAACCCCTCGAACCTCGCGGCCCCCTGCCTCACGAGGTCAGCAACGATCCCGTCTTCGTCATGTTGCGACGACTCGTTCGACTCATGGAGAACCAGCCGTCCTTGAGCACTCAGGAGATCGAGCGGTTCCAGTTGCACGTCGACCACCTCGTCGAAGAGAACCAGACCTGGGAGGCGTTGGCCCAAGAGATCGAGAACGGGTCCGCCGAGACCATCGACGACCTGCACCGCCAGTTGGACGAGTCCGAGGCGCGACACCAGGACGAGGTTCGCCGCCTCACCACGCAATCGGCCAACCTGCGAGAGCGGGCCGAACGATACCGGATGTCCCTCGTGGAGACCCGTTCCGAACTGAGCGAGGAAATCGCAGCGCTGACGGCGGCGAACCACGAACTCACCACCGACAATGACGAACTCCGCCGACAGCGCGACGAGTTACAGCACCGGACCGACGTTCTCGCGTCGTCCGACCGCATCCATCGCCGGAGCGCTGATCGTATCCGATCCGCGATGAAGGAGTCCAACCGCATCCACCGCCTACGCGAGGACCGACTTCTCGTCGACGAGTTGTTCCCCATCATCACCTTCGTGCAGACCTCGCTCGCCATTCTCTACACCGTCACCAACCTCAAGGGGTCGGCTGTCGTCGGTGCTTCACCACTCATCGAACTGGGAATGGTCGACAGAGGTGGAGAGGCCACCGAGACAAGTCGGTTCACCGTCACCAACCTCACTCGCGCCCTCGAACTGATCGGTCGAGAGAATGGGGCTGCCAGACCTAAGGGGTTCTCGTTGACGACGACGAAGAGGTCCGTCTTCGTCGAGTTCGTCCGGGCGCAACTTGATGAGTCCATCGGGGTGCCGCCCGCCATCCCCGAGCCCCTCGATGACGAAGAAGACGTCGGAGAGTAGTGGTCGGAGTATTCCACTGATCGAAACGGCCACTGACTAGAACAGTTCGAGGGTGGGACAGGTTTTTCTCGGTCGGGGCACGAAGAGGGTAGCCGTCCTACGAGGGGCGGGAAACGGAGATGACGAGATGGAACCCCACCGAACCAGGGTGATGACCGACTGGTCGGAAGCCCTCGCCACGAAGGGGGACCAGTCATTCATCGACGCGTGCTCGCAACTGCTCCACCGTGCGTACGACGATCCCCAGTGGTACCTCTACGTCCTCGACGACGTCGTGCACACGCTCGACCGGGGCACCCCGGAATGGACCCCCGAGCAGCGACTCCTATCGGTGATGTTCAGTGCAGGTGGGAAGAGGCGTGAGGCCGCCTACCGAGAGATTCGTGTGGCCCGCGTCGCTCTCGTCCCCGACACCCAGCGGGGTGACCCCACGGCCCCACTGACCCGACTGCTGTTCCTGGCCCGAGCATTCGCGAACTACCGCCGCACGATGCACCGGTGGACCGTGGACCCCTGGATTGGGGAGGTGATCCGGCGAGCGACCGAGTGGGCCGACGACGTCACGCGCGAGTACGGCGAGATGGAGGTCGTGGGGGGGGTCCGCGACTAGGTGACACCTCGGTTGCGAATAGATCGGGATTACCGAGGGGTCGGGATTACCGATGAGTCGGGGGCCATTGAGGGGTCAGGTCTCGAAGAACGCGATCCCGATGATGACGAAGAACAGTGCCGCACCAATGATGATCACGTACCCACTGCGGAGAGCGACTCCGGCTATCGTCACGAATAGCCCCAGCCAAGAGCCGAGGACGAGGCCCGACTGGTAGAGCCGACCGACCCTCATCGGGGGCTGACGCCCCTGACGTCGCCGGATGCGAGGGTTGAACTGTTCGTCCACGGGGGAGTGATCTAGGGGTGCCGACTCACCGCCCCCTCGTCGCATCGGGTCGTGAGGTCGGGTTGTCTTCTTCACCGCTCCATCTTCGCACACCGGGTGGTGATCGGGGGCCACTCAATAGTTCTCGCGCGTATTGAATTACACTCCCTGGACGTGTTACGGTGTTACATGTTGTCGATCCGGCTCGAGTGGTGAGCAACTTTCCGTAGAAATAAAGGGGTTTCAAGCAGACGACCGTCGTGCGAACGTGTTACAAAATGTGTTACTTTTGTCGGAAAATGTGTTACAACGTGTTACACCCCCGCCAAGGGGTGACGGATTCGCCCCCGCGACGATGAGGCTCTTCGCACTGTGAAGGAACCGTCGAACGGGGGTCGAAAAAGTGGCTCCGAGGGGTGACGAAGGCCCCTTCAGCGCCCCTCGGAGCCACTTCAGGGGGTCAACGTGTTACAAAACGGCCATTTGTAACACCTATGTAACCACTCGTTTATCCTGATGAGAGGGCAGAAATGGGGTCTGTAACACGTGTAACCACAGGGAGGATGTATATATATAGAGATGAATAAAAACGCGAGGGAGAATCTGGAGGGAGGGGTGACTGGAGGGGAGCACGCGAAAAACCTCGCGCGTATCGATACATACTCCCGTAACGTGTTACGGTGTTACATATATATATATAAATATGTAAATTACGTATTTTTATATATATATAAAGGCTTTTGGCGGCGAGAGGTGCTCGAGCCGACGTGTTACAAAATGTGTTACAACGTGTAACAACGTGTTACGCAGCCATTTTTGGCGGTTTTCGTCATCTTCACCCCCACGAGACCGCGATTGAAGCCACCTTCGACTCCCGCTCCACCACCATCGCGCGAACGATCCCCTCACCGTGGACGACGAAGGTCTAACCTGTCCACGACACCCCCGAGAGATCGGAACCACCACAGTGACCCCCTTGGAATACACTCTCGCCTCCGTCGCGATCTTGGGGGCCTCCCTCGCCGCCATCGTCGGGATCGACCGACGGACCCGACGCCAGGTGGAGCGCCCGCCCACCGACAGCGGCGGGGGTTGGGAACCGGGGACTCCATCGACGGGACGGGGATGAGATGTTCTCAGAGAGCAGCCTCGTCATCACAGGAGCAATCGTCGGGGCCATCATGAGCATCACCTCCACCATCATCAAGGCCGTTGTGTCGCGCCGGTCCCACCGGAGGGTCACGACGGACGAGCCGGTCGAATCCACCAAGGTGTAGGGGGGGGCGACGGCTCGACCACGGGGCGAGCCATCGGTTGTAGGGCTAGAGGGACCCCTGAAGAAAGGAAGTCCCCATGAGCATATTCAGTCACTACACCGAAGCGTCCGCCACCGCCGCGATGATCTACCTCCTCATAGCGGCGGTGGTCGTAGGTGTCGGCGGGAACATCGCCGCCATGCTCATTGAGGCTGCCGTGTCGCGCCGGTCCCACCGGACGAGTCCGACAGACGAGCCAGTCGAATCCACCAAGGGGTAGGGACCGACGGCTCGACCACGGTGGCGAGCCGTCGGTCGTGAGGCTATAGAGACTACTGAAGGAAGGGTGCCCCATGAGCCTGCTCAACTACTCCACGACCGTCAAGGCCACTAAGACGATTGGCGAGGTCACCCAGATTCTCGTCCGTGCGGGCGCCCGCCAGATCATGACCGAGTTCGACGACAAGGGGAACGCGAGGGGACTGTCCTTCTCCGCCCCCACCATCGAGGGGTTGCGAGCGTTCTCTCTACCGGTTGACGCCGAGCCGGTGCTGACGATCCTGAGCGTCGACCCGAAGGTCCCCCTGCGGTTCAGGACGCTCGGGCACGCTCACGACGTCGCCTGGCGGATCACGAAGGACTGGTTGGAAGCCCAGATGGCTCTCATCGCGACCGGAATGGTGACCCTCGATCAGGTGATGCTCCCCTACATGCGATCCGTCGACGGGGGCACGTTCTACGAGGCGTACCGGAAAGGACTCGGAACGAGAGCGGCACTTCCACCGGGCGCGTGATGCCCCGAGTGTCCCGCTGGTCGTAGTTCGGGGCTAGAAGCAACGCAAGCGAAACGAACGAAGGGGAGCAGTGACCCAACTGGTGTGGACTCAGTACGGCGAGGACATGAGCACCGCCGACATTCCCCACGCGAGGGGGGTGTTCGGGACGGACCCCCGACCGGACGGCATCGCACTCAGTGTGACCCTGGTGGTACGCGGATTCAAAGACCAGGCCGACGCCCACGCTCTGGCTCAGGCCATCGAGGACATCCTTGATCCGTCCGACCCCACACCCCCGACACGGCGACCCGTCGCAGACGAGGCTCGGCGTCGAGATGGCAAGTGGAAGCGCGTTGCCGACATTCTGGCCGAACGGATGATCTATCGCGATTCGTGCGACAACGGGCACGCCACGCTAACGGAGGACTGCCCATTCTGCGACGACATCGCGGCGATGGTCGAGTATCGAAAGGCTGGCGGCAAGGTGGGGTTACCGCTCGCGACCGGAAAGCCCATCGACGTCTCTGAACTGACTACGAAGGGAACCACGAATGACTGAACTGAAATTTGCCGGGATTTTCGTCACTGAGCGCGGGGTACCACCGTACCCCGACCACTGCTTCACTCCCGTAATCCGTACCTTTACCCCGAGCGGCAGGGTGCGCGATATCGACCTGACGGAGGATGACCTGCACAAGGTGATTGGCGACGCCGCAAAGGCGCTCAGATTTCTCAAGGCGCGTCGACCCGAGTCGGCGCCATCGAGCATTCACACGAGAGAGGGTTGAGATGCCACAGATTGAGATTCCATTCACCATCGGCCAGCGGGTGCGGACGCCGGGCGGCGTTGAGTTCGTCGTCAATTCAGTCAGCCTGGACCACTGCGGGCATTGGCGCATGTTCAACGACAATGGTTCCGCTTTTTTCACTTACGACCTCACCCTCGTCGAGCCGCTCATCGACTGGCAGTGGTCAACCGACTGTTGGACGGGAGAAGATTGGGAAGCCGACGCCAACGGAAATCTGTTCGTCGGGGACTATTTTTGCGGGAACTTCGATGACCCCCGCGCCGTGGCCGAGGCAACGCAGAAGTTGTGGAACGAAGCGAGGAAGCATGACTGACGACATCGAAATTGGTGACATCGGGATCGGTGACGACACGTCCCTCGCGGCGCGACTGGTCCGCGAGAGTGTGGAGTACATCATCGAGGAAGGTCATTCGTGTGGGTGCGACCTGGTACGTGCGATCATGTGTCGGTACCATCAGGGCTACTACGACGGCGTGGTCGCAGGAATGGTGGCGATCCACGATGGATACGACGAGGTGTTCATGTCGCGTGCGCGCTACGCCTTCCTGTCGGAGTTGGAGTCGACGCTTCGGAGGCTCGCTGCCCGTTCGGTTCCAAAGTGGTGGGAGACGAATGACTGACAACATCTGCCCGGATTGCAAGGGGACCGGCCAACAGTGGTCCGGTGTCGAGTACGCAGGCGCTCACGAGATGCTGGCGTGCGACTCGTGCTGCGGGACCGGCTTCGACGACCCGGCATTGGAGATTGGGCGACTGCGGGAAGTCCTTCTAGAAGCGCGCGGCCTCCACTACCAGTGTAAGTGCGGCGAGTCCCCCGACCATTGCGTCACTTGTGGCGGACTTTCCTGGCCTTGCGTGACGAAAGAGATTCTCGACCGAGTGTTAGGAGCACGATGACTGACCACACCGACCGACTCGCGCAGATCAGGGCACGGGCAGAAGCGGCCACGCCGGGGCCGTGGGAACCAGCGAACATATTTGATTATGACCCACACACCAAGAGAAGTGTCCCACTGGGGACCGTATACGCCGGAACGAAGAAAGTGGCACGCGCCCTGTTCGTCAGGCCCAACTCCCAATTTGCGGACGCCGACTTCATCGCTCAGTCACGCCACGACATCCCCTACCTGCTCGATCTCGTAGGCTCGCTCACCGAGGACTTAGAACTTGCGGACAGGACGTGCGCCTCTCTCACCTTGGCGCAACAGTTCACGCGTCACGACTTGGAAACGGTAGTCGCCGAGAGAGACGCGCTGCGGGCGGCGGTAGAGGAAGCACGTGAGTACCTGACGGGTGACCACGATCTCGACACGCGCCAGGAAGTTGCGCAGGCGGTTCTTACTATCCTCGACCGAGGGCCGAAAGAGAGCGAGGAATCGTGAGTGAAGCCGAGTTCGGTCGCTGTCATGGATTCAGCGGCGATTACCCAACGTTGCGGAAGTGTAGCCGTCCGGCGACCGCCGACGATGGTTGGTGCAACGTTCATCGTGCAGCGATACGAACGGGCGAAGCACGGGCAAAGGCGAATGAGACTAGGAGGCGACAACTCCGTAAGGCGGAAGATGCGCGACGCGCAGCGATCCAGAGTGTGAACGACGGCCTCCGCGCCCAACTCGCCCAGCGCGACAAGGAACTGGCGGCGCTGCGGGAGAAGGTGAACGCGGCCAAAGACTGGCTACGCGACGACGAGCACAATTGCCCGGACTGTGAGTATGCCGCTCAGATGGCGACGCTGGCAGCGTTCGAAGGGTACGTCCCGATGCCAGGCGCACGCACCCCAACACCAGGCCGTGCGCCGTCCTGCGAGTTTCATGAGGGGGCGCACCGATTTCTTTCGGTGCTCTCGAACGACCAGGAGGGAGAATGATGCACACTTTTCACGCGCAGATGAACGACGCCGACATCTGCCGCATCAACAGGTGGGGCGTCGGGACGCGCCTCGTCGGTGACGAGGGCTATGGACCAACCGTTATGCGCATTACCGGTCTCGGGGAGCAGATGGTTCTCGCGGTGGCCGAGTCGCACAATGGCGTACCGCAAAGGCCGCACGAGGGACCGTGGAGTCTGCGATGCCGAGAGTGGCGCGAGGTGGAAGAATGACCACTACCGGTACCGATGGGAGTGCGAACACTGTCAGACGTTCGGGCGATGGCATTCGAGCGGGGTGGAGGCGCGCAGGGACTTCTGGGCTGAGCATCGTCGTGACTGCCTATTGGAGGACAGCGCCATCCTGAAGAAGGACTTACTCGCAGACGATCAGGAGACGAGATGACTGACGACACCGACCGACTCGCGCAGATCAGGGCACGGGTGGAAGCGGCCACGCCGGGGCCGTGGTTTTCTGATATCGGCAACTTCATGGTGTGGGGTGGGGCGTCTGAGGACTCCGAGGCCGTGGCTAAGGAGATAGGCGACGACGATTGCGTATTCATTGCCCACTCTCGCGAGGATGTCCCCTTCGTGCTCGACCTCGTGGACTCACTCACCGCCGAGAGGGACACCCTGCGGGCCGTCGTGGAGGAAGCGCGAGCGGCAGTCGCGGAGGGGATGGCCCACTATGACAGGTGGGTTGGAGCGCGAGAAATGTTGAAGTTGCTCGACCGAGGGCTAAGGGAGCAGGGAGAGTGATCACGTACGCCGTGACTGAGGACGACCTAGCCATCTGCGCCGAGTGTCTCCATATCCGCTACCATCACCGGCCCGCGTGCTTCTCGTGGTTGCGCGACATCGGGGAGCCGTTGTGTCACTGTCGCGGATTCGTCGAGCCCAAGAAAGAGAGATACCAAAGATGACTGACGACACCGAACGACTCACGCAGATCAAGGCGCGGCTACGGGGGACCACGCCGGGGCCGTGGGACGTCAACGATGATCTGTGTGTGATACATCCCATCGACGACGACGACCCCGAACTTATCTCAGACAACCTTCACTCCCGTGACGCCGCCTTCATTGCCCACTCTAGTCAAGACATCCCGTTCCTCCTGGGTCTCATAGAGTCGCTCACCGAAGACCTGGAACTTGCGGACAAGACGCGCGACTCACTCACCCTGACGTGGCGGGTCGCGCGTCACGATCTAGAAACGGTCTCCGCCGAACGTGACGGGCTGCGGGCGCTCGTCGACGAGACATAGGCGTTACACCGAGTCATCACGGTCTCCCATCGACGAGAAGTGTTGGCGCGAAGAGTGCCACCACGACGACAGAGACGGTTATGCGGCAGCGGCCACTCTGGTCGACATGTGTGAGTGGTGTCTTGATATTTGGAACGGCGAGAGTGACAGGGGTGAACTACCGTCTGACGAGGTGAGGTGGCCTCGTACGACCGTCAAGATTCTCAACCCCGACATCTCCGCGAGGCGTCCGAGGAGATGTGGGGTTAGTAAACCACCCAACGACGACGGAGAGGTGAACGATGATACGGGCGGTGGAGACCGGTACAGGTTTTGCTGACGCGGTGCTGGGTCGCAAACAGTACGAGGGGTGGCGTTTCGTGAGCGGACTGACGACCCCGGATGGATTTTGCTTCATCTTCGACGACGGGTTAGAGCCCATCTGTCGGTGTGGTCATCCCGAGAGCGATCACGTCCACGCCTCACGGTTGACCTCAATTCGTACGTGCGACGTCGAGGCGTGTGAGTGTCGGAACTTCGTGGCCCCCATCCCCAATGACGACGATGGATGAGCCCTCTCGTCGTTGTATCGCTCGAGTGTCACAACCCCCGTGGTACTTGCACCACAGTCGGTGCTCCCGTCCAGCGTCGAGCGAGAATGGGCTTTGCCGCCAACACGAGAAGGTCTATGAACGCCGAGGTTACATCGACACCACCACCGGCTACGACGAGCCCGTGACCTACCTCTACGCGAAGGACCAGAACGGGGTCACCCACGACGAGAAGTCTCCGGGGTAGTTTTTCAGGAGTTGGCGCTCGACGTCGCCCCCACCGAAAGGAACACATGGAACACTCACCACGAGGCGGACAGGAAGAGACCGACCACTTTACGACGACCTCTCCTCCGGGAGACGGTGCCGAGATGTGGCGACGACTGACCGCCGCCATCGAAGAGGTGAGAGACGGGCTCTCTCCAGAGATCGACTCGTCAACGTTGGCCGCGCGGATCACTCGGGCGATGTCATCCCTCGATGACGCGCCGACGAAGGTCGACCTGATCCGTCGACTGTCCGAACGGGAGCGTGAGGTGGTCGCACTGCGACGCCGACTAGACCGGATCGAGTACGCCGTCCTGATGATCCGCCTGACCCTCGCTGCCGGGCACGACTCGGTCTACGTCCTGCGTGGCGACGTCTCGTCGGAGGTCGACGACATCAATGCCATTTTCGCTGAGGACCTACTCCCCTCACGGGGCGAGCCATCCCCCTCGGGGCTAGAGGAACACTAGGAAGAGCCGGAGGAATCATGGGTATCACCTACTGCGATGTTTGCCACACTTACACAACCGATCACTGGCCCTGGAACTGTCCGAGTCGAAAGTCTCTCCCCTCCGATCCTGCTGTCACCGCCACCACTCAGGACTCACCGTCGCACTCTGACAGAACCCACTCCCACTCCGACCGGTAAGGGGGAGCGACCATGAGACAGCGGGTGGTCATCCGTCTCTACCTCGCGGGTCCCATGAGTGGGTACGAGGAATGGAACTACCCCGCCTTCGACACTCACGCCCGATGGCTCCGGGGTCGTGGCTACGGCGTGGTCTCCCCCGCCGAACGGTCGAGGGATCGAGGGTTCGACGAGCGTGCCCCTCACGGAGCCTTCACCAGTGACGACTATCGCAAGTCGATGATTCACAACTACCGAGCCCTGCTCACGTGTGACGGGGTGGCCCTCCTCCCCGGCTGGGAGAAGTCGACGGGTGCCCTGCTCGAGCGCCGCTTGGCGATGCAAGCCGGTCTCGCCATCTTCTACGTCGACGCGTCGAGGGAGTACCTCGAGCGTGAACTCGTCGTGGGCATCGGAGGGTACGCTCGCGCGGGAAAAGACACGTTGGCGAACCTGATGGTCGAGCACATGGGGTTCCAGCGGCGAGCGTTCGCTGACTCCCTGCGCAATGTGCTGTACGCCACCAACCCGATCATTGACGGCACGGGGTCGGGACTTCGCCTGGCCGACGTCGTCGACCGAATTGGATGGGATCAGGCCAAGGTGGAGTACCCCGAAGTCCGATCACTCATGCAGCGGCTCGGTACCGAGGGTGGGCGACGTCACATTTCTACTGACATCTGGTCACGGACGCTGTTCGAGTCCCTACACTCCGCCCCCCGTCTCGTCATCCCCGACTGTCGTTTCCCCGATGAGGCTGCGGACATTCACCGGCGCGGGGGGTACGTACTCCTCATCGAGCGTGACGGTGTGGGGCCGGTCAACGACCACGTCTCGGAGTTGTGCGACATAAGTCCCGACGTCATCATCACCAACAATGGCGATCCGTTGGATATGGTGGAGCAGGTACGCGACTTCTTGGGAGGCACATGATGTCGACGAGACGGGGGACTCTCATCTGGCTGTCTGATCGTCGTCACTGGTACGCCGTCCTTCTGCTCACCCTCGCGTCGATGGGGGTTGAAGACGCACTGACCGCATCGGGAGCGTCACGCACGGAGGCGTTCCTCGTCGCCCTTCCCCTCATCGTCGTCACGGTGGTGTGGGCCGTCTTGCAGGTCGCTCACGCCACCGCCACGATGCGGGTCACCGTGGGCCTCGTACTGACGACCCTGCTGCTGTGGCCGTCACCCACTTCGATCCACCACGAGATGACCGACCTCGCCACCGTCATCTTCCTGGCCCCTATCCTGCTCGCGGTGATCGTGATGCTGCTCGTCGAGGGAGTGGAGTCCTTACGACACCCCGTGACGTCAGGAGAGTCCGTTGAGTCTGGTTCGAGTGACCGACTCACATGACGTGAGAGCGAGAGAAAACCTCACTTCCGACCGGGTGGGGCTATCATCGTTCTCACTGGCCGGAAGCCACTGTCCCCCCGGTGGCTTCCGGCCTGCCCCCTCTTCGTCAGGCAGCCACCACCAATGAGAGACGCGCAACCACGACAGCCGCGAGGCACCCCCGTCGGCGGTCAGTGGTCCACCACTCGTCGCCCTCCTAGTGACCTTCGACGTCGGCTACGCACCAACCCCGCGATGGCACAGGCCCTCTCGGCCATCGTCCGTGAGGTCGACGGTCGTGGCGGTCGGGTCATCGTCGTCGGTGGGGCCGTGCGCGACATGGTGCGATCTTCGATTACCGGGACCACCGTTGATCCCCACGACGTCGACGTGGAGGTCTACGGTGTCCCCCTCCCTCAACTGCGGGAGTCGATCTCTCGTAGGTACTCCGTGAGTGAGGTAGGGGCACACTTCTCCGTTCTGAAGGTGAACCTGAACGACGGCGACTCCCTCGACGTCGCCACTCCGAGACGAGAGGTGGCAACCGGGGTCGGACACCGCGACTTCGACGTCGAGTCCGACCACACCATGACCTTCGACGAGGCGGCGTCGCGTCGTGACCTCACCATCAACGCAATGGGCTACGACGTGGTGACAGGGGAACTGCTGGACCCCTACGGCGGGGAACGCGATCTTCGTGACGGGGTGCTTCGACACGTCTCCCCCCGCTTTGTCGAGGACCCCTTGCGACCGCTCCGGGTCGCTCGCTTCGCGGGGCAACTCGGATTCAGGGTCGACCCGTCCACGAACGAACTCTGCCGCTCGATGTCCTCTCAATCGTCCATTCTGCCCTACGAGCGCGTCTGGGGTGAACTCCATCGGATTCTCCTCTCATCGGCCCCTGGAAGGTCCCTGCACGCCCTGGACGACATGGGGTGGCTGGATGTCACTCTCCCCGAGGTGGCGGCGCTGAGAGGGGTCGCTCAAGACCCCACCTGGCATCCGGAGGGCGACGTCCTCACCCACACCGCTCACGCCCTTGACTACTTCGCCACCCACCTTCGTACTGACGACGACGAGGACGACACGGTGGTCGCGTCCGCCATCATCTGTCACGACCTGGGCAAGGCGACGACCACCGTGGTACGCGATGGTCGTATCCGGGCACTCGGCCACGAGGGGGCGGGAGTGGAGCCGACGCTCCGGCTTCTCCGTCGACTCGGTCAGTACCGTTTAGCGGAGGATGTCGCCCCACTGGTCGCTCGCCATCTCGCTCCCGTGACTTTGACGACGGATCGGGCGGTTCGCCGCCTGTCCACCGACGTTCCCCGACTCGACCTACTGGCACGGGTGTCGCGGGCCGACGTCAACGGACGCCCCCCACTGACCAACGACGAGTCGGGGCGAAAGATCGACGAGTTCGAGGAGCGAGTGAATCGCCTGGGGCTCGACGACGGCCCGCCGCCGCCGCTGGCGCGGGGCGCTCACCTCATCGCGATGGGCGTGACGCCGGGGCCGCGATTCAAGAAGTTGCTCGGGGACGTCTACGACGCTCAACTCGACGGGACGGTGACCACCGAGAGCGACGCGATTGCGATGCTTCGAGCGATGGTGAAGTAGGAGCCGTCACCACAACACTGTCCACTAGGATGCTGGTTCGCGAGCGGAGGTGGTGTGATGGCACTGGTCAACGAGATACGCGACCCACAGAGTCGGGTTCGTCTCTTCTTCGACGACAACTTCCCGCGTCTGCGAGAGCAACTCGCCCTCGCGGACGGGCGGCTCATCGCTCGACTCACCCCCGAGTCATCGGGGGTGATGCCGACCGGGAAGGTGACGTGGAGACCCGGTAAGCCCGTCGTCATTCCCCGGAGTGGGGCACCACTGCCGTACCCCTGGCCGTTGGTCGGGATGGCCTTCGACTACCGACTCCGGTTTTTATTCGGCCCGTCTGACGTCAATCGGTTGGGGGCGTGGATCGGGGCGAACGACCTCTCCAATTTGGAAGGGGCGCAGGGGCGCTCCCCCTCCCTCGGCCTCATGGTGGACATGGTGGATCACATCAACGAGATGTCGTTCTCGGAGTTCGACATCTCGCGGGGGTGCTACGTCATGGCTCTACTGGAGTCGGTCGCCCGAGGTGGCAATGGCGGGGCACTTCCACCCGACATCCTGCGTACTCTTCATGGTGACTGGTCCACCTCACTCGACGACGCACTCTCCCTCTGCAACGACGTCGTCGCCAACGACATCACCGAACTGGCCAACCTGTTCGTGGCGACTCAGCCGGACATCGTCAACAGCACCTCGTTCATCACAAATCCAACGTTCGTCGGTAGCGAGTTCATCGGCGGGGCGGACGCCGACTTCATCGCCGACAGGGTACTGATCGACATCAAGACGACCACCAAGAACGAGTTTCCAACGTCGCACCTCTATCAGATCATCGGCTACGCCCTACTGGACTGGAACGACAACTTCCAACTGAACGGCGTTGGTGTCTACTTCGCTCGGCAGGGGATAACGATCTCGTGGTTGCTGGACGAATTCATCGACCGTGCGACCGAGCATCGCCTGACCCTCGAGACGGCTCGCGACCAGTTCCGAGAGATCGTCGGCGGGTATGAACGAGAGGAACGGGGGCGGGTCAGGATGGGGAGTCTCACCCACTGATCGCACCCCACGGACTAGCCTGGGTCCGGTAGTCGTGCGTACTATCACCTCGTCACCGGTGGAGGGTCAAGTTGAACGAACACTGGTCGGACCAGATGGAACAGATGGGGATTCTGGAGTCGACGCTTCGGTTCATGTACAGACGGCCCCTACTCCTGTGGTTGGGGGCTGTTGTGGGCTACATACTCACCTACACCGTGCTCTCGACGTTTTTGTGGTTCCTCCTTCCGTTTCCCTTCGCCATCGTCTCCTCCTACGTTGCGATAATCGTGGCTTTCGCCATGATCGCGACGGCAATCGCCGTCGTGGTCGCCTCCACTCGACTCTTCTTCAGACGATGACCTCCTCGTCACGACCGGTTTCATTCACTTCCACAGCCAGGTTGTACGCTGGTCCGGTGGAGAGACAATGACGAGACGCCGACTTCTACTCATCGTCCTCGTGGGGCTGCTGATCGGTGGAGCGGGCGTGATGGTGCGCCAACTCACTAACTCCAATCACTTCACCCCGTCCGCCGTCGACCTCACCCCACTCAACGCCCCCAAGCCGTCGGGCCACCCCGTGAAGCCCGCAACGACGACGACCACAATGGCCCCTCTCTCATCACCCGTCGGCTTTACGACGGTGACCGGGTCGGATGGTGAGCGGGTGGCCGTGAGGATGACGGGCGGACCGACCAGGGTGCGCCTGACGTGCTCGTCGTCACCGGTCGACGTCATTCACTTCGCGATAAAGAATCTCGGCCCCTTCACTCTGGGGGCGAACATCGGCGACTACGCCTCGTCAGTATCGGTGGGCGCGCCAGCGCAGGCGTTCCGTGGAGCCCCGGCGAAGTGCGGCGAAACCTATCCCCCCTGCCACACCCCGATCACCGCTCTCCACCTCACACCAGGCCAATCGTCGATCTGGTGTCCTCTCGTCGGTGTGCCGAAGTCCATGACCTCTCACGAGGTGCGTCTCGATCTCGTCGAACTCCTCGGCGGAGACTTCATCGTCACCCTGAACGGGGGGAGCCCCACCGACAGCATCGTGGAATGGAATGGTGGAAGAACCATCGTCACCCCATGAATTGAACGTTGCCACCCCTGGTCGCTCGAATCGGAAACTGTCGGAAGCCAACTTTTACCGTCTCGTCGCGATCTACTACTCCGAGCAGGAGCGCGACATTCTTCGGATGCGAGCGGGCAGGTCCATCCACACCTTCCACCTCGAACTGTGATCCGACCCTCGCGCACCCATAGTGGAGATCGAGAGCGAAGGAGACACCCCTCTATGACCAAGCGCCAACCCAAGGGGACCCCAGTCGGGGGTCAGTTCGCCCAGGAGCGCAAGCCCCACGGTGACGACCTCGCCGCCCCAACGTCGTCAATGGTCGAGGACGCCGACGGCGCCAAGAGGTG
>JAEHJW020009834.1_pt1 | contig 18206 bp, 31 predicted proteins | sample 9271431 | NCBI WGS metagenome assembly JAEHJW02 | reverse complement strand
GCTTGTGGACGCCGCCGGTCTCGTAGGGCAGCAGGTAGGCGGCCGCGATCTTCTTGATGTAGACCACTGCCACCGGTGACGACTTGCGAGCCTTGCTGACCCCGACCGACTTCTGCGTGAATGGCGTTGGGTTGTCGAAGGTCGACTTGATGTTGGCCTGCTCGGCGGCTTGGACGCGGGCCGCGGTCGCGTTGATGGCCTGCGCCATCGCAAACGGCAGCTGCTTGGCCGTGAATGCATCCATGCGGCGCAGGACGTCTTTCAGGTTGGACGTTATCTTGATCTCAATCACTATCCTCTCCAGAAAGTGACTTTGCGCGCCCCCGCCGCCGTTCCACCGCTCGGTGTTGCGGGAGCGCCACGTGGCGTGCTGCTGATGTTGTTTCGGACACTTATTCAGCTTGTCCGGGCAATAGCACACTAAGGTGGCCGGTGACCTGACGGTCGGAATGGCCGATGTGCGCCGCTTTGCGCTTTACGCTACGCTAGCCGCTTCAATCACCGTACAGGCGCTGGACTCACATGACTCGATTGACACAGCAGGACCTGGAAGAGGCCGCCGAAATCTTGCGGCAGTTCAACCAATGGGAGTCAGAGTTTGACTCGCTTATGCACGCATCTGACCCACGTGTGCTTGACCGTGCAGACATTCCTGGTCTCCAGTCTCGACTCTCGACCTTGAAGGCATCCATCAAGGCGGCGGCGAAGTACGGCACGCTTTCAGGTTTGAAGCACGATCACTCGGAGATGGAGCGATGCTTCTTCGACCCAGCAGCTCGACGCGCCGCTGCTCACTTTCGCGCAGCAACGAATTCCAACCCGTTAAAGAAGAACTGGGTTTCCGAGCTCTATGATTCTCGCGACGACATTTCCTACTACAGATTCCAACTGGAAAAATTCCTCAAAGACTCCACCACGAAATGAAAAGCCCTTGGCAGCGACGCCGAGGGCTTTTAGAGGGCGCAGTGCCCCGGGCGTATTGTCTCAAAGGCAGTCTCAATTTGCCACTTGCAGATGTCTCAATTCGACCCCAGGGGATGCAGCATTGGGTGAGCTCATAACCCACGCGTAAGTCGAGATTTCTCCACGCCCGACGCCTGGGGTGCAGTGCTCTACGTTTCCTTGCTCGATGAGGTGAGCCAACACCCGCAATACACCCTTATGAACTCTCATCCTATCCGTCCCGGTCGCTCTCGGACCGATATAGCGGATGATCTCCGCCATCCTAAACTCGCGTCCCGGAAACGGCGCAAGTAATTCAATTACCTCTCGCGCGTATTTCAACGGAACGCCCTCCTCACCTTATCCTTCATGTTTCCCAGAGCGACCTTGTAATAAATAGGACTGATATCCAACAGTCGGCAAGCCGATCTCATGCGGTCAGCTGCCGAAAGATCAGCGTATTCATGGCGACGGGGATACTCGGCTTGGACCACTCGTTGCTCCACCAGCACCAAAGCCTCATATGCCACCTGCACCCTACGAGCGTGATCCTGATTGACGGGGATAGGTCGAGGTTCGTCATCTTCACTGTCCTCATCCTCAGCGGGAGCGACGTAATTGCGCTCCGCGGAAGCGCATTTCACATTGGGATTGGGATGCGGCCACGCCCCCAGCCAACACCATCGAGCCCAGTTCCACAACTCATCCTCTATCCAGCGCGGAAATCCCTTTTCCATCAGTAAATTCCTGGTGAACATGTGACTTTCGGATCCAGATAGCCCAGCAGTACACTCCTCGCTTCGTCAAAGCTACGGCAGACCTCGACGCGGTAGCCGGCACTTCGGAGAAACGCAATCCAGTCCTTTTGCGGCGCGCTCACCCTGCCGTCTTGGCTCTTCATTTCGATCCACAGCCCGTGGCAGCCGAAACGCGGCACCGGCAGGCACAGATCCGGCACGCCGGGTTTGACGCCCTGCCCTTGCAACTTCGCAGCGACCGTTGCATGGCGTTGCCCGCCATTGGGGACATGAAAAAGGCGCGTCAATTCTGGGTACACCTTGGCCTGGCTCTTGGCCCAAGTGATGACCTGGGCCTGAATGACGTCCTCGCTGATGGTGGGGTTCGGCTTGGCGCCGGTCTTGGCCGGAGCAAGTTGATAACGCGGCCATCTGCTCATGCTGCTTTTCTCCTTTTGGCGTGTTGGCGCCGGACTTCTGTTTCCAGGTATTGCTGGGCCTGCACACCTCGCTTGCGGCCCACGAAATTGAGATAGGGCACCCTCTTATCGAAGGGAAGGGACAACACATGGCGGGCCTCACACTGCCGGCGCCATTCTTCGCTGCTGGTGTTCATCTGCTTGCTCATCAGAATGGCTCCTGATCGTCGTCAAAGGTACGGCGCCCCCGCTGCTTGCCACGGCTGCCCGACTTCTTCACGTTGGGGCCGGTGTAGTCCTCAAACCGCAGGTATTCGCCGCGGTACGCAGCCGGCACCATGCCCAGCGTCCCGTTGCGCTGCTTCATCACGTACAACTCGGCATAGCCCTTGAGTTCGGTATCGGGGTCGTCCTGCTCTTCCCGGTACAGTCCGATGGCGATATCGGCGTCCTGTTCGATGGACCCACCATCGCGAAGGTCGGAGAGCATCGGGCGCTTGTTGACCCGCTTCTCGATTTCGCGCGAGAACTGCGATAGCGCGTAGACCACGATATTGAGCTGCTTCGCCAGGCGCTTCAGCCCTTTGGTGATCGCTTCGATCTGGAGGGTGCGGTTTTGCTCGCTGCCTTCCATCAACTGGATGTAGTCCACGATCAGGACATCAAGCCCATGCTTGCGGTGAACGGCGCGGGCCTTGGACGCCAGCGACTGCAACGTCAACCCGGCTTCGTCGTCCACATAGAATTTGGCATCACCAGCGATCTGCGCAGCGCGGGTCAGGCGTCCCCAGTCGTCCGCGCTCAGCTGCGGCTTGACCGCGTTGAGCTTCGAAGCCGACACGCGCCCCCAGTTGGCCACCGCACGCCCCGTTACCTGCTTGGCCGGCATTTCGCCGGACCAGAACATGACCGAATAGCCAGCCTGGGCGTTGTTGCAGCCAATGGACCCAGCGAGAGCCGACTTGCCCATGCCAGGACGCGCGCCGATCACGAAAACGTCACCACGGCACGGGCCGCCGTTCAACTTGTCGTCCAGATCTTGGATGCCAGTGGGGATGCCGGGGTGCGCCACCTTGCCTTGCACCCGCCCATCCAGGTCATCCAGGAAGGCGACCATGGTGTCGGAAATGGAAACGGGCTCATTGCGCACCGCGCCCAGCGCAAGCTTGCTGAACTCCGCTTGGGCAGCATCCAGCAACTCAGCGGCCGGCTGTTGCCGTGCCAGTACCATCTGCTGCACCGTGTCGGCTGCGCCCGCCAGTTGTCGCAGCAAGGCAGTTTCGCGCACGATTTCGGCGTACCGCGCGACGTTGGCAAGGCTGGGGGTCGACTCGACCAGGCTGTTCAGGTACGGCAGGCCGCCAACGCTCTCGGCTGCGCCCATCGTCAGCAGGTAGTCATGCACTGTGACCACGTCCGCTGGGCGCGCCCGCATGATGAGGCTGCGCGCCCCCTCGAACACCATCCGGTTGCCGTGGTGGTAGAAGTGCGCCGGCTCCAGTTCGCCCAGGCGGTCGAAAGCCTCGTTGTCCAGCAGCAGGCCGCCCAGGATCGCCTGCTCGGCGTTCAGGTTGTGCGGCGGCACAATGGCCGTCTCGGCGTTCATCGACCTTGCTCCTTCGTGAATTGACCGCCCCGCAGGCTGGTCACGGTCTCGGGCTTCATCAGCCATTCGAATCCGGCATACGGGGGCAGCGTGCAGTTGTCGCGGATCCATGGGAAAAAGCGGGTCCAGAAACTCGGTTTCTCAGACAAGGTCAGGAACGTCCGAATCGCGCCCGCCCGCCGCTCGCTGTAGACGGCTAGGTCAACGAGGCCCATGGTGTCGCCCAGCGTGTCGTTGAACGACTCGATCACCTCGACCTCACGCGGGCCGTAGGCCGTCTCAATCTCGTCCTCCCAGGCCCCGGCATTCAGCCAGGACGCGGGGTGCGGGATCTTCGTAGGGTCTCGCCATTGCTCCGTCGTCTTGGCCCGCTCGATCCCAGCCAGCAGGTCAGCCAGCAGGGCGTCATCAGGGTTCAGCTTGGCAAACGCCTTCTCCGCGGCGATGCGGCTGCGCTTGCGGGGATAGGCAGCGTAGAAGCACTCAAACCGCTTCTGCTGCTCGGCGGTCAGCACGGTCAAGGCCCGGCCATTGCGGCCTGCTCGCGTGCCCTCTGGCGCAGTCACGGCCCGACCTTGCTGGTCTGCTCGTGCGCCGTCGTCGGCCGACTCCCCGCGATCCGCTTGCGGAGCGCAGATGGTTTTATCTTTTTGTCTTTTGGAGTTTTCTTTTGGAGTTTTCTTTTGTGGTGGTAAGCCGTACCACACCTCTGTGGTAGGAGTTACCACACCGCTGTGGTAGGGGTTACCACACCCCTCCGTGTCTTCTGTGGTAGGAGTTACCACAGCGGACGAACCGGCCGCCCCCTTCCATTGCTGCTGGACGACAGCCGCACGGCCGGCTTTCAGCCCCCACTGGGCATAGTCTTTGTTGATGCCCAGCAGCTGGCCGTGGCGCCCCTTGGAACGAATCAGGATGCGCCGATCCACCAAGCTGATTACCACTTTGCTTAGGTTGCTGCGGTCGCCGACCGTCATCGCCGCAAGCTGCGACAGGGCGATATCGTCCGTGGTCTTGTTGAAGCCGTAAGTCTTTCGGGCGACAGCCATCACCACTTCCCACTGCTGTTTGGTCAGGTCGGCCAGCACCAGCGCGCCCAGAAGCTCGTTGGAGATACGTGTATAGCCGTCCTCGACCTGTGGCGACGCTGGTGTGACGACTGTAGGCATGGTCAGTATCACGGCGCTCATGCCGCCACCCCGTAAACCTGGAGATAGCCCACCTCGGCCTCAAGGGGCCACAGGCCCAACACGATCAGCGCCAGCCGCGTCCGCTCAAACCCCGCTTCCCACAAGGCCACCTTCTCTTCGTAGGTCGCGCCGGTGGTGTTCTGATCGATGTAGGCGTGGCACGCGCTGCAACCCCAGGCGGCCGCCCAGTCGTGCGCCTTCAGCCACCCGGCCTTGCCGTGCCTGGCCTGGTTCGAATGGCAGGCGACCGTGGTCTGCGTACCGCCGATGCACACGTCGGGAATCTGGAGCAAGCAGAGCTTGCCCTTGGCCAGGTTCAACAAGGCGCGGTTGCGGTACATGGTCTTGGTCGCTCGCGGTGTCCTGCGGCGGGCCGGCAGGCGCTTGCCGCTCGACTTCAGGGCCGAGCGCTGGCCCATAGGCTTGCCGCGCTTCATCGGCGTCTTCTGACGCAACGGAGTCTTGCGGCTCAACGACATGACGCCCCCTGCTGCTTCTTGACGCGCGACCAGTGCGGAAACCTCCAGGCGTTCGAATGGCGTTTCACCAGGCCGGCGCGCACGGCGTCGAACAGGAACGATTCCACCGCGGCCACTGCAGCCTCTTCGCGCGAGACGCGAAGCCACGGGCTTACCGGCACCAGCGCCGGGACCACCAAGGTACGCAATGCGACCACGTCGACCTGGCGCCGCGTGTCGATGATGGCCTGGCGCACCGCCTGCGCCGCCTCCGGTGGCACGCGGTAGCCCTTGAACATGTGCAAGCAATCAGGCATACCGGCCGCTCCACGCAACGAAGGGCTTTCGCACGGCTTCATGGAACAAGGTCGCGGCCCTGGCGTTGTGGTCCAGCTGCGCGCGGCTCTCGATCCCGCAGACATTGCGCACGAACTGGGCGGCGTGCTGGTTGCCGCTCACGCCCTGCGGGGCGGCGCCGATGCGGGATACAACCCACTCCTGAAACTTCGCGTTGCCGCACATCATGGCCGCTGCGCGAGACAGCGCCGCCCCCTTGCCAGCCGCAGGCGCGCGTACTGCGCGCACCGGGCGCCCCGAAGTGCTTCTGGTCAACATACCTCAATGCCTCGTAGCAAATTCATGGTTCAGGCCCACCAGTAGCAAGGCCATGCGCAGTTGCGGTTCGCGGCCCTCCCGTAGGAGCATTGCCTCGTAAGCCTTGGCCTGATCCCATCCATGGCGGCGCAACTCTTCCTGGTATGCACGCTTAACAATTGCCTCCGCCTGCTCGTCGCTCATACCGCCCCCTGGGCCGCGATAACCTCTTGCATGATGGTCAGATGGCCCAGGCGAATCAGGTACTGGCTTATGGCGTAGTTCCCAACGGCGGCCTCGAAGGCGCCGATCTTGTCCGCCGGCAGGCTTAGCCGCGGGGCGCCACTCGGCATTACCGGATCCTCGTGCAGATAGCTACTGACGTGCTGCGGATACATGCCGCAAAGTTCGGCCAACGTCCGCATCGTCATCCCGCGCAGCTGCCGCCGCTCCCAGGCAAGCCTCACCGCCTGGCGATAGGTCACGCATCGCGCAATCTCCGCCTTGTCTATGAACTGCATAGGTTCAGACCGCCGGATGCGCAGGGAATCGAGGCTAGCCCCTTGATCTCGCTGCATTTTTGAGTACGCCTATTAGGAAAATTTCATCGGATAACAGCATCGGTAACAGAGTCGAGACGTGCAGAATTCCAATCACTCCAACCGAAACCCACTGTCATGACCGACACTGAAAAGCTGCTGCAGAAAGCCCGCCAAATTGCCACCCGCGCTTTCTCGGACCCCTCCGAATCCGCCGTCCTTGATGTCTTCCATGAGCTGTGCGCCGAGCGAGACCGATCGCCCAGCGCATCGGAGGTATACGAGAGCGCGACCATCCATTGACCTCATATCGTCGGCGGCCATTGGCCCCACGCCAGCACCACCAGCGCCAGGGCAATTACGATGCAGTCGAAGTAGGTCATCAGGCATCCCCTGAGCCGATCCAGATCGCGCCGGGCGCGGCCGGCGTTGTGGTGTCGCCAGGGACGTGCAGGGTGACCGGCTCAACTTCGCTATGATTTGCGCTCTCACACGACAAACCACTTGACGAGGGTCTGACTATGGAAAAGCGTTCCATATCCGCGTTAGGCATGAGCTGGTACTCCCGGGAAAACTACGAACGGGTCAAAGCCCTCTCGGATGATCCCGAGGTCTTTCCCGATACGTTCGACAGCTGGCAGAAGCTCGCGCAGGCGGGCTTCGACAAATTCACGGCTCAGGGTCACTTGGTCATCAAGGCAGACATCGACCCGGAGACGTTCCCGCAGTGGTGTCGTGATAACGGGCACCGTGTCGATGCCAAGGGTCGCATTGCATTCGCCAACACTTGCGCCGCTGCGGCTATTCGAAAAATGCAGGGACAATGAAATCGAGCTCATCCGGGCACCCCTTGATGAGTGGCGGTGCCGCCCTCCGCCAGAACCTCGCTCCCAAGGTTCATTTGGCGGGCAGCAATAGCGGATGCCGCCGCGCACATTTCACGAATCACGCGCTCTTCCGCCCCCGGGGGTGCGTTGAGCACAACATCCGTCCGAAGCGGCCCACATAAGGCTCGGTGCGTCTGAACGCTCACGATGTAAATGGCGTTAGGCATGGGAGGGCTCCTGGGCTGTCGTCGCTTCTTTTGCCAGATCGGGCTGGTTGTCGGCCAGTTCGGTCACGAAATAGTCGTGGAGCGCCTGAACCGTCCGCACGCGAGGATTCTTAACCTCTCCATAGCGAATCTTCCGAAGAGTGCCTTCAGGCACGCCGGACTCCCGAGCTATACGGCGCAAATCAGCAACCGAAGAGGCATGGAGTCGTTCAAGCACAGCATCAAAAATGGTGGGCGCGGTATTCATAGGGACGCACTCTATTCCCATTTATGGGAATCGTCAACACACAAACGGGAAGGGATTGGTGCAACCATCCCGAATATGGGAAATATGATCATCAAACAGTTGGCAGAGACGCTAACTAGGCTAGTCGCTGACGGGGAGCGCTACCCGCGCCTGATCGACTTGGCTGCTAAGTCACGAGTCAGCAAGTCCACCCTGGGGCGCGCGCGAAGCGGTGAGTCCGCACTTCGCATTGATAATTTGGAGGATATTGCCAAGGCCTACGGTCTGACCTCTTGGCAGATGCTTGTACCAAATGTTGATCCGAAGACCCCTCCCATTCTCGTGGGCATGGAAGAAAAGCTCGCAACCTGGCCATTTGAAAATGCAATTCCACGCGCGCAATTCGATGCTCTTCCCGACGACAAGAAGCGGGAGATTGAGAGGTTCATCCTATTCACGATTGGCGCCGTTAAATCTCAACACGAAGAGCAGTTTCGCTCTGCCGAAGAAGCCAAAGTTCAAGCAAAAAGGAAGGCCTCGTAATCGGAGTAAGGCATTTTTCTGGGGCCCGAGGCTGGTCGTCGATAATCCCGCCTCCATCGTGCCTGCCTCCCTATCCAAGCCCCCAAAATTGACCTTGGTCCGTGGGCTTATTGATTGCTGTGCGACCAGATGAAAACAATAAATCGAATAGCTTTAGCCGTGTTAGCAATGGCAGTAGGGCTTTCCGGATGTGCAGACTACCCCAATCCATTTGCGCGAGCTTTCGCCCCGCAGCAAGCATCTACGGCCGATGTAGCGCGCGCGGCCATTTTGGCTTGGAACAAGCACTCCGCTGAAGGTCGGCCGATTGAATCAGTTTGCACCGAGGCCTTGCGGCAGCTAGAGATCTACTCTCAAATGCCTGGCTATGATGAAAACAGATGCAATGACCAAATTCTGGCCAAGCAACGGGAGGAGCTACGCCAGCAGGCTCAACAACGCGCCCGGGATCTCGCTGTAAAAGAAGATCAGCAACGCGCAGAACGGGCGGCTGCGCAGAGAGCCCTACTGGAAGCTCAACAGCGACGATTCAAACAGCGCATAGCTGACATTGCAGCGGGAATCGCTTCAATTCAAACCGCGGAAGAGGCTGCGGTCATATACCACGCCACTAACGGAGACAGCCTTGCTCTTCAGCCGATGCTTAAGCCAGACGGAAAAAATTACGTTGTCCACGGACTTTTAGACCCCTCCAGCGACCTTCAATCTGACGATCTCATAATAAGAGCAATGATTCTCGGCCCTACTATAGCCTACAACTATATTTTGATAGACGCCAATAAGGTCACGGTTCCCAGCCAATCCCGCATTGGATCTCCCCTAACTGTTGTAGGGACCTATGTAGGCAACAAGCCTTACAAAACAGTTCTGGGAACCCAGCGGCTGATGCCAGTGTTCAAGGCTCTATTTATTCCGGTGGCAAAAAACTGACATTGCCCTAGTTGCAACACCCTTCTCACGGCCGCCATCGGGCGGCCGCTTTACTTTCTTGCGCCTCGCCCATCTGACCAGCTCTGAACAGTTCCCGTAAACGGGTTGACAATTCCCATTTAAGGGATTACGATGCGCTCATATTCCCGTTTATGGGAACAACCTCTCCTTCCGGACCCGCAGCCAGCAGTCAGGGCATCGCCTCAAGCGGGAGACGTCACCGCCACAAAGTCGGAATGGGGAAGGCGAGCACCGCTCTTTAACAACCGAGGCCGCCCGCCCCCACCGGGGAAGGGCGAAACAGGACAAGCCAGGCGCCAGCGCGCCCCCAGGCCCCTGTGTGCTTGGGCTTCCACAGCCAGGCAACGCCCAGCCGGGCGTGGCGACGATAACCCCGGCATGAAATCCGATTCCGCTGAAAAGCGGGTTTCGGCCAGCGCTGCGGGTCAGCGCTTACCGAAGCCAGGCGCTGTTGCCTGAGCCTATTGCCCAAGTCTGGCAAATCAGTACGCCGCCCCTCTAGCGGCGCCCCAACCCAAGGAACCCCATGAACAACATGATCCCGTTGGATCCGGGCGGTTTGCGCCTGGAAATCCCCATGTCGACGCTGTTCGATGCGATGCGCAGCTACTTCGCCACCCATTCGGCGGCGCCCGTTCACCAAGCCAAGATCGGCGAGTACCTGCCGGGTCAGGGTGGCATCTACGCCGGCGACATCCTCGGCGACGACGGAGTGGTCTACGGCCTCGTCGTTGCCAGCGAGGACCTGGACGGCGCCTATGCCTGGGGGCCGGAGGATGGCGAACGCACCGCTAGCACCTGGGACGGCCTGGTCAACACCAACGATCTGCTACGCCATGACAAGGATCACGCGGCCGCTCGCGCCGCCAAGGCTTATAGCGCTGACGGGCATGCCGACTTCTACCTGCCCGCCAAGCGCGAGATGCAGATCATCGCGGCCAACCTGCCCCACCTGTTCCAGCCGAAGGTGTACTGGACCTCTACGCCCTACGGCTCCTACGGCGCCTGGGCGGTGCATTTCGAGGACGGCGACGTCTACCACTGGTTCCGCGGCTACGAGTTCCGGGTGCGTCCCGTCCGCAGATTCACCTATTGATCCATTTACCCCTTAAGCGGGCGAAGCCCGCAGGAGACTTGCATGACCGCTACCGAAACGACCGCGCCCGCCATCGGGCAAGAATGGCCCGAACAGGGCGGCATCTACATCGGCTCCCGCCTGATCGACGGGACCACTCATCACGTGATCATCCCCGGCGGCAAGGAATTCGACCTGATCGATGTGGAATTCAAAGATCTGTCCTCGGCCGTGACCGAACGCGGCGAAGTGAACGGCCACGCCGATTGGCGCGCACCGGACCAGGAAGACATGATGCTGGCCTACATCAACGTCCCGCACCTGTTCGACAAGGACGACTGGTACTGGACGAACAAGCCCTACGGCTCCTGCTACGCCTGGGCGGTGGATTTCGAGGGCGGCCTCGTCGACACCTGGACCCGCCGCGGCGAGTTCCGGGTGCGTCCCGTCCGCAGCATCATCGCTTGATCCCTTAAACCCTTTTCGGGCGTAGACCGCCGATGCCATGGCCCTTCACACAGACACCAAGATTTTCAAGGCGACCTATGACCTGAGCCTGTTGGTCACGAAGTGCGTGGCGAATATGCCCAGGAACTACAAAGCCGATTTCGGGGCTGATCTGCGCAAGCAGTGCTTCGAACTGGTGGCGCTGGTGTATCGGGCCAACTCAGCGTCCGACAGGCCGCCCGTGATCCGGATTCTGCGGGAACGGGTGGTGGCGGTAGATTTGTCGCTACGCTTGGCGGTCGACCTGCGGTTGATTTCTCGCGGCCAGTATGGCGAAGCAATCGCGCTGACCGATAGCATCGGACGCCAGGCTACGGGATGGCTGAAACACTCCGAGAATGCGCTTGCTGCCCCGCCGTCACGGCGGCTGGGCCAACGCGCTTGATGATCTGGTCACGCCGCTGGCCCATAAGGCCACCGATATGCGCATTAGAGGATACCGCCGGCCACGGCTGGATAGGTCCCGCGCAGTTTCCCCGCTGATCCGGCAAGCCTTCGGCGGGGCGACGTGGATAGCGTGATATCTCGCCCTACGGCTCCTACAACGCCTGGGCGGTGAATTTCGAGGACGGCGACGTCAACAACTGGAACCGCAACAACGAGTTCCGGGTGCGTCCCGTCCGCAAATCATGCTCGGAGTTTCTATGGATACAAGCCATTCGTTCGCGGAGCTGGTGCAGGCATATTTCGACTGCCGCCGGCTCAAGAGAAACACGGCCAGCGCCCTACGCTTTGAAATGGATCTGGAGCGCAACCTGGCCCAGCTGGACGACGAACTCCGGAGCGGGACCTACCGCCCCGGTCGTTCGATCTGTTTTGTAATCACCCGCCCCAAGCCGCGTGAAGTATGGGCGGCTGACTTCCGGGACAGGGTGGTTCACCATCTCTTGTACAACAAGATAGCCCCGCGTTTTCTTTCAGGGTTCATTGCTGACTCTTGTGCCTGCATCCCTGGCCGAGGCACCCTCTATGCCGCCCAGCGGCTGGAGAAAAAGGTGCGCAGCGTCACGCAGAATTGGTCCCGGCCAGCCATGTACTTGAAGGCGGACTTGGCCAACTTCTTTGTCAGCATCGACAAGCGCTATCTCTGGCTTCGGATTGGCGGGAAGATCCCGGAGAACTGGTGGCGTGGTCTCGCCGCTCAGATCCTGTTTCACGACCCAAGGGTCGATGTGGAGGTTCGGGGCGATAGGTCAACGCTGGCCCAGGTCCCGAAGCACAAGCGGCTTTCCGAGGCGCCAGTGCATTGCGGCCTGCCCATCGGCAACCTGTCATCCCAGTTCTTCGCCAACATCCTGCTCGATGGCCTGGACAAGCATGTGAAACACCGCTTGCGCGGGCGTCACTATGTCCGCTACGTCGATGACTTCGTTTTACTTCACCCCTCGGCGCAATGGCTGACCGAGGCCCTAGCCTCGATTGATGCATATCTTCCTGGATTGGGCCTGGCACTCAATCCTCGCAAGACCATCTTGCAGCCTATAGACCGCGGTGTGGATTTTGCAGGTCACGTCATCAAGCCCTGGCGTAGGGAGATTCGGCGTCGATCGGTGGCAACCGCATTACGACGCATTGAAAGCCTTCCTCCGGCGTCAGTCTTCGAGACCGGCAATAGCTATCTCGGCCTGCTTAGGCATGCAGACGCCAGAAGCGATCGGGCCAAGGTAGCCAACGCCCTACGAAAGCGTGGACTGACCGTCAGCGCTGATCTTACGCGGGCTTTTCGGCCCACCTCTTAACCCTACCCCCCATTTCATGATGATCAAGTGCTTAGAAGCCCTGCTCGACATCCTCGCGCCCATTCTCAGCGTGCTGGACCGCAACGGAAAGCTGTAATCGCAACGCCCTGCCCCACTCGCTGGGGCGGCTTCGGAGAGCAGGCCGGCGCCGCTTCGTCACCGGCGCAAAAAGTGACTTTCCCCTGGAAGTGAACTGATCGGGCCTCCGGCCTGCTCTCCGAAGCCTCACCACCGCGCATCCGCGCAAATCCCCATGACCTACATCGAAACCCTCGCCTGGGGCCTGGGCCTGTTCGCGTTCGCGCGGCTGGTGCTGGCGCCCCTCGTTGACCACTTCGCCCGGCGACACGTCGCCACCGATCCCTGGAGCGCCACCCAATGAACACCATCAGCGCAAGCGCGCCCCCGGCGCGTATCCGCCCCCTGCGAATCATCACCAAGGCCGCCCGCCAGCTGGGCGACCTGATCGCACCCCGTGACCACGCCGGCAAAGGCAACTGGAGCCGGGACGCGGATATCCCCTGGTGGGCGTGGCCCGCCGCCGCTGCCCTCGCCGCGTTCTTCCTCTTCGGCCCGCAGGTGCTGGGCTGGCTGCTGCGGATGGTCCTATGAACGGCATCCAGTTCATCGTCCGCGACCAAAGCGGCTGGACGCCGCAAATCCCAGCGCCCCGCAGTCGGTTCGATTGGAGCAACCCGCCCCAGCGCCGCTTGTCTCCCAGTGAAGTGAAGCTGATTCGGGATTCCCACGGCACCCTGACCAGCATTCATCTGGCCAACCTCTTCGAAGTCACGCCGCAGACCATCCGCGATATCTGGCGGGGACGCAAACACACCGGCCGCCCGCCGGGCCGGCCGCGCAAGGCGCAGAAAGCCCCCCGCAAGCGCTACCCGCGCAAGACCAACCAATCCAAGGTGCCCGCATGACCGCCATCACGCCCCCCGCCTCTTTCAAGTCGATGATCCTCGCCGGCACGCTCAAACGCGCCGATGCGATGAAAGCCCGCTACCGCGATATCCGTGTGAAACCCGATTTCAACCTCCGGGACCGGGATGCCGTGTATGAAGCTGCCGTAGAAGAACTCACCGACTACATCATGAGCGGCGGCCAGCTTCCCGCGCTGGAGGTGGCCCCGCTCCCCGATGGTTCGGGCGTGGAACTGATCGACGGCCACCGCCGGCACGACGGATACGGCCGGGCCATCGAGCGCGGGTTTCCCATCGAATGGGTTCCCATCGTCGCGTTCCAAGGCAACGAAATCGACCGGCAGGCCCGGATCTTCACCAGCAACAAGAATGCCCCGCTGCGCCCCCTTGAGGCCGCGCGCGGCTTTAAGCGCTTCCGCGGCGCCGGCCTGGACAGCGCCGAAATCGCCGCCATCGTCCATTGCAGCCGCACCCACGTTGAAAACTATCTCATCCTGGCCGATGCCGAGCGCGATGTGCAAGAACTGGTCCGCGCCTGCACCGTATCCGCCGACGTAGCTATCGAAGCGGTGCGCAAGCTGGGCGCAGCTGCCGGCGACTTCCTGGCGGGCAAGGTCGACCAGGCCAAAGCCGCTGGCAAGGCCAAGGTGACCGCCAGCACCATCCACGGCCGCGCCCTGCCCCGCAAAGTCGTCTCCCCGCTCATCAGCGGCGTGGACACCTTCATCAAGGGCCTGGATCCCAACCAGCGCGCCGCCATCGTGGACGCCCAGGAAGGCCGCGTAACCAGCGAAACCATCACCATCCCCACCGCAGCCCTCCTGGACCTGTTCCAGGCCCATGGCGCCGTGGAAACCGTCCGCGCCAAGCAGGCCGAGAAAGAACGCCGCGCCACCGAGGCCGCAGCAGCCGCCGGCCAGGCCTCGATCCCCGAAGAGGAAACCGCCGAATGAACACCCCCGCCCCCAAGACCAGCCCCGACGCAGCACTCGGCAACCTCCTGGGCGCCGCCCTGAACGTGCCCGCCCCCCTCATCCAGGCCGCCCCCGTGGAACGCGACAGCGACGGCTATTGGACCCATCCGGCGCACCCTGAATTCGAAGAAGGTCAGGCCGCCGAGGCCGCCGCGTGGTTCAAGACCCAGCAGCTGCAAACACACATCGCCTATCTGGAAAGCGAAGCCGAGGACCACCCGGCCGTCGTCGCGTACTGGGGCGATGCCGGCGATTCCAATATCAGCTGCTGGGAACCGCCCCGCCCCGAGGGCGAAGGCTGGTTTGTCCTGTCCATCCATGACACCGAAGACTGGGGGCCGGTCTGCGTCTGGGTCCGGCATGCAGCCCAGCTGGGCAAAGGCGGTGCGTGATGACGCCGACAAGCTACCAGATATCGCTGCTGCAACACACCATCGGCGTGCGCCCCGGTCAGCGCAACCCGCACCGCAATCACTTCGTCGCTGGCTCCGGCCATCACGACATGCCGCACCTTGAAAAGCTGGTGGACGGCGGCTTGATGGAGGTGCGCCGCTCGCCCGCCTTTCTGGACGATGGCGACGTGGTTTTCGCAGCCACCGAGGCCGGCAGGGCAACCGCCTTGCAACACCTCGCGCCCCCACCGCCCCCGCCAAAGCGAAACCGCTATGACGCATTCCTGCACGCTGACAGCGGCGAGTCGTTTGGCGAGTTCCTTTGTGGCGAGCGCCTGCCGAAGTTCGAAGCCCGCGAAGTGCGCGGCAGCTACGTATCGTGGCGCCGCTCCTGGGAGTATCGGATGTACCGCCAGCACCGCGAAGTGCAGGGCGAATGGATGCCGACCAAGAAGGAAGCCAAGGCCAGCTACAAAGCGGCGCTCGCGCAACACCGCGCCGCCCATCAGAGTGGCCAGGACGCGGGGAGACCCTCATGAACTGGGTCTACCTTGCAATAGGCTTTGCCATAGGGTGCGGCTACAGCACCATCGTCACGTTCGTTCTGGCCTGGTTTGATCGGCACGAAGAACTGTGGCGCCAGAGTCGGGGGGAATAACCATGCGCACCTACCTCGCCGGCCCCATGTCCGGATACCCGGAACTCAATTTCCCCCTCTTCCACGCCGAGGCCAAGCGCCTGCGCGACTCCGGCCACGAAGTCGTCAACCCCGCCGAAATCAATGTCGACCCCACCAAGGGCTGGGCGGAATGCATGCGCGCCGATATCGCCGAACTGGTGAAGTGTGACGCCATCGCAATGCTCCCCGGCTGGCAGCGGTCCCGCGGCGCAACCCTCGAACACCACATAGCAACGCAGCTGGGCATGCAGGTAATCCACCTGGCACCGGCTCAACTGGAGCATTCAGAATGCTGACCCCCCAGCTTGTACTCGGCCTTTCCGCCAAGCTCATCGTTGACATCTTCGCCGGCGGCGGCGGCTGGTCCACCGCTTACGAGCAAGCCACCGGCCAGCATGTGCATATCTCGATCAACCACAATCCTGATGCGCTGAGCATGCATCAGGTCAATCACCCCCAGGCGCAGCATTTCATCGCCGACGTGTGGGAAGTCTGCCCGCGCCAGGCGACGGGCGGTATGGAAGTGGGCTGGCTGCATCTGTCGCCCGACTGCACCGATCACAGCCAGGCCAAGGGTGGGCAGCCTCGCCGCAAGAACATTCGGGCGCTCGCCTGGGTAACGGTGCGCTGGGCTGGCACCGTCAAGCCCGACATCATCAGCCTGGAAAACGTGGTCCAGATCTTGAAATGGGGCCGCCTGATCGCAAAGCGTGACGCCGCCACGGGCCGAGTGGTCAAACTGGACGGCACGGTGGCCGAGCCCGGCGAGCGCGTGCCCGTGCAGGAGCAATACCTCGTACCAGACCCCAAGCAGCAGGGAAAGCACTGGCACCGTCTGGTGGCGATCCTGCGCGGCCAGGGCTACACCGTGGAATGGCGCGAGCTGAATGCGGCCGACTATGGCGCGGGCACCACCCGCACGCGCCTGTTCATGATGGCACGCCGCGACGGACAGCCGATTACCTGGCCCCAGGCCACCCACTTCAAGAATCCGGCCAAGGGGCAGCGCCGCTGGCGTGCCGCGGCGGACGGTATCGACTGGAGCATCGAGGGGCGCAGCATCTTCAACCGCTCGCGCCCGCTGGCGGACGCCACCATGCGGCGCATCGCGCGCGGCATGAAGCGCTACGTGCTAGACAGTGCCGATCCCTTCATCGTGCCCATCGCCAACTGGAGCCGCGACGGATCGCATTCCGCGCGCCAGCCAATCAGCACCATCACGGCCAAGCCGCGCGGCGGGTCGCACGCAGCAGTGGCACCCACGATGATTCAGGTGGGCTACGGCGAGCGAGAGGGCCAGGCGCCCCGCTCGCTTGACTTGCACCAGCCGCTCGGCACCGTTACAGCTGGCGGCATTAAGCACGCGCTGGCCTCGGGCTACCTCGTGCAGGCTGGGCACGGCGAAGGCAAGCCAGGTGCACGCCGCTGGAGCTATGGGTGCAACGACCCCGCCCAGCCGGTCGGCACGCTGACCGCAAGCAACGGCGGCTTCTCTGCCGCCAGCGCGTTCATGGTTCAGGCCAACGGCGGCTACAACGCCACGCCTGCCCACGATGTACGCCGCGCCGCCTCCACAATCACCAACACGGGCAGTCAGCAGCAACTCATCACCGCGCACCTCACGACGCTACGGCGGCACAGCACAGGCACGTCGGCCGACGTGCCAATCACGACCATGGCCGCTGCCGGCCAGCACCACGGCATGATTGCAGCGCACCTGACCGCCATGAGCCAGAACGTCACAGGCTCGCATCTGGACGAGCCTGCGCAAACCATCCTGGCCGGGGCAGCGCGGTTTGGCTTGGTCGAATACGACCTGTCCAGCGAGAACGAAGCCGGCGCCCTTCGCGTGGCGGCATTCCTGATGCGGTATTACGGCGAAGGCGGCCAATGGGGAGATCTGCGCGAGCCGGCCAGCACTCTGACCACCCGCGACCGATTAGCGTTGGTCACTGTCCACATTCATGGCACGCCATACGTGATCGTGGACATTCACCTGCGGATGCTGACGCCGGCCGAACTCTACGATCTGCAAGGCTTCCCGCGCAGCTACATCATCACCCACGGCCACGATGGCCGCGTATTCACCAAATCCCAGCAGGTTCACATGGTCGGCAACAGCGTCAGCCCGCCGCCGGCGGTCGCGCTCATTGCTGCCAATGCCCCGCAGGAGCTTCTGTTGAGGAAAGCAGCATGACCAACCCGAACAGCGCCGCCCAGGCCAATGCCTGGACTTGCTGGCCCTGCTGGCCGCGCATCTGTCGCTGCGGCGATCCCAAAACGCTGGAGGAATGCCAGGATGGACAAGGATCTGGTGACGCTGATGTGGGCGGCTTGCGCGCGGTGCGGGAAGGCGCCACCGACGCTGGACCCGTTGCCTGACGGATGGACCTGGGACACCGAAGAGCCCGACAACCCCTGGCTGTGGTGCCCCCATTGGCATCTGCCGAATGGCTGCGCTACAGCAGACAAGGAACCAACATGAAAGAGAACAGCGCCGCCCAGGCGGCCACCAACAACACAGTCCAGCCCGCGCTGACGGACGATGAGATCGAAGCTCTGGCGAGGAAGCACATCGCCCCGCACGCTGACCGGTTGGATGCAATCCTGCCCACTCGCGTTCCCTACCAGCAGACCGAGCAATTCCAGATCGGA
>JAEHJW020004226.1_pt1 | contig 18215 bp, 20 predicted proteins | sample 9271431 | NCBI WGS metagenome assembly JAEHJW02 | reverse complement strand
AACCAGCTATCTGAAGCGCGTATTTGTGCCCCGGTGGCCCTGCCACCTGCGTGTAGGATGGCGCGGCACCAGCCCAATATACGCCCCAACGATCGAGTGTATAGGCACCAGCAGCAGGGGCTGGAAAGGACGCGCTGCGCTGCGCAATACTCATTGCGCCATTCATCACGCGATTACGGAATGACATGGCAGTTTTGCTCGGCCCAGCCACGGCCACCATGTTGCTGGTACCTAGCAGCATAAACGCACCATCTGCCTGGCTGTAACTGACACGGTATCTGCCGCCAGCCAGTAGGTCACCTGGTCCAACGGGCGATGTGTCGATGGTGATAGGGACAGGACCAAGCCCATTCACATTCAGTGTGCTGGCGCCAGTATTAGTATTGGCAACGCTAAAGGTCAGCTCTAATCCATCCACATAGGCAAGAGGTGCTGGCGACAGTGTCACAATGTAGTTGTTGGTAACTCCCGCATCTTCCGCAAAATATTGGATAAGGTTATTGACTCCACTAATATTGTCGGATGTCCAATAAGGGTTGGTTGGCGGATCGGTATCAGTGGCTGGTGACAGCACTAGCTTGTAAAACAAACCTTCTTGGAGCCAACAACTGCATTGCCCATTGGCATCCAGCACAATTGGGTTGGTATTTGGTGTTACACCGCCGCTATCAAGATAGGTGGTTTGCTTGACCATTGTGCCTGCGGCATATGTAAACAGCAGTCCGCCAGCCAACGGCTGACCATTCTGGCTGAATTGCAGTTTTGGTACAGGGCAAAGGTTAACGGTGGATGGCATGGCTTAAAACTCCAACCAGGTAATGCCATTAGGAACGAGAAGTAAATGAGCTTCATAGGTCATGCCAGGTGGCACAATTCCTAAAACTGAGTAGATTGCTGTAACGGCAGTCCCGGTAAAATTAACCATTGACGTTACAAATGGTTCATCAACGCCTACGCTCATCGAGAGTGTGTAGGTGGTCCCTGCAGGTATAGTTACATCAACAGAAACTACAACAAACAATGGCCTCCCAGTAGTATTGGTGTACACCGTTCCAATGGCTCTGTTTGCAGTTTGGTCAGTGTATGCTCCAGTACCAGCTCCTAAAACTCCCTGTATCTGTGCTGGTTGTGCTGACCCTGCAGCACCTGCTGACACCGCGCCTATTGTGGCCGTGCCGGCAATCGAGATATTCCCACCTATGGCAGCAGCACCTGCAATATTCAACGTGCTGCCCACCAATACTGACGATGATGATCCCAACTGGACAAAGGCCCCAAGAACTGCGCTGTAACTCATCAAATACCGTTGGCCGGCAACAATAGCACCAGCAATGGTTGCTGCACCTGCCACCAAAATTTGTTTGGGCCCGAGGCCATCCACATTCAGTGTGCTGGCGCCAGTATTGGTGTTGGCCGCGTCAAAGACAACCAACTGACCGTCAGCATAACTAGTGATAGCTGGCACTAGATTGACGATGTAGTTATTTGCAGTTCCTATATCTTGTCCAAATGTTGAAAGCACCTGATTGATGCCAGTAACATTGTCCTCAGCCCAATAAGGGTTTGTTGGTGGGTCGGTGTCAGTGGCCGGTGCCAGCACCAGCTTGTAGGCAAGGCCGCCTTGCAGAAAGCAATCACACTGGCCATTTGAATCCAGGATGATCGGGTTGTTGTTAGTCGTGACGCCGCCTGAGTCAGCGTAGGTGGCCAGCTTCGTGCTGGTACCAGCTTCATAGGTGAACAACTTGCCACCGACAAGCGGCATGCCATTCTGGCTGAACTGCAGCTTGGGGACCGGGCAGAGATTGACACTGACTGACATGACTTACCACTCCGGAAATTCATCAAAACCGAGGGCCTTGACCTTGGGCAGCTCTTTCTCCAACTCCTTGCCGATGTCGTTGCGCACGATGGGGTCAGGGTACTTGATGCGGTCGACGGCGGCGTAGACCTCAGGCAATGCGTCATGCACGTCAGGGCCCAGTGCCGTTATGCAGCAGATGTAGTCGCCGGTTGATTGGTAAGTCAACTCCTCAGCCACCTTGCCATTACGCATGACCGGGCCCTTGGCCATCATCAGCTCGACTGGGCTGACGTGGTCCCAGACGGCCTCGATGCCCGTCACGACCTGGCCCTCGAGCGCGTGGGGGTTCTCGTCCTTCTGCGGGAAGGGCGGCTGCGCCATGACAACGCCAACAGCGACGCGGGTATCGACTTCCAGCTCGTCATGGCCTGCCAGTGCTGCCTTCATCCACTCAACCGGGTCACTGAGGTGGCTTGCAAAGAGGATGAACGTGCTGGGCCAACCAAATCGAAGTGACCACTCAAAGGGGACAAACTGGCCTTTCTTGGTGATGGCACCGCCGATGTCAGTATCGCCGCGGTGGCCAAGCTTCAGCAGCTCCTCCTCGAAGGAGAGCAGCATCTCTGGCAGTTGGCCATCGCCATTGATGTACTTGCACACGGTGCCCATCTCACCAGTATTGGGCCCGTAGTTCCCTGGCATGAGCTTCTTGTGCTCGAAGTTAAGGTTGAACTTGTCGGCCAAAAAACCGTCCTTCCCCATCCAGGCGCTGATGCCGCACTCGCAAAGGATGTCAATCTTTTCTTGCAGAATGCAACTTCCTTTCAACTTGGTCCCTGCCTTCTGCTTGGCCGTGAGCCAACCGACCAGCTCAGCAGGATCAGATGGCACGAATGATAGGCTCTTGTCCTCCTCATCGCCCAGCGTCTTGAACACGAACGGGTCTTGCGCCTTCCAGGCAAATTTCAGAGCTGCTTCCAGCGTGGGGAAGGTGTGATAAGCCGGCACCTCCATGCCTGCCTTCTCGAAAAGCTTCATGCCCTCGCCACGCTCCCACTCCAGGCGGGCTGACTTGACCGTTGGCCCAAAGATGTCATAACCGCCCACTCGCCAGCGGTCAAGCTCAGCAGTAATCTTGCGATCATTGAACAGGTTGACCACCAGGCCCTGCTTGGCCCATGGCATCTCAGCCTGCCAGCGCCGCACCTTGGTGATGCCTGGGAAGCCGTCGCCAGTCTTGGGGTAGGTGCCATCCGGGTGGGGTGGCATCCACCACCTGACCTCATGACCTGCATCAGCTGCGCGGTAAGCCAGGTCCAGGCCCGTGCGGTCGGGATCGATGATGAGGAGGCGCATTATTCGACCCTCCCGTACCCGGTCAACCCCAGCTCATGGGCCATGAGGTGCTCGATGAGCATGGCAAAGCGGTGCTCGCGGCGGTATGGCGCATCAAACTGATCGCCAGGTTCCTCGCCATTCTCCTTGAAGTACTGCTCACTGCCCATGTCATAATCATCGACCTGCTGTTGGGTGATGCCGCGCGCTTGGCACAGCTTGGCCTCGACCAGCTCATGCAGGGCAACCAGGAGCTGGTGGTTTTCAGTCGTCAAGGTTGGATCGTCAGATGAAACCCGGAGCTGCAGCGTGCCATCCTGGTCAAACCACCAGTCGCCACACGTGTCATAACGCTGTTGGCTGGCGGGGATGCTTTCGATGATAATCTTCATTTACGTTTTCCTTGGCGGCTCTTGTGAGCTTGACTGAGCGCAATGGCCACCGCCTGTTTGTCTGCAGCTGCCTTGCCGAACTTCGCCTTGGTGTGTGCAAAGGTCTTGCCAGTATGCAGCTCCTTGATGTTCTGGCCAACGGTCTTGCGTGAGCTTCCTTTTTTCAGTGGCATGGTGGTCTCCAAAGCTGTGTTAGAGTAAGCCGGCTGGCTGGCTGGGTATCGATCAAGAGTGTGCCAACATGTCAAGTGAGATCCTACGAGCAGCTTTGTTGCCTGTGGCAGTTTACGGGTTGAGGTGGACGAAGCATAAATTCCTACTGCTGGTTCGCGTTATTCGTAAGCAGTGGCAGCGTCGCCGCCGTCAGCGCCGGGGTGGGAGCACGTTGAAGCAGAGCAGCCATCGCATTGGCTACCGGCCCACGGTCACCAGTTGCCAGCGCCTGCAGGACCCGTTGTCCGCTCGGCGTATAGAACGGCACGGCGGCCGCTCCTAACCCGAGAACTGGATGCCAGATTCCAGGGGCACCAAGCGCCATGGCGCCCAAGAATGCCCGACCCGCCGTGCCAGAATCTGGCACCTTTTTGGCCAAAACCTGCTGACCTTGCTCAGCAAATGGTTGCATAAGCGCACGACCACGCCTGAATGCGCGCTTGCCTTTCGACAGGTCAAGTTTGCGCGCTGCTGAGCGCAGTTGGGACGGTGTAAAAAGCCCCTCGGTGCCACCAGTTGATCCAGAGGCCTGCTCGACCCGCAAGAACCTGGCGTAGGATGCATTGAGCTTCTGCAACTGACCGCGCTGGGCTGGGTTCACGCGCTCCAGCATCCGACGGAGTGATAATTGTGTTTCCTGCAACGCGGCACCCAGCTTGCGTTGATCAGGATCTGGTGAACGCATGTAGGCACGTGACTCAACACCAAGCTTACTCTCAATGTCCTTGAGCATCGGTCCGGTGGCTTGCCCCGTCTTTGGGTTGAAGCGGTCAAGAACGTCAACCTTCAGGAACTGATCGAGCTGATTGGCTCGGTCCTGTGGCAATGTTTGCGACAGCTGGCGGATCTTGGCCAAATCCTGTACAAATTTTGGATCAAGTTCACCATGGAGCATTCCGACCAGCTGGTCATAGCGATCGCTCAGATCATTGCCCACCCGGTCAACCAGGCGGTAGCCCTCAGGCACATCAGTCGGGGCCTTGATGCCCAGTGGCGCCAGCACATCATCCATGGCTGCCCGGTTGTACTGAACAACGCCACGGCGCTCGGCAGCATTGATCAGGTCGCCAACCAGTGGGACTGTGCTCCGCAACTTCTCCTCACCTGCCCGCAGGCCACCGCCAAAGAGCTGCCCAGGGGTCATCGAAACACCAGCCTTGCTGAGTGCCTTGACAGCTGGATCCTGGACACCTCGGATAATTCCTGATAGGCCTCTCGTCATTCCTGGGATAATAACCCCTATGGCAGCCCCCGTAGCAGCTTGTCGCGCTTTCTGTGGCCAAAAATCAGTGCCATTGCCCGTCGGTTGAAGGGCCCCCTGGACAGCACCACTGGCACCACCAAGCAGCATGTGGCCCAGCAGGCCAGCGGTCCTGAGCTCAGGCGTTGCCACCCAGGGGAGTGCATTACCAAGCAGCCGCGACCAGTCGAAGCCCTGGAGCCCAGCTGCCTGGCGGGTTTGGGCCAGTTGTTGGTCGCGTTGAGCCTGAAGTGCATCGATACCACCAGGGCCCAGATGCGGGAACATGCCAGTCTTGGCAGCCAGCCAGTTGTTGATCTTGTTGCCCTCCTGCACCACTGGGGCAGGTAGCATATGTGTGACAAGTTGAGCGCCGGCTGAGATTGGATCCTCCAACCCAGCCACAGCTGATTCAGCTCTTGCCTTCCAGCGACTTCCAGCAGTTGGTGGAGGTGGCAGATCAGACAACGTCAATTGACTTGGCGGGGCGGGCAAATCACTCAGAGACAGATCATGGGACGGCATAACCTTGCTCCTTCAAGAAGTTCCTGGCGGCTGACAATGACAACTTATGCGTCACGGCATACTGCTGCAGTAGCACCTTGTTGACCATGCCCTTGGACGCCATTGGCGCTGCCTGGCCCGCTGGTTCTGTTATGGTTGCTGGTTCTGCTGGTGCCGCACCAGGACCAGGATATTGTCCAGCAAAAACACCTTGGCTCCATTTGCCTTGCAGCACCTCATCGGGGTCAGGAAAGACATTGAGTTCTTTTTGCAACTTGGCCACAGTTTTTTGTTGCTGCGGATTGGCAAGGTCATTCGACACCTCCAACGCCTTGCGCAGGTAGCGTGCCGCCAATGCAATGCGATATTGCTTTGTGCGCAGGTCATCAGTTGGGCCGATGGTGATGGCCTGCTCAACAGCATTAATCTGGCCATCATGCGGCACCATGCCTTGGTTCTGCGCCGTGGCAATCTCAGGCGCCAATCCCGCAATCGTTGCGTTGTAGCGCTTGATTGCCTCAGGCGTCAACATGCCGATAGCGGGATTTTTGCCACCAGCACCGCTCATTGCAGCGGCTGAAAAGATGCCGCTGTCTGGGTTTTTCATGCCTGAGAGACTGATCAGAGCTGCGGCACCTTCATTGGCCGCACCAGCCACTCGATTGACAAACCGCTGGTTCATTGCACTGCCAAACCCGCCAGAGCTGCTACCCACGCGCTTAAGGTTTCCTATATTGGTGGTTGTGTCATCAACCCACCCTCTAGGCGTTAATTTTTGAATGGATCCGTAGTTGGGGTTGACGCGGTAGGTCGTCTTGCCATCATCACTGCGCATAAACTGCCAGCCCTTGGGCGGCAGATTACCAATACTGCCAGCTGACACGTTGACGATGGTGCGTGGTTTGAAGCGCGGCACTGTGGGCCCGATCGACTTCCATGACCTGGAAGCTGGATCCCACTGCTGTTGCTGCTCCTGGTCAGGGCCAACCATGACATTGCGGATGGTAGGCGGCGTTCCGCGCTCTTGATCAGCATTCACCTCCTTGCCATAGATCTGTGAACGCACCAGGTCAGGGTTGAACTGCCAGTTGCGGGCTTGCTGGACCAGGTTTGGGCTATAGGCGCCGGTGGGCAGTTGTGAAAGCCCAGTCAGATAAGCCTGCTGCGCCTGTTCAGTCGCCATTTTCTGATCGCCTGTCCGCTGAAGCATGTCCTGGTACTTGAGCAGGGCAGCTTGCTTTATGGGCGTCAGCGCAGTGTTGAATTCATTCAGCCGCGCGGTTGCCAGTGAGGCATCAGCATGACGACCTTCTGCAATGTTGCGATAGACCTCTGTCTGTTGCAGCTGGCGTTGCTGCTGTTGCTGCTGAAATGCCATTGCTGTGCGCGGGTCAATGCCCCAGAGCTGTTGCATCTGCTGCGGGTTGGCCGTCGTCGGGTTGAAGCCTGACTTGAACAGCTGTGTCAACGCATTCTGCGTCTGCTCCTGGTGCATGGCCTGCTGCGTCTGAAACTGCAGCAGCTGATTGCGGTAGATCTGCTGCTGGATTTCGCCAGGGGTCATGACCTGGCCATAGATGGAAGCATCGATTGGCATGGCGCGTCATCCTGAGTAGTAAGATGGGTTGGCGTAAGCTTGGCCACCATAGGTATAGGCCCCAGTGCCGTTGCCATAATTTTGACTAAAGGTCGAGGGTGGATTCATATAGGTGGACAATGCATTCATGTTGGTCGGGCTGAAGGCATTCTGCGCCACGCTACCCCAGATGTTGCCTTGGGCGATGCTGTTGGCCGCTGACGCATTGCCGGCTCCCATGATATTCTGCCCGATGTTTGTGCCTGTCTGCATGGCCGCTGAACCAACCCCGGCTGCGGCATTCTGGCCCATGCCAGCGGTGTTATAGAGCTGGCTGAATGCCTGGTTCTGACCTTGGAGCGCTTGGCTGTTCTGGGCCAGCCAGTTGTTGAATTCCTGCTGGTAACTCTGCGAGGCTTGGCCTTGTCCATAGTCCATCAAGGCCTTAAGTGTGTTGCCTGAGTTGATGCCGCCACCCATCGCCGTCGACTGGTCCATCACACCCTGCAGACCTTGATTCAGCCGGAACTGGTAACCAGGATCATTGGATGGGTTCCAATTGAAAGAACCAAAGTTAGGAACACTGCCGGCAAAACCTTGCAACTGCGGAAGCACACTAGCACCAGCGTTCATGTATGGCGCAAGGTTATTCTGCGTTTGGTTGTACATTTGCAGCTGTGCATTTGTCGCTTGGTTTGATGCTTGCGACTGCGTATTTGCCGCATTTTGCGATCCTTGGCTTCCCAAGTACCCGCTGATAAGCGAGCCACCAACAATGGCACCTGCTGTCCATCCGCTCATGATGTGATCCTTTCTTTGGGCCGTCGACCTGAGCCATTGACATTCATGGCCTGGCGGTAATCAGTGGTAATCTCGTCGCCAGGTGCAATCGGTTTGATCGCATGCACCAAGATGTCGCCCTCAGGCAGCAACTGGCCGATGACATTGGGTCGGCAAGAGTGATTGACTGTTGAACCCAGTGGCGTGCGCTTGCCGCCCAGCCGAGCAAGACCAATGACCTCGCCAGACTTGATGTGACGTGTTGCAAAAAGCCCGATACCAGCAATCGGTGAAGCTGCCTCAATGAGAAGCGTCTGCGCCACAGGAAACGGGATGCGGTCCTCTTGGTTATCAGACAGGCGAGCGACCTCCTCGACGGTCAGCTCATACTCAGCCAGGAACTTCTGAAAATCAAGTCGATCCTCCTCAATCTCGATCGTGCGTTTTAGCTGAGGATTATCAATGCCACCTCCAAGCTGCGCATTCGTCTGACCGCAGACCTCAAGCATGATCTTGTCCAGATCGCGCTCATCACGCACAAGGTGGTAGGTGGTCCACACGCAGGTTTCTAATGCGTAACCGACGCGCTGGGCACCAGGTTTTGAAACAAAGGTGAAGGGGGAGCGCACCTCACGCACCTCACCACCAGTAAACACGAGGAGTTTGCCTTGTGAGATGGTACAAAGATGCTCTGACTTGTGCACGGCACCGGTTACTACTACGCCGGCAGAAAGCGTCATCTCACGAGCATAGATACCGCCCGCGAAGTAGTGGTGGACGGGGCATGGCGCCTGCCGCATGTTGAGCATGGCATGCTCAAGCCGGCTGGCAAGCGGTGTTTCGGTGGGCTTGGTAATGACGTCAGTGGCATCCATGATCATGGATTGTAGAAAGCAAGTTTGATTGCGGTGTTGTTCAACGTGAATTCGATGAACCCTGCCGGCGCTGCTGGTAGGGTGGCACCACCGGCACCGGCAGTTGAGACCGTTCCTACTGGCGCCATAGTCTGTGTCGCAAGTTGCGTCAGGAACGCAACGGCCTCCTTCGTCAGCCGACCATCAGGCGTCACAAAAGGTGTCCGTGGCACTTGACCAACCTGGACAGCATTGGCAGGATTGGTATTGCTCATGCTGGTCCTACCTCCAGATCTGCTTCGATCAGCGCCACTGGAGTTGGATCTGTTCCTGAGAGTTCAAAGAGCCGGTCAAGACCAGTGGCCGGCTTGGTCGAGCCCAGGCGCCTGTAAATGATGTTTGCCTGCGTGTTGCCCACCAGGTTGCTGTCAGTCCAGATTTCATTTGACCAACTGTAGCCGCCGTCGTCAGAAAAGCGCAGCATGAACTGTGGATTGGTGCCACCAGCAATTCCCACACCTGTCTGACAGCTGATAAGCAGCCTGTCGAAACGAAGCGGCCGTGGCACACCTTGATTGGGCGGAAGAGCGCGCCAAGTCCTTAACCACTTGCGCATGCCGCCAGCATCAGTGTAGTTGTCCATGTTGAGGTGGTAGATGTCGCCATTCTGATAATCGCCAGCCAGCACCAAGCCATTGAAAAATGCCACCGAGCTGGGCCGGTACAGGCTGAACTGGCCGTTGCTGAAGAAGGCACGCTCATGCCACAGCCTTGTGTTGAGGTCGAAAACCCAAGTTTTGTTGCCTGTGGGGAAATTCAGAACATAAAATGTGTGACCTTCTTGCTGGTAGGTGAAGGCGCGGGCGTCGCTGATGGTTGCCATCTCAGCGATGCTGTACTCGATGCCGTGGGTCGAAATGCGGACTGCCACATACCCATTGGCCAACCAGACAACCCCAGCGCCCTGCTCGTCCTGCCCCAGCCAGACCAGGCTCTCACCTATGCGGGCAACTGAGGCTGGTGCGATGCACCCCGTCTGGATCTGAACACCCTGAACACGCTGGAAGACGAAGCCATTGAGCCCCGCGTTCACCCACACCTCACTAGTCCGCTGTTTGAAGATCCAGATTTCACGGTGTATCTCACCCAATGCAATGATGTTGTCAGGTGTTGCATCGGCGCTGCTGTAGTTGAGGGCCTGCCAGGTCGTGAAGTCATTGAGGTTTGACTGGTAAAAATTGTTCGTGCCTATCTGGTTGACAACACCAAAACCATCCTGAAAGATGGCCTGCCCAGGCACAACGCCAACACTACCAGGCAAAACCTGTGTGTAGATACCTGTCTTATAGTTCCATACCCAGCCACCAACACCATCAACCACAAGCAGCTGCGTGCCATTGTCAATGATGCTAGCAACCCCGTAAAAACTCCCGATGGTGCCGATGACTGTTACAACATATGACGCATTGACGCTGTAAAGCGTATTGCCACTGACGACGTAAAGCAGCCCGTTGGTTGCTACCAACATCCCGCGGATGGGGCCGATGCCGACAGTGGTAATAAGGTCAAGCCCTGGGCAGCCGTACAAGGCACCAGGAACACGGCCATCGCGCGTGTCAACAAGCTCCGGGTAGAGGTTGACGAGCCGGTTGTAAGACAGGTTGCGTGAGCGATAGGTCCCCGCTCCGCCGAGAATCGGTGATTTCACAGAAGTTCACTTGTCAGAGCCGCCCATGACATTCTTCATCCCCTGCATTCGGATCTGGGCGACCTTTAGCGCATCCTTGTGCCGCTTCTTGTCCTGTTTGACCTCAGCAGCACGCATCAGGTGATGCAGGTCACCCTCAGGGTCATGCATGATCAGTGGGCGGACCTCAGCAATGTTGATGCGCGGTGCTTTTTTCCCCAGTTCGCTTTTGCGTCGCTTGCTATAGTCTTCCATGTTCTCATGGTTTCGCGCTTTCATGGGTGATGTGCGTTTCATGGCCAAATCCTCAATCAGATCCGGTCAACCCGGCCGGTAGGAATCAGTATAAACATTGTAGTAACCACCGCCACCAGTCAAGCTGTCATCAAGCGTTGCCAGGTCATTGCGCTTGTTTAGGCGCTTGATGACTGCTTTGGCTTTTGTGGCTTGGCGCTGGAGCGTGGCGCTGATCTCACTTGATTTGAAAAATGGCCAAAGCTGCTCAGCCAATGCTGTCTCCAACATCAATTCATACCCAGGCGGCAGGTTGAAGAATTGTGTCAATGACTGCATGCTGGCCAGTTGAAGCAGCGATGAAACGAACATCTGATAGCCGACCGTGGGCGTTGGGTAGATGTTAATCAGGCCCAACGGGAATTGCGGGTCATAAAACAGCATGCTGGGCACATTGGACTGCGTCAGAACTGACCGGTTGCCAAGCATGTTCCAGCGGCTCTGTGGCACGACCACCACATCATAGTTGTTGCCGTTGGAGTCTTGCACATATGCCATCCCCTCACCCTCACGAATCTTGAGTGGCCTGGTGGCGTTGATGTCTGGCGTGCCGGTGGTGCCAATTGAATATTGTGTCTTGCCAGGAATAAGCGTGAAGTTGATCTGTGAGATGGCAAAGCAGGCTAGTGATTCATTCGACAAGCTGTCAAGGAGCTTGTTAAGCTGGTCGAGTCCACGTGATGAATCGGCGGCAGTTACGATCTGACCAGGACCATAGGCACCAATCCGCTCCAACGCGGCTTGAATCAGTGACAAAGCGCTGCTTGCCATGGGTTACTTCCTGACGGACACCCGCCGAACTTTTGCGGGTTTCTCAGCGACGCCATTCTTTGCCAACACGGTGGTTGGCACAGCACTGGTCGCCGCGTCCTGACGTGCTTGGCCCTCGACCTTGACCTCAGCCTGGATCTGCTTGACTGCAGCCAGGTCTGGCAGCCAGTCATCACCCAGGGACTTGGCCTGCTCAGCCGTCTCAGCCAGCGCTGACTTGATCTCGCCATCGTCGCCGATGGTGTAGAGCCAGCATGGATATTCCTGGTGCTTGTATGGACCAGCACGCTCCTCACCGATCAGCTGGGCACGGTAGCGCGTGGGATCTGATTCCCCCTTGGGCGCATAGCCCATGCTGGCATAGTATTCTTCCTGGTCACGGTTGTTGACCCACACTGAGTTAAACCTGGCTGGTTTCCCAGGGGGGTCATCGATGGCCATGCCATTGGCGACACGACGGTAGCCGCTCACCACAGCCGGCACATATTGGGGGTGACGCATTTCCTTGGGATATTCCACGACCTAACTCCTCATGGTTGAAAGTTCAACAACCTTGGCCTCGTGCCAAGTCTTCTCACGACCTTTTGCCACATTCACGTTGATCGCAGCAGCAAAGTCGTAAAGACCGGTGGGGTCGCTCATGGCAGGACCAACCATGGCTGGCCGGTCATTGATCAGCACCTGAACCTGGTAGAGCTTTTGGTGCAACGGCGTGGCGGGTTTCATAGGAGTGTCCCGGCAACTGAGTTGCGCTTGATGATCGTGGCGTCACCCGTGTCATGGGCCAAGACCGGGCTGAAGGCAACCTTATCACCGGGTTTGAGGCCCCACATGCTTTCGCCGCGCTTGCCTGGACCGACATCTAGCACCTCACCACGCACCAGCTCCTTGACGAAGCCATCGTCGACGTGGGGAAGCAGCCGGATACCGGCTGGGGTGACAGCAGGCGGTTCGAGACGGCGCACGACCAAGCAGTCGTGCAGCGGGCGAATTTTCATGGTCAGCTCCTGGGGGTTGAGGCGCCGGACCCGAGAGCCCGGCTGGTGGTTAACTCTTGATGAGGTTCAGCGTCTTGAGCGCTGCCACAATGTCGCCGATCGTGTAGGCCGAGGTACCGATCGAGCCGTCGAACGTCGTGTTGACGTAGACGGCCGTCGTGGCACCGGCTGCCACGGTGTGAACATTGCCGGCAGCGGCAGGTTGCGCTGAGGGCGTGCCGCCATAAGCCGCCAGCTTGGCAGGATTGCCGTAGGCGTCAGTGGCAGGGCACAGGAGGGTCCCGTCCGTCGGGGCGGGGATGATCTTTTCGTTGGATGTGGTCAAAGACATGATGAAGCTCCAGAAGTGTGGTCAGAAAGATGACAGGGCGGGGATCAGCCCGCCCATCTTCATCAGTTGGTCAGTCGCGCGCCAAGCTCAGCATAGTAGGTGGCAGTACCATACAGCACGTCAACGCGGCAGGGGAGCGTGTCACTGTTCACGTCGTACGCACGCAGCACCCGCAACGAGACGCCCTTATAGACCTCACGCGCCTTGAAGTCGACCCCGTCAGGCATTTCCAACGGCACCGTGACCAGGCCGAAGGTGTCCTTGACGAAGGCGATGTTCTGCGCATAGGAGGTGGACGCAGCACCCACGACCGTGATGGCAGCGCCGTTGGCGGGCGAGGCCGTCACCGTCTGGTAGGCGCCCGTGGTCGTGATGGGCGGGTAGATGTTGATCGTCGACGTGCCGGTACCGCTGGAGCTGGCCTGCGACGTCACCACAAACTGCTGCAGCGCACCGGTCGACTGGCGTGATTTCGGGTTGACGGCATACACACCAGCCATCGTGAACACGTCACCAACATTCAGCAGGTTGGTGATGTTGTTCCCCCAGCCAGCTGTCAGGATGGCCGACCCAGTCTGACCGGCACCGGACACGGTGGGCGTGCCTGAGTAGGCACCAACCGTCTGGAGCTGGACGTTCTGGTCCTGGTAGATCGAGAAGTTCGCGATCCGGGCCAGGAAGCCCTTCAAGGCAGGCTCGGCCACGGACTGGACGTAGAGCCCGATCAGACCGTTCGCCAGCGACCAGTAGGCAGCCGGGTTCAGGATCAGCGTGCGATCGTCCTGGGGCACGGCGCCCTCGTCCATGCGCTGGCCCACGGCTGCCAGGCTGGCGAAGTTCGCCGGCACAGCGCCCGGGGTGCCCAGGACGTTGAATACCTGGTTGAAGTTGGTGATGACATCGTAGTCAAGCTGGGACGCCAGCTCAGATGCTGCTGGTTTGAGATAGCGTTCGCTAAAGGCCTCAATGACCAAGGTCAATTCGGTGGAACTAAATTGGAAGTCGACATGCTTCTGATTGGAGATGGTGATGCTGGTTGAGGGTTCAACCACGTCTTGGACTTGCAAACCAGGTCCAGAAACAACTTTGAAACGGTTGGGTTTGCGAACGGTCAGCGTGGTGCCGATCTTCACAAATTGGTTCTCAAATTGTCGGTTGACCTTGCCGGCCGCGACAAGATTGTTCTCGAGCATGACCAGCGTTTCCTTGCTGATGATGCTCGGGGTCAGTTCTGTATTGCTCATGGTAAAGCTCCAGGTAACGGCCGGCTAGGTGAACGGCCTTGGATCAGTGGGCAGCCGTGCGGCGCTGGGCAGCATATTCCTCCATCGACATTTCATCGATGGAGCGTGATGTTGCCGCAGAGCCGCCTCGCACCGGGGTGATCGGTGGCGTGGCTCGGGAGGTTGGTGCAGGTGCTGGGTTTTTCAGCCGGTAGGCCAAAACACCCAGCTCGACGAGCTGCAGAGGGACCGGCAAGGCATGGATCCGTGCCGCTTCGGCTGGGTTCTTGCCCAAGAAATACGCCAGCTGCGGGCCGTTCTCGTGCTGCGCGATGGTCGCAGCGAGAGGGACCGAGATGGGGATGTCTGGGTTGCCAGCAACCTCGTCAAAATCCGGCATCTCAGTCCGTGCCTTTTCGACACGTGCCTGGTAGGTGGTCCGGATGCGCTCTTGCTCATTCAGCATGGTCTGCTGCTGGGCCTCCTGCTGCTCACGGGCCCGCTCAGCCCGCAGCATTTCACGGGCCGTGCGCTCAGCAAGTTGCTGGGTGTAGATGGCCATGTCCTGCTGGAACTGCTCGGGCGTGTGAAACTCAGGTGGGCTCAGCTCAGGCTCAGGCTGGTTGGGCTGCTGTCCCGGAGCTGGGCCCCGGTTCAGTGCTTCGAGCGCCAGACGAGACTGCTGCTCAGCTTCGGCAGCACGACGCTCAGCCTCACGGGCACGACGCGTCAGCTCGTTGATCCGCTTCTGCAGACTGCCGCCAGGGAGGGCGTCATCGGCGTTAGCGGGGGGAGTCTCAGTGGTTTCCGGGGCCGAGCCGGGTTGTTGACCGGCACCGCTCAGCTCGGCGCCGGCAGAAGTGCCAGCACCGCCAGAAGCGGGCTCGGTAGAAGCGGCGGGGACAGAGGCAGCGGCGGGAGCCGCGGCGGGGTCTGTCGAGACAGGTGCTGCTGGATCAAGAGGCATGGAAGAAGCTCCAAGGATTGGCCCTGCCAGTGCCCGGACAGGTGGCGGGTGAAACTAAGATGATTCTATGGTGGTCACTGACCGTTGGTAATCAGGTTGAGCCCATTGGCTGGTGCACTCCCAGGCACGTGGCCGAAGGCGTCTGTCATGTTGGACCACATCCCTCGCCGCTTGGTCAACTGGCTGAGCGTACTTGGCAGCATGTCAGGCTGGCCCAAGTTGGCCGCTGCCTGTCGCATCTCAGCGTCCGTGGCCAGCCGGCCGTCAGGCAGCTTGTGCAGTCCGGTGTTGCCAAGGTCACCGACGCTGCTCCAAGGCCCCTGCGACCTGACGAAGTCCTGGACGAAGGGCAGGTATTCGTCATTGGGGGCGCGATTGGCCTTGCCCTTGATCTGGTTGATAGCCTGCTCGTACCTGCTGATGAAGTCATCAGGATTCAGGCCTTTTTTCTTGATCGCGTTTTTCAGGTCATCAAGACTTTTGTCACCGAACAGATAATCGTTCGCAGGCCTGTAAAGTCCTGCTCTTTTCAAGCGCTTGTCATCAATGACATTGTCTTTCGCTGGTTGAACTTCCACCGTCACGTGTGGCTGTCCCTTCGAGTCACGCAGGCTGAAGATGCGGTTGCGCCCTGCCTTGACATTATCACAGTAGCCGCCCACGCAGTGGCCCATTTGATCGCCCTCGTACTTAAGCGCATCTTCAAGCGCGGTCTTCGACGGCATCTTTGCCAGGGCGGCATTGATGGCTGCCTGCTTTTCTGGCGTCAGTGCGCCACGCTGGTTCAGCGCAGCCTTGTCCTCGGCCGTCAGCTCGCCGGTCCGGTCGGTTGGCACCTTCAGCTCCACCCAGTGCAGGCCCCTCGCGTTCGGTGTCTGTGTGCCTGGGATGGTGTCGTACTTCTTGAGCACCTGGGTGGCTGGGTTGTTGGCCAGTGCCAGGTTGGCCTTGGTGGCCTGGTCGGCCCGCCACTTGTTGATCTTGCTGACCAGCTGGACAGCCTGTGGGACTGAGACATTTTTCAGCTGCTCAGGCCTGAGGCGCAGCTCGGGTGGCAGGTCAGAGCCTGGCCTGGTCGCATTCTGCAGCTCATCAGTCAGATGCTTGAAGCCAAGTGCCTCATGTGAAAAGTTTGCAAGGTCGTAAACAGGCGTGTTGTCGTCAAGTTTTGCCATCCAGGGGTTTTGAGCGGAAATGTCATAATCCCTCTTAAGTACGCCGGCATGCTGGGGTCGGGCAGCAAAATCAGCCGCCTTCTCCCACTGCTTCGCCAGCGGGCTGACGCCAACGCCCTCTGGTGGGAAGCCCCAGGTCTCTCGCTTAGTTAAAACACCTGGTAAGAGCATAGGCCGGTCATAGCCGTACTCAGCTGGGTCGTAGTGCAAGATGCCCTTCTCGGCCAGGGCCCGGATCGGGTCGCGCTCAGTGCCCATGTCGTTGCGCACGTAGTTGGTCAACTGCTTGTCAACCCACTGGTTGACCCGCACCTCAGGCTTGTTCAAAAATGCCTGAGCCTCAGGGCCTCCCTTTTTTTCCACAAAGTCGAGCAGCTCCTTGTCACCAGGATCGATACCATGCGCCTTGATGTACCTGCCATGCCATGCGTTTTCACCGACTGTGTACTTCTTCAGATAACTTAACTTGCCAGGAATTGAACCTTCCAGCCAGTTCCCGCCAGGCGCCTTGATGACGCCCATGGCGCCAGGGCTGAAATTCAGGGCGCTGGCGCCAACGGCCAACTGGGCCTCGCGCCTGACCGCAGGTGGGAGCCGTGGGTCGCCGGCCATGTCAAGCAGCCTGAGGCTGTTGCCGGCCTGGGTGTTCGCCTTCTGGAGCAGCTGGGCCAGGTAGTTCTGCGGGTGGGTGACGAGGGCCGCCAGGTTGTGCGGCACGGCGCTGGCCGTCTGCCACGCCTGCTGGCCAGCCTGGGCCAGGGCGTGCGGGGCCCCGAGGACCTCGGCCCACAGGTCATCAGCGAGGCTCATAGGACGTCTCCAGCGCCTGGGCCACCTGGGGGTCGGCAGGCGTGACCTGGCCCTCTGACCGTGGTGTGCTCAGGCGCAAAATGTCTGCCCAGACGCGGTCAGCCACGGTGTGCGACTTATTGGTGCTGAGTGATTCATCAGGCTCGAACACCTGGTGCACCATCTTCTCTGATACCTTGTTGCCCGTGCTCATGAGCTGGGCCTGCGCTTGAGCAGACAGGCGATGAAACAGGTCGGTCAACGCGTTTGCGGCCATGGCATATCCTTAAGAGCCAACACCAAGCAAGGCAAGAAGTCGCTGCGTGATGGTGATAATTCCCTTGACGGCAGTGACGGCCCCAGTAATTATTACACTTCCCACCAAGGTGAGGTTTGTTGCCAGAACCTCGGCCACTGCCCCCAATACAGTGATACTGCCGCTGAGTGTGCGTGCCGTGGCTTTAGTCAGACTGCCGGCTGCCATGATGCTGCCAGTCACCGCCTTCTGGGCAGTTTTGGTGGCATTGCCGATGGCCGTGATGCTGCCTAACATTGCCTTCTGGGCAGCCTTGGACATGCTGCCAACCACCGTCAGGGTACCGGCAACGAGCTGACCCACACTGATAACGCTGGTGACACTGCCAACTTGGGTGACTGAGCCAGTCACACTCGTGGTCGTCGTCTTGACCAGACTGCTGGCAGCAGTCACCGCCCCACTCAGTCTCTTGCCCGTTGCTTTAACCAAACTGCTAATGGCGGTAATTGCCCCATTAAGATCCTTGCTGATGATTTTTTTGACCGTCCCCGAAATGGTGATAAGACCGGCTAGGGCTAATGCAAAAATAATGACTTCACTGAGCAAGCCGGTGGGTGTGATTGTGGCATTTGCCGATTGTGTATAGGTGGTGCCCCCGGACGATGCGACGGTGAACGCGCCGACGATCCCGCAGATGTAGCCGCCATAGGTGGCGTTGTTGTCGGAGACATTGATCGCATAGCCCGACAGCGCGCCAGTCGCAATGTCGTCGGCGTAGCAGCACGATCCGATGTTGGCCGATCCAGGCGTCGATGATTCAATCGTCAGCCCGGATACCGTAAATGTGTTGAGGCCGGCCTCGTACTCACCAAATCCGCCCGCAAGAACGCCGGGCCCCGTGATCGAAATGGTGAGAGGAAGCGCCGTGGCATACGCCGTGTAGCCGCTGGCCGTCGAGCCAAACGCCCATGTCCCCGAACTAGTGGAGTACGTCGCGCCTTGCGCTTCGGCGAGCACAGAGCTTGG
>JAEHJW020003025.1_pt1 | contig 18236 bp, 19 predicted proteins | sample 9271431 | NCBI WGS metagenome assembly JAEHJW02 | reverse complement strand
GGCCTCGCCGCGCAGCTCGATCAAACTCTGGCCGTAGATCAGTACCCGTGCCAGGTCTTTGTCAGACAAGCCTTGCAAAGCGCGACAAGCGCCGCTATACGAGGTGGCGTGCATAGGAGTAGTCCAGGATCTGAGTGGGGGCAGACGTGATCCAATCCGCGTACCGGTGCACTTCGACTCCGCTCCGATTGTCTGGCAGCGAAGGCAGGATCACCACGATAGGGGCGTAGTTGATCTTGACCACCAGCCAGGGCGTGCGCTTCTGCGCGCGCGCTTCGGCAGATGCTTTGACCCAGAACCGCCACAGCTCGCCGGCATGTTCGCCGTGGAAAGCGGACCAGCTGAGCGAACGATACGCCTTGGCCTCCACCAGCACCTCCGCTGCAAAGCGCTGGACCAGCGGCCAATCGGTTTGCACTGCCGCGAGGTCGCCCGATTGCCGTCCATGCCAGCGCTGCGCGTGCGCGCCTGAGCCTACGGAGCGCCAGAGCGCGCGGTCGTCACGGCCGCCCGTGAGCCAATTGGACAGGGAGCGCGCTAGCTCGCGCTCGAATGCTGCTCCTTTGGCATGCCCTGCCCCGGCCTTCATGGGTACTTCCTTGCGGTCTGCGCAAAGCCTTCTTCCACGCGCGCCCAGGCGGCGGTAGCGAGCGCGCGCACCTGGGTTTGTAAGGCGGGATTCTTGAGCCGGTCGAGGTCTTGGCTTACTGCCCCCCGCGGCAACTGCAACTCCTCGAGTGCTTCGGGGGCAGCCGTTTTCAGCCAGTACAGCGACGTGTGCACGTCATCCATCCCGTAGTGGTACAACACGCGCACATCGATTTCTCGGAAGGGGGCGCTGATTTTGTTCTTGGTCACGCGCGCTCGCACGATGGCTCCGATTGACCGCGTGACCCCCCGGACCGTCTTTTTGATCTTTTCGACCTCACTCAGCCACACGATCTGCGAGCAGTAGAAGTCGAGCGCTTTGCCGCCGCTGCGCGTGTACTTGGCACCGAAGGACACCCCGATGTTCTCGCGCACCTGCGAGATGAACAACATCGAGACGTCTCGCGTCGCTAACTGTGCGTTGAGGCGCCGAAACATTTCGCTCAGTAGCTTGGGTTTCTTCGCACCGTAGCCCTGGTCTCCGAGTGCGTTCTGGTTCTCGCTTTCATCGCTTAGTGCGTCGAGCGAGTCGACCACCACCAGCGTAGGCGCGCCGTTGGGGTCCTTGGACCACTCCTGAAGCTGTATGAATAGTTGTTCTACGGTGGCAATGGTGTCTATCAGCAGCGCAGAAGCCGGGAATCCGATGCTTTCCGCGTAGGGCCGGTCAAACGCATGCTCACACTCGACGTAAAGCACGCGGCCGCCGGGTACTGCGCGCGCAAAGTTGGCGCATGCTTCGATGGCCAGGAGCGTTTTGCCGGTGCTGCGGTCCCCCACCAGATTGATCACGCGCGCCCGGGCCCAACCGCCGCCCAGTGCAGCATCGAGAAGCGCGGCGCCGGACGGGAACGTAGGGGCCCCGGAGGCCCCTACGTAGGGATTGCGCAGCAAAACCCGCGCCGTCATGCGAGGCCTGCTAGATCAGGGAACTCAGAAATGGCATCACCCAGCGCCTGGGCGACCGCGCGCGGCAGGTCCGCATCAGCGACCGTGTCCGGAATGCCAAGGTCGTACAGGGCGAGCGCATCCATGGCCGCGTTCCACTGGGCTTCGGCTCGTGCGGCGCTCTGAACAGGCGCAGCAGCCGGAGCGGTGGCCGGGGCACTACGGTGGGTGCGGCTAGGTACTGGCTGGCGCGCAGCGGGCGGCGCAGACGCCGTAGCGGCTGGTTTGCTGGCCGGGGCTGGTGCAGCCGGTTGGGCGGGATTGCGACTGGCATTGCGCTCTTCGCCGAACTTGGTGCCCTCCAGCGTTTTCGCCATGGTCGCCGCATCGGTCATGACCACGCATTCCGGTAGGGGATGCGCTGCGATGTAGTCCAGTGCCCCGGGGTCATTGACAGGAGACGGACTGCGCGCGATGCGGATGCCCGTGTACTTGGTCGTGATGCCTTCACCGGTGCGAGTGAACTCGATGTCATAGCCGTTTTCTGGATCATCGAGCCACAGCACTTCGCCCGTGCGCGAGTCCTGGCACAGCGCGATCAGCTCGCGGTCAATGGTCATGGGCATCATCCAGATCTGCGCGCCTTTGTCAGGCTCTTTGCGGTCGACGATGTACGTCATCAGCCGGAAGGTGGCACGCAGTTCGTTAGCCGGCTCTTCCTGTCCGAGCGCGCTCAAGCGCTGGCGCTCGTCGCAGATCGGACACGGCTGATTGTTCATGCGCGCTGGGCAGGCGAATGCGGTGAAATCGGGACCGATACCATAGTGCAGGTATACGTCGAACCCGTAGTGGCGTGCATGCTCCCATGCCGGCGGCAGGATGCGAATCCAGTTCTCGCCTTTCTTGGGCGTGTACACGCTGGCCGTGGAGTTGAGCCAAACGTCGCGACCACGCGATGCGTACTGCTGGCCGCGTTGGGTGAGTGCGGTTTTGTCTCGAGGAGTGTAGGTAAAGCGCGATTGATTGGGAGCGGGACGGCGGAGAGGAGGAGTCATGGGATCACCTGGAGATTGGAGTGCGATGGGCTCGCGTTACGGGAGGTGCGTCCTGCGGTACAACACCGCCGCCTCCGGCGACGGCCAACGAAACTAGATCGCGCAGCATCGATGCGCGCATGCGCCAGGATTGCACGGCCGCCTCCCACAGCGCGCACTCTGTGACCAGCGCGGCATGCGCGCGGCGCAACTCGAGCGCTTCGGGGTCAGACTGCATCAGCAGCGACAGGCGCGTCTCGGTGATGCCTTTCTCGCCCTGGAAGGCGCTGCGTAGCGCCTCTGAGCGCTCAGCGATCGCGGCTTCTAATTGTAGCTTGGAGGCATCGCGCGCAGCGCACGCCTGTACGTAGGCGCGCTGCACGTTATCGTAGGTCTGTGCCTGCAGAATCAGCTCGCCGGACAGGTTGTGGGAGATCGAAAGGTCGGCAGCTTGGGTCAGGTTCATCGGGATGCTCCAGATTGGAAGAGGGCCACGACCAGATCAGCGACTCCGTTGAATGGGCGACTGGTGAACGCATCGAGTGCTTGCACCAACGGCCCCGCTCGATCTTCGGTGGCAGCAGCTAGAACGGCTTTGGTGAGGTACGCCAATACAATACGGCGCACGGATTCAGCCTCAGAATCTTCCAGATCTGCCAACAATACTCGCAGGCGTTCCCAGCTCCAGCGACCACTGGCGAGGATGCGAGCAATGCCCAGCGCGGCGCCGTCCTCCTCTTGGGAGGCCTGGGCCAGTACTGCTTGCGCAGTAGCGAGCTCTGTAACACCCAACACCTTGTCTGCCCCTGTTAGCAGCCTGCGCATACTGCCGTCGGCGTAGGCAAGTAGCGCGGTTTTGATGGACTCGGGGAGCGCGTGTGTTTCGGGGATCTCGTCAAGGTACTCAAGAAGTGACTTGCGCGACAACGGCGGGAGTGCGTATTCAGCACACCGCGTGCGGATAGTTGGAGGGACTTTAGAAGATTCTGTGGTGCACAAGCAGACGTACAGGTGTTTGGGGGGCTCTTCGAGAATCTTGAGCAACGGCTGCCAGGCAGCTTTGGACAGCGCGTGGCACTCGTCCAAGATCACCATCTTGGCTCCGCCCGTAAGGGGGCGCGATTGCCACGCAGCTACCTGTTCGCGAACTGCCTCTACGCCTGCATTCGACGCCGCGTCAATTTCGAGGGTCTCGCTGCACTGAAAAGCATCAGCCAGGATTCTCGCCAGAGTGGTCTTCCCCACTCCGGAGGGACCGACGAAGAGGTATGCGTGCGGGGCGTCGGAGCGCCCTACCTGTGCCTGGAGCGCCGCTACCACAGAGCGCGAGGCTTCCCCACGAATCTCCGAGAACTGTTTCGGCCGGTGGCGGAGATGCAAAGGGAGGGGTGCGGGGTCGGCGATGGCCGCATTCGGTAGAGTCGATAGAGGCGACGACGGATTGTTCGTACCAGTTGGGACCTGCCTGGGCTTCAACAACATAGGGAACTCGCTGTATGTAGGGAAACACGATGCGCACCATCTCCTCCCCGATAGTTCGGACATAGTCGGTAGTGCGCGGTTCGGGGACGATGAATGTTAGATCGTCGTGGATGTTGATTCGTGGCAGTAAGTAAGGATCGCCTTCACAGAGGGCGCGCTTGGCAAGGCGCGTCATCGCTGCGACCACGATGTCGGAGGCCGCCCCTTGGATGGGATTGTTGATGGGTTCGTTCCCTGAAAGAAGCGCCGCGCGAACTCTATGTGTGGTGGGGATGACCACTGCTCCAGTAGCTGCGTAAGTGTCTCGTTGTGCGTTTTGCCAGCGTTTGAGTATGGGGTAGTGCGTCCAGTACTCAGCATTGATACGTTCTGAGACGCTGGTGGGAAGATGAAGGATCCGCCCAGGTGTTCCGGCTCCGGCCCCATAAGGGAGGGCAAACGTGATCCCGCGCTTGACTTCATCGCGTAAAGCCTTGCGCAGTTTGGCCTCATCGGAGGTTCCATAGGTGGCTCGCAAGCGATCCCAAACAGGGGGATGGAGCTCCAAGACCCGGTCCGCCCAGCGCGTGTGGAGATCTGCGCGTTCCCACAACTCTTGGATCAGCACAGGGTCGCCTGAGACGGATGCTAGTACGCGAAGCTCGATCTGTGAATAGTCCAGTGATAGCACAGCATACCCGGGACCTGGATTGATCAGTTGTCGGACCCACTTATCGCGACGCTTGGGAACGTTCTGAATGTTGGGATGCTCCGAACTCAAGCGTCCTGTGGCCACGCGCAAAGGCGAGTACCGCGGATGTAGCGCGCCGTCGTCCCCCAGAACGTTCATCCAGCCTTCTAGATAGGTAGTGCGGATCTTGTCCAGCCGTCGAAATTGTAGTACGTGGGGGATGGCCGGGTGATCCAGGGTCTCCAGCGTTTCTTCTTTGGAGGAGCTGCTCCCTACCAGCGCAGCTACATGTTCCGGAGATCCCACATCAAACGAGGTCTGGGTACGGCGCTCGTAGGCTTTCACTTCTTCTAGATCCGCTACCATGCGTCGCGTGTTCTGGAGTTCTTTGTTCAACCGGATGCGCTGTGCGGCGAGCTCTTCGTGGGCTACGGGAAGAGGCGCCAATTCCATGAGCGCAGTAGTCACTTCAGCTTCGCAGAGGCGTTTGTACTCCAGAGAAGGGCTCCCCCAAACATCGAAGGAATCCCCTAGATAGTAGCACGCGGCCGCGTCGAGCAAGTTGTAGCGAGCGAATTGATCCCATGGAGTGGAGCGCCATTGTAGCGGATCAACTTGCGTGACTTCCTTCAACCACGCACCGAGTTGGATGCGACACACCGCGTCCAAAGAAGCGGGCGACTCTCGGTTGAACGCAACGCGAGCGGCGGCAGCGGAATCGTGCCATCGTTTCCCGGTCAGTACAGTTTCGGGCCCGTAGTGAGCGAGCAACCAGACCAGTTCAAACTGTGCATTGTGGGCGATGAGCTCTCCCTGATACTCGTGAAGCCACTTGATGAAAACAGCTTCCTGTGAGGGTTTGTCAGGCCACGTGATAGGGAGTACTGCGTGCGCAGTGGGGGTCCAAAGTGCTACAGTCAGAATGCGCGCTTGCGATTCGTTGGGATACAGGCCGGGGCTGGTTTCGATGTCGATGCCGACACGCGGCGCCTGCGCTAGCTTTTGCAGTGCGGGCAGCGGGTCGTCGTGAAAACGAATGCGCTCGAAGTCGATTCGGGGCGACGGTCGATCACGCCCCAGAAGTTCTAGCACAACGCGCAGATCACTTTCGAGGACACTGATGGCGGGATTGCGCCACCGCTCTTCAGTTCCCCACTGGCGAATGAAGCTGTTCGCGTAGATGCCTATGCACCAAGTAGGACGAGATCCTAGCTGTGTGGTGAAAGGCAGTCCTCTCCATGTTTGGAGATCCGCCCCGCGCCCCGCGAGTGCGTGCAGAGCGCGCGCTCCAACAGCAACTATTACACGAGGCCCACACGCCTCTAGATCTGCCTGTGCCAATGGATGACAAGCGGCGCGCGCAGCGGTCAAGTATGCTTCTTGATGTCCCGATCCTGCGCAGCGAAGCGTCAGCCCCCATCGAATCGTATGCTGTTTGTGCTGCGCGAAGAACTTTCGAAGGCGAGCCCCCTCCTCGCCTCCGAAGGGGATCCCTTCGGCGTCTTCTTGTTGGGAGGCGTCACCTCCCAGTATGTACAGAGGCGCTTTATCGGGTCCGGTTGGCTTGATCTTGGGATGGGCGAGGCCGCGTCCGCCTAATTGATTCTGAGGGCAGTGGGCGCATCCGACGCCACTCAAAAGGGAGACAAGGCTCATACGCGGGTGCTCACAAAAGCCTCAACCGCGGTTCCTTCCAAGTGTACAAGCTCTGGGGCTGCGCGCTTCAGAACTGGCGTCAGTGGGAGCAGATTCATGATCTTGTTGAACGGCAGTCGAAGAGCCAGGGGAGTGCGCACTTCATCCCACACGTATTCCATACCCGCAGAAACTGCGCGCGCGCCTTCAGGACCGAGTTCAAGGTAGTCCGGATCGGTGAGGCTGAAGAGCGCCTGCTTGTCGCGCAACGTAGAAAGGGAGATGTCCAGGGTCTGCGTTTCCGGGGTGGCGCAGTTCTGTTGGACTTTGTTCAGGTCCAGCCATTGACCCACATCAGGAAGCGCGGTTCCTATCGTAGTGCGCGCAAGAGTGGTCCAGATCTTCCCAGAAGCCGAATGAAATGTCACTGGCTCCGTGCTTCCATACCCGGACAGGGCAATTTCAACCAGGCGCAGGAAAGGCTCAGGCAGCAACTGGGGTGTCTCGGGCAGCGGGTGTTCTGCCGCCAAGCGCAGCTTCAGCAGCGCTTGTAACGAAACTGAGTAGATGCCTTGGGGTGAAAGCGTGATCCCCAGCATCTCAGGGTACGCTACCTGAAGCGCAGAAACGTAGTTCGCGTTCAGCATAGCCAAAAGCGTATCTATCGTTTGGGTGGTCAGTTGCAAGCCCGGACCAGGGTGTAGAGGGATGCGCGGGGCGTTAACTGTGGCAGCGGTGCGTGACAGTTTCAGCGATCCCACACTGCACTTCAGGTGGTAAGTGCTGTCGGTGAGCGTCGACTTCAGCGACGCCCCTGCCAGAAGAACACTGCGCATGTACACCAGCCATGGAATGCCGGGAAGGGCTCCTTCAAAAGGAGCGGGTCCGGGTTCGCGTATCTGACACCATACCACGCCATTGGTAGCTACCAAGCTCGCTCCGTCGGAGTGGATGAGGTTATTCGGCGTTGAAGAGCCGAGACAGGCCTTTAGGATGTCGAGATCGACGGGGAGCAGTGGCATTGTTCAATCCTCGAGCTTGGTTGAGTTCCGCCCAGATGCGATCATCATCGGGAAGGGGCGCAATGAGACGTTGGTACAGATCGGAGGGCCCTCCTTTCTTGTTTCTCAGAAGGGCATATGAGGCTAGGAGGTTGTGCGGAAGGTATCGACGAATGGGATCTACTAGGGACGACAAGCAAAGCGGAACGTAGGTGTGGGGCGGTGTCGAAGCGTGCGCATGCACCAGTGCCCCGTACAAGGCGCGGACACCATAGCTTGAGATCATGCCTTCGGCGGTGATCTGGGGCGGCAGTGGAATGCCGGCGTCTCTGGTGTTCTCCAGAGCCTGCTCCACCAACTGAAGCGCTTGCGCTTTGTAGGAATGCGTGATGTGCTCAATTCCCCACCGCCCAAAACTTCGTACCGGTACAGTTCCGTATCCCGGCAGTCGAGCCCAAGAAGATGAATCGCGGGAGGTCAGAAAGCTCGCATCCTCATTCAACGACACCACTCCAAAGCCGTGTGTTTTGACGCTCGCAGGCAGCAACTGGGCCATGTGCCGCATCCACGAGTGCTTGGCATGCGAGGCGTCGCCTGCAATGGACACAGGCGATAGCCCTATGTAGGCGGCTCCGCGGGAAGCATAGTACTCCAAGTGCTGAATGTGCTCACCCTGATGGTACACGGGGATCAGCCGGTCGTGGTCGTCCGGGAGTAGGTCGCGCATCTGCTCCCAGTTTCGGGCGCTGAGCTTGGCGGCGATTTCTACATCTGCCGAAGAGGGACGATGGCTGGGAGATCCCGGGATGACGTCAACAGCTACGATGTAGCTGAAAATGTGGCGATGTTCTTTCCAGAACTTGACGTAAGCTGGGATGTCGATGGTCCCTCCCGCGCTCCACACAGAGAATGCTCCGGAGTCGAGGATTCCTTGAGTTTCGTGCGAAAGCGCGCGAGGCTTCATACAGAAGTTCCGGCCCCCACAGGCGGGAAGACGCGCTCAGGCCAGATCTGGATTCCTCCCCGAGGAACAAACTCCCCCACCACTCGCAAGTAGTGTGGAGCGAGCACCTGCATGAGCGCATCAAAGATCTCGGTCACGCACCGTTCGTGAAAAGCGCCGTAGTTGCGGAACCCCATGAGGTACAGCTTGAGTGCCTTGGACTCGACACACCGGAAATGGGGCTTGTAGGTAATTGCAATGGCGCCGTAGTCCGGCTGCCCTGTGATAGGGCACAAAGAAGTGAATTCAGGAATGCGGATCTGGATTTGTGTGCTTCCTACCCAGGTTCCGGCGGGTGCGGGAAAGGTCTCGAGAAGCTTCGGATCGGGCTGATTGAACCGGTACAATTCAGCGTTATGCGCCGAAGCGCCCAGTGCGTTCAGTGGAGGTGTGTCGTTCATGTTGACCCCTTCAGAAATTCAGCGCGTACTGCGGGATCATCCAAGAACGATCCGCGTAGTGCCGTGGTGGTGGTGAGGATGCCGGCTTGATGAATCCCTCGACTCTCCATGCAACTATGCCGGCATTGCAACAATACCCCTACCCCTTCCGGGCGAAGGATCTTGTTCAGGGTATCGGCGATCTGAGTAGTCAGGCGCTCTTGCACTTGCAGCCGGCGCGAATAGATCTGGATGATCCGGGAGATCTTGGAAAGCCCTACAATGCGCGCAGGCTCCTTGAGGGTAGAGGGTGCCGGAATGTAGGCCACCATAGCGGTACCGAAGAAAGGCGCCAGGTGATGCTCGCAGTGCGACCAGACCGGAATGCCACGCTGGGTGATCATTTGGGAGTAGCCCTGCGCGCCGTCGGAGAATGCGGTCATGCACGTAAGTCCACTCCCGGTGCTGTAGCCCGATCCCCAATCCTTTTCCCATGCGCGGATCACTCGTTCGGGGGTGTCTCGCAATCCTTCTCGATCCGGGTCCTCACCCAGATATAGGAGCAGCGTTCGGATAGCTTCGACAGCCCCCGTTCGGGAGGGAGTGGTTTTGTTCACAGCAGCCCCTCTGCTTTCGCGCGCTCAACGAGAGGATCGGGGATGCCAGCCTCAGCAAACCCCGATGCGCGTAGTACGCAAGCGTGACACTTCCCACACGGGGGATACTCGCCTGCGTAACAGGTGTGCGAGTAGGCCAGCGCAGGTAGCGCTCCGACTTCTTGCGCCAGCTTCACCGATTCTGCCTTGGTCTTGTACAGCAGGGGCGCCCACAGTTGAGGATACGGAGGCGCCCCTAGCGCAGCCTGAAACAAAGCTTCTGCGGCGCTCAGAAATTCAGGGCGGCAGTCGGGGTAGTTGGCGTTGTCCATAGCGCACACCCCTGTTATGAGAGCTGGGGCTCCCAAGGCCAGAGCATGGTTGGCGGCGATGAGGAGGAACAACGGATTGCGCAGAGGAACAAAGGTCTTCTCAATGCGCGTTCCGATGATCTTGTCCATGCTTTCGGCATCGGCGTAGGTTTCGAGCACGGACTCCGATGTCAGCGGAGATACGCTGCGCAGCGTGTCAACCACTGATACGAGCCGGTGGGAAGCCGCTCCGGCCATCTCACTCACTCGGGCCGCAGCTTCCAACTCTCGCCGATGCCGCTGACCGTAGTTGAATGAGATGGTGTGAAGAGGCGATTCGGGATGGTGTGCCTTGGCCCAGAACAGGCAGGTAGTGCTGTCTTGCCCCCCGGACAGCACTACCACGAGCGGGGAAGCGGTCATGACTTCAGCCTCCCCATCTCTGCCAGCAGTCGCAGAATGCTGCGCACATCGTAGAGCACAGTGACGGCAGAGATGCGCGAGGGGAGCGGCATTCCGGGATTCTCGGCGGCCATGCGCTCCAGAAGCTTTTCGGGGAGCTCGTTCGGGTGTTCCACGCAGAGTTTGCGGAAAACCCAGGTCTTCCCGTGGGCGCGATTGCCGGGGCCGCCTCGCGCTTTCTTGGCGGGGGTAGCTTTGGCGGGTGCAGCTTTGACCGGGGCAGTTTCAGCTGGAGCCATTTTGGCGGCCGACGCTTTCTTGGCCGGTGGCGGTTTCTTGGCCGGTGCAGCTTTGGGCGCCGGTGCTTCTTGCGCAGCTTCTGCTGCCTCAAGCGGGGCAGTTGGCCACAGAATTCGAGCGGCTTCAACTTGGTTGTTGACCTGTTCCGCAGCCTCGTTGAAGTAGGCTTGCGCTTGGGGGGACAGCGCACTCCAGGCAGCATCGTCCAGCACCGAAACGGCTTCCATGACTGTCAGGAGAGTGTCCTCGGTGGGATTGCTGATGCCTACCGCGTGCGCCAATTCGACGTACAGTGGGGGCAGAGAAGGTTTAGGCATACAAGTACCTCAGTGGTTGATGTGACAACGTAGAGCAAACTGCGCACGGCGTACACGAGCAGCTTCCCATCCGATGACAAGGGCCAGACCTTCCGACCCCGGCAGCATCGAACTTTTCTCAGGATAGAATGGGATGCGAGGATACAATACGTGCCAGGTATCTTCGGCTCGCCTCCACTGATCTGGTGTGGCGGAGACCACCGCCTTTACAAGCGCAGCGGCGGGAGGCGGCAAGATCACTAGCGCGCTGGTGTCTTCAGTCGCTCGAAGATCTGCTTCCGGCTCAAACGAATCGGTAGCGGGCACAGATCGGTTGCGGTCAACAAGATCTCGAAGCGCGCTGGTTCGAACCAGAGAGAACAAGTGGCCTGGGGTGCGGTCGGGAGCGTCGTAGCGTTGCAGAATGATCAGCGCCCACAGCGAACCCCATTGCTGCCAATCATCCAGCTCCCAGTAGGGAATGCGCCAGCCGTGGCGGGCATGCTGCGCGCGGCCCCACTGGCCGCAATCGTTCACGAAAGTAGTCCGTTGTGCTGAATCCATCGTACAATCTCCTCGTTGGTGGATTCGCCCCAATCTTTGCGCTGAGGCGGCGGAGTGATCATCGCGCCGCATAGATCCAGTGCGGCTTCGGTGGCTTCGGCCCAGGCGTCGGTATCCCAGCCAAAGACCAATGCAGGCAATGCGGCGAGTTGCGCGCGCTTGATCGAGGACAAAGTGATCCCAAGCGTCGCCACCACCTGCACGGTAGCGATCCCGGCGTCATCCAGCGCTTCGGATAACCGTAGCGCGTCCCAAGACCCTTCGACCACCAGCGTCCGGCATGGGCCGCTACAGGTCCGGAACATCGCGCAGCTATCGGTGCCGGGGCTGTTCAGATAGCGCGGGATCGCGTCGCCGATCGCACGCCCGGTCCAGCCGACGATCCGGTCCGCCCAGCGCAACGGGATCAAGATCCGCCAACGGTAGAAACCGGTCGGCGCGTAGCGGAGGTCATACCGGGTCAGGTAGGGAGCAGATAACCCGCGCTGCAACGCGTAGTCGCGCACTGGGTGCGGGTCCGGAATGGGCAGGAAGCGCGACCAGTCCGGGGATTGATCCTGCCACGGCTCCGCCCCAGGTAGCGCAAGTGCGAAGCGGCTGCCCAGCGACGGCATGGTCAGTTCATCGACAATCGGAGCTTCCTGCGGCAGGTAGCGCTGCGCGCCGTCACCGAGTAGCTTGAACAGCAATCGGTGAGGTCGCCTTCCCCGATGCGCGGCGTTGCGCCAGCATCCCCACGCCGGCTCCAATAAGGAGATACCGAGGTGGTAAGACGGATCATCGCTGCCGCACCATGGACAATGAATCGCGATATGATCTTTGCTAACCGATGAGCCGTGGGTAACGAAGGGAATCCCTTCTGTAGCCAGGAGATCGGGCCAAGGTAGGAGCGGGGTCATGGGCCTATTATAGCGCGCTTTTTGAGCGTTTCACAGGGTGAGCGTGATGGTTTTTTCCTATGGATTATTTCCTAACCGATAGGCAAGTGGAGCGATTGAATTTGAATCTAAGGCGCTACCCCCTCCCCCGCCCGTACCCTACGGGTACAGGGGGAGGGGGGGGGGAGGGCGATCGCCTAAGGGCCCTGTGGGAGGAACTGTGAGACAGCAAACTATCAGTAGATTCTGAAATGGGGAGTATTGTAGGTTTGAAGCCCACTGGTGGAGAACCGCATGCTGCGCATCCTGTCCCTGTATCTCGCTCCCGACGGCGAGGCCAATCACTGGCATCAAGGCACCTGGTCGTTGTTTGTTCGGACCAGCGGATGCACTGTAGGGTGCCGCTGGTGTGACACGCGCTACTCCTGGAGTTCGAAACGCGGTCACGATTTCACGGTCTCGGAGCTCGTCGAGAACATCGAGTTCTACGCGGGTTCAATTCAGCGCATCACGTTGACCGGCGGCGAGCCGCTGGAGCAACCGTTGGAGGAATTGGCGCAGCTCTTCGATCTGCTCCTGAAGAAGGACTTTACTATCTCGGTCGAGACCTCGGGTGCGGCGCCTGTGCACTGGCTCAAAGAGCGCTCGCCGGACCTTGCGCTGGTAGTCGACTGGAAGCCGCCGTCCGCCAAAGCATCTCCCATGATCCTGGATAACTACCTGCACCTCGCGCCCCGTCACGTGATCAAGCTGGGCGTGGCCGATGGCAAGGATTTCTCCGCCGCTGTCGAGCTCGTGCGCAGCATTCGAAACGACACGCGGGCGCGCATGGTGATCTCGCCGATCATGCCAGTCAAGGGCTGGAAAGAGCCTGGCTTGCAGCCAAGCGTGCTCCTGAACTGGATGCGCAATAGCCCGATGTTGGACTGGAACGTCGGCCTCAACTTGCAATTGCACAAGTTCATCCACGGCGATTCGCCGCGCGATGAAGAACTGACCGGCGCAGACTGGTCGAATCAACTGGCGGAGGCGCCCCGTGCGACTGCTGATCACATCTGACCTGCATCTGACCGACCGCGGCGAGCATGCTTACCGCTGGGAGCTTTTCCGGTGCTTGCGCGGCGTGCTGGCTTCGGAGCCCTTCGACGCTTTGGCGGTTCTGGGTGATGTGACCGACCGCAAAGACAATCACTCCTCCGCGCTAGTGCACCAGATCCTAGGCAGCTTTCGCAGCTTGGGCACGCCGGTGATCTTCCTCAAAGGCAACCACGACTACGTCGAAGAAGGCGCGCCGTTCTTGGACTGGCTTGCGGACCTGGACCCGGCATGGGAATGGTATTCGCACCCATCGCATGTTTACGGCGACGCATGGGGGGAGCCGGGCGTGGTCTTGCTGCCGCATACCCGCGACCCGGAGCGCGCCTGGGCGCCGCTGCGCGAGCTGCAACCGCGTCTGGTGCTGGGGCATGCGACTATCACCGGTTCCCGCGCGGAGTCTGGTGTGCTTCTGGATGGTATTCGCCGCGAGTGGCTGCCGTGCGCGCCTGTGACCGTTCTTGGCGATGTGCATGTGCCGCAGCAGTTGACCTCGGACCTATGGTACGTTGGCTCTCCTTACCATGTGCGGTTTGGCCGCGTGAACTACGAGCCGCGGTTTCTGGTGGTGGAATGGTCCAGCAAAAGCGACCCCACCGAGACTCGGGTGCGCTCGATTCCGACCGGGCTAGCACGCCGCGTCATCGTGGATGTGCGCGACCCGGCGGATCTGGATCAGTTGCCGTCCATGCGGCCGGAAGATCGGATGCGTATTGTGGTCCATCAGGGTCCCGGCACCACTCCGGAGTCGTGGCGCGCCGTTGCGGACGCGGTGGCTGCACGCGTCGATCCTTCGACGGAAATCGTTCCGCTGATTGAACAACCCGATCTGGTCGCGGCGGACACGCGCGACGGCAGCCGCCCTGAGGAGCTGTTCCATGCCTATTGTGAACAAAAGGGTTTTGAGACCGATGACGTTGTTGCCGGCTTTGAACTCCTGCGCGGGCTTATCGATCGCCCAGATTGACCTGAAGCACTTTCGCGGCATCCCAGAGCTGCACGTCGAGTTTCCGACGGCCCCGGGCTTGTACCGGGTGACGGGGGAGAACCGCGTAGACCCCTCCCTCGGTTCCAATGGGGTGGGCAAGACCACGTTCTTCGATGCGATCACCTGGGCGCTGACTGGCGCAACCGGCGCCGGCTTGCACGGCTCGCAAGTGTTGGACAATAGTGGGCAGCCGGCGCGCGTCCAGGTGACGCTGGCGGATGGCCGGACGTTGCTGCGCCAGCAGACCCCTAACCGTTTGCAGTTCGCGGGTAACGAAGTGGATCAAGCTGCGCTGGAGCGCTTGCTACCGCTGGACCTGTGGCGCACGGCCGTGCACCACGCGCAAGGCGAGCCGTTCTTCCTGGACCTGGGTCCGGGGGACCGCGCCGCTACTCTCGCATCGTGGCTGCGCGTCGAGGTATGGGATCGCGCAACCGAAGCGGCCAAAGCGCAGCGCCAGCAAGCTGAACGGGCTTCCGCGGAGGCCGAGCAGGCGCACGCTAGGGCGCTGGGAATGCTGACCGGCTACCAGGCTAGTGCCCGACGTGCAGATGACGCGCTAGGGCGCGCGCAAGCGGCGCTAGCGGATGTTCGCGCGGAGAGCGCCGCCCGTTTGGAGGAGATTGCGCGCGCATTGCAGGAGGCTGAGGTTGAACAAGCTGACCTCGAAAGCCTCGCCGAACAGGTCGAGACTGAGATCATGGGTGCTGCCGCCGCTGCCGAGGCGAGCGTACACGCTGCTGCGCAGCAGCGCGACCGCTGGCAAGCACTTCGGCACCGGTTGCAGGATCAGGAGCGCGTAATCACGGAATTGGAGGCGCAGCGTGCTGACATCGGAGCGCTGCGCACCTGTCCCACGTGCCTCCAAGGGGTCGGACCAGAGCATCGGCAGCGTGTCGAAGTAGACCTGTTGCAGAAGCTGGAAAAGGTCCAGGTCCAGGTGCGCCGTGCTCGTGAAGCGGAACGTCGGGCAGGTGCCGCGTGGAAGGAGTTGGATGCGCAGGCGCGCAAGGCTGCGCAGGATGAACAACAGGCGCGTGTCGCGCAAGGGCGTCGGGCCGAAGCTGCCCGGGCGGCAGCAACGCGGGTTGCCCAGCTTCGGGCCGATCGCGACCGGGCGGGTAGCGATCAGGCCATTGCTCGCGCAGCTCGCGAGGTGCAGGAAGCCGAAAATGCGCGCGCATCGCTCCTGGAGGAGAGTCGCGCTGCGGAGCGCGCCGCGACAGAAGCCGCGCAGGCGGCGAAAGCGGCCCGGGGCCTTGTGGAGCGCTGGGATCGCTGGGCCAAGCATTTTCCCCAGATTCGCGTGTGGGCGCTGTTGCGCGCGGTGGATCATTTCAACCTCGCGCTGCCGCGCTACCTAGCTGACTTCGGCTTAGCGGGATGGACCGCACGGCTTGAGTTGATTTCACAGCGCGTGCAACAGCGGCTGGAGTTGTTGGTCAGCACGCCCGCGCATCCGGACCCGTTGCCAGTCGCTTCCGTATCGGGCGGCGAACAACAGCGCTTGCGCCTCGCAGTTCAACTGGCGTTCGCCGAACTGGCGGCTGGTGGCTGGGGCATCGAGTTCTGGGACGAGCCGTCCTCCTACCTGTCCGGTAGTGGTCTGGAGGACCTGATGCAGTCGTTGAAAGACTACGCGCAAGCGCGCCGCCGTATTGTATGGGTGGTCGACCACCACGTTTCGGACCTGGCCATGGACCGGGTCCTGACCCTTGTCAAAACCTCCAGCGGAGTCTCAGCATCATGGACCAGGTAATCACCGCCACGCGCTACCACGATTTCAGCGCCGGACATCGCGTGTACGGGCACGAGAACAAGTGCCGCCATCTGCACGGGCACAACTATCGAGTCACTTGGACCGTTGGGTCCTTGGTCGGCCTCGATACGGTCGGTCGCGTGGTCGACTTCGGCGTGATCAACGAAAAGCTCTGCCAATGGCTGGAGCAGCATTGGGATCATCGCATGCTGCTGTGGGAGAACGACCCCATGTTCGGGCCGCTGCAAGCCATCGATCCGACAGTCGTGGCGCTGTCTTTCAACCCGACGGCCGAAAATATGGCGGACCACTTGATCAATGTGGTGGGGCCGCAACAGCTGGGAGATAGCGGTTTGGTGGTCCTGGGCGTCACGGTAGAGGAGACCCGGAAATGCTCAGCCGCCGTGCGGAATCGGTAAGCGCGGCACTCCCCCTCTACACGCAGGAAGACATTCTCGCGCTCCTGGCGTGGCGGGAAGAAGCGCAGGAGGTCATTGACCTGTTGCAGCCGGATAACTTTACCGGCGCAGGTGAGGTGGATTATCGGCACCTGGCGCGTGTAGCGCTCGATTTCTGGCACGAGTTCAAAGGCGCGCCCAAGGATCACTTTACCGACGCAGCGCTCCAGGGAGCCTCCGAAGCTGCCCGTGAGCGATTACTGCCCGTGCTGTTCGCACTCCGTGATCTGGGGCCGCGCCTCAATCTGGGCTACTTGCGGTCCCGGCTGCACCAGTTCATCGCGCATAGCCAGTTGCGCGAAAAGATCAGTTCCGCTACCGCATCGCTTGCGGCCGGCCGGATCGAGGATGCGGAGAAAGCGCTAGCGCAACCGCTTTGGCGCCCCGTTGAGGAGGCTGGCCTGTCCTTCGCCGACACCGGCCGCCTGGAGAAATATCTTCAGGATACCACCAACCGCTACCCGTGCGGGGTCGCGCCGTTTGATCACCATCGTATCGGGCCCGGGCGCAAGGAACTGTTTCTGGTTATTGCGCCGCCGAAGCGCGGCAAGTCCTGGTGGCTGATTCACCTAGCCAAACAAGCGTTGCTGGCGCGTGCGCGGGTCTTGCACATCTCGTTGGAGATGCGCCGCGAACAGGTGCTGCTGCGCTACCTGCAAGCCTTTCTGGGCCGCGGGCGCTACGCCGCGGGCAGCTCGCGCGCACCGCGATTGCTGAAAGACAATTTCGGGACCGTGATCGGCTTGGAGCAGGAGGTGCTGGGCGAGTTGAAGGGGTTGTCCAATGGGAAGGGGCTACTGCCAGACGTGGTGCGCGGCGCGCAGACGCTGGCGCAGCGCTACGACTTGCGCGTCCTCGAGTACCCGCCTCGTTCGCTGACTGCGGCCACGCTCGAAAGCGCGCTGGATCGCTTGGCGCGAGAATCGCGGTTCGTGCCGGACTTGGTGGTCGTGGACTATGGGGATCTGATGAAGGTCGATGCGTCCAACTATCGTCTGAGTGTCGGCGATGCCTTTCTCCAGCTTCGGCGCATTGCGGTCGACCGTGATCTGGCTGTGGTCACGGCTTCCCAGTCCAATCGCGAGTCCACGCGCGCGACGCTGGTTACCGAGTCCGACGTGGCCGAGGACTTTTCCAAGATCGCCACAGCCGACTGGAGCCTGACCTACTCCCAGACCGCAGCAGAGCGCGTGCTGGGATTGGCGCGCATTTTCGTGGCAGCTGGGCGCGACGCGCAGGACAAGCAGACGGCGGTGATCGCGCAGTCCTACGCGCGTGGCCAGTTTTGCCTCGATGCAGCGCGCCTGCCGGACAAGTGGACCACGATGCTGGCTGATGCAGGGGGAGGGGTCGATGGCGCTGAGTGATGAAGTCGCGCGCTTGCAGGAGCCGGCCTTTTCGTTGCACGCCTACAAAGAGCTCCCGGTTGCGACCGTCGAGCGCTTGCTGGAGCGCGCAGGCTGGGTGCCGGCCGGACCGCCGCTGTTGCCGCATCAGAAGGTCGGCGTCATGGCCGGGCTGCGGCGGTCGCACTTGCTGTTCCGCTATGAACAGGGGCTCGGCAAGACTAAGCTATTGCTAGATCTGTTTTCGGTGCAACGTCGGCGCGTGCAAGGGCTGCGCGGCGTGGTGCTGGGGCCGTCACCTACCAGCACATTTGATTGGATCGCGGAAGCCAAGCGCCATCGGCCAGAGCTGCGCGTCCTGGCATGTCCCGAGGATCCGGCGGCCAAGCGCGCGCAATTCCTCCCCGAGTTCCTGGAGGGGGACTGGGATCTCGCTTGTTTGGACTACTTCTCGATCCAGACCTTGTTCAGCGCGCGCGTCGGGAAGAACTTTGTCCCGGAT
>JAEHJW020002678.1_pt1 | contig 18236 bp, 25 predicted proteins | sample 9271431 | NCBI WGS metagenome assembly JAEHJW02 | reverse complement strand
GGACCAGATCCTGCGGTTGCCCGTTCTCTTTGTTGCCCATACGTTCCTCCAATCGCCCGAATTAGGCGTGGCAGAAACGCTATCAATCCCAGCCCCATCGGTCACGCACGCGTGCCGGAAGCACACATTGCTTCTCGATCTGCGCGAGCGCGCCCGACAGTGCCATTCGTTTGTTCTCGTTCAACGAGACACCTCAATGCCAGTGAAGCCGACGGTTATCCGGAACCGAGCCGACGTATTTCTTGTAGGCCGCAATCCAGTCTTGAGCCAGCGCGCGTTGCGCCGTCGCGAGCGCGAGCCCGCGATGGCACACCAGCCAATGCAATTGCGATTCCAGCCGGTCCTTCGCATAGCTGCCCCACCCGCCTGCGACCTTGTGCGGCTGCGGCCAGAGGTTCTTAGGACTCCTCGGAGCTCCCCCGACAGACAACGCGATTTCGTGATCTTCCTCGTAGTGCCAAAGTTTGCGGTCTTTATACCCGTACTCCCGGATCTGCTCGCGCTTCAAGCGCTCCGTGTAGCGCTCCGGCGGACGGATGCTCTGCGCGTATCCGCGCACGCAGATGGTAGAGCGGATGTCCGCCTGCGTGACTGCGGGGTTCGTTGCCCCCGGCGTGAGCCGCGGATTCGGAAGCGCCCGGGAGAGAGGATGCACCGGCCCCCCGCTTCCGCGCTTGTGCCAGCGCCGCTCGTGCCAGCCGCGATGCCCATGCCAAGGGTGATTCCGGGCAACGGCTGGCTCAGCCACCACAATACTGGCGACAGCGAGGACCAGAACCAGCCGAACGATCCACTTCTTCAATACAAGATCCCCCCACCCTGTTTTCTCAAGCCTGGGCTTATAGCGAATCGCGCCGCCAAAAAAAACTCAGCGCGCTCGAGAATCTTTCTATCCGGGAACGCCAGCCGGCGATTCGGCTCCCTTCGCAAGCGCGAGCAGAATCGTGCGCACCGGCTCTGGCGCCTCGATCTCCTCGAGCCCCGCGGTGATGTCCTCGATGAACGCCTCTCCGTCGTTCTCCACCGCCGTTGCGCCCAACCACTCATCCTGGGAGAGCAGCTCCGCGAAGTGGCTCTCGGGCAGCGCCGCGGCCGCCGAAGCCGCATCTGAGGCATCGACTGCGATCCCGGTGAGATCGAAGCAATCGCTGTTGTGAGGCAGATCGATCCGCTCGAGCGCCTCGTACGGGGCCCCCGCCGCCCAGGCCCAGACCGCCGGCCGGTGCTCCCGACAGTCGATCGAGATCGGCTCGATGTTGCCGGGGTTGTGCCACCAAGTACCGCCCTTCTTCACCGAAGGGGTCGTGAAGTGCATGTGGCCGTTGACCACCATGTCGCAGCCACGGATCTCCTTCAGAAGCTGCGCCCCGGGGTACGCCCCCTGGAAGGCAAGATCATGATGAGTAACCAGTATGACGCGCCCCTCACCGCCGGCGTCGATCGTATCGGGGATCTCAGCGCCATACGGAGCACCCCAGAGATGAACCGGACCGGCATCCGTCTCGAGCGTACGCCACGCGCGGCATGGGCCGTCGAGCACCTCGATCACCCCGATCTGCCCAAAGAGCGCGAGCGCATCGGCCTCCTGCAGCAGTGTGTCGCTCTTATCGTGATTGCCGCCGAGCACCAGGGGCTGCACCGGGAAGTGCCCGAGCACCTCGAACAGGCGCGCGAGCGTCGGCAGGTGGTTCTCCTTGGCCCGATGGAACAGGTCCCCTAGGATCACCGGCAGCAGCGAGCGCTCCCAGCACACCTCGGAGGCCCTGGTGAGCTTATCGAGAACGCTCGAGAGATAGTCGTCCTTGCGCCGCCCCGGCCGCGCGCTATACACATGCGGATCGCCGATGAACAAGATGCCCTGCAATGCGCTCATGAACCCCGCCCTCGCCCCCAAACCGAAACGCCCGCCAAGTCCGCGTGCAATTCGCCGCCGCAAAGCGGGCACACGCCCCCGACTTCCTCGATGATCGCAGCCTCGCGCTCGCGGGCTTCCTCGACCGCCGCGTCGGCCTGTGCGCGCGCCGTCCTGTGGCGCTCGAGTTCCGTGGCCCGGGATGAGACCGTCCCTGCGATGCGCACGAGCCCGGCGAGGTCGTGCAGCTCGGGGACATCGGGCATCTCAGGCAACCCCACCCGTCCGGCAAGCTGTTTCTCGAGTCGCGCGATGCGTTGCCCGGCGAGAGCGACCGAGGACGTATCGTGTAGCTGCGGGACTTCTGGCAACGCCGGCGGCACCGGTACGCGCACGCCTCGCTCCAGCCGCGCGATGCTCGCCACCAGGCCGGCGAGCCGCTGCGTGTCTTTCAGTTCAGCGGGAACCGGCAGTTCCGCGAGCGCCGCGGCGCACGCCTGGGCAGCCCGACTGTGCGCCTCCAGCGCCTCGATCCGGTCCATCAGCGCCACGAGGCGGCTCTGCTGCGCGTGCACCGTCTGAATATTCTTCAGCTCCTCGGCCAAGCGCGCGAGCGCCTCGCCCACCTCTGGCAGGACCGCGCAAGCGGCCAGCCGCTCTGCGAGCCGAGCAAGCTCCCCCTCCCCGTCGCGCACCTGCGCGCGATCGGTGCGTTTGAGTTCACCGTAGCGCTCGATCAGCGCCGATAGACGGCCCGATTCGCGTCCGACCGAAAGAATCTGCGCCCGCAGCGATGCGGGTCTGTCGAGGAGGAATACCGGGCTTTTTTGGCTGCCGACCTGGATATCAAGCTCACCGACACGCGCGATGCCGAGCACCTCGCCCACCCACTCCGGCACTCCCCCGCGGGTGGCCGGTCGGCCCTCGCGCACCGGCTCATCGCGGCCGCGCTCGTAGAGCGAATAGCTCACCTTCGCCTGGCCGCTCTTGGCCTTCTCCCGCCGGGTCCACACTACGCGCCGGCCGTTTTCGACCTCGATCGTCACTTGCGCCTCGGTGGCGCCATGACGGATCAGAGTGTCATCGCCATCGCCATAGGCGACAGCCCGAAGGCTGGTCGCGGCAAAGGTCGACTTGCCCAGATCGTTATCGCCGATCACGGCCGTAACCCCAGGGAACAGCGGCACTCTCGTATCCAGGTGCGCGCGAAAATCCTTCAGGTGGATCGATCTCAGGCCCGGCGTCGCATCATCCGGCCACTCGGCCGCGCGACGCAGCACCTCAACCTGGGCTGCCCCGTCGGCCCCGCGGGTAAGCCTCACCAGGCTCACCAGATCCTCGAACAACTCCGGCTCGTGATGCGAGATCAGAATGGTCTGCGTGCCGGCGCGCCGCGCGACATCCGAAAGCACCCGCACGAAGCCCGCCACACGCTCAGGCTTGATCCAGCAGTCCGGCTCATCGAGCACGATGACCCGGCGGGCCCCGGTGCGCGAGAGCGCTGCGAAGCGCAGCCCTGCCGAGAGCACGTTTGTCACCGCCCCGCCCGATCCGTCAAAAGCGTCCTCGATCGAGCCCGCGTTGTCGATCTGCACATCGAGCGCCGGCGCGCCGCGCTCCTGGTAGAGGTTCAGCCGCACTTCGCCCTTCTCGGGCAGCACGTCGCGCACGATCGCCGAGAGCAACCTCTCGAACGCCCCGACGCTGCGTCGGTGGGCGCGGTTCTGCAGGCTCTCGAGCGTCGCATCAACCTGCTCGACGAGTTCGAGTCGGCCCTTGGAGTCGGCCACCCGCCGCCTGAGCGTAGATTCGCGCGACACGCACGACTCGCGCAGTCCGGTAAGCTTCGCGTGCAGGATGCGCGAGCGCTCGAACCGTCCCGTGTCCAGTTCCTCAAACAGCATCTGTCTCTACCCCCTTCAACCGCCAGGCGAGCGTCGTACGCCGCTCACCCGAGGCGTCCAGCACGGTCTTGCGAAACGTGATGATCCGCAGGCCATCCCGGATCAACGACCGGATCAGCTCTTTCGGCTCATCGAGCCCGGCAAGCCACATCCCCACATCAGTTACCTCCCCACCGCACTCGAGCTTGCCCCGGACCCACGCCTTGCGCTGCGCAGAATCTCGGCAAAACGCGAGTTTCCGCGGCAGATGAACGGGGAATCCCGGCGCAGGTTTGGGGCTCATCACACCGCCAGCGCCGCCTCGGCCTGGCGCAGTGCCGCTTCGCGCTCATCTAGTTCGCTCACGAACTTGTCGACGGCCTGTTCGTTCTCCCGCTCACGATCCGCGTAGAGCTTGCGCAACTTCGCCAGATCCCCCGTACCGAACTCCTGCTCGGCCTCCTCACGCGCCTCCTTCAGCTGCCGCTGCGCCGCGTCGAAATCCGCCTGCGCCCGGGCCCGGCGCTCGATCATCTGCCGATGGCGAGCCTTGGCCTCCTCGAGCCGCTGTGCGGCCGGCGAACCTGACGCGCCTGTCTTTGACTGATTCCTCGTCTCTTGAGCCATCGCCCGCTCTCCTCGATTCTTGATCACCACCGCCCGCCCGCTTTGGAGCGCTTCTGCGCCAGACCCCGGAGGTAGCGCTTCACCTGCGGCCACTCCTCGGCCCTCACCCACACCTCGTAGGGCTTCAATCCCTGTGCGCGAAGATTCTTTCGCACCTTGCGCTTGCGGTCCCGATCTGCTCGCTTGCGCTCGTCCTGCGTCAGGCCTGTCTTGTCTCTAGCCATTTCCCCTGCCTTCATTATAACACCGAGACTAGTCCGGTGGTGAGAATTTAACACATTTCCTCGGTGTTTGTTTCAGTGTTCTTCGGTAACACCGGCGTCGTGCGCCGCAATCCAGACGCGCCAGGTGCGGCACATTTGCCCTGAGCATGCCATCGGCGTCCCGCCAGATCCGCACGTCGCGTCGATGCTCTTCAATTGTGTGCATGGGTTGCCCCTGACCCCTATCAGTAGGTATGAAAGCACTCGTCGCAGAACCGGAAAGGCTCGTGTCGCGAGAGCGGGCGGCTGCAGTTCCCGCAACGCCTGGACCGTTTCTTGCCAAGATGCCGGTTGATCGCAGCGTTCAGGCCGCGCACCGCACGTTGCGCGCCGGGCAGATCCGGAAAGATCCTGGGCCAGCGGTAATGCAGCCAGCAGTAGAGGTTCAAGAGTCGCACTGCAAACTCGGCCCGCTGCTGCTCTTCGCTCGCTCGCGGCGGCAGGTGATAGCGCAGGGCGCCGAGATCGAACGGCTCATCGGCCGCGATCGCGTTCACGAAATCCGCGAATTCCTGGGGAAACTGCTTTTTCGGGAGCATCGGCACCGGAGCGGCGGAAAGTGCAAGGCGCGTCCTGAGCGCGAGGCCCTCCCACCGATCGAGGAGCCGCGCGATGCCTACCTGGTCCTCCCCGAGCGCCGCGATGAAGTGCTGGTTCTCCGGCAGCTTCAGCCGGTTCACGAACACCTCGAGAATCTCCTCAAGACCCTCCGACTGGAGGGTCTTTGCGATGGCCGAGACGATCGGCCACGTCGGACCCTGCCGATACAGCCGCGGGACGGAAGCGGGGCGCTCAGAGAGCGCAACGCGGACGAACTCGAGGGTCCTCTGATCGAGCGCGCCAACCCGGCCGCACGCGTGGTGTCCATAGCGTCCGGCTCTGCCGGCGATCTGCCAGACCAGATCCCGTGGTATCGGGGTCTCAGTCTTTCCATTCCACTTGGTCGGGGTGACGAACAGGACGTGCTTGACCGGCAGATTGAGCCCCATGCCAATCGCGTCCGTGGCCACCGCCAGATCCACCGCCCCCTGGCGAAACCGCTCGGCCTGCGCGGTCCGCACTTCCGGCGACAGCGCGCCGTAGATCACCGCACAATCCCGGCCGTGGTTCTCGGCCGCCTCGGCGGCGAGATCGAGCACCTCCCTGCGCGAGAACGCGACGAGTACGCTCTGCGGCGGGATAGCCGCAAACGCCGTCGGGCGCGAGTCGATCTCGAGCTCCGTGAGTCGCTCGGTACGCACCACCTCGAGCGGCTCGCCCAAGTATTCAGCCAGTGCGCGCACCGCGTCCTCAGACTCCGGCGCCCCGAGCATCCACACCTCTCGCGCCGGGGTGCCGAGGATCGCCTGCACCCAGGCCGAGCCACGCTCGGCATCTCCGAGCATCTGCACTTCGTCGATCACCGCGACGTCGACCGGCGTATCGAAGTCAGTCATCTCGATGGTCGAGGCGGTGAAGGCGGCCGGTGGATTGGTGCGGATCTCCCGCTGCTCCCCGGTGATCAGAGAAGTCAGGTGCCCGTCCGACTCGAGTCGATCCCGGACCTCGAGCGCGAGCAGCCGCAGCGGCCCGAGGTACATCCCGCTTTTCGCGCGAGTCAGGCGCTCGAGCGCCCGGTGCGTCTTGCCGCTGTTCGTTGGGCCAACAACCAGAACGAGCTTTCGGTCCATACCTCGCGCGACCGGATAAAAATCCGCGATGCGCGCCGGCAGGGCACCCGCGAGGCTCGAGAGCGTCCATGCCCTCCGTTTACCTCGGCGTGCCATCAGGATTCTCCCGCAGCGCGTTCGCCGGTGCAGCCGAGTCGCGGATCCCCGTAGACGTAGGCCCGGACCTCTTCCAGAGCGCCCTCCACCGACGCGCCATCGCGCGGCGTGGCCGCGCTCGCGATTTGGGCGAGCAGCCGCTCGAGCGTCTCATCCGGGCCCCGCCGCACCCAGCGCTTCGGCCACGGCAGCAAAGAGAGTATCTGCTCCTCGGAGTAGGCCTCCCACCGGGAGAGCACGTTCAGCAGGTCCTCGATATCCTGATCGGCCGGCCGACCCGGCGTGTACCCGATGAGCGCGGCCCCTGCAGCCTGATAGGCGCCCGCGAGCGCCCAGCGGGCCCGCTCGAGCAGCCGCTCATCGGGAACCGTTCCGGGCGGATGCAGGGAGGCGCGGCGACCACAATTCGGGGTGGGATCGAGGTGCGCGATCTCGATCTCACCGACCGGCGGTGCGCCGTTGAGCGTAAAGACTTGCTCCAGCCTCGCATAACGATCGGCCGGCAGGCCTGCGCGCAGGCTCGCACAAGCCCCGACCGCGCTGTAATAGGTGCGCCGACCGTGCAGACCGCAGCCGATGTAGTAGAGGTCGTCCTCATCGTCCGCCACACCGACGATGCGTGCGAGAACGAAATCGTGCATCAGGCCGATGTCGTTGAGGATCGGACGGACCTCGTCCGCAAGAGATTCCAGAGTCAAAAGCATTGCCGTCTCCCGGGCGCGGCGAGCTGCCGCCACCGCCGCCAAAGCATGTTGAGATACCGGTCCGGCTTGAGCGTGCCGCTGTAGAACCCGAGTGCCCAGGCATCGTTGAGTTCGACGAGCGCCGTGGCGCCGCACTCGAGCACTCCCGCATCGAGCGCGAAGGCCACGGGCGCGCCTGGAGTTGCGCTGAAGCGGCTCGCCATCTCCCGCACTACGGCCGCATCTGGCAGCAGCGCATCGTCCGGGCCGTCGTCGTAGCGGCCCTCGCCCACGATCTGTCCGTCGAGCACGTAGAAGCGCACTTCGCTTCGCCAGGCGACCGGCTCGCTCACCCAGACGCACGCGGCGGGGTCTAGCGCGAGGAACGCCTCGCACTGAGCTCGATCGTGCTCGCCGAGATCCGCCGGATCACCGAGCGTGTCTAATACGAAGCCGGTGAACGTTTTCGTGGCGACGGGCTTGACGAACCAGCGGCCCATCACGGTGCCCGCCACCCGCCTCTCGAGCAGCCGGTGCAGGTATGGGCGCAACTGCGGCGGGTAGGAGAGATTCTCGGGCTCCTCGATACCCGCGAGCACCATCGCGCGGCGCACGAACTCGACGCTGCCGACGGGCAGCCACCCGCCTCCCGCGATCTGCGCGGCGTACTGCTCGAGCCCCTCGATGCCCACGGCACACAGCGGCAGGTCTTCGAGCATCGCGACCTGGTGAGCCAGCCGTTCCTCGCGGCCCGCCCGATCGGCTTGACAGAGTAACGCGAACTCAGACACCGGCGCCCTCCATGGATTTCGCCGCGTCGAACTGCTCGAGCACCCGCTCGAGGTCCTCATCGCCGGCCTTCGTACTCTTGGCGCTCTCGGCCCCCACGCGCTCGATCAGGATAAAACTGTCAGCGGAATCCATCAATCAATCACCTTTTTCTTTGGAAACTTGTGTCCGCTCGCACCGCCCAACCGGCGCGCTACCGCACCATCCCCGAGAGGCGCATCGCCTCGCGCTGGGTCGCCATCAGCGAGCGCATCATCTCGAGCCGCACCCCGGCGGTTTCGTGCCGCACGCGGGCCTTGTTCGCCTCGCACCTCGCGGCGGTCATCGCGCGCAGGTGCGCCTCGTAGCGCACATCGGCAAGGGCTTCAGTCTCGGCCTGCGCGAAGGAAATCCCCTTCTTCCCGTCCTTGCGCGCTGCGCTTATCAGCTCCCCGATGAGCTGCGCGAGCAGCGTCTTCTTCGTCTCCTCGAGCAGGCTTGCCGTTTCGTGCTTCTCGGCCCACTCGAGCCCGAGCCCGGTGACGGCATGCACTTCCCTGTCGACGTCGATCTCGAGCACGTCATCGGCGGCCCGGGACACGCGGGGCGCCGGCGCGGTGGCTTCAGGCATTGCGCAATTCTCCATAACGACCAGTCTATTATAACAGTTGGACTAGTCTACCGCCATGGCGCCCAGCATTACTTTCCGACTGCCGTTCGGAAATAAAAAGACCCGGAGCCCCACAGGAGGAAGGCGGGGCCGGCCGGCGCGAGAGCGAGCCTCAGGTTTCTTCGATAACCCGACACGAATGCTGGGCCGAGAGGACAAAAACCCGGAGCGTCCAGAGACGCTCCGGGGTCAATCATGCGTATCTATCGGACGGTTCAGGAGCGTCCACAGCGCCTAGATCGGCCAGGACCACCCTCCGACAGCGCCCCGGCAGCATCCGGAACGGCACGCGCCGCCCGAGATGCGCACCGAGCATTGCCACGGTGTGCTGGCCGAATCCCTGCGGATGGCCTGGATCCTCGCTCATCCCGAGGGAGAGAAAGAACCCGCGCTGCCGCTCCGGAAAATCCATGTACACCACGGTGTATCGATCGACGGTCTTGCCGCCGTTGTCGTAACAGCGAATGCGGCTCTCGCCGATCCGCTCAGTCTTCGCCGACTCAATTCGCCTCATCCTACTCCTCCGCACCTGGCAGCCGGATGCGCCTGGCCGATCGCCTCTCCGAGGTGCTCGTGCAGTTCGCGCGCCTCCGCTTCACTTAGGCGAAGCACTTGCACGCACTCCTCAGCGCGAAACAGCCCTACCTCCACCGCGCCGTTCTCGGCCCTGACGTCGATCGCATCGATCATGCCCGTCTCCGGGGCGCTTCCAGGGAGTCGAGAAGCCCGAGCACCTCGAGCGCCCACGCCTCGCACTGATGGTTCGCCCGCTCGGCGTCCTCGATGACGCGCGCCCGCTCGATTCGCGTTGTGGTACGGCAAAAGCCGTGGTCGGACTCGAACATCGAGGGCATGTTCTGCCCTCTCGCAAGCTCGTTGGCGAGGCGCGCGAGACGCTCGCGCACCTCAGCCCTGATACGCATGGCAGTACCTGAGACTGATGCTCGCCTTGATTCTCTGGGCCATGGCAGACCTCTCTTGTAGTGACCTGACCGTCTATAGGGAGTCGAGGCTGAAAATCGGGGCGCCGTGTCAGGCGCCCCGGATAAACAAGCCAGCCTCAGATAAGTCCGTGCTCGGCAAAGCTGTACGCCTTCTCTCGACCCAGGACGAAGTGATCCATGACCCTGATCTCAAAGAGCGCAAGCGCTTCCTTGATCCGGCGGGTGATCATCTCGTCCGCCGGCGAGGGGGCCACCTCACCGCTGGGGTGGTTGTGAGCGAGAATGCACGAGACCGCATTGCGCTCGAGCGCCTTCTTCGCCACCTCACGCACCGGCACCATGGCCGAATCGACCGTTCCGGCGCTGATGATGTCGAAGTCGAGGACCGCGCTATGGCTATCGAGCCACATGACCACGAACATCTCTCGATCAAGGGACCCCAGATAGCGCCGCAGCGCCTCTACGGCACGCTTTGGCGATGACGCCTTCTTTCGCGGAACATCCATCACCGCATAGCGCGCGGCCGCCAAGAGCACCTCTTCCTTGTCCGCCGGACGGTATCCAGATGCGGAGCGCACCTCAAGCAGCATGCGCACCCCCCGTGCGGGGCGCAGCCCCTCCCGAGAGCAGCCGCTCCCGCCAGGCCTTCACCCGTTCGATGCGGCGATAAAACCGCTCGGAGCCGAGCTTGCGCCAAGCCCGCTCCTGTCGGGCCGAGGAGAACCGCATCGCCGTCCAGGTCCACCAGAACCGGTACCAGCGCCACTCGTATTCCGAACCGCGCCCCATGCTCACCCGGCAGCTCTCCTCCCGATACGAGCGAGTGCTGCGCGCGGCGCGCACCGCAGCCCCCTCGTCCTCGACCATTCGGCCGATCACGCTCGCGCGCGCCCGGCCAGAGGCACAGGTCAGCCGATCGTCCCAGAGTGCCTCGATCGCCCGGCGCTTCGCCTCCCTGGCCGCCGGTGCCGACACGGAAGTCAGACCCACGAACACCGCCTCGCCGCTCTCGTCGATGGCGTGCACAACGACTGTGTATTTCACGGAATTGCCCTCTACTAATGACCTGCCGGTCTATAGCGAAGCGCCCCGCCGGTTTCGCATTTCCTCGGCCCGCCGCGCCGAAAAAGAAACTCGCTTTTTATCCGCCCAGGCTCTCCCTAGAGGTAGGTATCCCGGTACTGCGGGAAACCTAGGTCACTATTTGAGAGGGCACTATCATGGGGTTCATGACTACCGCTTCGCTGCCTGGCTACGAAGTTCAGGATCTCGGGACGGACAAGGCCTTCGCGGAGTTCATCCGCACGGCTTCTGTCGAGGAGCTGGCGCAGGAGCGCGATCGAATGGAGACCTTCGTCGAAGGTTTCCAGGGCAAGCGCACGTACGGTTCCGATGTCGTGCGGGAACGTATGGGGGCGCTCGATGAGGCGCTGCAGCTCGAGGATTGCCTCGTCTGCGCCGCCTAATCTCCGGAAGTAGGGTTCGATCGCCTGCTATCGCACTGGGTCTTGTGACCCTGCGGTAGCGGCGATCCTCCTACCCAATCAGGTGTTTCTTTTATTCGAACCGCCCCCCATTCGGGGGCGGTTTCTTTTTGCACGGCGATTTTCCGAGGCGCCGCTCGCTATAGCGAGGTAGGTCACTAGCCAAGAGAGATTGCCGTATGGCTGGAAAGCAAAGAGCCGTCCTGGTCTCGCTGAACATCAGCATCTGGGACGCTCGCACGAAAGACGCCGCGCTCGGGCACGAGCTCGCGCGGGCGAAGAACGCGGACGACGCCTGCGTTCGGGTCTGGAAGTCCCTACTTCCGGGCTGCGAAACTCTGGGGAAGCTCGGCTCGCTGCGCTCCCAGGCGCGTCGGTTCCACTACGAGAACACCTTCCCCTGGCAGCACCGCGGAGTCGGACTGCTGCCGGTGAAGAACATCAGCCCGTACACCGCGCGGGAGCAGGAGCTCCAGGAGCGGTTCAACGGGGTGCTCCCTGCGCTCAAGGAAGAGTACGAGTCCCTCCAGGACAGGGTGTGCGCGAAACTCGGGGACGCCTACAAGGCAACGGACTATCCCCCCTCGGGTTCCATCATCGAGCGCTGCCGCTTCGAGATCATCGTCTCACCGATGCCTGAGGGCGGGATTGCACTGCCCGAGGAGCTCGGCGAAGAGGAGCGGCGCGCGATCGAACGCTCTGCCCGGGAGAGTCTGGAGTCCGCCCACCTCGAGGCGCGCAAGGATCTGCGCAAGCGGCTCTACGATGTCGTCTCGGACATGGAGGAGAAGCTCGGCAAGCCGAAGGATCTGCGCCTGGCGAGCATCAAGCATCTCGAGTCGATGCTGGCGCTGCTCGGCCGGCTGAACATGGACGAGGACGAGGAGTTCGAGAAGCTGCGCAAGGATGCCGAAGCCCGTCTCGCCGCCGCCGTCGGCGCGAGCAGCGGGGAATCCAAGAGCGGCCGTATCCGGCGTGCGCGGCGCTCAGCCCCGCCCGCAGGTACTGCCAAATCATCGGCCACAAGTGAAGGCGAGCAGCCCGATCGCTCTTGCGATCGAATCCGCGCTGCCGCCTGAGGTACATCTGAAATGTTCGAAACCGATATCGACAGCAGCGTTTCGGCGAGCGTCCGCACGGACCTGGCCTCCTGCTACGTGGAGGACGACACCGTCGATGCGAACGAGCAGACCGAGCGTGATACGCGCCGGATGCAGCAGAACTGGGTATCGCTCGGCAACGGGGGATTCTTCACCCGTCCGGCCGCGCTCAGCGACTTCGCCTGATCGCATCAATCGATCCCCGCCGCTTTGGCGGGGATTTCTTTGCCGGCGGTATCTATAACAGGAGCGGTCACTATGAGGAGCTACCTTGCTAAACATACGGATTCCCTGTAGTATACGAGACATACAGAGGATATCTCTCATGCCGGACAAAGACACGCTCGTGAGCTCGATGGACTATCAGCGAAACCTGGGGCGGTACCAGGATGAAGCGCTGAAGCATCCCGTCACGATTACCAAGAACGGCAGGCGTCGGCTGGTGCTCATGGCAGTGGAAGAGTACGACAGGCTGAAGCGCCGGGACCGGAGAGCTGTCCTGACTTCCGAATTGACGCCGGAGGAGATCGCTGAGCTCGCGGCGGCAGAATATCCCTCTGGCTTCGAGCATCTCGACGCAGAACTCAAGGGTTGGAAACCGTGAGGTTCCCAGAACCTCACCCAGGTTTAGTCATTCGATACGCATATCTCTGGAAACGAGAACAGGACGAGGGGTTCGAGGACGGACTTAAAGCACGGCCCTGCGCCATTGTCTTGTCAGTTCGAGAAGCAGAGGGACATCCTCGCGTGCGAGTACTACCGATCACCCACAGCCCTCCAGGCAAGGGTGAACCCGCCATCGAGATTCCCTCCTCCACGAAGACACGTCTTGGGCTTGATACTGATCTGTCTTGGATCATCCTTTCGGAATCCAACGTGTTCATATGGCCTGGGCCAGATCTTATAGCCCTCCCAGGGCAAGACCCATCCGCCATCGATTACGGAATGCTGCCAAGAGAATTCTTCTTGCACGTCCAGGAGAAGTTTCTGGAACTTGCAAGAAGTGGCAAGTCCTCCCCGGTTTATAGGACCGAATAGCCTGGAACAACTCATCATCTATCCCCGCCGCTTTGGCGGGGATTTTTAACAGTTCGGTGTTTCATCCGGCTATCTGAGCAGCCGCACTGCGCTTCCCCCTACCCCTGCCGCGACGGACCAGGCTGCTCGCTTTACTGACCTTGGCACGGGCCGGCTCGACACGCGCCTTTGCCGGCGGCTCCTTCGGCTCCCAGCGCCGCCCGGGCCTGCCGGCGTTGTCGATGAACATCTGTCCGCAGTCCGCGCAGCGGTGATACGCCCAGCCGCGCTTACTCGTGAGCGCCGCGCAGCGCTCGCCGTCGCACCCCGGGCACTGGTGCATGAGCGCCGCGCGGTCGGTGAGTGCCGCGGGCACCAGTGCCGCGGGCACCAGTGCCCCTTCGGTCAGTACCCGCGCCACCTCGCCGGCGCGCAGGGCGGATTTCCGCAGGAACTCGGCAATCGACGCTTTGCCCGCGGCGATATCCGCGAGCGCATCCTCCTGCAGAGCGGTCTCGACGGGATCCGGCAGCTCCGGGAGAACCTTGCGCAGCGTGTCGATCAGTGTGCAGCCGCGCTCAGTCGGCCGCAGCTGCTTTTTATCGCGATAAATATACTCGCGCCCGATGAGTGTCTCGATGATCGCAGCGCGCGTCGCCTCGGTACCCAGGCCCGATGTCTCGCGCAAGCGTGCCTTCATCTTCGGATCGGTGATGAGCTTGTGGATGCCCACCATCGCCGCTTCGAGTGTTCCGTCCGTAAAGTAGCGCGGCGGCTTGGTGTCCTTCGCCACGACTTCGGCCTGCGTGCATACCAGTCGCTCGCCGACCTTGAGATCGGGCAGACGCGCCGATTCGTTCTGTCCGTCCTCATCGCTGGGCGCCTCGTCTGACCCGCCGAGCTCGGTCCACCCGGGCTTCAGCGTGAAACGCGAATGCGCCCGGAATCGCTCGCCACCCGGGAACGCGAAAATGGCCTCACGGGTCTCGTAGCGCTCTGGCGGCATGAAAAGCCGCACGTATGCCTCGCGGATCAGCGAGAAGACCTGCTCGGCGGCGCGCGAGCAACGCTCCGGAACCGCTCGCCCGGTCGGGATGATCGCGTGATGGGCCTCGACCTTCTTGGTATTCCAGGCCGCGTGCTTTCGGTGCGCGTCGACCCCTGCGATCGAAAGCGCGCCGAGACCGCCGAGGATCTCCCGCGCATCCTCGTGCTGCTCTTCGGGCAGGTACGGGCAGTCGGTGCGCGGATAGGTCGTCACCTTCGCCTCGTAGAGTTCCTGTGCGGCATTGAGCGTTACCTGGCCAGAGAGGCCGAACCGCCGATTGGCAGCCTGCTTGAGCTTGCTCAGGGTGTAGGGCATAAGCGCTTCGCGCTCGTGCTCCTTGCGGGTGAACTTCTCGACCACAGCGCTCTCACCCGGCAGCCGCACAGCGAGCGCCGCAGCCGGCTCCCGATCGAGCAGCAGATCATCGATCAGCAGGTCCTCGGGGATCCGCCACATCGCCGAGACGAGCTGTAGCTCGAGCCCCTCCTTGCGCGAGGGCCTGAGATCGGCCCGCACCGTGAAGTGCTGCCTCGAAGTGAACCGTTCGATCTCCCGCTCCCGATCGACGATCAGCGCGAGCGTCGGGGTTTGTACGCGACCGATCGACCAGGCGGCACCGAGGCCACGGGATTGAAGGTTGCGGGAGTAGGCAATTGAGGCATTGAACCCGATCAGCCAATCCGCCCGCTGCCGCCCGAGCGCCGCATCGAACAGGCTGCGGTACTCGGCGTTCGGGCGCAGATCGCCGAGCGCCTTACGGATCGATTTGTCGTCCAGGCTCGAGAGCCACAGCCGCCGCACTGGACCGCTCCAGTGCAACGCATAGAGCACCTCATCGACGAGCAGCTGTCCCTCCCGATCGGCGTCGCCGGCGTGGACGACTTCATCGGCGCGCTCGAGCAGCCCCCTGATGACCGCGAGCTGCTTGCGCGCATCGCTGTCGCGCGCTTCGAGTTTCCAGTGTTGCGGAATTATCGGCAGGTCGCGCGCCTCGACCCGCTCACCGCTCACGTAGGCCTCCGGACGAGCCTGGCCGAGCAGATGCCCGCGGCACCAGGTCACGCACGTATCGTTGCGGCACTCGATGTAACCCTCGGCGCTTTTCACGACGCCGAGGATCCCGGCGAGCTCGCGGCCTACTTTTGGCTTCTCGGCAACCAGCACGCGCATCGCTCAGGCCTCCTCCCCACCCTGAAGTGGCGGCGCCAGAACATGCCCCTCGCCGTAGAGCTTGCGCACAATCGCGCCGGAAAGATGGCGTCTGTGATCGGGGATGCCGTGCTCGAAGAGCACAGCGCGCACCGTGCGTTCGAGGTGAACGGGCTCCTCGGCTTCTCCGCTCACCGTTGCGAGAATCTCAGCGAGCAACCCATTGTGATTCTTCAGAGCCCTGCGCATGAGGAGCGCATCCCGTCGCCCCGCCCACGCCTCGCGTTTCGCCGCCGCTTGCCGCGCACGCGCAAGGCCCGCTGTGGCTTTGCCGGATCTTCCGCCCCGTGGCCTGCGCGCGGCTCGCTTCGGCCGCGGGCCATGCGGCCTCGGCCACGCTAGGATAAACTGTCCATCGATGCGGCATGAGGCAAGAAATTGCACGAGCTGCTCGCGCTTGCCCCGCCGGGCCGGTATGTGGTCCGGTGAGAATGCGCGCGAGACGCTCGCGCCGCGACTGACGAGCAGCCGTACCGCCTCGCCGTGGCGGTGCTTGGCCGCGAGGCGCAACGGATGTTCGAGGTCGAGCCGCGCCGCGCTCGCACTCAATATCTGCCCGATCGCCTCGAGATCGCCCCGGCTGGCCGCCGCGATGAGCCGTGATTGATGAGGAATCCCCTCCGGGGTGCTCGGCGGGCACCTGGGGCCAGGGAAGGATTGGGGGGCAGTCGGATCGTGCCGGAGGGCGTTTGAATCAAACATAGGGGTCACCTCTTTGAGTCTGAGGGTAGATCGGAGCGGCAGTTGACACAGAGTGGCTCAAGGGGTACTGTTGAGATGTCACGCGCTGTTGTAGGCATAAGACAATAAAAACGGCGGAGCATGCGCCCCGCCGTGTTAGTTCACCCACACCGAGAGTGCCCGCAATCTGGGCAGATCTCGCATCCTCCAGCCTGGACTAGTCCGCCGAAGCCGCATTCGGGGCAGGTCTTGGTAGCCATCGCCTTCGTGTTGAGCGAATGAGGCGGGATCGCCTCCGTCGGTTCCGGCGGTGACACCGCCTGCAGCTTCACGACGTTCTCTGCCGCCCCCGTCTTCTCAGCGATCAGCTTGCGCGCCTGAAGCGCACGCTCCGAAGGCTGAATCATCCCAATCTCGCGCATGTGCTTATCGAGCACCGCGCCGAGTTCCGCGACCAGCGAGGGCGTGTACTTGCCCTTCTGCCAGTAGCCACCCTTCGGGTCGAACACCGCCTGCAGCTCCTCGGCGAGGAAGGCGACGTCACCGCCCTTGCGAAACACCGCGGAGATGACGCGCGTCAACGCGACGATCCACTGGTAGTGCTCGAGGTTCTTCGAGTTGATGAAGATCTCGAACGGCTGACGGCTCTCGAACGCCGAACCCTCATTCAGCACCACGTCGTTGATGGTCACGTACAGGGCGTGCTCGGAGACCGGAGTCTTGATCTTGTACGTCGTGCCCCTCAGGCACTCCGGCCGCTCTACGTTCTCGCTCATCTCCACGAGCACCGGCTCGATACGCTCGGCGAGCGGATTGACGCTCGGCGTCGCAGCCGGCTTCTCCGGCGTCGGGGCCTTCGCGCTCCGCCCCTCCGGTTTCCTCTGGGGGTCCTGCACGGCCTCTGCGGCCTTGGACTCCACTTCATACCCGATAATTTTGCTGGCAATCCTCAGTGCCATGATCCACCTCTCGTATGACCTGATATCGGTCTATAGGCAGCGGCACCCCGGAAAGAGGAAATAAAAAATCCGGCCCGTGTGCGGGGCCGGATACAGGCGAATCACGACGCGAAGGCGCAACCCCCCTAGACGCAATCCACGTGCGTTTCCTCGAAACTCTCGACCAGGTACGCGAGACTCGCGTTGCTGGCATCATTCGTGACGTAGAGCCGTCCCTCGTGCCAGGCCCAGCCATCGGGGACCTTGCCCGCGGGGTCGGCCACAGCGCCGAGGAACGCCTCGATGTCCACCTCGGAGGTCTCGATCTCGTAGTCCGCATGGCGAGGATGAGCACGGAAGAAGAACAGGTCCTTCTCCACGACCAGCAGGTCGCCCTGCACGGTCGCTTCGTCCCCACCGCCCCACGCGTCAGGGCCAGCAGCTTCGAGCACCCCGGACAGGCGCTCTTTCTCGCAGATCGTGCGCATCCGCGTGATGTGCGAGACGAACTCTCGGGTAACCCCGACCACCGCCCAGTCCGGGTGGTAGTCCGAGTCCGCACAAGCCATGACGGACATGACCAATTTCACCGCCGGAGCCTCCCTCCTCTGGCACTCGGGGGAATCGCATTCGTCTCGCCATTCGCACCCGCACTTCGAGCAGTGGTGCGTATTGATGACCCCGCTGTGCGCCGGCCTGCTCATTCCAGCCCCTGCACATCGGCAAATGCGTTGCGCCATGCCTCACGGCAGGCAAAGAACTTCTCCTGACGCGCCGGGTCATTGTCCGTTACGTTCTCGATAAACTCGACGCACTTGCGCAACGCGTCGAGTAGCCTCGGCGCAGCCGCAAGGAGCCTAGCATTCGCATCGTCAGCCGGGTGCCGGATGACCGTGTCGTAGTCGGGATCATCCGCCGTCTGGATTTCTGGATCGAAGGGGATCGTTGCCACGACATAGCCGTTGTCGGGGCATACAATGGCAAGCGACGCGCCGTGGTCTGCCTGATATGGCTGCACGGCCCACCCCCCTGGGGTGCGCTTGTGACACTTCACATGGCGATCCGCAGCGGCATTCCACGCCGCTATCTCTCTCTGGCTCAAGAAGCCCATGGTATTTATCTCCTGAGCGGCAGGGTGCCGCCGATAGTGACCTACCGACCTATAGAGACAAGAAAGCCGCAAATCCCCGGAGCGTCAAAAGGCGCCCAGCGCGCCGAGATAAAAAAAGGCCGCGGAGCACATCCGCGGCCTAGGTGTTATGCCTTCCCGTACCCAGGGTCGTCGTCCTGGACCTTCTGGCGC
>JAEHJW020006284.1_pt1 | contig 18239 bp, 30 predicted proteins | sample 9271431 | NCBI WGS metagenome assembly JAEHJW02 | reverse complement strand
GCCGCACGTTGGGCACTGGCTGAGTGGCCGGCGCGGGTTGAGCCCGCTGCCGCGGCAGTCGGGGCATTTAGTGTGCATGACCGTCTACCTTGAAGGCTGCGGCTGCGGTAATGCAGCGCTCGTAGATCGGGGCGATCTCCATGTAGAAGATGTCGAGAATGCCTCGCTCACGCTCGTTGAACTGCTGGCCGGTGGATTTGTACTCTTGCATCATCTTGGCGAGTGCAAAGCCAATGGACTCGATTTCTTCGTTGGTTGCGTGATTACCAAATTCCGCGTCAATCAGCTTGTGGTCGCGCAGGATTTCACGCTCTTCTTCGTAGATTTCGCTCTCTCGAATCGAGGCCTTGGCTTCGGCTTCGTCTTGCATGCGAATGAGATAGGCCTCGTGCATAGCGCAGGCTTCGTCGGCTGAAATTCCCATGTTCGTCTCCCAAGGTGCCGCGCCGGGGTGGGCGGCTTCGATGTAAGTAACCTTACATGATGAAGACCTCAGATGCAAGCATGCTTACAAACAGAGATGAACAAAATGTTTTTATGCCTTGCTCTTCTGGCCTAATGGTTGGCTTGGGGGCGCAAAAAAAACCGGCTCAGGGCCGGTTTCTACGAGATAGGGAGCTTGATTAGTGCAGGAACTTGAACAGCGCCATCAGGGCGGCTATGGAGGCGATGATAGCTCCATACAAAGCGACAAAGCGCCACGCCATGCGAGCTTCCAAGCCTGCAAGGTCCGTTTTAGTCGCCATCGTTGCCTCAACCACGGTCAGGCGCTTGTCGATGCTCTCCAGACGTTCGTCCATCGGTGGTCCACCTCCGTCCCCTTTAGTATTCAGGGTGCGGACGGCGTTGTCCACCACTACCATCAATCGTCTTGGATCGGGTGCCCTAGCCATGTCTCGGCTGCTGTGCGGTGTTCCCAGACGGCCCGCTCCAAAGCCTCCGCGGCTTCGTCGCTGAACAGTTCTGGGTGGTCTCCAGCGATGGAAAGCAGGCACCGTTCCAGATGGCCAACGGCGCGGAATAAAGCGGCAATGGTGGGAGTAAGATCTTTATCCATCATTGCCCCTCAGCCTCAGCTTGGAGCATAACCGCTTCCGACTGCTGAACTGTAAGTCCTTCAACCTTAAGAGCGGCCAAGGTATAAGCGTCCGAAAGGTTGGAAAGCTCCGTTCCGTGCGCGTCTTCCTGCTTGGTAATGCTCAGGTACTCGCTCGTTGTAAGGCTTTTTCCAATCTGCAAAAGCTGGTGCAGCTCACGTCGAGCGTTTTTGCCCCATGCGCGGTCGTCGGCCACCGACCGAAGCATATCTACCTGAGCCGCATGATTGCTCAGTTTTGGCGCCTGTATTGATGACAGACGCCGCAGAATACCGTCATCTTGCTCATAGTCCGCGGAAAAATTTGATAGGTCGGTCTGGCTATTGGAGGCGATGTAGCCGAACATGGCGTGGATCATGGCAGAATGCATGGATTGAGATTCGGCCTCTAGGCGCGATGATTCAGCTACATACGCCTTTATTGCTGCCACGTCTGCGGGTCCGGCTGAGGCCCAAGCAGGAAACAGCAAAAGAACCGCGAGAACCCGTCTTCTCATAGTGGCCCTCCTAGGGTTTAACCGGTCTTACCCACATGGTGCTGCTTTCTACTACGCGGCCCAGGACCGACACGTTTTCCATCTCGCCAATCGGCACCACAACGTCCGGCTCGGACGGGTTATGGGAGCGGATGATTAAGCCTTGGTCTGGTCGTTTGAACAGATACTTGACGGCAATCTGATCTCCAGAACGAATCAGATAGGGAAATCCGTCTACGACTGCAGTGTTGCTCATGTCCACAGTTATCCAAGCGCCGCTCATGATCACCGGCTCCATGCTCTGGCCCTGCACCCGAAACCGAATCAGCTTGGATGCGTCCAATCCGTACTTATGCAACCAGTCGATTGAATAGCGAAATCGTCGCTCTTCTTTCACCGGCTCAGTAACGATACGGTTCCCAGCACCAACGCGCACGTTCAGCGCCGGTATGGCAACTTCGCCTGGCAACAGGTCTTCCTCGGGATGGTATGCATCAATCCGGGCAGCGTCGGGGAGCGCCAAGGGCTCGACGATGCGGGCGGTGACTGCTGCTCGGCTTCCCTTTCCCTCTATAAGCCAGCCAGGATCAACACCCATTGCCTCTGCTGCGCGGAGCAAGTTCTTGGCGGACGGGCTTTTGGTTGCGCCGGAAATCCACTGGCTTACAGCTTGCGGCCGTATCCGTATGGCTCTCGCCAACTCAGATGCGCTCATCCCACTTTCTTTCAGGGCTTGCTCTAGCCTTTCGGCAATCGTCTGCATGGCGTCCTCAGCGTGATTCACTGTAAGAAAACTTACAGGCAATCCGCTAAAGCATGCTTGATTTTGGCTTGTAAACATGCTTACAATCTCCGCATGACCAAAGATGAAGCCATCAAACTGTTCGGAACCGGGTCTGCCCTAGCTCGCGCAATCGGCGTGAGCCCACAGGCCATTTATCAGTGGCCCCAGGTTCTTACGCGAGCCCTTGAGGATCGAGTGCTTGCCGCAATAGCGCGATCCGAGGCAATCCAGAGCAAGAGATTTCCCATCGACACCGACCGAGGCGCCGCATGACCTCCCCTAAGCGCGAGATCAGCGTTCACTGTCGCCTGCATGAGCAGGCTGACTCCGTGCTCGAAGCTCTTGCGCTTGCCAGTAACCGAGACAAATCCACGATTGCATCTGAGTTGCTTCATACCGCCCTCCTGGGTGCTGGCCACAATTTAATGCTAGCGGCAGAGAGGATGCTGCGCTCGGGATTGATCGGGAGCGGGAGGGAGTGATGGGGATTTCACTTCGGCCCTACCAGACCAAAGCCGTCAACGAGGCGCGTTCGTGAAAGCGCCTTCCCCTTCACGCTCTGCCGACCTGCAGCGCGTCCGGGATCCCGTCGTATGAGTTTCTATGCCAGCAACGGAGGCATCCGTGATTGCGTATTCAGCCGCGCGATCAATGCTGGCGCCTATTCTTCGGCTGAGAAAAGGCTGAACAACTATGTCCTCTGACGCACGGCTTAGCACCGGCATTCTCCAGCATCCCAAGGTCAAAAAACTTGGCCGTCAATTTGGCCCGCAAGGCCCGCTTTCCTTCATAGCCCTCATTCTGTGGGTTGCCGCCAATAAGCCAGACGGCAACTTGGATGGCATTGACGCGGACGACATCGAGCTTGCTATCGATTGGCCCTTGGAGCCTGGAGAGTTTGTAAGCGCCCTTCTTCGATTCCGGCTCCTCGACGAGGCACAGCCGGGGAAATTCCAGATGCACGACTGGGAAGAACATAACCCATGGGCGAGCGGCCAAGAAGATCGATCCGAAAAGGCCCGATTCAATGCGCTCATAAAGCACCACGGCCTTGCCTACGCCTGTCAGCAAATGCCCGACTATGCAGCGAAGCATGGAAAACGTCCCGAACCAAAACCATCCAAAGGAAAGACTCAAGCATCAAAGCAGACAGCAAGGGCAAGTGACGCCCCCAGCATGCCAGATGCATGCGAACAGCAACCCATTGTTTCTGCTGATAGCTCTGCTACTAGCATGCTACTAGCATGCACGCAGCATGCTAGTAGCTCTGCTCCGTCTCCGTCTCCGTCTCCGTCTCCGTCTCCGTCTCCGTCTCAAGATACTCTGCCAAGCACTAACGCTAGTGCAGATAGTTACGGGGGGTGCAGGGGGGGCGAAGATTTGGCGCAGGCTTCGCCGCGCCCCAAAAAACCCCCAAAGCCCCTCGGGATTTTGGCGATGCTGGACTCGTTGCCGGGGCTCACCGAGCCGATTGCGGCGCAGTACCTGGGCTTCCGCCGGGCCAAACGAGCGCCGCTCACCGCAGCGGCCTGGTCGGTGATCTGCGCCGAGGTGGGTAAATCCGGCGCCCCGCCCGATGCCGCGCTCTCCGAGGCAATGGCCGCTGGCTGGACGGGCTTCAAGGCTTCGTGGCTGGCAAACCGAAACGCAAACACCGCAACGGCGGGAGGGAAAAATGGCAGCGGAAAAACTATCCACGACGAGCGTCGTGAATTCATGGACGCAATCACTGGCAGGGCAAACGGAGCGGTCGTCAACGCCCGAGAGCCCATCGACATCACCCCGCACTGAGCCGCTCCCCCAGGCTTGGGTGCAACGAATTTTTGATCGCCTCAGCGCAATTTTTGGAGCCCGGTTTTCGGATATGTGGCGCATGACGGACCCTGCAGTTCTGCAGGACACTTGGGCCCGGGGGCTGGCGGGGCTGACGCCCGGGCAAGTCGGGGACGGACTGGAATCGGCTACGCGGGAAACGTATCCCCCGACGCTGCCAAAATTCCGCGAGCTTTGCGAAACCGGCCAACAGGTGCCGGACGTGGAATCGGCCTATGTGGCGGCGGTGAAGTACGCCGGCGCCCTGCACCGAGGCGTTACGCCGCCAAAGGTTCACCCCGCCGTCTACGCCGCCGCTCAGGATTTTGGGACGCATTCGCTGCTCAATCTAAGCGAGGAAGTCGGTCGTAAGCGATTTGCACATTACTACGCAAACGCAAAGGTTGAGTTTGCATCTGGCATTGTCCGCGCCCCGACGCCAGTCGTGCCAAAAAAGCTAGAGCATGGCGTTCCCGGCCAAGAAGAGATCGCGTTTTGGGCGGATGTCTGCCGAAGAATGCAGACTGACAAGGCATTTGCCGAGCGAGAAAATCCGATCTTGGCAGACGTAAATGCTGGAAGAATCACGCACGAGATGTATCGCAACGGTCTGGCAAACCGGCACATGGACGCCAAAAAGGCCAAGTATGAAGCCGCTGTATGACCTCACGCTCCCTTGGCCGCCATCGGAGCTATCACCCAACGCGCGCCAGCATTGGGCACAACTCGCCAAGGCAAAGCAGAAATACCGCAACGAGTGCTACCTGCACGCCATCGCGCAGAACGCCAAGAAAATCACTGCGGATCGGCTGGAAATTGGCCTGGAGTTCGTCCCACCCAACCGGCGCAAGTTCGACATCGACAACCTGCTGGGTCGCATGAAATCCGGGCTAGACGGGCTGGCAGATGTGCTAGGCGTCGACGATAGCCGATGGAGCATCCGCATGGCGAGATCTTGCGCACCCCTTCCGCCAGGCTTCGTTCTTGTCACCGTCACGCCCATCTCGCAGGAGCCCTTATGAACAAAATCTTTTCCATCCTCCTCATTCGCAACGAAGCCAGGCTTATCTCCGCGCCCGACTGGGAAACGGCTATCCGGGCCGCGAGCATCGTCTACGGCGATGCAATCCTGAGTGCGCACCTAGTCGGCACGCTGGACTTGGACGCAGACGATTTGACCGACGAGAAGGAGACGCTCCAGTGATCGATCCCGAAGTCTACGCACGCGCCAAGATGCCCGCTGGACCACGCGAAGATTACAAACCATCCACCGCCCCCTACCGGAGAGACCAAAACATGAACGTCGGGATACCTGAAATCCGAGAAGCGCTACGCAACGGCTCCATGACTCGCGACGAACTGGCTGCGCAATTCCACAGCAGCCGCGCAGTCGTGGCAAAACCCATTTACAACCTGATCCAGTCTGGCGAGGCTATCGAGGAAGGGGGCCGCATTTCCCTCTTGCGCCGAGATTTGCCCTCTAAGTCATCCGAAGCGCCAGAGAGCCACCCTAGTACCACCCAAGGCGAGCAAATCGATTCTAGGGCCGTATCTGGCACGGCAATGGGCATTGAATTGGAGAGACCTTGCTTCGATTGCACGAGGACAGAGGAATGCAGAGACAAAGGTTGGTGCTATAAAAAATCAACTCGCATCCCAAATCCGTTGCTCTATCCAGACTCCATGGCGGGAATGGGAATGTCTGGTGCTGGTTGCCTTAGCTCTCTCAGCGACCTGGACAAATCGTGTCCGAACGAGGTGGCGTCACATGAACATCTTGGTTGCTCAGGTTCAGAGACTCGGCCCCATGATGACTTCCCAGATCCTGATTTTGCCATTCTCAATATGTCCAGAGACCGCCAAGAAAAGAAGCTCAGGGACGCTCTTTCCCTGCTCATGACAGAGCTTCCCGGCCTGCTGGAGGATCGGGAGAAGCTGCGCAAGCTGCGTGAGGTGCTGGGATGATCTCCACCGACTACGCCCTCGCCTTCCTCGCGCTACAGATGCGTCACCCGGACATGCGCCTGTCGCTTACCCTGCGCGACGACAAGCCGCCGGTTACCTGCCACGCGATCCTGCATTACATCCAGGCGCGATGGAGGAACGAGAAGCCTTCCGAGAGCTGGTGGACTTTTGCCGCCCGCGTGCTGCAGGAGCAATCCGTTGGCGCTTGAGTCCTGGGAGTTTAGAGATCCGCTCGAAGTCGCCGAGCGCCGCGAGTCCCAGACATGCAAGGGCTGCGCGTGGCTCGTAGAGGTCCACTGCTTCGGTCGAGTGTTCGACCGCTGCCAAGTACTCCCAGATCGCACCGAGTTACGGCGGTGCAGGCGATACCATGCGCTTCCACAAGCGCGATGAGTATTACTCATCCACCGAGGACCATCAGTTCACGATCTGCCGGATTTTCATAAGACAACAGGAGTTCTTCGAGGCATGGAAAGGCAAGCGACGACTGGGATGGGTGAAAGTCGACCAGGACCGGAGGGCAGCGTGGCAGAAGGCGGTAGCGATGTGCGCGAAAGAATCCTCGAGTACCTGAGAGCGGGTGAAGGGAACACGATCCGAGAGGTGGCGGCATTCGCCAAAATCTGTCCTTCGCAAGCCCTGAGATGGCTGCATGCGCTCGAGGGCGACGGGAAGGTCGAGTTTCTGGTGATGAGGGGCCTATGGAAGATTCGCTGACGGAAATGGAGCTTGCCAAGCGGTGGAAATGCTCAGCCAAAACACTGCGCACGATGCGTCGCAATGGCCGCGCTCCGAAGTGGTGGCGAGTCGGCAAGAACCAGATCCGCTACTGCCGCAAGGCCGTCGAGGAATGGGAGAGCCAGAACCAGTGCTGACCGAGGCCGATGTGGCGCGGATCCTGAGCAATGCGGCATGGTGCGCGCATCTGCTTCCGGGGCGTCTAGGACCAAGGTACGCCAACGTCTGGCTGGCGCTCATGGACATGGCCCCGGTGGACGACAGCTACCCCGATGACAAGCGTATATTCGTCCATCCGTCGCCGGAATTGATCGCCGACCTGGAGCGCGCCACGGAGTGGATGATCCCACTGCCGGTGCGCGCCCGGCGCATTCTGTGGCTCCGCGCCGAAGGAAACCATTGGCGATACATCGGTCGGCAGGTCGGCATCACCCATGTCTGGGCGCAAAAACTCTGGCGCAAGTACGCGCAGGAGATCATCGAACGGGACCAGATTGTCACCTACGGGCAGTTACGGGCACCTACGGGCAGCTAATGGCATCTACGGGCAGTTTACAGGATTGGTCTGTTAGCTATGCTTTGGGCATCAGGCTTGAATACTACGCTCTGACTCTTACGAGTTGGGGCTTTTCGTTTTTCTGGAGGGCGACATGACTGCCGGGCGTCCATCTCTTTATCAGCCGAAGTTTGCGGAACAGGCATTCAAACTTTGCCTGCTCGGAGCGACCGATAAAGAGATGGCAGACTTCTTTGAGGTGGACGTATCCACCATCAACAAGTGGAAATTGGATCACCCGGAATTTTCCGAGTCCATACGCGCAGGGAAGATGGACGCGGACGCCAACGTAGCGAAAAGCCTATACAAACGGGCGATCGGTTACGAGCACGAAGACAAGCACTACCCTCCAGATACAACCGCGATCACGTTCTGGCTGAAGAACCGGTCTCCTGCCCGATGGCGCGAAAAGAGCGAGATATCCGGCCCAGATGGCGGCCCGCTATCCGTAATATCCGAGATTCGGAGAACCATCGTTGATCCTCGACATACCGACCCCGAGAGTGTTCCTCCCGCTACTGAAACCAGCGCGGTATAAAGGGGTACACGGCGGCAGAGGATCGGGCAAATCGTTCTTCTTTGCCGAGCATCTGATCGAGCGGTGCCTGCACGAAAAGATCGACGCCGTCTGCATTCGCGAAGTCCAGCGCACCCTTGACGAGTCCGTCAAGAAGCTGCTGGAAGAAACGATCCAAAGGCTACAAGTCGGCCATCTGTTCGAGGTGCAGCACAACAAGATACTCACCCCGCACGGTGGACGTATCATCTTTATGGGGATGCAGGACCAGAACGCGGAGAATATCAAATCACTGCAAGGGTACCGTATAGCCTGGTTCGAGGAAGCGCAGACCATGACGGCAAAGAGCCTAGAGCTTCTGCGTCCGACTATGCGCGACAATTCTGAGATATGGTTTAGCTGGAATCCGGGCAATGAATCCGATCCGGTAGACCAGTTCCTGCGCGGTCCAGATAGGCCGGATAACGCCATCGTCGTAGAGGCCAACTGGCGAGATAACCCATGGTTCCCGGAGGAGTTGAACCAGGAGCGACTACTGGATCTGAAAGTCTTTCCGGGCCGCTACCGGCACATCTGGGAGGGCGACTACGGCATCGACGGGGATACGTTCTTCCCCATGGATATGCTGCTCGTCGACAAGCAGCCGGTGGACATCAACTGGCGGCCAGACTACCTGTTCGCCATCGTCGACACCGCCAACAAGGACGGGGCCAAACACGATGGCAGTGCAATGGCCATCTGGGCAAAGAGCCGCGATCCGTTCATCCCGCTCGTGCTTATGGACTGGGATGTCGTCCAAATCAAGGCCAGCCTGCTCATTGAATGGCTGCCTAGCATTGACGCGCGGCTTGAGGAGTTGGCTGACCAGTACAAGCCGCGCCATGGGAACGTCGGCACCTGGATCGAGGACGCGGCCAGCGGTATCCAGTTGCTGCAAACGGCTGAGGCGCAAGGCCGGAATGTCCACGCCATCGATAGCAAGCTCACGGCAGCGGGCAAAGAGGGCCGAGCCATAGCGTGCAGCCCCTACATCGCGCGCGACATGGTGAAGATCAGCCGCTATGCCTTTGACAAGACCGTGAAGTACCGGGGCCAGACCAAGAACCACATGTGGGACCAGATCAGTCGATTCGCCATGGGGCAGGAGAAGAAGGATCACATGAAAGACCTGCTGGATTGTTTCATGTACGGCCCCCTGATTGCCCTCGGCAACGCGGACGGGTACTGACCGATGCCCTTCACGAACGGCATAGACGAGGGAGGGACCGGATACATAGGCATATCCGGAAGCGGCATGCCTTCGGAGTTGATGAAGATCCTGGAACAGGACGCCATCGATCCCGGCGCGGACATCGGCTACGAAGCGTGCAAGATCATCTACAGCTACCATCCCCTGGGGGCGCGGATGGTGGACAAGCCATTGCAGATGGCTATGAGCCAAGAGCGCGAGTTGGAGATCCCAGGCGCTCCCGAAGAAGTGCTCAAAAAGGCCTTCCGAAAGGAGTGGAAGCGCATCGGCGGCGTTGGTGCCGACAACATCATCTACCGCGCGGCGCAGCTGTCGTTCATCTACGGCATATCGACACTGTTCTGCAACGTGCTGCAGAAAGACGGCACAGCCGCCCCGTTCGAGAAACCGATCGACTACGACAACCTCTGGAAAGAGGACGTGTATTTCAACCTGTACGATCCGCTGGTGACGGCGGGATCGCTGGTTCTAAACCAAGACCCACTCGCCGTCGACTACATGCACCCTAAGCAGGTGACGGTATCCGGCCAGCCGCTTGCGAACAGCAAGACGCTGGTGCTGATGCACGAGCAGCCGATCTGGATTCAGTGGACCAACAGCGCCTTCGGATTCGTTGGCCGCAGCGTATACCAGCGGGCGTTCTTTCCGCTGAAATCGTTCGTCGTCTCTATGCTCGCGGACCAGATGGTGCAGGACAAGCTCGGCCTGCTCGTCTACAAGGCCAAGAGCCCCGGCAGCGTGCTGGACCGTGTAGCGACGGCGTTCAAGAACATGCAGCGCTCGGCCATTCAGGGCGCGCGCACCAACAATGTGTTGAGCATCGGAGAGTCCGAGGACTTGGCCAGTCTGAACCTTGAGCACGTCCACCAGGCAGGCGAGTACACGCGCCGCAATATCCTGGTGAACATCGCCACGGCTGCGGGCCAGCCAGCGCAGTTCCTGACGCAGGAGACGCTGGCGGAGGGCTTTGGCGAGGGCACCGAGGATGCAAAGCAGATAGCCCAGTATATCGACCGGGTGCGCATCGAGATCAACCCGGCCTTTGAGTTTGTGGACAACATCGTCCAGCGCCGAGCTTGGAATCCGGTGTTCTACCAGGAAGTGCAGCGCCTGTTCCCTGAGCGGTACGGGCGCGTACCTTACAAGGTGGCCTTTGAGGAATGGCAGGATGCTTGGTCGCCCAAGTGGCCCAACCTGCTCACCGAGCCCGACAGCGAAAAGGCCAAGGCGTCCCAAGCCAAGCTGGACTCCGCGGTGAAGATCGCGCAGACCATCCTTGCCGCGCAACCTGGGCCAGAGACGAAGGGGGCGATCTGCGCGTGGTTGGCTGACGTGGCCAACGACGAGAAGGAGTTCTACAGCTCGCAACTCCTGATTGACGAGGACGCCATAGCCGAGTACGAGCCGGAAATACCAGCGGAGGCCATGGGCGATGATCCCGAGATACCCGAGGAAGAAGCCGCCCGTGGGCATGGTTGACTTTTATCGGATCTTGGCCGCAGCACTGGACGAGTTTCGCCGCACAGGATACGACAGCCGCGACCGATTGAACTACTGGCTCGGACAGCTACGCATTGCGGCCAATCGCGTGCTGCCAAGCCCGGAGCAGTCTCGGCGCGCGGTTCAGGCCGCGCTCGGCAAGATGTACCGAGACGCCACGAGCAAAGCCGGTTTCCGGCGCGCCCACCCCGCTCTGACCCAGTACGCACTACAGCGCATGGGGCCGAAGCTCGCGCCGATCCTGGAGCGCCGCATTCTGGCCAGCGTGGACCTCATCAAGCTGCACCGGGAGCAGAGCATCGAGAAGGTTCTGCAGCGGTTCCAAGGGCTTGTGACCAGCATCCCGCCCGGTGGCACGCGCAGCGCCGACGCGCGCAAGGAAAAGGCAGCCATCGGTAAATCGCTCCGGCAGATGAGCTTTGAAGAGCGCCGCGTTGTGATTGACCAGGGGCACAAGCTCGTGGCCAACGTGAACCAGACCATCGCGGAGGATAACAACGCGCTCGGGTTTTTCTGGCGGCACGTCCACCAAGCCAACTACGACGCCAGGCCGGAGCACGAGGCCCGTGACGGCCAGTTCTTCGCCCTGCGCGGCAACTGGGCTATCGAGGCCGGCCTGATGAAGCGCGGGCCGAACCCATACTCCGACGAGATCGACATGCCATCCGTGGCGCCTTACTGCCGATGCTGGGCCGTGTGGGTCTACAACATTCGCGATTTGCCAGAGGACTGCCTGACGGAGAAGGGTATGGCCCGCGCTAGGAAACGCGGTCATGAAGATGGATTCACGATATAGGAAGAGTCGCTTTTAGCAGCCTCTTGGCATATCTTTTTCGACGAAAAAAAGTCCACGAAATCATAAATCTGCGGCAAGTGAACGCGGCGATTGCCGGAAACTACCGTAACCAAGATTTTTGCCTTTGGTGAATCTAGCCGAGAAATATGGACGTGCGTGTGGTTCCCAAAGGTTCGGAGCATGTAAGCAGCAAGCGTCCCTGGAGTTCTCAAGATGGATCGCTGGTGAGCGGACGGAAGGGAGAGCGTGTTATAGCAAACCCTTGTCCCCCTTTCGCGCACATGCCAAGGATGTGCAACAGCAGTTATCGGAGCCGCAAGTAACGGCAGGATGATAAGCAGGCATCGAGTGTTCATGCGGTTCTCCTGTAGCAGACCAAAGCAACGAAAAGGATAGCAAATGCCAGCCAAGTCCGCCGCCCAGGAACGCCTCATGGAGTGCGCTGCACACACAAAAGGCGGCTGCGGAGGAGTCCCGCAGGCGGTGGGCAAGGAGTTCGTGCGCGGGGATGCCATGGACGGCAACACCGAGATGGACATCGCCAAGGCCATCCGCGACGGGAAGATGGAAAGCCCGCAGCGTCTGGATCACGTCTGGCTGTTTGACCTGCGCGTGACTGGCACTGGCGTGGCCTACCGCGCAAGCCTCGACGAGTGGGTATATCGGCCTCCCGAGTTCTACCTGACCGATGAGTTCCTGGAGCGATGCCAAGGGCTGCCAGTGCTGTTCGACCACCCAGAGAAGGGCTTAACCGATACCGAAGAATGGCGGCAACGTGCTATCGGCGCTCTCGTGCTGCCGTACATTCCGGACCACGACGACGAGTTCCACGCGACGAACGAAGTCTGGGCCATTGCGCGAATCTACGACGATGACGCCGCCGAGTTGATGCTGACCACGCATATCAGCACGTCACCTGCTGTGGAGTTTAGCGGTAAGGGTGATCTGCGTTACACGCGCACTGATGACGGCGACCGGCTATTGATTGAGGACAAGCCGATGTACATCGACCACTTGGCAATCGTCCCTGAGGGAGTTTGGGACAAGATGACCACACCCAGGGGTGTCGCGCAGTAACCAACCATTTTCTGTTGTATCCATAAGGCTACCGTTTGGTGGCCTTTTTTATTGTCCACCGAACGACGAGGTATTACTCCAATGACTGAAGCAGAAGAGAAGAAGCTGGAAGTCGCTGGCCGCCGGGAAGACCGGAAGGACGGCGAGAAGGATATGGGTGAAGATCCGACCGAGACCACCGAGGGTAAGCGCCGAGACGGGCAGGACGAAGAAATCCCTGCCTGGGCGGACGCCCTCATGAAGCGCCTGGATGCCATTGAGCGCCGCGACCGCAAGGACGAGGACGAGAAGCGCCCCATCGAAGCCGCCGACCGGAAGGATCGCAAGGACGAAGGCGACCACGACGAGGACACCGACCGCGAGGATCGTGCCCGCCGTGATGCTCAGGTTCTGGCCGAGAACCGGCGCTTGGCCGCGAAGATCGCTGAGATGGAATCGCGCCTCAGCGCCGTCTACCGCGAGCCATCCATCGAGGACCGCGAGGCCCTAGCCGAGGCCCGTAGTCGGGCCGATGTGCTGTACCAGGCCCTAGAAAACCGCCCGGCAAGCTCCCCGATCCCCGGAGAGTCGCCCATCGCCTACCGCAAGCGCTTGGTTGACGGGCTGCGCAAGTACAGCGACCGCATGAAGGATGTGCGCGTCGATGCGCTGACCGGCGAGGCCTTCGCGGTCATCGAGGACCGCATCTGCACGGATGCCGAAAAGGCTATCCGCTCCGACGCCATCATCCCGGCCAACACACTCCGACCCATCACAGTCAACGACCGTGGCCACTTCCGCACCGATTACGTCGGCGACTCCAGCGTGTGGACCGAGCCGTTCTCGGCGGGCGCCGTTCGTCGGCTGAAGTTCATCAACCCCAAAGCCGCGCACTGAGGAGATAACCCATGAGCACCGTATCTTTCAACCCGGCTTTGATGACGCAGCCGCAGAATAGCTTCATCCTTCAGACCAACAACCGCTGGATTCAGGGCCTCACCAAAGACGACTGGGCAAGCCGCGCATGGCTGCGCTCGGGCATCATCGGGGGCACCGTTTCCCTCTGGGGCGGCATTGCTGTAGCCGTCAACACGCCATCGTCTCCCAGCAATAATCGCCAAGGCGACGAGATCGTCCCGGCAACGACCAGCCAGATCAACGGCTTCACGGTCTACGACCAGGGCATCAACGCCATCCAGACCCCGGGTAGCCAGGTGCCGACGTTCCCCACGGGATTCAACGTGCCCTACTACCTGTTCGGCAGTAATGCCCGCGTCCCGGTGCCCTTGGCGTCTGGAGTGCTGGCGTCCCTCGAGGGCGCGGACATCTCCGGCACGTTCTACTGGGACACCGCCAACTACAACCTCACGCTGACCAGCTCTACGACCACCGTGCAGCTGCCGTCCAGCGTCCGTGTCCTGCAGGTCTCCGAGAACTGCCGGATGGTCCTCAACAACTCCGGCACGTTGTCGTGGAGCGATCCGAGCGACGCGGCCCTGATCGTCATTTAAGGAGGCGAGCCTACCATGAGTTACTTATTTCCCGCGCAGGCGAAAATCACGCCTTCTTTCTCCGAGCCGCAGCTGATCGTTCAGTACGCCCAGGCTTCCGGCTTTCAATCCACCATGGCCGACGGCAAGCTCCGGCAGCGCCTGTCCGCCGACGATCTGGCCGTGTACATCAACGCGCTGTACATCGCCACCGAGTCGCAGGCATCCCAGTTCGGCGCCAACTGGCTGCCCAGCGTCGATCTGCAGGCCGAGTTCGAACAGGCTCTGACCTACCTGCTCCAGGTGCGCAACAACTACGACGCAGAGATGGAGCGTGCAGCGGCGCGCTACAACGTGTCCCTGCCCAATGCCATTGAGTTGGGCGGACGGCAGGCCATCTATCAGCAGCTGCGCTCCATGTACCTGTATGGCTACAACGCGGCCAACAACGAGGGCCTGCTCAACACGCAGGGCGCCACCGCCATCACGCTGCCCGCAGACAGCCTCGGCAATACCACGTTCAGCCAGTACAACCCCAACGATATGTACCAGCTGATTCTGAACCTAATCGTGAGCCTCAAGAGTCGGATGTATCAGTCGGGCGCGTCCATCGCCAACAAGATCCGCATCCTGAGCCCGCAGCGCGAGTTCCTGGCCTTGGAGTACGCCAGTATCGTGCAGGTGACAAGCTACCAACGGCCTGGAGGTGGAACCTCGACCGTGGGGCAAGCCATTCAGAAGGTGGCCGAGGAAGCGGGCGACGAGATCGAGTGGGGCTACGACGATACCTTGATCGGCAAGGGCGCTGGCGGTACGGACATGATCATCATCACCATCCCCGAGATCGAAGTGCCGACCATGGGCGACCTGAACACCAACATCTTCGGCAAGCTCCAGCCCAGCACCGAGGCGGTCAACACGCAGTATTGCGACGTAGCAGCGCCGTACAAGGTCATTACACCGATTCCCGACGGTGGATTCACGCAGGTGCTCAAGATGCGCGCGACCGCCGGGTGGAACTGGCGTCCGCAGGGCATCACCCTCCTGAGCGTTCCATACAACTGATAGCTGATAGCCACGACTGAGCCGCCTTCGGGCGGCTTTTTTCTTTGGAGGATCTCATGATCGTCGCCAATACATCCCGCCGAAACTGGGAAGTGCGTCACTACATCCGGGAAACCGGAAAGAACATCCTCATGGTCATCCCCATGGGTCACCAGGAAGAAATCAAACACCTGACTCCCAAAGAGCAGGAAGCATTCATCGCGCACCTGCGTCGCTTTGGCGCGCTGGAGCGAACGGAGGTTCACCAGAAGCACCAGGGCTTTGAGGGCCTCGTGTACTCGCTGGACCGGCCCCTGCGCGAAGAAGAGTTCCGCGCCGGCAACGAAGAGGTGCTGGACGAGGCGCAGAGTCGCGCCGTCGTCGAGGCCACCCGCAGCGCCGTCGCCGGAGATGTAGCCGTCACCAAGCAGACCCGAGGCAAGCGCCTGGTAGGCGACACCGAGGTGGCCATGGAGCAGGAAGAGCGTGGCAAGAACGGGCGTCGCGAGCAGATGCGCGTCACCGTCACCCCGACCGTCGCGCAGTCTGACCGGATTCCGCTGCAGTAATGGCCTTCACCGACCCGACGACGCCCAATCTGGCGGACTTCACCACATACGCCACCAACCAAGGCGTTGTCGCGTCCTATACCGCGTCCGACTCGGATTACTTCCAGTGGGCGTTCAACCGCGCTGTAGCACAGGCGCTGACAGCGCCGACCATTGTCGCCATCGAGTATGTCCTGGCGGTCTACAACCTCGGCACGGATCGGTTCGTCCGGCTGGCTATGGACGACGGCCAGGGCACATTCTACGCCACGCAGCGTTCCAACTTCGGCATCCTGGAGTTCAAGCCCGGCGTCGTCATGGCTTCTGGCGACAACTCCACGAGCCAGACGCTGGTCGTGCCGGACTACTACAAAGAGCTGCCCATGTGGGGCCAAGAGCTTCTCAAGACGCCTTGGGGCCGGGAATACCTTGCCTACGCCCAGATGTACGGTCCCTATGTCGTGGGGGTGTCCTGATGCAAAAGCTCCATCTCGGCGTCGAGGATGTGGCCTACAGCGACCCGGATGCCAAGGGCGCTACAACCACCGGCCAAGTAGCAGACATCCTTGAGGACAAGTACCACGTCATGCGCGTATTCGCCGAGCTGCACGGACAAGAGATCGCCGACGCGCTGGCCAAGGATATGGCAAACAGCCTGGACGCCATGCTGAACAACGAGCGTATCAGCAAGATACCGCTGGCTGGGGCAATGGCCCAGATCGGTTCCGACTTCCGGGATTACCTGAGCGCCGACGAGTGGCAGAAAACCACGGGGCAGGCGATTGCCGCGGCGCAGAATGGAGTGTCGCATCGGTTCAAGAAGGTGAAGGGGAAGGCGCGCGGTCCCCGACCAGCATTCATTGACACCGGCCTTTACGCGGCCAGCTTCAAGGCTGAAATCTCGTGAGCATCGCCGCAGAAGCAACCGGCCAGCCAAACCAACTGACCACGGCGCTGCGTCAAGGTCTAGGCAACCTCAGCCGCGACCAGCAGCTGGCGTTCACGCAATACACTAAGCAGACCATCTCCGAGGATGGGTTCGTCTTTTGGGTGGCGACGGCGAAGACGCTCACGGCCAAGGGCAGCCTGCACTACAGCACCGACCGGAGCCAGGAAGAAGACCAGACCATCGGCATGAACTCGGTGATCTTCACGTCCGAGTCCGAGGTGTCGGAACTGAACGCCATCAACCCGGGCACGCTCTGGATATGCCCATGGCAGACGCCGGACGGCACAACCATCCAGATCGCGTTCAGTAGTCGTGGCGCGTACTACGAGCAGGCCGGCCTGTTCCACTATGCGGGTTTTGCGGTATTCCCGGCGCTGCAGTCGCAGCTGGTAGCCAGCGCTTCGGACCTTCCATCGGGGCCGATCGTCAGCAACAGCCTGCCGATCTTCTTGGGAGCGCCCTCCGGCTTTCAGGGGATGCCTATGTCGCAGGCTCCGACCATTACGCTGTACCCATCGTACCTGGTGAGCGAGAACATCGTGCCGCCCTACGGCGTGGTGCATATTGAGCCCGGCATGACCCAGGCCATCCAGATGATGCCGCGCTACCGCTGGAGCCAGAAAACCGGCACCGGACCCTACGATCTGCCCGACTCGCAGCTCATGCGTGACCGGGTGCGACTCACGCTGTATGGCCTGAACAACCAAGAGGCACGGCAATGGCTGAACGCTCTGATCCTGTACTCCGAATGGTCTGGCCTGTTTGGTTTCATGAGCAGCCCGGCCATCCAAGACGAAAAGCGCGTCCAGTCCGAAATCAAGGCCATCGCCATGAAAAAAACCATTGAGTTCACCGCCGATTACTACCAAGGCACGGCGGACGCCATTGCTCGCCAGCTCATTCTGTCGGCTTCCCTTTCCTACAACATCAGCGGGGTATAAACCATGGCTGCAACCTACCGAATGGGGCCTGCGGGCTCTCGGTCCGCGCTCAATATCACGGCGACCACCGTGATCCAGGCATCCGGCAACGGCTGGGTCTATGGCATCGAGGTCATCACGGCGCCGACCGCAGCTGGTGGCGTATATGACGCTTCCACGACTGCAGAAGCCGTAACAGCCAACCAGATCGCTCAGATCGCCACGACCGATGTGCATGTCAACCTGGGCGGAAAACCCTTCTTCAACGGCCTGACGGTCAACCCAGGTACGGGCGGCGTCGTGGCTGTGTACTACGACCCGGCCTACATCACGCCACCCCTGAACATCAGCTACTGACGAGGTAACGCCCCATGCAACAGTATCCACTTAACCGCCCTCTCGGTGCCCAGATCAGCGCCGCCATTGACTCCAACACCACGACCAAAATCAATAGCGGCACGAGTTCTGTGTTTTCAGGCCTGCTGGTTTCTGGGGTGCTTGGCCCGGAACTCAGCTCCGCCATTACCACCAACGCCACGACCACGATCAATTCCGGCGATGCTGCGGTATTCGTCGGTGCGTCCGTAGGCACGGCTGGCAGTGCATGGACCGCCGAAATCTACAACGGAGATCCGTCTGGCAGTGGCGTACTGCTCGCAACCTTGTCTGGCGATGCCGTAGGGCCTGTAGTTTCGCCCCCTCTGGCGTGCCCCAATGGCCTGTATGTCGTCACCAGCGGCACC
>JAEHJW020007575.1_pt1 | contig 18258 bp, 29 predicted proteins | sample 9271431 | NCBI WGS metagenome assembly JAEHJW02 | reverse complement strand
GCGCAAACCTAATCGTGTCAGCCAAATTTTTATCATCAGTTGCCTTTGTAACATCTCTTATAAAAAATTTCAATATTTCATCAGTTAATAAATTATTATTTTCAATCAACTTCCAATATAATTTTTTAATATAAAGTCCGATATATAATGCCGATACTAAATCGTCATTATTCTTTCCTTCAGATCGATATTTCCCATTTACTGCAATGTATGATTTAAGTTGTTCCAATAAATCATTTGTTAAAATTTCAATTTCATCATCAATAACTATATTTTTCATTTCAGGAACTAAAATAGATTTATTTTTACTGGTTGTATAAAATCCAGGAATTGCATTTTTATCTTTATTAGAATATTGAGAAACTATTTTCATAGGAGTCGTTTCATCTAAAAATAATCCGCTTCTTCTATCAGACCAAAATATATTTGGATATTTTAATTCAAGTAAATATTGTGCAACTAATTGACCTGTTGACCTCATTTCTAAAACCGTTAGTGCATTATTATATGTTAATCCAATATCATTAAGTAAGTTTGCTAAATTTCTTTCTTTAATATCTTTATCAACATAACTTCCTATAATTTTATTTTCAGTTATATTAAATATTAAAAATGCACTTGCATCTCTATCTTCTCCTAATCCTTCTGCGGTATCGCATGAAATTAAATATATAGCATTTTCTTTCGGCAATTCATATATATTTAAATTTTCATAAGTTTTAGATTCTTTTGTTATAAAGTTTTCTAATTTTTTAATATTATTAGTGGTATTTTTTCTAATTAGTTCATTTAATTTATTTATAGGAACTACTGATTTAGATGACGATATAAAACTACATTCATATTCAGAAAGAAATTTATTTATATCTCCTGCACAAAGATTAGCAATAGTTGTGCGTTTCCATTTTTCATTATTATAATCTGGGCGCATCCACCAATATAATTTTGATAGTGCAAATTCATTATCATGATTTTCTGCTCCAACTACCATTTTATGAAAGAAATTTCCTTCTCCAGCAGGAGTAGACAATAATATTGCTCTTCCACCCGTGCTTAAACTTGGATAAGCTGCAACCCAAATATCTTCTATTTTATCCACAAATGCGCAATTATGACTTATTACATTATTTGTAAAATATTCATTATCTTTTTCTACATCTAATAAATCATATAATTCACAATTTTCTTCTATTAAATTTATTTCAATTATTTCTAAATCCCCATAAACTTTATCCTCGATTGCCAATTCTATAGCATATTTAAATTCGGAATTAATCATTTTAATTTTATGATTTTCAGAGCATTTTAATTCGGAATTATCTGAAAATATTATTTTATAATAATATCCTTTTTCAGTTTTTTTTATTCCAGAAAATTTACTCCATCCTTTTGGAGTTAATATTTCATATTTAATATTTGTTTTAATAATTGTCATTAAACAACATCTTATAAGGTAAATAATTATTATTTTTGGAAAATTCTTGTGCAGATTTAACTTTAGCTAATAATTTTCCAGATTTTAATTCATCTCTAAACCATTTATGTTTTCTTTTAATTTCAATCAATCTCCATTGCCCAGTTTCTTTGTCTTTAATTTTAAAATCTACATAATATTTATGTAATTTATTATTAAAATAGTATGAAATTACATCACCATTATCTATTTCAATGCCAAGTTCTATCCCTTTTCCAAGAGATTGAAATATATTTTCATTTTTACATTCTTTGCAATATTTTTCATCTATATTTATAATTACATATTTATCAAAATATTCCTGTATAGATATAATATCATTTTCTTTAATATGAATTTTAGATAGATGCAATCCCAATCCTCTATTTCCTTTATAAATTTTTCCACACAATTTACAAGTATAATCTTTATTATAATTACAACTTTTCATATAATTCTTCCATCTTTATTTTTTTAATTTCATTTGTTTCTATATTTTTAATTGTAATTTCGGTATCTCCAAAATTGCACTCATCAATCACTAAAAAACTTGAATTGAAACTTCTTCCAGTATTGCCGGTAGAAGTCATTGCCATTATTCTTGAGCCATTTGAAAATTCAATAGATTCTTTATTTCTTGGATTTAATATTGTTGGTCTTACAACAGATGGGAGATTATTGATAAAAACTTTTGTTTTTAATATTAATTCTTTAGCTACTAATTCATTAATTGCGATAATAATTATATCTTCTTCTGGATGAAAAATACAATATGTTCCTAAATAAGCTCCTACAATTGTAGAAACTCCCAATTGTCTTGCTTTTAATATTATATTAAATCTATTGTTCTGAAAGTTTTTTACTAAATCTGATTGATAATCATATAATTTAAATTTTTTCAATCCATGAGACCTAATCCTGCCAAAATCTTCTATAAATAGAGCATAATCATTTCGATATATTAATAATTTTTTTAATATTTCATCATTAGTCATTCTCCCTCTTTTGACATGCTGAGGGTCTTTTTTGGTAAGTGCTTTTGCAGTTTCAGATTGTTCTATCTTTTCATTTTCTTTCTGAATATTTTCATCATATGCAGAAAGGCTTCCTATTATATCAGACATTATTCTTCTTCACTATTATCTAATTCAAGATTATCATCTGCAAATAAAAACATGTTTTTACCAAGCATTGATAAATCATCTTCTTCATCAAATATATCATCTGCTTCTTGCAAGCATTTTTCATGAACTAAATATATTTTTTCTTCAATTTGTTCTGATATATATTTATCAGTTGATATTATTGGTTTTTGACAAAGTGGGCATAAATTATTCATCATTTTCCTTTTCTATTCTACAAATTCCATCAAATAATTTTTTAAAACAATATTGACAAATTTCTGTTTTAATATGATTTCCATCTCCAAATATTGAGTTATAGCCTCCAATAAAGTCAACTATTAAAAATTCTTGAATTTCCATTGGGTCTTTGTAAATATTATGACATTTATCGCATTCTATTTTTTCAATATTTGATATTATTTTTTTATTTGATGTTTTTAATATCATCTAATTAAATCATTTATCTTTTTTGTAGTTAATTTTACAGTTGATTCTATTGAATCTTTTCTAATTCCATTTTCTTCTACAACTTGAATATGTGAACAATTTACAAAAATTATAAAGTTTGCATCACATACTAATGCTGCATGAGTGCTGCCATCTTCATCCGAATGAATTAAATGAACTTCATATTCTTTATCCATTGAGAATATCTTTGAATAATGATCGGAAGAACCTGGTTTAAGAACATAAAAATCATATATATTTATAAACGATTCATCATAAAATTTTACTTTTAAATTCATATTTTTTCTCTTTTTATATAAATATTATTTTCCATTATTTAATCTTTCTCTTTTTTTAATATTTCATCATAAAATTTAACTCTTTCATCAATTTGATTATATATATTATAATCATTATAAATATAATTGTATTGTTCTTCAACAACTTTATTCCACAAATCTGTTTTATAATTATCAATCCAAAAACTTATATTATTAGTCCATTCTAATATATTTTCAGTTTGTGCAGCACAATGCTTGAGCAATTCTTTCTTTAAATTTATTGGTGCATTATAAGTAAATTCTTCATATCCGCCGAAATTAGAATATATATTTATTGATTTGTATATTCCTCCCTCTAAAATTTTTATATTTGATTTTGCTTTATTGAACTGATTATGTTCAACATATGCAAGATTTATATCTCCATAAGAATAAAATTTTCCATATTCCTCATGCGAAAGAATTCCCATTAATTCAATTCTATTTTTATCAAAATCTTTAAATAGTTCTGTAACTCTATATTTATATGTAACTTTTTCATCGGTTATATTTTGTTTTTCAAATATTTTTTTTCCATTTTCATCTTCTTTTATATTAAAAAATTCATCAAATTTTGATATTCCTGCTATACAAAATTTAACATTAGGATATTTATCATGAATTATTTTTAATATAATAGACATTTTTTTTAAATCTTCATAGTGAGATGTAAGTCCAGCCCAAAATATAGTTGGATATTTTCTATTTTCTTTTTCATATTTCCACATTGGCAAATCCCAATCCATAGAATTTTTAAATATTTTTATATTTTCAAATTTATTATATTTAGAAAATTCTCTTTGTAATTGTTTTCCTGTAGTAGTAACATAATCTACATTAGATAATTGATATTTTGCCATTTGATCTTTACCTGATGATAACCATAAAACTTTCATTGGATGAGTTTCTGGCAAATTAATCTCATCGTCATCTACATCATGAATTACAATAGGTTTTTTAGAATCAATTGGAAATAACTTAACAAATTTTAAATACATAGAATTTGCACTTCCTGCTCTATGTTGAATCCACAAATCTGTTTTTTTCAACCATTCAATAGGAAATCCTTCGTGTTCACTATAACAATAATTATATTTATCGGGATACTTTTTAACCATAGCCAATAATGGTAATATTAATCTCCAGTATGCTGTTCCAGTAAAACTGGGAGAATTCATAAATATTGTTTTCTTATTTTTATCTAAATTTTTAAAAGATTGTTCTTCTAAATATTTTCTAATTTCATCAAGTTCTCCTGCCTTTGAATAATTAAAATTTATTTTATTAATATCTATCATTTATTCCTCTATTTTTTATTTAATTTTTTATTATTTTCTTCTGTTATTACTATTTCATTATATTCTTTAATTTTATTAGATATGAATCTTGAAATATTTACACATCTATCCGAACAATTTTTTTTAAATATTTCAAATTCATTTTTATCTATAGAATATGTTTTTATAATTTTATTTCTTTTTGCCATTTCTTTTCTCTTTTATTGTGTTATTGCAAGAACATCATGCTCTTTTATAATTAGATAATTTACTCCATCTACTTCTACATCTGCACCACTATATTTATTATATAATATATTGTCGCCTTCTTTTACCTTTAATTCAGTATCAGTATTATCTATAGCTATTACTTTGGCGTGAATAGATTTTTCTTTATTTATATCGGGTATTACTATTCCAGATGGAGTTTGAGAATCATTTTCATATACTTTAATTACTATATTTTTATTTATAGGTTTTATTTTAAACATTTAATTTATTCCTTTATTTATTATTTTTGTTATTTTTATATAAATATAAAAATAATATTAATTTTTACTTAAAATTGAATAAAAAAATAAAAATTAATTTAAAAAGATGAGAAAATAATTAATTCAATGTTATTTTATAAAGTTTACCATATATTGTGTGAACTTTGCCATTTGCGGCAAAATCATCTCGCAATACATAATCTTCTAAATCCTCTATTTCTACCTTTATATTGTCACCAGTAAGCAATTGTTTTACAGTATTTAAAGTATTAGCAAATTTTACCACATTCTCATTTCTAATTATATTGTCCGATTTAACTAAGGCATATTCATTTTGTATTAGTTCTAAAATAAATGTTGAAGGTATTTCCATTGGACAAGCATGAAATTTAGCAGTAAGATATGTATCTTTTGGAACTCCATCTAATATATCTGAAATTGTAAGTAAATCGAAATCAGATTTTATATAATTGCCATATTTCGGATTTTCTTTTGGCACATTATTAGAAAAAATAAACCAGTCTTCTAAATATTTACTAAATTGATTAAGCTTTTCAAAAAAATTCATTTAATTAACTCCATTTAAAAACGTTTTTAGTGTTGAAAAATCTGATTTGTTTATTATTCCATCTGATACTTTTTTTATTTTAGAAAATTTATCTGAGCCTGAAAATAAAAAAGATGAATAAAAAATGATTCTAATTGTCTCTCCAAATTTTTCTCTTAATAATGTTGCTACATCAAGCCCATTTCTTATATCATTTCCCAAAATAAAATCTAATAAAATAATATCCCCTTTTTGAATGCTATTTATACATTCATTAATATCATTATAATAAAAATATATTTCTGGTTTTATAATTCTTTGAAGTAAAATTGAAAATTCTTCTTGGTCGTCTAAATATATTACTCTCATTTGTGTAATCCGTTTTTTACAGCTTCTGCTAATACTGCGAGACTTGTGGCTAATGATTGATTTGCAACACTAATGTCTTTTAAGTTTTCTGATTGAGTCTCTAATATTTTATTTGTATGCTCTAATCTTATATTAAAAACTTCCATTTTAGTATTTATTTCAGATTTCCAATCAATTATTTCATCTACTTTTGCATCATAATCTTTTGTATTCAAATTATGTTCCTCAATTTGTTTATCAGTATATTTATTAGATTCTCTCACTGCTTCTTTTTTATTATTTTCAATATATTTAATGATGGAAACTATAAATCCTACAATTGTTATTAATAATCCAACACCTCCGAATATTAAATACAAATTACTGTTCAAAAAATTTCTCCTATTTTAACTTCAATATTTTTATATAAATATAAAATTGAAATTAAATTATCATGAGAAATTTTTATATATTGTTAGAATTATTTTTAGAGCTGTCTACTTTTTCTTCACTATCTTTTTGCCATTTTTTCCATCCAAAAGCTGCCGTTACTAATCCAGCTAATATTCCTAAATATGCTATTATTAAATCATGCCAAAATATTGTTACCCAAATAAATCCAAATGCTATACAAGATACAAATATCCACACCAAATACATTGTATTTACTCTTAAAGAGCTTGGATTTTTATTGTCTTCGGAATTGGCTTTTCCTATATAAGTCCAAAATTTTGTTAAAAATTCTATATTAAATTTCATATTATTTTTCCTTACTGGATCACTGGCATTTGTTTTTCTGTAAAAATAAACGCTTTAAATGATGTATTAATCCCAGATACATTAGAAATTCTCACAAATCTATAAAATCCATTTCCTTCAAAAGTTCCACTGGCTCCTAAATTTCCTATATTACACCAACTATTATTAAAATCTGGATTTGCAATTACTCTTTCTGCCGGATTAAACATATTTTGATTATACGGGTCTATTTTTATAAAAGGATTACAATTAGTAATATCTACATTATAATTAGTATATCCAGAAGTTAATCCCATTGCAGAAATAGTAAATCTACTATCTACTGATACAAAAGATGTTGCAGTTGCAGATGATGTGGAACTTGTAAGAACCAACACATCATCCAAATACATAATATTGCCGATATTTTTAAAAGAACTTTCTAATATATTCATTCAAATTTCCTTATTTTACTCTTTTTATATAAATATAATACTATTTTAAAATATTTTTACAAAATCTCTGATGGATTTTACATAACCTATTCCAAAAATTAATCCTGAACTATTTAGTTGTTTTTGAATATATGGTGCAAACCCATTTTCAAATTGATACAATAATCCAAAATTTAAATCCATTAGTTTGCTATCATTATTATATTCTATATCTCCAAATATTTGAAGTTTATCGAAAAATGATTTATTATTTATAGTATTACAATTATCCGACAATATTTTAAGATAGATAGAACTATCTATATCTGTTTTAGCATTAGTTATAAGTTCACCATCTGCAAATATTCTATTTCTAATAATATTAGAACTATCTAAATATATTATGCTGGATATTTTTATTGGAGATTGATATAATGATATATCATAACTTGATGTTTTATTTAATAAATTATATAATGTAAATCCATCATATTTTATTTTATTTTTTTCGCCATTAAATGATACTTTTATAGAGCTATCAGATATTGTTGATGTAGCATTCCCAGATAATTTAATAATCGAATCTTGAAGTAATATAAAATTAGTTTTTAGTAAATTATATTTTGAGTTTTCAATTAAATTTTCATTTTTTAAATTAGAAACAAATATTGCATAATTTTTAATTGAATCTGCTTGCTGTTTTAAATTATCTTTATATGCTTCACTATTTTGGTTCAAAACTTTAATAGAATTTTCTTTATTTATATTATCCATTTTTAAATTTTGTGTTTGAATATAAAAATATATTCCAGTAGCAGAAATAATTATAAATAATATTATTAAAATTTTAGTTAGTAAATTGTTAAACATTTTTTTCCTTCTTTCTTAAATAATCTTTTATATGATTTACAAATTCTTTTACTGGAATAGCTTTAATTCCCCCGTAGAATTTTGGGGAATCATATTGAGAAAGGTACAAATTTTTAGCTTCCTTTTTGGATGAAGCTCCTATGATATATTTATATTCATCTAATATATGAACAAACTTACCATTTTTTTGTTTAGTATTTTGAAAGATTTGATAAACAAATGGAACATCTTTATTTGATAAATAATACACATCGACCTCTTCATTATCAGATTGAGTGGATGTATTTTTTATATATCCATAAGCACAATTCATATATGTCTTCCATTCGTTTCCATCGGCATCTTTTCCCTTACGGTAAGTACCTTTTTTATTTTCCACGTCTATGATGAGATCATGCCATTTTATTTTGCCTTGAAGCTTATATCTATCATCGTGTTCTTGAATTGCTTTATTATATAGTTCTTCTAATTTAAACATAGAAATTTGTTATTTTTATATAAATATAAAAATTTTTATAAATATTTCGGGTTAAAAACAAAAAAGCCAACCCTTTTCAAGATTGGCTTAAATTCACTAATTATTTAATTTTTATCTATTTTTCAACTTTAGTTAATTTTACAAAATATTTGATTTTATGTTCTTTTTTAACATCTCCTTTAAATAATGTATTTAAATTATCATATTTATATTCGCTATTTTTAAAATGAATAATTTCAAATTTATTATTAATATTCCATATATATGTTATAGTATTATCTTTTGATATTCTCCAATACAATATTTTACGAATATCTCCATTATTTAATATTATAAATTTTACAATCTAATTCTTTACAATTTGACTAAATCCTTCTTCATCCGGCACAACTTCTATAAAATTATCTGCAATATCCAATACTATCGGCAAATGACTTATCAAAATTATTTTTTCAAATTTCTGTTTTAACTTATCAAATAATAAATTTATATTTGATAAACTATCAATATCAAATGCTCCAAATCCTTCATCAATTAAAAATAAATTAGAACTTGGTAAAATTGATATTTCACTTAAAGATGCTCTAATTACCCAACTGCTAAGATTAGTTTCTTTTCCACTTGCTAATTTTATCTGGCATTCTGCATTATATTTATTAATTATTATTCTTAATTTACTATCTTCAATCTTAAAATAAATATCAAAATTTAACATTGAATCATCTAAATAAAATTTTATTTTTTCATTTATAATAGGAATATATTTGTCCAAAATACTAATAGGCAATCCATTTCTATTAACTAATTCTCTATAATTTTTTACTACCATCAATTTATTTAATGCTTCATTATATTTCTTTTCTTCTATTTTAGTATTTTCTATTTGTGAATTTAAGTATCCTATTTTAGAATTACATTCATCTAATTGTTTTCTTAATTTTATTATCTCATTTTTAATATCTGTCTTATATTGATTAAATGATTTTATATTTCCTTCCATTTCATTAATTTGTTTAATATCATTATCATATTTTTCAAGTTCTGATAATTTATCATTATATTCTTTTAGTGAATTATATAGTAAATTTTTCTTCTCAATATTTAAAGTAATATTATTTTGAATTCCTTCTATGTTTTTTTCAATTAACTTAATATCAGATTCTATTTTGTTTAACTTATTTATCTTATCAATTATTGTAGATTTATTATTTCCTAAATTAGTTGATTCTTTATTTGATTTATTTATTTTATCATTTAATAATCTTAATTCTGAATCAATATTAGGATTATACGATGAGTTATATTTATTTAATAATTCCTTTGCTTTATCATTTATTTGATTATTATTAGTTAATTTTTCCTTTGCTATAAAAGCATCTTTTGCCAGTTCACATATCTTGCAATTATCGGCATCATTCATCCACGATTGTCTATCTAATATTTCAGTTTGTCTTTTATAATTATTTATATTAATTTCAAGTTCTTTTAATTTAATATTTAATTGGTCTATCTTTGTTTTTATTTCTTTATTTTTAATAATATTTTCATTTAATTCTTTTTGTTTCTTTAAATCGATTGTTTGTGAAGTAAATATTTCATTTATTTGTTTTTCTATATTACTATTTTCAACTTCCAATTTTGATATTTCATTTGCAATATCAATAGTTTTTAATTTATTTACTCTATCAGTTTCATTATTATAATTATTTTTAAGAGTAGTTATTAATAAATCGGTAGTTGCTATATCAGATTTTAATTCATTTATTTTACTTCTTGTTGCGGATAATTCAGATACTTTATTCTTTTTATCAATTATTGAATTTAATTTTATAGTTTCATTATTTATATTATTATCAATTTCTACAATCTTATTATCTTTTTGAATTAATAATTCATTTAGAGTATTTATATTGGTCTGATTATCTAATATTTGTAAATCAAAATTTTCTAATTTTTCTTCAAAAGATATATTATTATATTGTTTAATAATAGTTTCTTGCTCTGATTCTCTTTTTGCACTTCCTTTATATAGTAATTCAAATATATTTAATCCAATAAACTTATTAACATAATCTCGTAATACTGTTTCTGATTTTTTAAGTGGAGAACCTTCATCACTATTCACACTAAATGTTTGGCTAACTACATCATTGTAATCTCCTAATATAGATTCGATACTTCTTTTTATATCTTTTTTATCATCTCCTACTTTCTCAATATCAGTTTCAAATTTTTTAGTTAGTTTATTATATTTTTCAAATGAAACACTTGTGGATATTGTTTTCTTTTTTCTAACTAATTCTTTAGTAATTCTAAATATATCATTTTCTATTTTAACTATAACTTGAACATAAGCATCATCTTTTCTATTATTAATTACTTCTTCAATTTTACTAATTCCTGGCGCATCATTGTATAATGCAAATAATAATATTTTTCCTATGTTAGATTTGCCTTGACCGTTCCGCCCCGTAATAGCAATAATACTTTCCAATTTTGTAAAATCTATTTGATTGTTAGAATCTCCGAAATTAAACATATTTCGCCATTCTAAATATAAAGGTTGCCATTTAATATTATAAATAAAATCCTTAGTTCTTATTTCTTTATTTATTTCTTCATTTAATTTTAATATTTCATCAACATTTGATATTTTATTTAATTCACAGTATTCTTTAATTAGATTATTTTGAACTTTTACATTGCTTAAATCTAATTTAGAAAATTCTTTTATAGATTGTGGGGTATCGATAAATTGTTGAATTGTAATATCTTTATGTAATTTAGATTTTATTTCTTTTCGTATAGATAAAATTTGCTCATTAGTGTATTTATTTTGTAATTGACATCTTAGATTTAATTCTTTAAACTTTATTTTTCTGATAAGTTTACAACTTTTATCATCAATAATTTCAAAATCGGAATCTTTTAATGTTACAAACTTCCAATCATTTTCTATTTGAATAAATTTATTTGTTTTAGTTTCCGTATCCCAAACTAAATATCCTTTAATATCGCTCTCAGAATAATTTTGTTGTATCAATGATCCAGAATATTTTATAGTATCACCCCTCCAAGAATTAATTTCATGAATGTCCCCCATTAACACAATATCACATTGATTAAATATATCTATATCATATTTACTTTCAAAAGATTGTCCTAATTTATTTTTCCATCCATTTATTTGTCCGTGAAAAAAACCAATAAATATTTCATTTTCTTTTTTTTCATATTGTTTCCAATTTTCTGGGTCTCTGAAATCATATAATATAATAGAATGGTTTTCATTTAATTCGTATTTGCCAGAATTTTTATAATAAATAATTTCATGTTTTAAATTTTGTTTATTTAGAAGATTTACAACAGGCTCTATAACATCCATTGAATTATAATTAGATAAGCTAGAATCATGATTTCCTGCAATAATCCAAACATTTTGAATATCGGATAGATTTTTTAATAATTCTGACAATAAAGTAATATTTGTTGGGCTCATATTTGTTTTATTATGTAGGCTATCACCCAATATTGCTATTAAATCTGGATTTTGTTCTTTAACAGATTTATATAATTTACTAAATATACTTCTATATTCTTCAATTCTTGAATTTAAACGTATGTGTAAATCCGAAATGTGTGCAATTTTCATTAATTCTCCAATATTTGTTTAAATATATTGTATTTTCTTCTCATATAAATTTTAGAACCATCATATAAATAATGGTAAATTTTTTTTATTTGTTTATTTCCTCCATATCGTAATCTATAAATATTTTTTTGTTTAGAAATTTTAGTAAAATTTAAATCACAATTTTTAACTAATATATTTTGCATAATTTTTAAAAAATTATAATTACCCATAATATCCAATCCAAATGCATATTTATTATAATTTTTTAATTTATGTTTATATATAGAACCATCTCCATCAAAATATCCTCTAATAAAATGATTTACATTTTTATTATTTATAAATATTTTAGGAAATTCTAATGTAAATGTTTTACATTCTGTAATTCCATATTGTATTAATTTATTTTTCATATTTTCGTTATTAATATATAATTTAGGATAAGTATTTTTATTAGATATTGGTGTTTCATTTTCCATATATTTATTCATTTCTAATAAAATATCTATATCTTTTTTATGTAATTGTATAGTTATTCTCCTTTCTGATAAATTTCCATCCGCACACAACAATCCTAAAAAATAGTATTTATCTTCAGAATTTATATCATCAAAATAATTTAAATTAATATTATATTTTCTATATTGTGTAGATTGATACTTAGCTCTGCATTTTTTATTACAAAATAAATTCTTATTATGAGATACATCATATTTATCTCTATATATTTCCTTTTTACAATAATCACATTTAACTAATATCAATTTATTTTCTCCAAATTTTATTTTTTATCTTCACTTTTATTAAGTTTCTCAATAACTGCAACCCTAATATACGTTGATACTTTCATAGAAAGTCTATCAGCTTCTTTTTTAATTCTTTCTAAAAGTTTAGGATTCATTAATATATTAAACTTTTTATCCATATAAAATCTACCTTTTTATATAAATATAAAAAATATTTTAATTTTTTGAAAATAATTTACTAAATACTGATTTATATTCTTCTATTCTTGTATTTAACCTTATATGTAAATCCGACAAATGTATCAGCTTCATTTAATTTCCTTTATTTTATCTTAAAATTAAATGATAATTTACTGTATTATATATTTCCATTCTAATTTTATCGTATTCTGCTAATTGCGCATTAGATATTTTAATTCCAGTATTTTTTAATATTATTTGGTCGTTTTCAATGTCATTATAATATGGTGGCAACGGTAAAAATAATTTTTCATATTGAGGAAATATTTCTACAATTTGTTCTGAAGATAATAATTTATTTGCTTTTTTATTAAATGGATAATTTCTATTAAATATTTTTCTTAATTTTTCTACCATTTAATTTCCTTTCTTAATTTACTAATTAACTTAAATGCTTTAAAATCATTTATAATTTTCTTGGTTTCTTCATTAATGTTTGCATAATATAATATATTATTACATATATAAAGTGATTTAACATGCGGATATAATAAATTATATAATTCGTTAAAACTATAATTTTTATTTTGAAATATATATAATTTCATACTCTTTTTAATTTACTAGTTATTTTATAATATGAAATTTTTTCCCATAATTGTATTTTTATCCAAGATATTCATCATAAACTTCATGCCAAATTTTGTCAAATATTTCATCGTGTTTTTTAATTAATTCTTTATTTTTAGAGTTATCTATTAACACCCCAATTTCTTTTGACAATAAATAATTAAATTGTAAATCAAGAAAATATTTTTTACCATAATCGCAATCTTTGTTTTTATTTTTTACCATATTTTTATATGCACATGTTAATGGAGAACAACATCCTTCTTCCCCACAAGATTGACATGATTTACAATATGGACTATAATGATCTTTTTTAAATAATTTGTTAAATATACTCATACTTTTTTCATTCTACTAATTAATTTAATTTGCTTAGTTCTCATCAACCCTCTAATTAAATAATCTTCCCAATAATTTATTGAATAATTATAAAATTCATTTTCATATATTCCTCCTATAAATTTTTTATCATATCTTATATATTTTCCAGTATCATGTATGCACCATATATCAAATAATTTTCTATTTAATTTAAATAATTTACATAAATTATTTAATATTTTTTCTAATTCATCATTCATTCTTTTTAATTTACTAATTAATTTAATTCTTATACAATATTTAAGATCATTATACTTATTTTTCCCCAATACATTTCCGTCATCATCCATCCACATATTTAATACTATATTATATTTTATATTTAAAAATAATCCTTTTTTATGCAATTTCATATTTTTGCCATCATATTAAATTTTAGTTCATCTGACCATTCAAAAAAATTAAAACAATCAATATTCAAATCTTTAATGCTCCCAATATCTTTATAGTTATCTTTCAATTCTCCAATATAAATTAAATGCTCACTATTATAATATTTAAATTGTTCTGCAATTTTTATTTTATTATTAATTGTTTTTTCTTCATTGTCTAATATAAGAATAATTGGTGTTTTATGAAAGATTAAATATTTAAAAAGTAAACTTTCTTCTGATAAATCTTTGCCTAATAATGGAATAAAATTTTGCAATCTATATCCATCAAAAAATCCTTCTGTTAATATTATCGGTTTATTAAAATCAACTAAATAATGATTGAATATAATTTCATTCTTATTTCCTTTTATAAAATAATCTGCCTTATTATCAATTCCTCTTGAAATATATAAATTTAAGTTTCCATCTTTATCATAACTTGGAATATATATTTTTTCATCTTCTAAATTTATATGAATATTAAATTTATTCATTAAATAATTTGACATATATCTTTTATTCATTAAATAATCTAAATATTCTTCGTATATTAGCATATCTAATTCTGGTAAATTATCTATTTCTGATATATGAATGCAATCTTTAGGCAGTTTTATTTCTTCTTGTTTTTTATGTTCTATTTCTTTATTGTTAAATAAAGATTCTAAATTATTATTTTCAAAATCTTGTTGTTTGGTAAGATTAGTATACTTTTGAAGCCCTTCTTCATTAGAATATTTTTTAAAAAGATAGATGAGTCTGCCAGATTTCCCACAATTCCAACAATGATATATTTGTTTAGAAAGAGATATTGAAAGATTTTTTTCATCTTTACAAAAATAACATGGAATTTCTACAGAATCGGAATTTGAATTTAACCATTTATATGAAAGATGAGAAAGATATTCATTAATAAGATTTTTTATTTCTTGTTCGATTGTTTCCTCAATTTACTAATTAATTTAACATTTAATGTTTGTTTAATTTTATATTGCATCGGAACATCTTCAAATTGTTTCCATTTTGGATTTTTTGAATAAAAAATAATTTCATTATCGACATAATAAAATTTAAAAACGTACCCAGATATGGCAACTATTTTATTATTATTTAATATTCCTATTATCATATACAAAAATACTAAATATTAATTAAAAAATCAAGAATTAATCAAAAAAATATGATCCTAAAATATAGCTATCAGATATGTCGTAGAATTGAACTTGATATTTATCAATCCTTTGTGGTCGTGTTTCAAAATGAGAATTTAACTTGCTTTCAACTATTGCAGTAAGATATTCTTTTTTAGCATCAGCATTTCCTTTTGTAGAAATTTTTTTGAAATTTTTATATTCTTCTCCTAAAAATTTCTTTCTTGCCGTTTCAGAATTAATCCATTGTAAAGAATATCCTAATTTGTATAATTCAAAACTTATGATTGAGTTTATTTTGTTAAGTAAAATTGCAGTTAAAATAGTAGTTCCAAAGACTTGATTTAATGGAGCTTCTATTAAAATATTTGTTATTTTATATTTATCTAATAATATTTTTAACTCATTAATTGCGAATCTGACTTTTTCAAATAATTGAATATTATCATCTTTATTTTTTATTTTTCTTAAATCGATATAATTCATATCAATAAGATTTTTATTTAAATCCAATATGGTATATCCTATTATTGATGTCGAAATATCTAATGCTAAAACCACTTTTACATATCCATATGAAGTTTAAAAATCATATCTACCTTAGTAGATTTTTTAACTGGATTTGTAAATTTCCCTATAATAAGTAAATTTCCATTATCATCATATATTCCTATTGATGTAATATAAGGATTAGTATATGCAGAAATCGTTCCGGTAAGAGTATCATATGCAGTAGGATTTGTCGTAACATTAAATTCATTTGCTTTAGCTTCACATACCCATTCATTACTTTTAACTCTAATATTAGTATAAGATATTAAACCATTTATTGCTGTTATAGAAGAATCTAATACAATAATACCATGTCTATAATCAATAAATGAAGTATTAGGATTAAATGTAGAGGTAATAGATGAAGTAATAGAAGTGGATGTTTGAAATATATTTGCATGCTCCATTATAGCCGGATTATTAAGTAAATATAAATCATCTAAAATTATATTTCCAGATACAGAAGATATAACATTAAAAGAATTAAATCCTTTTAATGTATTATCATAATTATTATCTAATACTACCACAGTATATGGAAATGCAGTAATGCTATAATAATGAGTAGTCCAATCTATATAATTTGCACTAACAGAATAATTAGAAGATTGCGATAAACTATTTAATTGTCTTATATTTGTAAAGTTAGAATTAAAATTAGTATTTAAATTTTTCTGAAATAATCCTAAATTATTATTAAATGTTATCATATTTTGCAATATTGCATCAGTCATTTTACATATCTAATTTAAAATTTAAAATATAGTCTCTTTTATTTGTTTTTTTAAGTGGTATTGATATTTTTCCTATTGCTATCAAATTATTTTCTGCATCATAAAACGCAACTCCAGAAAAATAATTTGGACTTTCTTCTGTACCTATAGTCGGTGAAGAATTTGAATCTAAAAGAGCAGTTGGATTTGATGAATATTCAAAATCATCTTTTAATATGGGAGTAATAATATTATATGAATTTTTATTTATCTGAAAATTTACACTTATATTATTTATTACTATAGAATTTTCTACTGAACCTGTAGTAGAAAAATATGAGTTGCTATTACTATTAAATACTATCCCAGAGAAATTAGTAGTTATTATATTTATATTTCCAGATGTAACTCCATTAAAAGTATTTTTTGGATATATTGTTCCTGGCATAGATGGAAAGGGAATATAAAAATCAACTGTTTGACCATTTACAGAATTATTTAATATTGGTTGAAAATTACTTAACGAATCTAATACTATTAAAGCATAATTATAAAATATTTTACCTACTATTAAATTTGGAATTGCATTTATATTAGAAGTATATCCAGAATTTGAAAATATTTTAATAAATATATTTCCAGATGTTATAGATGTAGGAACATCATATAATTGATATGTAATAGAAGATGATATTGAATTTAATCCATATGACCCACTTAAACTAGTAATATGATTATAATATGTTGCATTGCAATTTATAGTTATATTATTCTTTACATTTAAATTGCTTATACCATCTTTATAATTATGATTAGAAAATGAAAGTAAAACTATATTAGATGCACTAGGACTTCCAATATTCATATTAAAATATGAACTTGGTATTATTAAATTAGATGCAGTAGATGATTGATTTAAATAGAATTTAGATGCAATGGAATAATAATCTGCACTTGTAGAATCATTGTAATTCAACACATATGAATTAACAATGGATGATGCTGAAAAATTAGATTTTAGTTGCCCAATATCATATGTTAAAACTTCTGATGTTTGATTTAATACAATGCTATCTGAATTTAATAATTTGTAATTTTTCATTATTCTTCTTTTTATATAAATATAAAGAATAATAAAAACTTATAAATTTAACCTTAATTTATAATTTCCCGCATCAAAAATCCGTAAATAATTATTATTTAGCATATTTTCATATTCTGATAGATTTGGATTAAATATCTTCAATTTATCTTTTAATTTGTGTTTTTGAAATTGAATACGATTATATAATGTAAAATTATTATTATTATTGTAAAAATAATAATAATTAGGATATGTTATAGAATCTAACATAAATCCATTTTTTATA
>JAEHJW020003195.1_pt1 | contig 18267 bp, 22 predicted proteins | sample 9271431 | NCBI WGS metagenome assembly JAEHJW02 | reverse complement strand
AGGTACAGTTGATAGGATGTGCCGTCGTAGTAGTCGCCGGATGCGAGGCCAAGAAAAAATGCCTCGACGACTGCCGAGTTAGCCTCAAGGATGGCGGCGGCGCGATCAAGTGTGGTCATGGTCATGGGGTTGGCTCCAAGTTGAGGATCAGTTGGCCATCGCGCGCTGGATACGCTCGGCCTTGGCTGCTTGCAGGGCGACTACCACCTCCGGATGCGCGGCATCAAATGCAGCAAGCGCAGTCCGCGCGGCAGCCTCATCGGCCTTGTAATCGCGCGTAACGGCGCGTGCGCAACCCGTCGCCGACATCTGCTCGATGCGCTCTTGATGCTCGTCATGCTCCGCATCGAGGATGTAGCCTACTGCCCGGGCAAGAGTCTCGCGCTCGGCCAGCAGCTTGCGCATCATGCCATCCGGCGTGCTGTCGATCTCCGCTTGTCGGTCGGCCAGCATAGCCCTCACGCCATCGTACTGCTCTTGTGTCAGGCCGATAGGGCCGAGACTGGCGACGATGATCTGGCCGCTGATCGTTTGGGGTGCCACCAAAAGTTGGGGCAGCCCACGCCTTACCAATTTGCCATCCAGATACGCAGCCGCAACCACAGTGCCGATGGAGTCCTGCACATCGATCCGCACATCGTGGCCGCTCTGCGTAGTCCAAGTCGTCGTCATGTTGTCTCTCCCCGGCTGGCCTATCCAGCCGATGGATACAGTATATAGCAAGATGCGAATCTTGCAACTACCGTTCATCGGGTATTTCTTAACATTTGAGGCCGCATCGTGCGCCTAGCATCACTCGTGCCAATCGCAACAATGGCAGCCCTCATCGCATCCGGCTGCACCCCCAGCGTCGGCGTGCGCCCATCCGCTCCACTCCAGATCGTGCACACCCACTACATCCCCATCCCGGCAAGCCTGCTACAGCCCTGCACCGGCCCCCCAACGCTCGGCCCAGCAGCCACATGGGGCGACCTCGCACAGGCCTACATCCAACTCAAGGCCGCCTACGCACAATGCAGCGCGCAGGTGCAGGCCATCGCCATTGACCAGTCCAGGGTGCCTTAATCATGCCCGATCTCCCCCAAGGCCCAAGTGCGCCCTTAGCCACTGTGCAGGCCCGCGCCAAATCGCAGATACGCAAGCGGCGCCCCCAGCAAGCCCATGGCGGCATTGCCTTTACCCCCGAGATCGGCACCCTGATCATTGATCGCATGTGCTGCGGCGATACCGTCGCGGCCATAGGGCGTGATCTCAAAATAGTGCCGGCCACCATCCGATCTTGGGCGTGGAATCCCCTATGGAGCAGCCCTGAGTTCGTGGCTGCCTATGCTCAGGCGCGCTTGAGTCAGGCGCAAGCTTGGGGGGATCAGATCGTCGATCTCTCGGATGAGGCCGATTTGCGCGATGGCCGCATGGCGGATGTGGAGCGCCTACGGCTGCGCATCGATGCCCGCAAGTGGGTCGCGTCAAAATTGATGCCGAGGGCCTATGGGGATCAAACCCAAATTGGTGGGAAAGTGATCGTTGAGATCCAACATTTTGGAGAGTCCGATGGCAAAGCTGACCAAAAATGAGCGAGACCGGTTGAGCGGCAAGCAGTTCGCGGGGCCTGATCGGAGTTTCCCGGTGAACGATGCCAAGCATGCGCGGCTGGCTATCCAGATGGCCCCGCGCAGCTATAATGCTGGCAACATCAGCAAGGGCACCGAGCAGCGCGTGGTTGCCAAAGCCCGCGCGGCGCTGCATGATCGGTTGGGCGTACTGCCCCGCAAACACGTGCGCGGGGAGCGCTGACACCTTACGGGATGCGTGCACCCGAGTCTGCACGTGGGGTTGAGAGGTGAGTGATATGGCACGGCATCCGAATACGAGTGCGGGGCGCGGCCTGGGCGAACGCAGCAAGGGCAATTACGGGCAGGAGCACAAGGGGAGCAAGTCTCCATTTCGTGGAGAGTCGCCCATGGAAACCGCTGCGCCTGGCGAGCATTTCAAAAATGTTCCACGTGGGCCATCGCTGCGTGGAGATTCCTCGCTGGCCGTGCAGCCGGTCGTGGACAAGGCCAGTCGGCGCGATGTCACGCTCCACACGGGCCGCGATTGATGGCGAGCATCGACGCGATGAGCTGGGATGGTGCGCGGTATTGGTTCCATGTCGGCTATGAGCATTATCAAGCGCGCGGGCCGCTCGCCGTCTGTCCAGTGGAATTTCAGGCCGACAAGCGGAGCGGACTGTGGACGGCGGGCAAAGATGCTGCGCGCCGACACATTCCACGTGGCGAAGCATGGGCGCGTTTTCGGGCGCGCGAGGAGATGGTGACATGAGTAATGAGCTGAGTCGGATCGTGGTGGATTTACGGGCTCAAATGGCGCGACTGGAAGCGGAGTTGGCCACTGCGGTCGAAGCCGACATGGCGCGCATTCGGGGTGCTGTGGCCGAGCTGAGAGCCTTGATCGCCAAATTGGAGGGTGGTCATGGCCCGTAATGCGCAGGCTGTGAAGAGTATCGCTTTGGGGGCGGGCATCAAGCCCATCGAGTGGCTGCCTGTTTTAGTCATCCCCGTGGCCCCAGCACGTGAGGTGCGCGTCTCGCGAGGGGCGACGCGCAAGGCGGAAACAGACGTGAGGGTCCGCTACGAAGGCACCTGCGCCTCTCATAAATCCCATGTGGGCCTCAAGGATTTGGAATCTCCGAAGGGGCTGGAAATGCTGTGCAATCGGCTCAGTGCCCACTATGGCCACGGAGCATTGCTCCCCGCGCAAGCGCACGTGGTGTGGGAGCGGAATACGGAGGCCGCGCCACTGGGCTGCCCGGAATGCATGGATGAGGTGGCAGCCAAGAAAAGTGCGGCTTGAAAGGAGATGGCTGTGAAACCACGGCAAGAAAGTGGTCGGTTGGGACGCCGCGCGCTGCGCGAATCAATGCCTGTGGCGCAAGCGGTCTCCGGGATTGTGAATGTACGCGCGCGCAACAATGGCGCAAAGGGGCGCGGGACCGGATTTCGTGCCCGCGTGGCGGACAATGATCCGATGGCGAAGGACTCCGAAAGCAACTGGCCCTGATGGCAACGCGCATTCAACTTCCGCATGGATGGACTCCCAGGCCCCATCAGCGCGCCCTCTTCCGCTATCTCCAAGAGGGAGGTAAGCGCGCGGTATGCGTGTGGCATCGGCGGGCCGGCAAAGATGCAACCGCACTCAACTGGACGGCCATGGCAGCCATGCAGCGGGTTGGGACCTATTGGCACATGTTGCCCACGCTCCGGCAGGCTCGCCTCACCGTGTGGGATGGTATCAACGGGGGGGGGGACAAGATTCTGGCTCAAGTATGGCCGATGGAATTGCGGGCCAAGGTGCGCCAGGATGAGATGAAGATCGAGCTGATCAATGGCTCAATCTGGCAATTGGTGGGATCGGATAACTACAACAGTTTGGTGGGCGCCAACCCGGTCGGCGTGGTGTTCAGCGAGTTTTCCCTCACTGATCCGCGCGCATGGGATTTCGTGCGGCCGATCCTCGCGCAGAACGGGGGATGGGCGATCTTTATCTTCACCCCGCGCGGCAAAAATCACGGCTGGGAAATCCTGAATATGGCGCAAGGCCATCCCGATTGGTTCGCCGAAGTGCTCGATGTGAAGAAAACCGGATTCATCGCGGACGCCATCGTGGAAAACGAACGTCGGTCCGGGATGAGTCTGGAACTCATCGCGCAGGAATATGAGTGCTCGTTCACCGCGCCGAACACCGGCAGCTACTACGGGCGCCTGCTCGAAGAGGCAGCGAAGGATGATCGCCTCACGCACGTGCCCTATGATCCGAGTCTGCCGGTGCATACGTGGTGGGACTTAGGAGTGAACGATCCTACCGCGATCTGGTTTTCGCAGTCGAGCCCATTCGAACATCGGTTGATCGATTACTATGAGGGCTCCGGAGAGGGACTGCCGCACTATGTGAAAATGCTCCTCGAGAAGCCCTATGTATATGGTGGGCACCATTTCCCGCATGATGTGACGGTGCGTGAGTTGGGGAGTGGGAAGTCGCGTATCGAAACGCTGGGGGCCTTGGGCGTTACGGCACAGATCGTGCCCATGTTGCCGGTGGAAGATGGCATCGAGGCAGCGCGCGCACTTCTCCCTTTATGCGCGTTCGATGCGGAAAAGTGCGCCTACGGGCTGAAAGCCCTCACCAGTTACGCCCGCAAGTGGGATGAGGTCAAGCGCGCATTCGCGACACAGCCGACGCACGATTGGTCGTCACATGCGAGTGATGCCTTCCGGTATTTTGCGGTTGGAACGAATCAGACTCGGCAGTATCTGGAGCCGCCCCGCGCGCGGCGTCGGACTTGGATGACGGCATGAACAATTCATTTTCTCCGGGCCGCAGCACCGTCGCCCTTGTGGTGGGCCCCGCAGCGTCTGCGGTGGCGCTCCCGGCTGCTGCAGGGGTGACCGCGGGGAGTGAACTTCCCTGTTTGCTGACCAATACGGGAGCCAATGTGATCTTCTGTTCCGTGGTGGGCGCTGCCACCATTCCTGTAGCAGGTACACCCACTTCAAGTTTTCCAGTGTTGCCCAATACGACCTTGATCGTGATGGTTGCCGCCACAGCTGCTCTCAGCGCCATCGCCGCAGCGACGGGAAACACGCTATACATCACGCAGGGTGTGTTGGTCTGATATGCAGCTCGAAACTGTCCAGCGCTGGCTCAAGGATGCGGTGGGGCACCGCAACAAGTGGCGGGAGGAAGCCAAGAAGTGCTATGACTTCGTGAGCGGCGAGCAATGGTCGCCCGAAGAGCGGCAGGTCATGGAAGATGAAATGCGTCCGGTTTCCGTATTCAACCGCATCGCGCCCATCGTGGATGCCATCGTCGGTCAAGAGACCGCGAATCGCCAAGCGGTCTCGTATCTGCCCCGCCAAGTGGGAATGAGTCAGGTCTCTGAAATCCTCAACGCGGCCGCACAGTGGGTGCGCGATGAATGCGGAGCTGAAGGAGAAGAATCAGATGCGTTCCAGGATACAGTGGTCGTGGGTGAGGGGTGGACGAACACCCGCGTGGCGTATGAAGACGATCCCGATGGGCAGATCATCATTGAGCGTGTGGATCCGCGCGAGATGGACATCGACCCCTCGAGCGACAAGAAGAATTATGCCGATGCGAAATGGCTGTGCCGCACGCGCAAGATGGATCGTGCGCGGGCACGCGAATTATGGCCTGATGGAGATTTCGAGCCGGCCAATCGCCGCAACAGCGCCGACGCACCGATTGATGTGATCACTGCGGCCTTTTACGAACTCGATTCTGGGGCGCAAGGGCGTAGCGGGGTGGAATCCGACCTAGTGCTGGTGCACGAAGTACAGTGGTGGGAGCTGGAGCCGATCTATCGTCTTCCGGTTGCCGCACTGGCGGCGCACCCTGAGATTGTGGCCATCCTGCAGCAGGCGTTTCCCGACCTGCGCCCATCGGAGAGTGGATTGCTGACTTTCACGGAAGCCGAATGGGGGGCGGTGCAAGGCTTACTTCCCGGCATCCATGCGACGCAACAGCGGCGCAAGACCTACAAGCGAATGTTCTGGACGGGGATGCAAATCCTCGAAGAGCAACCTACCCCGGTCGAGGGGAGCTTCACCTACAAGGCGATCACCGCGAAACGGGATCACCAGAAGCATTTCTGGTATGGGATGGTGCGTGCGATGCGGGATCCGCAAGCATGGTCGAACAAGTTCATGTCGCTGGCGCTGGAAATCATCGCGGTGGGGGCCAAAGGGGGCATCATCGCGGAGATCGATGCTTTCAATGATCCGCGCAAGGCCGAGGAAGACTGGGCCGATCCGAGTCGGATCGTCTATGCCAAGCCCGGCTCCATTGCTGCCCAGAAGATCATGGCGCGTCCTGCCAATGGGGGCACTCCAGGGATGCAGGAGTTGATGATGTACGCCAATCAGTCACTCAATGATGTGGCGGGCATCAATCCTGCGGTCATGGGGTTCACGCAAGAACTCGGGGTCTCGGGGAAATTGGAAGAAACGCGCCAAAGCGCAGGCCTCACTCTTCTGGCTTATCTGTTCGACGGACTCCGCCGCTATCGCAAGGAGCAAGGCACATTATTGATGGCGATGATCCGCGAATATATCCCGCAGGGGCGCCTTATTAAGGTGGAGGGACAGGCGGGCGCCCAGTATGTGCCGCTCGCTTTCAACCCAGACATCATGAAGTACGATATCGTGGTGGATGAGGCCCCGACAGCGCCCAATGTAAAACAGAAGACGTGGGACAACTTCGTGGATTTGGCGCGGATTCTGGGGCCAGCAGTGTTGACGCCGCAATTCATACTGCCGGTCCTGAAGTATTCGCCGATGCCTGCGGCTTTGGTGCAGGCTTGGACGCAAGGCGCCACGCAGCCCAACCCCCAAGCCCAGCAGCAACAGCAAGTCGAGCAGCAACAGCATCAACTCGATATGGGCCTCATCCAGGCCAAGACTGCGGACGCGCAAGCATCGGCGCAATTGAAAATGGCGCAAGCTCAGCATGTGGGAGGAGACGATCCTACGGAGTTGGCGAGCGACCAGATTCAACTGCAAACTGCGGCTCTCAAGGCGCATGCTGAAGTGGATGCCGCCCAAGCCAAAGCCGGCGCTGCGCGGGTTGATTTGCATGGCAAAATCCTCACGCATCATCTGGATGCGCAGAAGGCCATGCGAGATGCCGCTCTTGATGCGCAGCGGGCCCTCATTCCCCCTGCCGCGCCCACTCCTTCTTTGCCGGGGACACCATGAAGAACCAATTATCCGAAGCCGAAACCGACTTTTTCGCCTCACGCGGAGAAAAGGTTGCTGATGGATTGCAGCCTGCGGAAGCAGTAATCGAAGAAACAGCCTCCACGCAGTCTCAAGATGGAAGCACCACTGAGGCCCCCGCAGGCGAAACGAAGGCACCCGCTACGGCGCCTGAGAACGCTCCTCCTAAGCCCCCCAAGCCCGATGCGCGGCACGTTCCCCTGGAGGCATTGCAAGCGGAGCGCCAGAAGCGCCAGGCCATCGAAAGTGAGCTCCAAAAGTTGCAGAGCGCCATCGAGCAGGCCCAACAGGCGGCGCAAAATCCGGCGCCATCTTTTGAGGATGATCCCGTTGCTGCGCTTGCCTATCAGAACAACCAGCTTCAAGGCCAACTCCAGCAACTGCAGACGTGGCATCAGCAGCAAGAAGCCACGCAAGCCCAGACACGCGCCTATCACGAGTTCACGCAGCATGTGGTACGCACCGAAGCGGCCTTTCAGGCTGAACATCCGGATTACAATGAAGCCAGTCAGTACGCCATTCAGGTCTATGATCGGATGTTGAGCGCATCCATTCCGGACCCCATCCAGCGCCAAGCGCAACTGCAACAGATCGCTGCGGGGGAATTGGCGCGCGTGACGCAACAAGGGGGCAATCCAGCCGAGTTCGTTTACAATTTCGCCCGGCAGATGGGGTATGCAGGCCCCGCGCAACCGCAACCAGTGACGGGTGCTACGTCCACGCAACCCACTTCATCCCCGCCTCCCTCCTCTGGGGTGCCGGAAGCGGTGCGCAAAATTCAGAAGGGATTGCAGCACCAAGCTACGCTGTCCGGGGGTGGGGTGAGCGCTCCCTCAGAAATGACCCCCGAACTGTTGGCGGCGATCCGTGATCCCGCGCAGTTCAATGCCGCTTGGAAAAAGGCTTTCATTCGCTGATCAAATGATGTAGTCTCACTCGTGCGCCGGCGTTCCGGCGCTATCGTCCGGCGGACGTAAAGCGCCAGGGTCGCCGCCATTCTCGGGCGCAATCGCTGCCATGCGTTCTTGGCAAACATTGCTCTCTCTTTCCCGAGGATGAACTCATGCAAACCAATTTTGCGGTCAACGACCCCCTGGCGGTCAAACTGTGGGCCAAGAAGCTGTTCGTCGAGGCGATCCAGCAGACGTGGTTCCGTAATTTCATTTCCGATGACGGTAACAACGTCATCCAACAGCTCGATGATGCCGAAAAAGGCGCCGGCGATACGGTCAACTATGGACTGCGCATGCAGCTCATCGGGCCTGGCGTCCAAGGCGATGGCGTGCTGGAGGGGCAGGAAGAAGCCCTCACCACCTACGCCGACAAGATTCTCATCGATCAGCTCCGCCATGCCGTGAACGTGGGTGGCCGCATGACGCAGCAACGCGTCCCGTTCGAGCTGCGCGAAGAAGGGCGCCTGGGCCTACAGGACTGGTGGGCGAATCGCATGGACACCGCCTTTTTCAATCATCTGTGCGGCAACACCATGCAGATCAACACCAGCTACACAGGCAACAACAGTACACTGGCGCCGACCAATCTCATCCTACCCGCAGGCGTCGCCAATGAAGGTGCGCTGGCGGGCGCCAACATTTTCAATCTCAATCTCATCGATTATGCGGTGGAACTGGCGTACACCAAAGCGCCCTTGATCCGACCGATCAAGATCGACGGCGCTCAAAAGTATGTGGCGTTCCTGCATCCCAACCAGGTCACCGATCTGCGCGTCAACACGAGTACAGGGCAGTGGCTCGACATCGAGAAGGCGGCCGCGACGGGTGGCGAAGTCAGCGACAACCCGATCTACACCGGCGCGTTGGGCGAATACAACGGATGCATCCTGCACAAGGCGTACCGCATCACGCCCGCTGTCTACAACGGCGCGTATGTGGCGAATACGGCGCGCGCACTGGTGTGCGGAGCGCAATCGGGCGCTTTGGCCTTCGGCCGCGGGGACTCGAAAGAGACCTTCACGTGGATCGAGGAAATGTTCGACTACGGCAACATGCTTGGCATTTCGGCAGGCTCAATCTTCGGAATCAAGAAGTCGGTGTTCAATGCCAATGACTTCGGCTGCATGGTGGTTAGCACCTATGCGGCGCCGCATGCGAATGCCGCTCTGCAAACTCCGCCGGCTTACGGCCAAGGCTCGTTCTAATCTGAGGATACGATCATGACAACTTACAAATCTGCCCAGGTCAGCAGTGCCAAGGTACGCGGCAATTGGCGTGGCGCGGACTTCACGGAACACAGTTTCATCTTGGCCACTGCGGCGGGCGCGGGGGATATCTTCGAGCTCCTGCAGATTCCGAACGGCTATGCCGTGGAATCCGTCACGCTCGATTGCGACAAGCTGGATGCCGGCGCGACCCCAACCCTCGTGCTGGAAGTGGGGGACAGTGCGACGCCGGCCCGGTTCATCGCCGCATCTACAGTGGGCCAAGCCGGTGGGATTCAGGGCGCCAATGTCGCAGGTGCCACAGGCTACAGTTATGCCATCGGCACCAACAACGGCCAGTTCAGCGGCGGCAATGCGGGCGCAACGATCCTGCAAGCCACCGTCGTCACGGCGGCTGCGGCCTTCCAGGCGGGCAATATCCGCTTGACGGCGCGGTTGTTCTTGCCGAATGGCGCGTTTGCCTGAGAATGATGCGTGACCTTGTGGAGGGGCCTAACCGCTCCTCCACTTTTTCATGGGAGCGTGCTCTGTGAGTTATGCCGCGCTGCAAGCACGGATCGCTGATGAACTCTCGCGGCCCGATCTGAACACCGAAATCCAATTGGAGATCTGTTCGGCTGTGGAGTGGTATCAATACGAAAGTTTTCCATGGACGGAAGCCTCGACGGCCGCTTTCAACACCATCAACGGTCAGCGTTACTATCCATTGCCGGCCAATTTTCTGCGCGTGACGGATGCCCTGAGCCAGATCGGCAATTACACCTACAAGATGGAAGCGGTCACCGAGCAATACATTGATCGCATCGACTGGGGGGATGTGTTCTGGACCTCCTACCCGATCATTTTCAGTCTGTGGGCGAACCAGATTCGCGTGTTCCCGCCTCCGCAGGCTGGGTTGCCGGTGCAGATCAAGGGGATCATCAGTCAACTTCCGTTGCAGATTCCGAGCGCAACATGGACGGCATCGACGGCCTACATCTTGGGGGCCACGGTCAGCGACGCCTACGGTAACGTGCAAACCTGCACGGCAGCCGGCATTAGCGGCGCTGCTGCGCCATCTTGGCCGGTCGCATCCATACCAACCACAGGCATCGGTTCCGCCTCCATTCCTCCCGTGGCGGGAGCGGTAACGACGGATGGCACCGTCAGATGGACCCTCACGGGCACCACGCAGAATGTCTGGACGACGCAGGCTGAAGAGTTGATCCGCTCGCGTGCGCTCAAGAATCTTTACGCGCGCTATGTACGTGATCAGGCGACCGCGCAAGTCATGCAGATGCTCGAACAGCAGGCATTCCAGAATCTCCAGCTCAAGAATGCCGCGCGCATCGCGCTCGGTCGCATTCGGGCGGTATTCTGATGTCCGCGCAACCTCCATTCCAGCCTTTCAGCTACAAGTTCGGCGCATGGAAGCCGGATCGACCGCATCTGGTCAATCCCGCTTTTCCCCCGAACATGGAGGAGTATTTCAATGGGGGTCAGATCGCCCTCACAACCGCACAGAACGCCATCTGGACGGCTCAAGGGTATCGCCCCTACTTTCCCCTCGTGGGAGGGCCGGCGCTGCCTGCAGCGTGTCTGGGGGCGATTGCGGCCTATGACACGAGCGGAGTGCTGCATGTGTATGCGGGGACGGCGACGGACCTGTACAGCCTGGAAAGTGGCGCCTGGGTCAACCGATCCAAGGTTGCGGGAGGGTATACCTCGACCGGCTGGACGTTCCAGACCTATGGGAATTGCTGCTACGCGACTGATTACAACGATGTCATCCAGAGCCTCACTATGGGGGCGGCGACGGCTTTCGCCGATCTCGATGATACTGACCCGGCCCCGAAGGCTCGCGTGCTGGGCATTTTGCGCGACTTTCTGGTGGCGGGAAATCTCTTCACGGCGGCCAACGGCGCATCTCCGCATTGGGTGCAATGGTCTGCGGTCTCCAATCCTGCGAGCTGGCCGTTGCCGAATACGCAACAAGCTTATGCAGCTCTGGCGGGCACGCAAGCGCTCTATTCTGAATATGGTCCAGTCATGGCCATCTCGGACAACGAGAGCTTCGGGCTGATCTTCCAGCGCAGCGGGATCGTTCGGGCCGAGTACGTGGGGGGGAACACGGTCTTCCAGTTCTACACCTATGAGAAGAAGCGGGGCGCGCTCGGGCCCAATGCTGTCGCACGGGTTGGCAACAAATACTACTTTGCAAGCCCGGACGGATTTTTCATGACGGACGGCGGCAATACCACCCCCATTGGGTACGAGCACGTCGACAATTGGTTCTTCGCGAACGCCAAGGCCACGAGCTTGAATAGCCTGTGCGCGGCGGCGGATACCCAGAACAAAGTGATTTACTTCGCTTTCCAGTCCAATGCAGGGAGCACGTTTGATTCGATCTTGGCCTACAACTACATCGAACAGCAATGGAGCTACTGCCAGCAGCCGCAGGAAATGATGTTCCAGGGGCTCACCGCGGGTGGAGCATGGCAACCCTTCGGATTCACGCCCGCGCATGCCTATGGGGGATTTACCGGACCACCTACGACCGCAGTGCTGGAAACAATGGATTTCAATTTCAATTCGGGTGGGCGCGCCTTGATCTCGATGGTGCGTTCCTTGAGTCAAGGTGCCGCGCAGATGCGGGTAGGAGCGCGGCCTACGCCAATCGATTCCGTGGTGTGGACGCCATACTATGCTGGCAATGCGCGCGATAACGTGGCGGGGCTGCGCGCCGAAGGGGCCTTTCATCGCGTAGGTGTGCAACTGGCCGGCGATTTCGGGTTCAGTGTGGGATGCACAGTGTGGCCGGCGAATGCGGGGGTGCTATGAACCTCATTTTCATTCCCCTGTGGGACATCGATCTGCATTGGGCTACGGCTGCGCCTTTGTTGGCCAAGCCATTGGCCAAGCAACATGCGATGACCCTTGAGAGCGTGCGCGAGGATTGCCGGCGCGGAAAATTCCATCTGTGGTTGATCCCCGAGCAAGTCGCCTTCGTGACAGAAATTCAGCAATTCCCTGCGGAACGCATCGCGATGATCGTGCTGTGTGGAGGGAGTGGCCTTGAAGAATGGTCCACATCCGCTGATGAAACGTTGACGCGGTATGCGCAGGCGATGGGTTGTCAGGCGTTGATGATCGTTGGACGCGAGGGATGGTCTCGCGTGATGCCTGCCTACAAGATCCAGGATGTCATCATGAGGAAAGACCTATGAGCGCTCCGACTGCGGGCATGACGGGGATAGGAGGGGGACATAGTGATCCTCTCTTCACTGCGCCCCAAGGAAGCGCTCCGACTGCGGGCATGACGGGGATAGGAGGGGGACATAGTGATCCTCTCTTCACTGCGCCCCAAGGAAGCGCTCCGTCCTATGGGAGTAGCGCCGGGATGCCGTCCTATGGGGGTAAAGGAGGAATGCCATCCTATGGGATGTCGTCTTACGGCAGTCAGATGCCTTCGTACGGTGGCAAAGGGAGTGCTCCGTCCTATGGCGGCAAGGGGAGTGGGGGCATGAACTCCGGAATGTATGGCGGCTACCCCTACACGTCGAGCCCCTACGGCGCTTCCAATTACGGTACTGGCTTTTTGAATCCCAACACGTTGCCCATGGGCTATGGAAACAACATCGGGGGCTGGCAATCACCCTCGATGACAGGCGATGGGTTTAGCTGGTATGGCGGCCAAGCTCCCATTCCTGAGGGGGGCACCTACAACCAGATGGCGCAAATGATGGCCGGCCCGTCGTATGCCCCGGCCGGGTCCAACTGGACCTCCCTCACACCAGGGCAAAGCGCCAATTTTGGGGGCGCATCGGGGGGTAAAGGGGGTTCCTCAAGCGGGGGTAAAGGATCGCTGGGCTCTTTGCCACCCCCAAATGCTGGACAGTCGTTGAGTTCCTACGGGGTGCAAACGTTGGGTAATAGCATTCCCAACACAGGCACCTCCGGTTCTTCGGTGCAAGGATCAGGAGGGATCACTCCTCCGAGCCAGTCGCCGGTCTATCCCACGGCTACCACCGTGGGGAGCAACTTGAACTCCAACAACATTTTGTCGTTGGGTGCCAAGATGCCCTATTTTGCGGGCCAACATTATCCGTTGGGCGGCGGTTACAACCCTCTCGCCATGTATCAAGCGATGCATCTACCATGAATACTTCCCCGCTTCTCGGGCTCTTGATGGGTGGCGCCCACGCGCCCGGACTTCAAGTTCCCAACATTCCGATGCCATCGGCCGCTCAGATCGGCCAGCAGTTGCAGGGTAACTTCGCCCAGGATATGGGAGGACTGCAACAGCAACACTTGGCAACGATCCTGCAGGCGCTGCAGCAGATGCAGAAAAGCAGCTTGGCGAGCGCCCCACAGCCGCTCGTGCAACCCTCGCCGATGGGCATGCAACAACCCCATGTGATGCCTCTACAGATGATGCCCACGAGTTATGCGTTGGGAGGGAAAGTGCCATGAGTAAAGGCTCATCGGGCTCCGCCACCACCACCAGTGGACCACCGGCCTATCTCCAGCCCTACTATAAGCAACTGGCGCAAGCCGGCTCGAATCTGTATGCGAACAATGCGCCCCTCTACTATCCCGGCAACCAGGTTGCGCCTTTTTCGCCCTTGCAGAATCAGGGCTTCGGGCAGATTCAAAATCAGGCGTCGCAACCCAATAGTATCGGGCAAACGGGCACCGGGTATTTCAATGCCCTCGAATCCGGAAGTCTGCTGAACCCTGCGACCAATCCAGCCTTGCAAGGCATGGCCCAACTCTCCGATAACCAGATTCAGAACAATCTCGCCTCGCAATTTGCAGGTTCTGGACGCAATATCGAGGCGAGCGCCCCCATTCAAGCCAATCAGATGGCGAATGTGGCCTCAGATATCTACGGGGGGGCGTACAACAACACCCTCAACAACATGACGGGGGCCTTGAGTCAGGCCAACCCCCTGACCATGCAAGGTTACATTCCTGGACAACAGCTTTTGAATGCGGGCGGCTCGATCCAGAATCAAGCGCAGAACATCATCGGTGGCAATCAGAACGCCTTCGGCTACTATCAAGGCCTCCCGTATCAGCAGATGCAGGGATTCGGCTCTCTCTTGTCGGGGATTCCGGGCAATCAGCAGACGACTCCGTACTATCAGAACAAGGCTGCTGGGGCCTTGGGGGGTGCGGCGGCCGCAGGCAGTATCGTAGGGCCCATGATGGCCGCTGGGACCGTGTCTGGTCCTGTGGGGTGGGGGCTGATGGGGTTGGGCGCCCTTTTGGGATATTGACATGGCCGGCATTCCAATCGCACTCACGCTTCCCAATGTCCTTGGGGCTCTCAATCCCGGGGCGCTGGCGCCTACGCTGTCCGCTGCGGCACGGGTGCGCGCGGCCATGGATGCGGCCCGTAAGTCGGCGCCCAAGATGGCTGCCAAGTCGCCATCCGCCCTCGAAAAAATACTGAGCGGCCTCAACGACGCCCTGAGCAGTCCCAACGATGCGGGGATGATGGGCTTCGGGCAGGGCTTGTTGGCGGCCTCGGCTCCCCATTTGCTGACGCCTATTCCAATGGGGGAAGCGCTGGGCATGGGACTTGCGTCCTCGCAGGCCTATCAGAAAGCAGCCTTGGCGAATGCCATGCAACGCGCCGTGTTGCCAATGACGCAAGCGGAAACCGGCGCCATCGTGCATGGATTGCAAGGCCCATCCGCTCAAGGAGGGCATGGACTGCTGCCCCAAACTCTTCTGTACAAGGTGCTTGGAGGCTCTGGGGCCGCGGCGAATCTGGTGAAGATGAATCCAGCCTTGAATCGCGCGGAGACTGCTGCGCGCGAGAGTGTGACTCCTTATAGTCAAGCGGCCAACACGGCGGTAACGAGTGCATTGCATGCTGCACAAGGTGGGTTGCCGCTAGTGCGCGGCACCGCCGTCCCCGGAAGCATCCAGAATCCCTCCACGGGCGCGACGGCTCCTGCTCCTGGGGCCGGTCCTACGGCTGCCCTCTTGGCTGCCGCCGCAGGCTATGGTGGCAGTCAAGGGAAACTGCCCGCTCAGATCACCGCCGAACAAGCTCATCCGGAACGTCTAGGCCCTGGTACGGTGCTCGGGGCTCTCGGGGGCCAAGTGCCATTGCCTGGGGTCGTTCGGCAGGGACTGGGTTCCCAGACGCCGGCAGCGCGCCAACAAGCTGTTGGTACTGCTGTAGGTCTGGAACAAGCCGCCGCCGCAGCCCATCGCGCAGCCCCTTTCATGGCGCCAGGTATGCCTGAAGCGGCTGCCCCACAAAATGGGGGGCCTTCGCCTTTTCCTTCTCCTGGGGGCTCATCCCCACTCCCAATGCCCCCCCCCGGCACTCCCAGCGGCGCAGGTGTGACGCAAGGCCGTTCCTTGATCGGCGCCACATTGCAGCAGACTTATGCCAAACAGACCGCGCATGATCTCGACGAAGCCAATGATCGGGCCGAAGTGGCCAAGAGCACGTTGCAACCTCTTCACGAAATGCTGACGTCTCTGCAACAGATTCGAGACACCGGCAATTACAATGCGATGTATCAGAAGCTTGGATCGGTCGCCAACTACCTTGGGATTCAAGTCCCCAAGTATTCGGCCATGACCCAATTCGAGAAGTACCGCACGCAATTGGTAGGCGCAGCTGTGCATGCCGTGAGTGCGCGCGCCTCGACCCAAGAAATGAATTTCATGGCACATGGAGTGCCGGGCTACACGATGCCGGGCGAAGCTCCCCTTATTCTAACGGCTCAACTGATTGGAGTGCAGAAGTACGCGTTGTACCGCGCGAATGCGTTGCAAGCCTATACCCAAGCGGTGAATGCGACCGGCGCATTTCGCAATACCAGCTACGGATTCGAGAAATGGTGGAACAACACGGGCATGACTCCCAGCACACTCGCACTGAGTTCCACGCTGCAAGCCTTGAATCCCAAGCAACAAGAGGGCTATGTGAAAAATTTGAACGCCACAGTGACGGGGCGCCGTGTGTTGAAGCAATTGTTGCGCGCCCAGAAATTCGAAGCGGCCCATCCTGACTTCTTCAATGGCATTCCATGAGCCTCTTTCCGCTCAGTTCGTTGATGCCAAAAACGGTCAAAGGGGCGCCCCCCGCGTCCACGGCAGCCGAGGCTGTTTCTTCCACCAGCCAGATTCCCGCAAACTCGGGCGCCCTATTTGCGGTGCCGAGCACTTGGTTGCAACCGACCTCTCCGGCACCAAAGGCTGCCGTTTCCACGCCACAGGCGCCTGCGTCTCCTCTTTTCGACACACTATGGCAGTATGCTGCGTTGCCCGCGCTGCAAGTTGGCGAAGGAGCGGTGCATGGACTTGCCACCGATTGGAACACGCTGCTGGCGGATAGCGGTAAAGCCGCGCAGTACACCGGCTTTGATCGGCTGCTCGCCCATGTGGAACCGAAGGCCCTGCAACAGGCTATGGGGCGCGCCCAACAAGCGTTGACGGTGCGCACGTCCCGTTTCCCCGTGCAGGGCGTCTCCGGAACCTTAGGGAATTTTGCCGGCGAATTGGCCCCCACGCTTCCTGTTGGGGAAGGAATGGGGGGACTCGCTGAAGAAGGTCTTGGGGCGATCCCTGGACTCGCCGACACTGGGGTAGGCCACGCGCTAGCGGCGCTGGGACGTTCAGCGACATCGAATGCCACGCTCGGAGCGTTGTTGGATCGTGCTCACCCAGGTGCAGGGGCGGTGGTCGGCGGCATAACTGGTCCCGTGATGGAAGGCGGCCTTTATGGGGGTGGCAAGCTCCTTGGTGCGGCTGCCGACAAGGCCCTCCCCTCGGTGAGCCGGCTGATCCAATCGCTGCAGGCCCCTACGAGTGCGAATGCAGAAGAATTGGCGGCCCGCTATGCTCGAGAGGTAGTTACTCCATCGGATATAGAAACGGTGCAGAAATTTCATGAGCCTGTCCCCAATGTCATGCAAGCACCCGCCACGATTACGAACTCTCCGGCGATGTTGCGCCAATTGGCGGCTGCGGGCACACGTGATACGGTGCTGCAAGAGACGGGGGACGCCAATGCGAAGGCCATCCTCCAGCATGTGGCGCCTTTATGGGAGCCCCCAGGTACAGCACCTCGCAGCATGCAGGCGCTTTCGGGTGAGCTCCTAGATCGCTTGCAGTCAGCCAAAGGCATCGCGCGCGCCGCCGCCACAACGGATCGCGCCCCTCTCGAAGCGCTGAAAGGCGAGGTGCACGTGAGTTTGCCGGCATTGCAAACCGCCTACCGGAGTGCCACTTCCAAGTTGGCCGCCTCGGATTTCGCGCATATCCCCACCGATATTCAGAACATCTTCACGCCTCAGGATGGGGATGCTCCCACCATCAGCTATCGCGACGCAGAAGGCTACTTGCGCGCCATCAAGTCGCACATCATGGCGACGCCGGCTGATGGGGTACGCGCCGCCGTGCTCAATCCCCTGCGCTCGGCATTGTCCGATGCGCTCTTCAACACCAAGAATTTTTATGGCGCGAATGGAAGTCCGTTGTCAGAAGCGGATGGGCAATTTGTGGCGGACGCCCAGAATCTCGCCAATACCTCTTGGAAACAGTACCGCACCCTCTTCCCAAAAACGGTGGGGGCCCATGTCACCCCAGCCGAGCGGTTCATCGCAGATGCGGCCAATGGCAAGATCAATCCATCCGATTTCGCGGGGCGCCTCTTTGCGCGGCCGGAAAATCTGGATGCCTATCGGCAGGCCCTCTCCACCATGAACGCCACGGAGGTAAATGCGTCGGAGCCGTGGACTGCGGACATGCTGAAAAGCCGCCTAGGCGCCTATGCCAAGCCTCGCATCCCCGCAGCGGAAGGCGATGCGGCTTTGCGTGCGACCTATCTGCGCCGCTTGCAGGAAGGCAGTGTCACCCATTTGGGTACACGGCTTGGAGCAGACGAATATCTCAATGGCAACAAGCTGGCGACATTGCGCGGATCGACCGGCAAAGGCGCCTCTTGGGTGGAAGATCGCTTGTTGAGTCCCGAAGATCGCCTGCGCCTGAATCAGGCGCAAGACGCAGCCATTCGCAACGCGCAACGCTATACCTCCATCGCGCGCGGGCAGAGTCCTACGGAATATCTGCGCCAAGCCAACAAGAGCGCGGAAGTGCATCCTGCGCTCAAGATGGCTGCAGCCGTCACAGGCCCGCATGGGCTTGGAGCCGCTGCCGCCTTGCATGGCGCCGGGCTCCTTTCGGAGCGGTATGCAAATGCCATCGAGCCCCTCTATCAAGGGGCCGTGCAGCGCATGGTGACCGATCCGGATTATTTGGTGCGACTGCTGCAGAATCACCCCG
>JAEHJW020008105.1_pt1 | contig 18310 bp, 17 predicted proteins | sample 9271431 | NCBI WGS metagenome assembly JAEHJW02 | reverse complement strand
GCGCGTCCTGCTGTACCAATTAAGCGTGGAAACCGTGCATCGGAAAATGGGCCGCCTTGATCTCGGCCCAGTTGGTGGCCTTGATGCAGATGTCGATTACTTCGGCCTCGGTCATTGCGCCGATTTCAGGCTCGCTCCAGCGGCCTTGGTCGTCTTGGGTAAAGGTGCGGGAGTAGGCCGCATAGGTTTGGGTTTTTCCGCCCCAGGTGATCTTGCGAGCGGGGACGTTGGCAGTGATGGTCTTGGACATTTTGGACTCCTACCCCTGATCTCCCGAGGCGCGGAATGGGAGCAATCTGCATCCCATCTGTACCAAATAATAGTACACGCCCAACACATTAATATATCTCCAATGGGATATATTCCCAATCGCAGCCAGCGGCACTCAGCAGACAGTGCCCGGGCAGGGGTCTACCCGCTGGGTTAAGGCGGGTAGGGGGCGATAACGGATAAGGCTAGCTGGCTAACGGCGGCACACCCGCTTCCCCAGCCGCTACGGATAATCCGCTGTCAGCGTACTACTGACCGGCACCCGGCTACTGCGCACCCTGCCACCCTACGCGCCCGGCTGCCGCACCAGCCCACGCTCCAGCCGCCACACCCCACCCGCTGCCACGTCCCTGCCCTCTGCCGCAGCCCAGCCGCCAGCAGCACCAGACGGGCTACCGCCCGGACAGGCCCTACGGCCCCTGCCAGCCACCAGGACGCCACGGCAGCCCGCGGGCCTGCCTACCCTACCGGCCAGGCAAACGGCGCGTCCTGGGCCAAGCCAGCACGGCTGGGAGGGGGGGTACAAGACGGCACTGGCGGTACGGGGGAAGGGAACCCGACGTTCGCGCCCCCACCCACGTGCCCCGTCTACACACCCACCCACGTGCCCCGTCTACCCACGTGCCCCACCCACGCTCCCACCCACCCACGCCCCGGCGACTTCGTTGCGCCCCGTCTGCTGTGGGCTTTAACGTCTGGGCGGCTTTGCCGCGATGATGTTTTCGTGTTTGGCAAAGGCTCTGGAATATAATCTTTATAGGGGGGAATTCGATCCTTTAGAATCAATGAGTTATTTTTTCAAAACCCTGTTTTTTGTTACAGTGACTGCAACCGAATGTTGCGGCGGCTGTAACATTTTGTTATAGTGACTGTAACAAGGGGGGTGCTTAATGAGAATAGATCGCAATGGTGAGGTGAAGTGGGGAAGGAGTTACGGGTTTGGGAGGTGGTTGGTGCTGTCGCAGGACGGGATGTCCATGATGCGCAAGCTTGGGTTGAATGCGCTGCGCCTGTTGCTTTGGTTGTTTTCGAAGTGCGAGTACCGGAACAGGGTGGAGGTAAGTGAAGTGCCTGGGATGAGCAGGCAGGCGGTGTGGAGGGCGTTGAAAGAATTGGAAATGGCGTCTATTGTGGTAAGGTTTAGGGGGGGGGTGTTTTTGAACCCGACGATTGCATGGAAAGGGAACCCCAAATCTCACTATGAGGGACTCAATGAATATGCCGGACACGCTTCAATCGGAAGCGAACCATCGTGTGATATCGATGGCGGCGGCGCGTCTGACGAAGGAAGGGGTGGAGGGGGAGGAAGCGGACAAGGCGCTGATGGACAGGATATGCCGCAGCATGGTTGACCCTGGACGCGGTGAGTCTGCCATGAAAGAAACGGCGGAATGGATCGGGGTGCCGTTCTGGGATTTGTGGACATGGATCAATGACAAGTCGCACAAGTACCGGCTGACGATGTACGAGGAAGCGCAGCGCGCCTTGGCGGAAATGATGAGTTTTGAAAGCCTGCGGATTGTTGACGAACGGGACGAAGAAGCCGACCAGAAGCGGGTGCGTTCGCAGACACGGCTTAAGATCATGGAACACTGGTGGCCGGAGAAGTATGGCGACCGGAAGAATGACACGACGGAACACAATTCGCTTGTGGTCATGGTGAATCGCATTGCAGCGATGGAAACTGTTGCGGAATTGCAGGCGCCGGCCGTTCCATTGCCGCATTTGCGGGAAACCGGCTGATGCCGCGCCATCTGAACCTCCCGTATTGTTGGAGGCCGCGCCAATACCAGGAAAAATTGTGGCGTTATCTGGCTGATGGCGGGACACGGGCTTGCGTTACATGGCACCGGCGCAGCGGTAAGGATGCCGTGATGTTGCATCACAGCGCATGTTCGGCCTATGAGCGCAAGGGTAACATCTGGTACATGATGCCGCAGTATTCGCAGTGCCGGAAAGCGCTTTGGAATGCCCTGAATCCACATACCGGGAAACTGCGCTTGGAGGAAGCCTTCCCGCCTGAAATCAGGCGCAGTTCGAACAATCAGGACATGAGCATCACGCTCAAGAATGGCAGTACATTCCAGCTCGTCGGCTCTGACAACTACAATTCTCTGGTGGGTTCCACGCCGATAGGGCTGGTGTTCAGCGAATACGCCCTGAGCGACCCGAGTTCATGGGGCTTTCTGCGCCCCATCCTGCTGGAAAACAATGGCTGGGTGGCCTTCAATTCAACGCCGCGTGGCAAGAACCACTTCCATAAGCTATTCAACATGGCGTCACGCGACGACCGATGGTTTTCTCAGATTTTGACATCCGACGACACGGGTGTTTTCACGCAGGAACAGTTGCAGAACGAACTGCGCGAGATGCAGGACGAACACGGTTCGGAATACGGACATGCCTTGTGGTTGCAGGAATACTTCTGTTCGTTCGATGCGGCATTGCCCGGTTCCATCTGGGCTGATTGTATTGCCAAAGCCAGTGCCGAAGGAAGAATTGGCGCATTTCACCATGTTGAAGGGATTCCTGTGCATACGGGCTGGGATTTGGGATTCGATGACGATACCGCCGTATGGTTCTACCAAGTCATCAATGGCATGGTGCGCTTCATCCACTACTTCGACGACAGGTTTAAGGATGTTGAGTTCTACGCCAACAAGCTGCGGACGCTGGCGTTACAGAATGGATGGGAATACGGTGTCCATTGGCTTCCGCATGACGCCAGACCGCGACTAATGGCGGCGGGTGGCAAGTCCATCTACCAGCAGTTCAACGCATTCGATAACATCGGCGCATTCAACATCTGCCCGCGATTGGATGTTGAAGAAGGCATTCAGGCGGGCCGTGCGACGCTGGCCAGAAGCGAATTCAACGAAGAAACCACTACGGAAGGGGTGGACTTCCTGAAAGCCTATCGCCGCGAATACGATTCCGAGAAGAAGGTATTTTCCATACGCCCGCTGCATGACTTCAATTCGCATGCCGCCGATGCTTTCAGAACTGTTTCCCTGACGTGGCGACAGGCCAAGAACGAAGTCCGCGTTGTCAGCGACACCGAAAAGCTCATGCGTGGCAGCGTTGGCATGCTGCGCATGGCAGAACTCAAGAAATACTACAAGGAACGCGCCAATCATGAAAAGCACATATACGGGTGATTTACATTGCATTGCTTTGTGTTATATCATTGACTTATGACAATGCAGACGCCTAGCGACAAGCCGATGCAGGGCGACAACAAGGTCGTTCATTGGCTGGAGGAAATAGCCGCCGCAGAACGGCGCGAAGCCGATTTCCGCAAGCGCGGGCGCGATATACAGGCCATTTACTATGGCAATGAACAGGATAAGGTGCCGTTCAACATCCTGTATTCAAACATCGAAACAATCCTGCCTTCTGTGTATTCACAGACGCCCAGACCGATTGTGCAGCGCCGGTTCAAGGACAGCGACGAATTGGGCATGAAGGCGGCCATCGCCGCGCAGAGGATGCTGGAGTTCCTTTGCGATACCAATGTGGACGGCTACGAATCGTTCGATTCTGCGATGATTTCAACAGTCATCGACGCCAATGTCGTCGGGCGCGGTATCTCGCGTGTCAAGTATGACGCCGAAATTTCACGCGCCGCTGTGCCGGTCGATGACAACGCGCCCCTGACCGGTGAGACTGGACAAGACGCGATCCAGCCAGAAGAAACCGTGAAATGGGAACATGTGTGTTCAGACTCGTGCATCTGGGATCGCGTCTATTTTGGGTATGCAAAGAAATGGTCAAACGTACCCTGGGTGGCGTTTGAAGAATATGTTGACAAGGAGGAAGCCAAACGCCTGTTTGGCGATGAGATTGCCGACCGTCTGACCTACAGCGAAATGCGTGAGGACGACGACAAGGAAGGCGGCGACGCGGAACGTAATGCGGGCGGAATCAAGACCTGCCGTATCTACCAGATATGGGACAAGGCCGGGGGGAAAAAAGTCCTGTATGTGTCGCCATCCTACATGGACGGCGTGCTCAATGAGATTGAAGATCCCCTCGGCTTGACGGGATTCTTCAACATTCCACGTCCATTGCAGTTTCTGGTCAAGACAGATGATTTGCGCCCGACTGCGCCATACTTGATGTACGAGAATCAGGCCAAGGAGCTGAATCGGCTGACGCGACGCCTGAAAAACATTGTGGAAGCCATCAAGGTGCGCGGCGCATACGATGGTTCGCTAGGTTCAGATATCGAGAATATTCTAAAGGGCGAAGACAATGAATTGACTCCGACAGACAAGGGCGCTTCTCTGGCCGCAGAAGGCGGTCTTGAGAAAGCCATCTGGATGTTGCCCATCGACAAGCTGATCACGGTGGCATCCAGTCTTGTGCAGGCGCGTGAACAGTGCAAGCGCGTCATCTATGAAATTAATGGCATCGGCGACATCATCCGTGGTCACAGTGTGGCATCGGAAACGCTGGGAGCGCAGAAAATCAAGGAGAATTGGGGCACGATGCGCCTCAAGCGCATGCAGCGTGATGTGCAACGCTACGCTCGCGACCTGTTACGCATGAAGCTGGAAGTGGCGGCCAAGAAAATGAATCAGGAGACTTGGGCGCGTGCGACCGGTTTGCCGTTCACCAACAAATACGAACAGGCACGCGCCAAGATGCAGATGGACATGATTCTCGCGCAGGGCGAACAGCCGCCGCCTAATCTTGTTGAGATGGTTAATACACCGGCATGGGAAGATATATTGAGCGTGCTTTCCGATGATATCCAGCGCGCCTACCGGGTAGACATTGAGACTAATTCCACGCTCGATGTGGACGCGACCGAAGATCAGGCCAACATCGGACAGTTCATGAATGCGATGGGGCAGTTCATGAACGGCATTACACCGATGGTTGAGAAGGGCGCGATGCCATTCGAAGCGGCCAAGCAGATGATGCTTGCCATTGTCCGCCGCTACCGGTTCGGGGTGGATGTGGAAGATGAACTGAAAAAAATGTCTCAGCCGCAACTGCCGAAACAGGATGCCGAATCGGCGCAGGCCGAAGCGCAGGCCGGGCAAATCAAGCTGCGCATAGAACAGGCGCGGATGCACGGCGAAATGGAACGTGTGGCCGCAGAACGTGAACGGATGCGCATGGAATACGAAGCCGCCAAGGCCGAACATGAGATGAAGATGCGAGAAATCAGCGCAAAGACGGAAATGAACGCCATCATCAGCGCGAGCAAGATGCGCGTGGCGCTGGCGACCGCGAAGGCGAAAGAAGCCGCAGCAATGGGAATATCCAATGCCGCCGTTGTATGAATACCTCTGCGAAAGCGGCCACAGGTTCGAACGTTACCTGCCCGTTTCTGAATATGACGCGCCGCAGCAATGTGAGTGCGGCATGGGTTCGCAAAAGGTGATACACACCAGCTATATCATAGGCGGGATGCAAGAATACCAGTCGCCTGTAACCGGCGAATGGATTACCACCCGTGAACAGCGCAGGAACGACCTGAAACGACATGATTGTGTGGAATGGGACGCAGGAATGCACGAAGCCGCGAAACGCAAGGACGCCGAAGATTGGAAGAAGATTGACGACATCGTGGACAAGAGTGTTACTTCGAAAATCGAATCTATGCCAGCGTTCAAGCGCGAACATCTGTGGAATGAAATGACCTCCAGCGAAATAACAATCGAGAGAAAATGATGGAAACCGAATACGACAAGATTGACATCGCCGCGGCATCGAAGGAACTGGCGAAAGACCTGTTTCCGGAAGCTGACAGCGGCGGCGAATCGGCTTCAGACGATGACGACATGCGGGAAACGTCCGAAGAAGGCGGCGAAAACGATGTCGTGCAGGATGCCGCCACCGGCGAAACCAGCGCAGAAACCGATGAAGAACATGATGCGCGTGCCGAAGCTGCCGTTGAAGGCGGTGACGACAAACAGAAAGCGCAGCCCGATGATGAACCGGCCCCGAAGTCGTGGCCGAAGGACATGCACGAACACTGGAAAACCACGCCCAAGGAAGTCAGGGAATATTGGGCCGTGCGCGAAAAGCAGATGCTGGAAGGGCTTTCGCAATACAAGGGCGACGCCGATTATGGGCGCGATATCCAGAAAACAATCGCGCCGTACAAGGCCATCATCAGCGCGCAGGGGTTGAGCGAACGCGATGCCATCCATAGCCTGCTCAATGCGCACTATCGCCTGACGGTGGCCCCGCCTTCGCAGAAACAGCAGTTGATACAAATGCTTGCGAAGTCATACGGGGTAGACCTCGGTGATGCGCAGCGTGCATCGGTGGCACCAGACAATGCCATGATGGCGTTAATCGATGATATGCACTCCATCAAGGCGGATATCGCCAGACGTCATGCAATGGAGATTGAGAACGAACGCAAAAACGCAATTTCCACCGTCGAACGGTTTGCAAATGACCCTAATAACGTATATTTTAATGACGTGGCGGATGATATCGCCATTATGTTGCGGGCAAATCCGGGCCTCAAGCTCGAGGATGCCTATGAGAAAGCGGTGTGGGCGAACCCTGTTACCAGGCAAAGAGAGGAATCGCGTATCCAGAAGGAACGCGAAGCCTATCGCGCCAAACAGGCCCAGGAAGCGGCAGCCAAGGCAAAATCGGCTTCCGCAGTATCGATACGCACGCGAGACACCAGGCGAACCCCCACAGGGCGAACCGGAACAGTGCAAAACCTTGATGCCCTGCTGGCTGAAAACCTTCGGGCCATCAATTCACGTTCCAATTAACCCAGGAGGATCAAATGGCAAGCCCGAACAGCACGTTCACCGAACTGGTGACGACCACGTTCAGGGATGTCCGCAAGAGCGTCAAGGACAACCTGAGCAACAAGAACGCCCTGCTCAAGCATATCTACAAGCGTGGCAACTACCGTCGTTCGTCCGGTGGACTGACCATCGTCACGCCGCTTGACTACGCCGAAAACAGCACCTACCAGCGGTTCACCGATTGGGATGTGCTGAACATCCAGCAGTCCGACGTCATCAGCGCCGCCGAATACCAGTGGCGCCAGATTGCGCTTAACATCGTGGCGTCTGGTCGGCAGCGGCGCATTAACAGCGGCCAGAACGGCATCATTGATCTGGCAAAGGCGAAGATGAAGAACGCCATCCGTACCTTCAACAACAACTTCTCCAGCGACCTGTATTCGGCGGGCACTCTGACCGAACAGATCAACGGGTTGCAGGCGTTGGTGGCGGATGCGGGTACTGGCACGGTCGGCGGCATTGATTCCAGTGCCTTCGATTTCTGGCAGAATTCCGTGTTCGATTGTTCCGCCAACTCTGTGACATCCAGTGCGACGACCATCGAAAACAGCATGCTTCTGCCGCTGTATCTCACCCTCGACCGTGGCCCGGATGACCAGCCTGATCTCATCGTGATGGACAACACCTACTACAAGTATTTCGAGGCTTCGCAGACCAGCCTGAAGCGTTACACGTCGTCCAGCGACGCCGACGCCGGTATGGTGAGCCTGAAGTACAAGGGTGCCGATGTTTATTCCGATGGCAACTCAGGCATTCCAACGTCGCACGCCTACCTGCTGAACACGAACTACATTGAGCTTGTCGTCCACAAAGACGCCGACCTCGAAGTGCAGGATGCGATCCGCCCCGTCAACCAGGATGGCGATGTTGTGCAAATCCTGTGGATGGGTAATCTGTGCTGCTCCAATCGGAAGCAGCAGGGCGTCATCATCGAATAACGGAGGAAAACATCATGGCATTCTCTACCACCCCCATCGTTACCCCGCAGATGAATAGCACTTCGTCTTCTGCGCTCATGCCGACGGGAACGAAAGTTACACTGAGTGACGGCAATACTGCGCAGTATGTGCGGGCCACTTCGGCGATTTCGCAGTATGCCGCTGTGGCTGTGTACGCCAACGGCAGTGCTCAGTCCTTGAATACCACCCTGGCGGCATCCGTCAAGACCATCGGCTTCGCCCAGACCTCGATTGCCTCTGCCTACTACGGCTGGGTGCATCTTGGCGGCGGGCCGGTGATCGTTGCGCTGGCTGCTAACTGTGCTGCGAGTGTTCCGCTCTACACTACCGCCACTGCTGGCGTTCTGGACGACGCCACGGTGACTGGTGGTCTGGCGCTGGGATTGGTGGCCACGAGCGCCGTTGTGACGGCTGGTGCGGCTACCTGCATCGCTGCTGGTGCGTGCGTCATCGGTTCTGGTGCCACCAACACCGTAACACCGTGACCTGATGCACACGCTGGAAGTCGCGGTCAAGCCATACGGGACGGATGTTGAGATATCCGGCAACATCCGTTCCTGTATTGGCCGTGGGCTTCCTGAACTGACGCCCGCTATCTGCAACCACGATGGGACTTTCGTTGTTGTGGGTAGCGGGCCGTCATTGGTTGATTCGCTGGAAAGCATCAGGAATGAAAGGCGTTTGGGACGCCCCATTTGCGCCATTAAGGGCGCGCACGATTACCTCGTAGAAAACGGCATCACGCCAGACCTGTTCGTTTCAGTAGAACCGCGTGACCGTACAGAACAATTGACGCGGCGCAGCAACGATACCGTTTACCTTCTGGCGTCGCGTTGTCATCCCAATATGTTCGAGCACCTGCGCGATTACAAGGTGCTGGTATGGCACGCTCATGGTTCGGAATCTGAACAGGCGCAATTCTCCGGCCGGTTTTCTATCGGCGGCGGGACGACATCAGGGCTGCGCGCTGTCAACATCGCCTATGTCATGGGATACCGCAAGGTTTCCATGTACGGCATGGATTCATGCCTTTCTGATGACGGTAACAAGCACTGGAACGGCGGCAGGGCAAGCGACGTCGTCGATGTTATCGTCGGCGGGCGTATTTTCTATTGCAGCCCCGCTTTGGCGCAGCAGGCCAATGAGTTTCAGGATATTTTCAAAGTCATGGGAGACATCCATATCGACGTCGCCGGTGATGGGCTGCTGGCGCGTATCATGGCGACACGTCGCCTGAAGGCCAGTGACCATAAAGCCTATAACGAGATGCTTTGCAAACAGCGGTGGCTGATACCCAGGAAAAAAGGAGCGGCGGCATGATTGATGAACGTGTTGACAGGCCCGCGTATGTTCGTTTTGAACTGCGCCCCGTAGAGGACAAGGCATCTTCGTTGCGCGAAGGTCGCTATGTCGCCAAAGATGAAGAATATGCGCTAATCACGCCTCCATATTCAAAGGATTGCGTGGTGATGAAGGTGCAATCTTGGCGTGAAACAAACCAGAAGAACTTGCGCGACGGCCGCATCCCGCAGAAATACTTTGACTTCTGGGAGGAAAGCTACAAGCGGTGGCGTGCAGGAAACGAAGCGCCGCTAGATGGTACGCCCATTCGCGGCTGGGGCATCATTTCACCGGCGCAACAGGAAACGCTGGCGCGTTCGATGATTCTGACCGTAGAGGACTTGGCCAACATCACGGATTCCGGGATCAAGGCCATTGGCATCGGCGGAATGGACTTGCGCAACAAGGCAAAGGCATGGCTAAAGAGCATGCAAGACAACGGTGGCGCGACGATGGAGATTGCCGCGCTCAAGCGCGCCAACGAAACGCTAAATGAACAGATTGCCGCGCTCAAGCGCGCCAACGAAACGCTAAATGAGCATATTATCGCGCTCAGTTCAAAGCTGGAACTGCTTACTTCCGCCAAGACGGAAGTCTATGGCGATAATATCGCCACTGGCAGCATTACCGTAGATGACATTCTCGATGATGAAGTGGTTCCAAAGCAGGCCGTCGTGGCTAACGTTGTAGCGGCCAAGCGGCGCGGCAGGCCGCCGAAGCACATGAGGGCGTGACATGAGTCTTTTGACAATCGTCCAGCATGCGTGCCGCCGGGCGAACATCCCGGTGCCTTCGTCTGTGTATGGCACATCGGACGAACAGGTCGCGCAAATTCTTTCTATTCTAGAGGAAGAAGGCAATGACCTGTCTGGCCGCCACACGTGGCAGTCCATGACATTCGAAGCCACGCACACGACGGTGGCCGCAGAATCGCAGGGAGCGATTGCAACGATTGCCAGCAATGGGTTCAGGTACATACTGAACAACACCATCTACGACCGCACGGAAAAGGCGCAAATCAGCATCATTGATGGCCCTGACTGGCAGGCGACGAAAGCCGTCACGACGGCGGGCACAAGATACTATGCGCGCATTCGCGGCGGCAAACTGATAGCCACGCCGACGCCGACCGCAGGCAATACATGGGCGTTTGAGTATGCTTCGTGGAACTGGATTACGTCGTCTGACGGTTCCACTTACAGGCAATACTTCGCCGATGACGCCGATATCACGTTGTTGCCAGAAAGTATACTGTTGTCCGGATTGCGCTGGCGCTGGAAGAAGGAAAAGGGGCTGGAATATGCCGAGGACTTCCGTTCCTATGAAACGCAGTTGGCGCAGGCCGCTGCGCGTGATGGGATGAAACACAACCTGAACCTCGGCGCAACGCCCGGCAACCGCTATCCCGGCGTCCTTGTCCCAGACGGGTCATGGATGACATGACATGCGTTCCCCTCTAAGGACGAAGGCTGGGAGGTATTCCCGTGTTTCTGTAAGCGTGTCCCTGCCGTCGCCAACCGGGGGCTGGAACACCCGCGATGCGCTGCAAGACATGAAGCCGAATTACGCGGTGCAGCTAGACAACTGGTGGACGAATACCACGTTTTGCGAAGTGCGCGGCGGCATGTCGTCGCACGCCACCGGAATGACAGGCAACGGCAAGACGCTGGCCGTCTACAATGCGATGGACGGAACTAATAAGATGTTCTGCCTGACCTCGAGCGGAACCTATGACGTATCGGCGTCAGGGGCTGTTGGTGCGTCCAGTGCGGCCCGCACGAATGGCAAACACCAATGGGTGAATTTCGGCGACGGTACTAACCATTATCTGATCCTTGCCAACGGCGTAGACAAGCCGCTGTATTACAATGGGACGACGTGGACGGCCGTGGACGCGGCGTCTACTCCGGCATTGACCGGGCTTACAACGACAAGCATCGTTAGTGTGTTTGTGTTCAAGGGACGCCTGATATTCATCGAGAAGGATTCTCTTTCGTTCTGGTATCTGCCATCCGGAGCCGCTGGGGGCGCGCTAACGGAGTTCGACCTGTCCAGGGTGGCGCGTCACGGCGGCTACATCATGGCCGGTTCGGCGTGGACATTCGACGGTGGTTCCGGCCCGGATGATAGGTGCGTGTTCATCACATCAGAAGGCGAAGCCATTGTGTATCAGGGCACAAACCCTGGAAGCGCATCGGAATGGGCGCTGGTCGGCATCTATGATATCGGGAAGCCGCTGGGTCGCAGGTGCATGAACAAGTATGGCGGCGATCTCGTCGTGCTGACGCAGAGCGGCATTTATCCTCTATCGCAAGCGTTGCAGTCTGCTTCGGTAAGCGACAGGACGGCCATCACCGACATCATCAACAGCGCATTCAGCGATAGTGCAAGAAGCTACGGCAGCGCGTTCGGATGGGAGATTACCTTCCACCCGGTGCGCAATTGCATGATTGTGAATGTTCCGATTGCCGAAGATGGGACGCATCACCAGTATTGCATGAACATCATCACGAAGGCGTGGTGCCGGTTCATCGGGTGGGATGCAGAAACATTCGCCGTATACAATAACAACCTCTATTACGCCGATGGAACGGCGGTCTACAAGGCGTGGACAGGGACGTCGGACAATGGCGTCGGCGTGAACGCTTACGGCAAGTGCGCATTCAGCTATTTAAACAACAACGGCGTGCAGAAGCGCGTTGCGATGTTCAAGCCCGTGTTGTCCGTGGATGGTAGCATCGACTACTTGACCGGCATTGACATCGATTTCAAGGACGCCGAAATAACTGGTGCGGCCAGCTATCAATCGTCGTCCGGTTCGCTATGGGATACCGCGCTATGGGATGTCAACACATGGGGCGGCGGAATGGAAATAGTGAACAAATGGACGTCGCCAAGGGCGAATATCGGCTACGCCGTATCCGGGAAACTCAAGGTGCAGACCGTGTACCGCGTCATTCAGTGGATGGCGTGTGAATACATCTACGAGACAGGCGGGCCGTTGTGATAGTCATTTCCATTGAACCGCTCGCCGCCGTATGGGATGAAATGATTGCGAATGCGCGGCTGCATTGGGAAGAAACCAAGATGCACAAGGATGGAGAAAAGTTCGCGCCATCGTTAGAACGATACAGCCGCTACGGCGACAGCTACATTGTGTATACCATGCGCGATGACGGCCGCCTTGTCGGGCACTGCGGCATGTACGTTGTGCAATCCATGCACTCGCAGAAGATGTGTGCCACCGAAGATACATGGTTTCTGTTGCCAGAATACCGGCGCGGTAGGAACGCCATCAGGCTGTACAAATATGTCGAAGCCAATCTTGCGGCACTCGGGGTAAAGAAGATCACCATGACGGCAGCGCCATATAACGGAGCGTGCCGGATAATGGAGTATCTTGGGTATGAGCTGGACTGTTACAAATATTCAAAAACCATTGACAAATAGCATTTTTTGTTCTACCTTGAAGCAAGGCGCGCCGACAGCGCATTTTCTAACCGCTGTCCATTGGAGAAGCCGTCATCTGCGCACCAGACCCGCCCCCGCCTCCTGACTATGCCGGAGCAGCCGCAGCCCAAGGCGCGGCGAATGTGGAAGCCGCTGCGGCTTCGTCGCGGCTTAACAACCCGAACGTCATAAACCCATACGGCACACAGACTTGGGCGGAAGGTTCGGCCAGCACCGACCGCCCGACGATGACGCAGACGTTCAGCCCTGAACAGCAGGCGCTGTACAACAGGCAGATTGCGATGAAAACTGCGCTGGGCGATGTCGGAACCGCTGGCGCGCAGTCATTGCAGAACATCATCGGGCACCAGTTCGATTTCAGCGGAGCGCCAGCGGCCCCTTCGGCAGAAACCATGCGCGGGGACGTGTTCGACGCCATGATGAGCCGCGTTAACGAAGACACAGACGCCGCCCGTGAAAGCGCCAATTCGCGGCTTATCGCCCAAGGCATCACGCCCGGTACGGACGCATACAAGAACGCCATGTATTCTATCGATAGGGGATACAATGACGCACGCACTCGCGCCATGATTGCGGCAGGGTCTGAAAGCGACCGCGATTTTGCACAGCAGACGCAGGCGCGCAAGGACGCCATTGCAGAAATCCTGCTAGGAAGGCAGACGCCGCTGAACGAAATCAACGCTCTCATTTCTGGCGCACAGGTGACAAACCCGTTCGCGATTCCTGGCGCGGCGCAGAACACGAACATTGCGCCGCCGCCAATATTCGGTGCGGCGCAGGCGCAATACGGCGCAGACATGGACGCCTACAACGCACAAGCGGCCGGAGCCGGGGACGCCATGAGCGGACTGTTCAAGCTCGGGTCTGCATATCTGACCGCCAACCCATTCAAAATAGGCTGAGAACGAAATAACCAATGGCCGACAACTATGGTCTTGAAATGTCTGGGCTTGACCCGCAAGCCTACTATGACATGCTGCGCATCAAACGCCAGCAAGGCGTCGCCGATGCATTGATGAAGCAGGCCGAAACGCCGCTGCGCGGCACGATCGTTGGCAAAACCTATGTAGCTCCGAGTCCATTGCAGGGGCTGGCGCAGCTTTTTTCTGCAAACTATTCCGGACTGAAACAGGGTGAAGTCGACGCCGCGCAGAAGGCGTTGTACGAGGGCGTTAAGAGCAGGGAAGCGCAGGCCGTTGACGACTATATCCGCCGGACACGCGGCACACCGGATGTTGTGGAAAGCCAGCCTGCAACGTTCGAAGGGCCGCCCGCCCCGTTACAGCGCGGTTATACGCCTACGGCAACCGAAAAGATGAATGCCGTTGCCGAAGGCTTGCTTTCGCATAATAAACGTGTCGGCAATCTTGCCGCCCTTGACTATGCCGGCCATCAAAGGGAAGTCGAACGCAAGGATAACTTGCGGGCGAAGTGGGAAGAAGCGCGCCAGAGAGCGCAGGAACGCAAGGACGAAATCGCTGCGCGAGCCGCTGAAAACCGCATTACCCGGTCAATGTTCGCCAGCGCGTTAGGCGGCGGCAGGCGCGTCAATGTGGAGCGCGTTCCGCATCCGACAGACCCGGCAAAAACGCTGACAGTGGACATCAACGTTTATGACCCCAAAGCCTACGTTGCCGGGAACATGGGCGGCGTGTATGGCGAAGAACCCAATAAGGCGTTTGGCGGTGAAATAGCAAAGCCCATGACAGCGACGGAAACAAGGAAGTTCCGTGAAGCAATCACGCAGGACAGAAATGCAGTGATTCGCGCAATGGATGCCTCCAATGTCATCGGCGGGGAGATTACCGCGCTCAAAAAACACCCAGGCCTAGAAGGCATAACCGGCATTGCAGGAATGTTCCCAGACATGCCGTCGTCATCCGTCACTTCTGGCAACGCCGCCGCTGCACGTAGCATCCTGACAGGGCTGAAGGCGCGTTCCGAGACATTCGGCCGTGGCTTGGAAAGCCTCAGCGGCAAGCTCGGGAACATGGCCGTTGCGGAATGGACGAAGGTCGGTAATGCCGTGGCAAACCTGGAGAAATCCCTCGATAACCCGGATGAGTTCAAAAATCAGTTGTCATTGTTCAAGCAGGCGGTGGACAGGTATCAGAATGTGATGAAAAACGCCTACAAGACGGAATACGAAGATTACTATTCGAAGCCGGAATACAAGGAGTTTAGCGTCGAACAATTCCCGGATCCAATTGATTCAGTCAGGGGTGCCGGAAAGTATGGCAAGCCTCCGGCTGGCAGTGTGGTGCCCGAATGAAATACTTCAATGTCGATGTCGGGGGGAAGTCTTACAGGGTGTCCGCAGAGGATGAACAGGACGCATGGGACAAGGCCAACGAGGCGGCGCTTTCAGAAACGCAGCCGTCCAATGTTCCGCCTGTGGTGGAAGGGAATACTGCGCAGAAAATAGCGCAGGCGGTGGCTGGAGGCGGCGTCGCCCCATTGGTTAAGGATGCGGTAAGCGCGTTCATTCCGTCTGATATGTCGCCCGAGGGCATCGCGCAATCCGGCCCGGTAAGGTTTGCACTCGGCGCATCCGCCCCTTTTAGGGGCGCAGCCGAATGGTTGCCCGGTTCTGCCGGAGAATACGCTGCTGAAACAAACAGGCGCGTCAATGAGATGACGGCAGGCGGCGGTTCAGGCGGCGCAGCGGCGGAGTTTGCCGGAGAAATGATGAACCCTCTCAACTTGGGGTTGATGAGGATACCTATGGCGACGGGGGGCACAGGTGTCGTCGGGAAAGCCGCGCAGTACCTGAAAAACGTTGGCACCAACACGCTTTTTGGAGGCCTCAGCGGCGGGATCATGCCGACGAGTTCCTCCGACATCCAAGACAAGAAGGAACAAGTTGCGGCTGCGCTGGCGCTATCTGGCGCAGGCAGTGCGGTTCTTCCTCCGCTTATTTCCGGCGCGGCACGCGGCTACGGATTCTTGAAGGACGCGATGACTGGCAACCTTGTGAAAACGGAAGCGCGGGATATACTTAAAGATGCGCTAGGGGATAACCTGCCTAATGCACAACGCGCCTTTGCAAATGCCAAAGGCGGGATGACGGCCGCCCAGGAAGCGCAGGAATATGGCGTCAATAGCCGCAACCTTAGCGCGCTACAGAAAATCGTGGCCGCGCATGACAAGAGCGAATACTACCCTGCACTACAGGAAGCGCAGCGTGCGGCCCACGAAGCCGAACTGGCCGCTCTGGCTGGTGGCAAGACGATGACGGCGGCGCGTGAAACGCAGGACGACATGCGCAAAATCCTGAGTCAACGTCTTGGCCCTCACTTCGAAAAGCAGTATGCGCTTGCCGACGTGGCGTCCGACAACCCCGCCTTGATTGCGCGGCGCAATGACGAAATTGCCGATGCCGCGCAATGGCAGTCTGTCAACCAGAATCACGAAGCGATAGACGCCGAACTGGCGAAACGTTCAGCAGCCGGGTTCAAGCCGATGCGTATTGACGCCATCATGCGCGGCCTCGACGAACACATTTCAGAATCTGCCGGTCTGCCGCAGAAGCGGGCGATTCTCGGCGCACTGGAAACGGAATTCAGGAAGTATTCCAAAGACGGCATCATCAGCGGAGAAGACGCCCACAAGATGCGTCGCTACGCCGTGGATGAAATTGTCGCCCAGATGACAGACAAGTCTGACCCGACAGAAAAGGCGAAGGCGGTGGACTATGCGCTGCGAAAGTTGCGCCCGTTGATTGACGCCGCCTTTGAAGACGCCGGTGCTACCGGGTGGCGCGACGTAAACAGGCTATACCAGAAGGGTTCGCATTCCATAGCGCAGCGCGAGATGGGGGCTAGGGCGCACGAACTGTTTCGGCAGAAGGATCAGAGTGCTTTCAAGAAGCTTGCCGCAGGGAATGCGCCAGAGGAAGTGGAAAAGATTTTCGGATACGGCAACTACAACATCGCCGACCAGATGGGACAGCGCATGGGGCCGATAAACCGCGTTGCCAGCGCATTGCGTCGTGACGATGCGATAGCAGAAGGAGCCGCGCAGCAGCTCGGCCCGGCGCAGAAGATACTGGATACCGATATGTTCAAGTTCCGCACGCCGAACCTTATGAACCGCTATGTAGCCATTGCCAACAAGATGACCGACGTGCTGGAAGGCAAGGTGAATACAGAAACGATCAACACATTGGCGCTGGCGCTGCGCAGCGGCAAGAACGCCAACGAACTGCTGAATGCAATCCCAGAATCCGAACGGAACAAGGTGCTTGCGGAAGTCATAAAGTCCGGGTATGGACGCCAGATAGGTCTAGGGTCTGGCATAATTGGCGGGAACGCCGCAATGGAGGAATGACATGGCTTTCAATGGTGCTGGAACTTTCGTCATTGATACCTCCGGGCAACCCGTTGTCACCGGAACGACTATCAGTTCCACGGTTTTCAATGCCCTGACGGCAGACATTGCCACGGGGCTTTCTACGGTTGTTTGCAAGGACGGCCAGACCACCCCGACAGCGAACCTGCCGATGGGTAATTACAAACACACCGGGGCCAGCAACGCGACGACGGCCGGGCAATATCTTGTCTATGGGCAGAATATTACTGGCGCTTCGGCGAATTTCACTGGTTCGGCCAACATCACCGGTTCGGCCAACATCACCGGTTCGGCCAACGTTTCCGGTTCTGCATCCATCACCGGTAACGTAACTGGCGGCAACCTGACAACCGCAGGCGTGGTGACTGCCACCGGGAATCTTTCTGGAAGCAACCTGACGCTAACGTCAGGGTTTATCAACGGTGTGAACCACACCGCCTCCGGTACGCTGCTTACCGGCAACGGCACGGCGCTGACCGCTTGCCAACTCAACGCCAGTGCGCCATTCGTGCTGTTCAACACGACCGCCAACGCGGCCGCCCCGGCCAGCGCCGCGCAGGTGACCACGGCGCTTAATATCAGCAGCACGCAACGCGCTTATCTGCGCTACACCGCAAGCAACGGCACCAACGGCGGCTCAACATCAACCGGGTGGACGCATGTGCCGCTAAACAACGTGACGGACGCCGACGGCATCGTTACGCTGACGAGCAACAATTTCACACTGACAGCAGGCAACTACACCATCAGCGCACAACACGCCGCCGGTGCAAACGGCCAATACATGCGCGCCGGCATTACCTACGCGGCAAACAACACGCTGATTGCAAACTCCAGCATCGGTTTTTCGCAATACGCCAGCGTGAGCGACTCCAAAGTGCTGGAAGTGCCGCCTTTCGATCTGACGCTCGCGGCCAACACCACGCTGCGCCTGCAAACGTGGATGAACAGCGGTTATGCAACCTACGGCCTCGGTATCGCATCTGGCGCAGGGCAAACCGAGGTCTACGCGCAAGTCAATGTGGAGAAACGCTCGTGAACGTCACGCTGCTGGCCAGCAGCCACTCGGATGCTTCGCTCACCGAGCCGTGGCCCCAGCAGCGCGGCCTGTGCTGGCGGGTGCTCAGC
>JAEHJW020008775.1_pt1 | contig 18313 bp, 32 predicted proteins | sample 9271431 | NCBI WGS metagenome assembly JAEHJW02 | reverse complement strand
CCCCCAGTTGTCAAGCCCGATCTGCGAAAATGATTTTCCAGCCTGTTTTAGTTACTTTGTATTTTGGGTGTGCTATTATTTAATCGTGGTTGGACAATTTTGGGGACGTGAAAATGAAAGCGAAAAATCTTAACACCAAGAAAAACGGATTTATAAAGGCTAGCGGCGTGTATACCTGTCAGGTATGTGGTAAACGTACACGCGCGACTGGTCGCGGTGACAATGAGCATGTAGGTCTGTGTGCTGATTGTTATGTTAGATGCATGGATGAAAACAGTGTAGATCAAACTTCAAAACTATAGAGGGAAAAGGCAATGCATACATTATCCGAAAATTCCAGCAACATGTTGAACAAGTTCGCGCCGTCAGCGTTCGCGGTCCAGCCCTATCACAAAATGAGCGAGCGGTATGGTTTCGTTCCAACATCGGAGATAGTCGCTGCGCTCGAAAATGAAGGGTTCAATTTGGTACGTGCCACTGAATCGCGTGTGCGGCTTCCCGAAAAGCGCGGGTTCGCAAAGCACATGCTAAGGCTACGTCAGAACGATATTCGTCCTGTGGTCGGTGACGTATTTCCGGAGATAGTGCTTACCAATTCACATGATGGTAGTAGCGCTTACGTGCTTGAAGCGGGATTCTATCGTCTGACGTGTAGTAATGGCGCTGTCGTCAGTGAATCGACCTTTCCGGGTATACATGTTCGCCACAACACCAAGGTAGTGCAAGAGGCTATCGAGGGCACCTACAGCATCATCTCCGAAATGCCAGCCTTGATCAATGGCGTTGAAGAAATGCGCGCCGTTGCCCTGTCAAGTGAGGATCGTCGTCTCATGGCAAGAGCCGCAATTACCGCCCGATACGATGACGAAAACCTGTCACCTATCAATCCAGAGCAGCTTTTACGTCCGCGACGTAGTGCCGATGCATCAACTGATCTGTGGACAACGTTCAATGTCATACAGGAAAACATGATCAAAGGTGGTCTATATGGACGCGGCGCGAACGGTCGCCGCATGCATACACGGGCAATCAAGGGCATTGATCAGGATCGCGGCCTTAACAAGGCGCTGTGGATGATTGCCGAAGCTATGAAGGACAGCAAGAAAGCCGCTTAAACAGGTCTTAGTTGCCTTTTAGGGGACCGTAACAGGTCCCCATTTTTTTTTATCGGTACTTGCGCGCCTCATATACGCTAACCAAGTCACCCATTTTATGCGCCTGTTTATCATGTTGTCGCCAAAATCGTCCGATTATGGGTAGTCTGATACAGGTACCCATGCGTGTTAGTTGAAGTGTCAATAACCATTCGGCATAAATTGGTATGTGTTCTATGCTGTGTAAAACAGGCTCTATTAAAATACGTCTTGTCATCCAAAGCCCATGGATATGTGAAGGATGCGTTCTGTGTAACACTTCACTGTAATAATGAGGTTGAACGGATGTTAATAATTTGCCGTGTTCGTCCGTTTGTTTTTCCAATGTATAAACCAATGAACACGCTGGATGTGTGTCCAGATAGGTAGCCATTATATCAAACGCTGTTGAACAATATGTATCGTCCGGATCAACAAACGATACATAGGGAGAACTACCAAGACGGAAACCGTTACACCGTGCCAGGCCGATTTTACCGGGTATTCCTTTTAATACATGTAGATTGATTGGAGCGGACGATAAACTATCTACACATTCATTAAACCATTTTTCAGGTTCATTCAATGTTAAGAGATGTACATCAATCCGATGTTTCATTTACTGACTGAATTTAACATCTGGATCAAAATCCGCTTTCCTTTTCGGATTGTTTCTATTCATCCATTTTAAATCTGTTTCTATTTCCGTCAAACGATGTTCCAGTTTAACGTTCAATTCCTGCATACGTAAATCCAGGTCTTTCCGGGAAGTCTTTAACATCAGGATCGCAACAGCCGTTGCTATAATATTACAGATTATCAACGCGCCCTGTAGTGTTGATGACAACATGTTTATTCCTCTGTAACCGAATCATCATTTTCATCCGTGTTCAATTGGAATCCGGCATCTTCCAGTATTTCCATCATTGCTTCATATACCGGTGCTTCACCATATTTTTTGATGGATGAATTCACATTAACGGTTAGCAGTTTTTTCACTTCCTCAATAGTGTCATCATAATTGTTCATGGTTTATATCCTAGAACGAAATTCCATGAAATGTATCTGCCATTTCACGTATTTCATTTGCTGCGGATTGTAGTTCTTCTGACAACACATCCGAATCGGAATAGCTAAGTACATGATCGGATTTTTCGTCCAGAATACCGGCTATCATGTACAACACGGATTCCAATCCAATTCGGTCTATTTCATCTTCAAGATCTTCCTCAAAATTCCGGTTAGCCATGGTTGCATCCTCTATTACAGATGTGTAACACCCTTCAAATTTTCATTCGTGTGCATGGCACCCAGGCCAAGCATACCCATCAATACCGGTAACATCGTTGTCATATCGACAGCGGGCAACATTGGCAATTGTATTTTTAGGTTCAGAAATGCAATTGTCAAGTTTGCAATATCTGTCAACATTGAAATGCCGAAATAATTCCATGCAAACGATATGACACATACCCATCCCAGGGCTGGACGCCAACCGGAAACAAAGAGACTTTTCGATTTCGCTTCAGCTAGATCAATCTTTGCTTGTGCCTGTTGTAGTCCGGTTTCCTGTGACAATTTTTCCAATTCACCGCTTTGCTGTAATTCCAACAATTTTAATTTAGCAGCAGCGGCAGCGGCGGGATCGGGTATAAACCGATCTATCAATTTCGTACCGATATCCAACAGACTGCCTAGCGGAGTTGAATCAATTGCCGCCCCGGTTACCGATCCGAAAATAGATGACAGATTCATTTTAGGGTACGTGTTCCTAACAGTTTACCATCCGATGAAATATCCGATATGGGAACGGAAGTTATTTCTAGTGATTTTTCATACCTCTTTAAATCATCATCAAGATTAACCGGTAAGAAATATTCATCAATAAACAAAACATCAATCGCGCTCTGTAAATTAGGCGACATTGATCCTTTATAAACGCCATTATTATTCATGATTTGTTCACGTACAATGTGAATGATACGTGCCGCGAATTTCATCCGTTCACGGTCAGTAAACTTTGGCATGTTTTTGTCCATCATGCCATTGCCACGCCAGCATTGATAATCTGTGCTGAATATGGATTGATGCCGTTTTCATGTCGAATAATGGCACCGATCAAAACAGGAAACTGCGCTTGTGTTATTGTTTGATCGGGCGGAATTCCAGACGTAGCGGATACGTCGTCAATATACGCTTGTGTATCGTTTTCGGAAGGTGGTGCCCATCGTGTGATAATGGATCGAATTGTATTGACACCTTCCGACAGATAAGTGTCCAGAATTTTCGCCATGGCACGGATACCGTATTCCGGTGAAATAAACTGAACAAAATCCGGATCGGTTTGATTCGATGCCATTCCCTGCCAGTCTATTCCCAGGCGTATATTGCCGGGGTTATTGTTGCGTAAACCTCTGGTTTCTGTGTACACGATAGCACCCCCGGTAGCCAGTAATATTAACGCGCCTATTCCGATTATCCACCAAATTCCGTTGTTGTCCATGATTAAATAATCAGTACGACAAGAATGTTTATGGATCGGTTCCAAACAGCAGCGCCACGTTGATATTGATCACTCCGGTAGCCAGCGCGGTCGTGAGATTTGCGTTTAGCGGTGTCGCTGTCGCGGCAGACCGGTATCCATTGCCCATGTATAAAGGTGTGATTGGACGCGAACCGACACCGGCAATTGCGGCATTAGGTAGCGCAAATACATGTGCGATTCCAATGGCCGCTGCAACATCCAGGAAAGATAGCGTTACACGTCCGGCAACCGCTAATGTCGCATCATCGCTTATTTCAATGCTGTAACCCAATAGACGATAATATAAACCGGCCGCTGGTGTGAAAATGGCCGTTGAACCGGCAGCGGAAACTTGTACGGTGGCGAAGTGTTTGGCATAACGTAGACGATCCGAACTGTTACCGGAACCGTTGCAAAATCTCTGAACACCAGAAACGGCAATTGCGGGATTATCTAATGCGTCGTTGTCACCTGTTGCAAGTTGACCCGGTAATGGTAACCATTGATTGTTGTAAAAATATTGCAAACGCGAAACGGTACCAAGTAATCCGGTGGTTACAACCGGAAAACCGGCATTGGCATCGGAAAGTGTTTTTAACCTATCAAAATCCCCTCCTGAATTCAATCCTTCCAGGCGTGCTACGGTTCCCATCAACGTCCCGTTGGCATAATTACCGGTTACCGGCAATTGCCCATCAGCGTTATCGGGCAAACCAACAACAAATTGATCGTTTGCTGTCGAGGTATTTATTACCTGACTGACATATTGCACACCATTAGGCGTGCAGACAGGTTCCATTAAAGGCGCATTTGCAACCGGTGTTCCAGGTGGATATTGTTGCGTAAAAAGTTGAAGGATTTTGCGAAGTCCCAGGTTCATGATTGATTACCCTTTCAATAAATTACGCGCTTGATTGCCGTTAACCGATCCGATTATATTACCCGCAGAATCGAATGTATACCAGCGGTCATAAGTACCACGAACAGGAGCCGGTTTTCCTGTTTTAGGATTAATAACCGATCCTGTTATCTTCGCGGGTTGTGATACCGTTGCCGGTTTGACAACCAACTGTTTTGGTTGTGACAAAACCTTTGAGTAATGCGGTTCCGTTCCCGGTTCGAATTCCAATTGACGACCCGTTGATATCAACAAGTTTCCATAAAATTCGGCGTTCAGTGTAACATCTACATACGGATACGTGCCGCTAAACTGGAAAAATATTGTTATATATTGTCCTTCACCGGCCAGCGCATAGCAATCAATCCATTCCGGTACATATTGACCTAACTGCATGTTCGTGAAACCGGCAACTGTTATACCGCTCACCTGAATTGAAGTGAGAATATCAGCCGCCGGTATTGTTGGATAAATCGGGGAAAATTCGTATCTGAATTTTCTAAGAATTCCGATTCTACCTTCCGGTACTTGAAACGTAAAACTCGCGTTAGGAACACCGTAACCCATGGTTCCGCCCGATTCATAAAAATCAACCGCATTTATCGGACGCGCATCAAAAGTTGTTATTACTTTGGATTCTGTTTTCGGTGACCCTAAAACCGAAGATTGGTTGCGTATATCTTCCTGATATGAGATATCATGAGGTAATCCCTGTCTAGGGACAGACGTGCCACGTTCCGGATATAGTTCGCCACGTTCGCGTTCTATATCTTCCGGTAATTCACCCAGGTCGCCATGTTGTTGCTGGAATTCCTCGTTCATAAATTTTTACGATATTACCGTAGGCGCGTTAGTGCCATTGAACAATTTTGCACCGATGAATGACAAACGTATGTTGTACGTTGTGGCGTTACTGTAATTCGCAAGGATAACCGTGATGGTACTTTTTGCGGCAAAGACCTTGGGTGTGGGCAGAATAAACGGTATCTGACCGGTTCCGAAGATGTTGGGAATAGGAGCCGGTAGAGCAAAAAGACTGCGTCCCGATCCACCGTCCGTTATCTGGATCGTACAAAGCGGTATGACGACCGTGCTGGAAGTCTGCGCACCACCGGCAATATCAGCCTGATATGTTATTTTCTGTAACAGAAAATCACTATCGGCCTGTACATTGATGTTATTGTTAGCCGATGCGGCAGCGGCTAATGCATTAAAATCCGCTTCATACACGAAAAAATCACGAATTCTAGCCATGATAAAACCCTCTTTGGCGCGAAGGGGGCGGGGAACCCCATTGTTCCCCGCCGGTATTTTATACAGCAATCAATAACCGGAAACCGGTTACTGACTAAGGCGATACAGCAGACCGTCAAGAATCACGCCAATGCGCGCCGTGGTATCAGCCGCCGCCAGCGCAACGGCGTTGGGCCAGTTGAGCGTAACACTGAAATTCTGCGTGCTTTCCAGGTACAGCGGCGCATCCAGCACATATGCACGACCATCCCAAAATCCGGACGCTGTCTGCGAGAACTGTGAAGCGGCAGCGGTTGACGCGTCCGACTGTGACGAACTGGTATGAAACCGGGTCTTGGGCGGAAACTTGTGGAGCGGAGCTTCGATCAGGTAATCCTTGGACCCGATAGTGAAGATCAGGTATCCCGACCGGCCCACGTTATACAGATCATTGACAAACGAGCTGGGAGCGTTCGCTGCATATCCCAGCGACGGTTCCGTGCCCGGCAGCATGTCGATTTCAATGCTGCGGACCAAGTACTTGATCGGTGCCGGTAGCTGACCCGGCAGGGTCATGTTCGTGTCAGCGCGCGTCTTGGGTCCCGTTGATCCGGGATGGGATGTGGTGCCCTGTCCAATCGGGTTGGCGAAAAAGGATAACTGCGACTGCCCGGCCTGTGCATAGGTCAGGTAATCGTACAGCGATTGCCGGACAACTTCCGTCTGTCCACTTCGGTTGACTGAATACTGCGCTAGATCAGCGCCGCTTGGAATGTTTTTCATGTTTGTAACCTCATTCAGGTTGTGGTTTAAATTCCGAACGTCCGCGCTTCCTGTATTCTGGAAGCGCGGATTCCGGCGCTGTGACTTAGTAATCCCCGCCCGTCACGTAGGCGTCAACATCATCGAAGCCCGACAGCCCCGCGACAGCGGGAACAGGACTTGGCATGTTGCCATAGGTCATCGAACCGGGTCCGGTCAGATACGCATCCATACCTGCGGTTCCCGGTGCAATCAGGCCCGGTCCCGTGTAGCCAAGTCCAGCCATGGGGAGAGTCGGAAACTGTGTCGAGACGAATCCCTTTACCGTGTCATACAGCACCACCGTGATTCCGCCCACGGCCACCATTTCACCGGTCTTTCTGCTGGTCGCCATGCCCACGCCCAGGCCCAGCGCAACCGCGCCCAGGAGTTTCATGAGGGTTTGAGCGGGACCGGTTTGCAGACTAACCGGCAGTTTGGGGGAAAGGAATCCCATCACCATGTCGAGTCCGACCGCGCCCACTCCGCCAACCACTGCGGGCATGAGTGTTTCTTTGGTGAACTGCATCGGACGCAGTTTTCCGCCCGACGGATTGCGACGCAACCGGCGACGGTGATGACGAATCGGATTCAGCTTGCGACGGCGAATCTTGCGCGGTCCGACTGTGTAACCCATTGCCGGACGGCGAGTGGCACGCTTGACGCGACGGCGCGCGGATTTTGCTTTGACACGGTGATGACGGGTTTTCCGGTGCTTACGACGCCGGGGATTGATCAACATCAGTGAGGCCATGGAAGCACTCCTTATCAGGTTTCATCGACAATACCTCTGTCGGTAAACCTGTATGCCCCCATGAGCAGATACAGTTGGGTCCCGTCATGCGATACCGCGAAAATGGGCCGGGCCTTTTTCTTGAACTTGTGAATGTAACTTTCCTTTTTACCATCACGTACCGTGGTATAAAGGATTCCGTCACATTCACCAATTAACACACCTACATCATGTCGTGGAATTTCAACCGTGTCAACAAATTCAGGGGCCATCCCGGTGAATTCCTCATAAAGCCGGATTGCTTCGTCAAGCCGATCATGGCGAGTCATGTTATTAACCCGTTGCAATCGCTATCCGGTAACCAACCGGAACCGTTAGCGTATTGGCGATATTCTTTGCAGAATCCACGGACGCGAACCGATGCGCGGAACCGTGTGATGTATTCCAGCCTTTTCCGGTCCAGTACCCTTTCTGGCCATGACCAAATACCATGATCACGGAACCGGACTTTTTACGAACGGGATTATTTTTGATTGACCGTTTCTTTCGATGTTGCTTCACAACGATACGCGGATCATATCCATCATGATCAACCAGGGATGTTTTAACATCGTATGCGGTGTGTCCAGACGTAAACCATACGCTGTCGATTTCTTTTCCGTCCAGATACACGTCCCAAAATGCGCCAGATTTACTGCGCCGTTCCGGATTGTGTTTACGTACACGTGTAGAAACCGGTGAAAGATATCGTGGAAATTTACCAATCGGATGCGCTTTCCGATATTCACGCCGGGCATGTTCCAGCGCAATAGCGATAGATTGCGCATGTGGTTTACCTTCACGCATAAACAACGCGATATTTTTCCCGATTGATTCCGGACTGTATCCACTGATCATCGGCATCGGTCTGTCCCCATCATTTCAACTTTTTCCTGATCCATGGAACAATAGCGGGCAGCAGTATCAGAATTCCGGCACCCACCATTACCCAGGTCACGTTGATCCCAAAAATCGTTCCGCTTGATCCGGGCGGTCCTAATGTCTGATTCACAATCGCGGCCGCCTGTGCGGGAGTCGCGCCCTTATCTTCCGCCGTTTGCAGTGCTTTCAGACGTTGTGAAAATTTGTAGGCATCGGTCAGCCAGATTGTGGCGGCGGCAATTGCAGCAGCGACAACCGCGATGGTAATCAGTACCGGGATAATTCCGAGTCCGGAACGTTGCGGGGGCAGATCACCGAACGTGTTGTTGTACCAGTTTTCTGCGCTGGTAATCGCACTCGAAACCGAACTCGAAACGGAACTGGCAACATTACTTGCCGTGTTTTCAACTGTGGTCAGTGCGCCCGACAACCACTGTTGGACGGTAGCAATATCCGTTTTTATATTGTACAAATCAGTCCAGTTTTTTGAACCGGTATTAACCAGATTGTCATAGGTACTTTTCAATTCCGGATGTTGCGTATAGACATAATTCGCCTGTTGCAACAGCGCGTGATAATTCGTGTTGAAATTATCGAACACATTGTTGAACTGACCAATTACGTTATACCACGCCGTGGCCTGTGCCGGTGTCGGCGGTTGCAAGGTAGATGTTTGCCCGAGTCCGCGCATGTGCTTACCGGCGATGACGACCGCGCATCATGCGAGGAACCACCAGCACCAATCCCAGACCCCCGGCAATCAGTAGCCAGGTCGTGGTTGACAGTCCCAGGATGGTACCTGATCCGGAAGTCTGGCTGACTGTTCTTACCAGGTTCGCCTGTGCGTTGGCCTGTTGTGCCTGTGCCTGTGCCGCTTGCGCCGCCGCTTGTGTTGCCTTGATCTGCTGACTTGTTTCGTATATCTGTGTTCCCGCCGTGGTCAGGGTATTAAACAGACTGTCATACCAGCTTGACAGGTCCGCCAGGTGCACATGATTAGTAGGAATCGGCCGGCGCGCCGGATTGCGATGAAATGGAATGACATTGCTGTTCAGATGCATATTAGCGATTCCTTTTACGTGAAATGACCGCTATGCCGATCAATACTACACCGCCACCCACCAACCACAAAGCGGCCTTGGTGCCGGATGACAATCCCACATTGACCGTTGCAGTAGGTACCGTTGCGCCGTATTGACTCGCAGTCAAAGGCGGTAATCCTTGCTGCGCACGTGCAAGATTGGTTTTTTGCAATTCAATCTGCTGATATAGACTCATCCCCTGTGTCAACAGGTTTGCGTACCAGGGAGTACTGGACGATGTTGAAGATGGAGTTCCGGTAGTCGTGTCAGCTAGAAACATGATCTTATATTGATACCTGTTCGATGACCTGTCAAATCTAAAGAATCTTGGCGAGAACGGTCACGCCGACCAGCGCGGCGGGTCCTAACCAGGACGGCATGCCGGACGTTTTCGTGACACTCTGACTGACCGCTCCCTGAAACGTGGTTTGATCCGGTGATGGTGGATTTACTCCAATACTGGCAGCGGCTTGTAAAGCGGCCTGCTGCTGTGCTTTGTTAATTCTGTTCTGATCGTATGCCTTGACTGCAAATTGAGTCAATGAACTGACCGCCTTGCTGACCGCGCCATTTTTGACATAGTTCAACACGTCGCTTTGCAATGACTTCGGAACTACGTCACTAGCAATCTTTGCGATGCCGGTACTGACCGAATTTTTCAATGCGCCGACAACTTGAGATACATCGTGCGCGGCAGACAGTGCTTCGCCATATACACTATGTGCCGCCGCTTCCATGGTATTTACAGTTGACGCGGCCGCCGTTCCCGCAGCAGCTTGTGCAACCGCAACACCTCCCGCGTATGCAAACATGGCCTCTGTCGCAATCGGGATAGCTTTTTTCATGAAATTATTGAAGTGATTAAAAAATCCCTTGCTATTTTGCTGCTGTACGTATTTTTCAATAAATGTGTTGGAAATATCTATACCCTGATTTATTGCGTTTCTGACAGGCGCAGTATATGGAGAATAAAGCCACGCTTGATAAATAACAAAATTTTCCGGATTATCATTTCCACCCATCACAAACGGAAAATTTTTGTTGACGGTAGGTAATGCAAGCTGTGTTTTCGGGGCACCCGGAACCAGCCCCGCGCCGCTAACAATCCATGGGATACCTATCGAATACTGATCAAGAGCTTCGGTACTGACATAACGTTGTATCACTGGCAGATTCAACTGCACTGCTGGACCCGGAAATCCACCAAAACCGGTCGTATTACCAACGGTCGGCGGTGTCAGAGTGATATTCATTGATCCGTCTACATTAGCTTCAATGTCCCAACCATAATCAGGATACCCATACTTTGCTTCCTGTGCCGCCCAGGCTTGAGGTGAAAGTGCGTGATATTGCAGAAAATAACCAAGCGGTATCGGATTTGGAACAGGCGGGTTTAAATTGGCACTCGCTGCCGGAGATTGAATACGAATAAGACCCATTGGATCAAATCCCGCCGATGCAGGAGCAAGATTTGCAAGTCCTGAAAATGACCGTATGAACATCAGACGTACACCACCATCTTCGCCCGGACGCCTTTAGGAAACCAGCCAATCTCTACCGGTTCCGTAGTTTCCAAGGGTACCCATTGCTCACCTAAGCGAGTTTCGACTAATACATGAGAAAATTTACCGGGAACAAATCCGATAGCCAGAAAACGTGTGGGTTGTCCGATTGATTCCAGAAGTGAAGCCAGGAGGATTGACTTATCGTCACAATCCCCCTGACCCTGTTGTAATATACGATCTGGCGTGTGTAGAGTTTCTACGCCGTTGATATCGCGCAGATAACGAATGTTATCCCGGACATAGGCATGCAACCGGCGTACTTCACCCACGCGATCTTTCTGCGGCAGTCCATTGACCAGACTGACAGCGGTTTGACGTACCAGCGGATCACGTTTTCCCGCTCTAGCCAGCCCCGCCATCAGTTTCAGGGTCGCCGCTGTCCCGGCCGCCCCGTCCGGGATTTCCATTAACTGGCTTGGCGGTGGAGTCGGATGATTGTTCAGGAACATGCTGACCAGTATGGATAGACTCGCCGCCGCTTGTCAAATCTTCGGGATCGGAGTCGGTTAACATATCCCGGATTTCATTCATCATCTGTGTCAACCAGGGACGATATCCGGATGCGGGGGGATACAACGCTACCATTTGACTTATCGGATCAGGATTGTTCAAAAATCCAGTGAGGACATTCACCGGCACATTGTCCAGGATCAATTCCGCATACAAGGACGGGTCCCGACCTTCCGCCGCTTTGACGCATAACTGTTCGAGATATTTTTTCATTACCATTTCTTGCATGCCCATCTGATTCCCCTGAATTTGTGGTTGCGGTTGTGGACGCGATTGTATGGACGTGTTTGCCGGTGCTTGTGGACGCGGTTGCTGGTTTGCAGCACTGGCCGCCATGTGTGACAGCGCGGGTAATGCTTCCTTGACCACCGTACCCATGATATCCATTATTCCGGTCGGTTTATCGGACCCCAAGTCCTTGCCCATTTCCAGTCCCTTCAAAAGCATTTCAATCGCTTTTTCACCGCTACCGGTATCGGGCGGGGCGGCCAATGTTTTCATCTGCACCATCATGGATACCATCGCGGTCATCATCTGCACGATATCCACCGGGGGCGCGGCGGGACGCGCCACCTGTATCATGATTTCCTTCAATTGATTAAACTGGCGGTCCTGCTGTTCAGCCATGGCGCGTAATATACCCGACATGTCGGTTTGCGGTGCCGGTTGCTGAAACTTCGGTAATGACGGTGCAAGAATACCGAACGAGAATTTACGGTTGAGTTTCCCGTTCTTGTAAATATGTGATTCATAATCACCGGTCCCGTATTCGTCACGCAGTTTTGCCATCACCGGAAGTTCACTTGGCTGAATGTCAAACAACCAGTCACGCTTACCGGTTTTCGGCACGATTTTGTAATATTTGATTTTGAAGTCCGCCGCGTTCGGGTCCGCTCCGAATTCACTGGTAATACGCGACACTTCCGCGTCAATGTCACCCTGTAGCGCGGTTATATCATCGTGCTTACCTTCAATGAAATCACCATCTTCTACTTCACCCGTACGGGGACCATTTAACTGTTTTGCCATGATTTCACCTTGTTTACAATGTGATGGTACAGAAAACCCGATTGGTTAAACACTAATCTGTTACTCGTTAAGGACTAAAGTAACACTTGATTTATCCTCTGTCACGATCAAAATGTACGCCGGGTTTTTCCATTGCACCTGTTACATAACGACCCGATTCAATCGCAGAGGACAACATGCGAGATAATTCAACGACCGCGATGGACCCAAATATGTGATATGTACCGCACATTCCGCGCGCGTCATGATTAATGATTTTTAATTCCAAAAGATGCGGATTATCTCGCACATTTACCACAATTGATATGTGTTTTCCTTCCATGGATATCTAACGAATTTCCGGCTTGTCCATGTTCATTCCTCAATTAACAACACCTTTACAGATTCCATAATCTTTACCAGAGACACGATATCTCTGCTACCCGTAATCGTAAAACATCCGTTCGGAGTAGAAATATCCATTTCGGAATCTTCACCGAGTGATTCAGCTTCGCGGACACGTACTTCGACACATCCGGAACCGACTGCAAATTGACGTTTCATTTTTGTCATCATGATGCCGTCCCCTGTTTAACAACATGCGCATCCCCAACATGTTCCAAAGTGTCAATCAAATCAGGAAACTTATATTCACCACATGCCGGAGTCTCCGCCGTCACCGGTACAAACGCGGGCATCACAGACGGTTGCGCGTGACCGAGCCGCCCTTGAATGTTCACCAGAAATGCGGTGGGTGGATAACGGAAACAGGCCAGTGACTTCGGTTCCGTACCCGGAATCTCACCGCGATATTTACAGGTTCCACAAGTCGCCATGTTATTTTTCCTCCACAGGTAAAAGAATATACGGCCCGAACGTCAATGCGAACCGTTCAGGTTGTTCATCCGAATTCGGTTTATAGATTACGAACCGGCATCTATACCCCAGGCTGGACGCTAATTTGTTCGCGTCCTGATACGACACAATCCGTGGGTGTTTTATCGAATGTCCGGGCAAATAAAACCAGCCCTGTTCCGCTAAATTTGAATGAACACCCATGTTGTAGTTCCCCAAATAATGAACATGGATTTAACACCAAAAGAATGATCCTTATGATGTTCCACGCGTGGAATGATCCGGAAAGGACGTGTTTTGAATTTGAAAGCGTATTTCATTTTGAATTGTCTCCAAATACCATCTGACGTTTTAGAACGCCATTCAAACTAATCTGTATCAAAGAACATACTTGTATTTCTTCTGATAGAATACCACGGATTAAAAAGATATTATTCATTACCATCATCAACGGGGCTTGAAAATCATGAACCGCAACATGATTAACAGGCTGAATCAACATTGGAGATAAACAGGCATAATTCACATTCACGTGTGATATTAATAATTCAGACACGTAAATAGGAGGTTTAAAACCACCTACCACCGCGCGGTTAATTTTAAAATCACCCGCGCGATTTATGATGTTTGTTTCGAATTTTCGACCAGTTGATCTTGAACGATCATCACAAATAATGCTTGTGCTGATTGTTAAAGACCAGTCAACCAATTCAAAATATTCAGACATGATGCGTATACTGTTAGAAGTCGGTATCGGAACGTAAGTCCAGGCCCCGCAATATATGGAACGTAAGTCCAGGCCCCGTCCCGATACCCGAGCCGTTTAAAGGAAACGGCACCTTATTGATTACTTCCGCCCGTGCTTGCGTTCCTGCACCGGTTCAGGAGCCGATTTCACGTCCGGTGCTGGCAGCTTTGCCAGGACGTGTGCCAACGGGTCATTGTCAGCTTGAAACACAGGATTGCACGTGTATTCGTAACCGATGGGCGTCGAAGACGGACGGACACCAATCTCAAGTCCAAATTCAACCCCATTCACCCCTTCTCCGAACAACTGCGGAAGGAGCAGATCCTGTGCTATGTTCGGCAGGATGCACACTCCGGAACGGAAAATTTCACCGGTTTCCATGTTGGTAGCCTGAAACTGACCGCGCAACGCTTGCCAGGGACCAAAGTTGGATTCACCGGATTTGACTCCGGTCGCCACACCCACCACCATCATCAACTTATGTTCCGGATCATTTTCACCAGGCCGTTTCATCGAACCACACACCGTTTTGACCGTGATCTTTTTGATCAGTGTCACATTCATCTTGGTCATAATAACCCCTCTTTGAATTTGAATGATTGTTTAATCACCGTACCACGGAGTAATAATTACACCGGATTATTATCGTGTCAACGCTTTTTAGTAACTTTTTTAGGAATATATTTTCCATCCGGAGACAGGGAAACTGTTGACAATTTGTTAAAATTAGTTCCCGTTCTACCATGTTCCAACGGTTTGAACATATCCGCCCCACCCGCTACCTTGACGAAACTTTGACGCTGCAACTGCTCCTGTACAGGCGGTGAACGATGCCACCGTTCAAAATCAGCAACCAACAATTTTTTAGTGTGTAATCCCTTGGCATGCTTTACATTGCCATCCAATGAGCAATAGACTTTCTTCCCTTGGATAATGTAAATGTCCCCGGATACTTCCAGTTTCCACTTACCATAATGACCGGGATGAATCTCAATATGTTTGACAGGGCGACTGAATGTTGCACAGTCCGTATCCGCGTACAGAAACGCGGCACTGTCACCTAAAGCGGCACGTCGCAATACCATGCGATTATGGCTTGTGATGAACGTACCCAACTGCGGTTTATGGTAATCCTTATCCAACCGGTCCCGGTCCCCGCGCCGGGTCCAGACAAAATCCATGAATGGATTTTCAGCATCATAATAATGCCACCCTTCTCCCTCTGGACGTTCTGCACACATAACCAGTTCAAATCCGCCCAGGCGTTCCACCGTTTTACCATATGAATTATTACCCAGGTACTTGCACACGGTTCCTAGTGGTCCGGACGGCCCGGCCGGATCAGACAATCGTAATGCTTCCAACTTGCCGACCATTTCATTCATATTGAAATGGGATTGCCAGACATACCCGCGTATAATCTCTACCAACCAGTGTTCACTTTTAAGCTGCGCCACTTCGTCGCTGGTTATCCAGGTTTCAACCGGATGATCACCGGTTGTAAACAAACCAATTGGATGCTTCTCAATGGACTTGTAATAGAACGGTATTAGGCTGGGCATTGAACGGGATATGAACACATGATAAATACCCGCTTTATCGTCATGATAATGGTTCGTCCATCCCCCGGTCCCACAAGGTAAACGGGCATCACGCATGGCAGCGGCATAGGCTTGATTAATGTCGTACTTCCAGACAGGACCGGTATAACGACGTTGAACCCAACAATAACCGCCACGGAACGCAATGTTACGCAGCGGCCATTCCAGTTCTTCCGGTACAGTCTTGATCAATACACCTTTTGGAATCTGCGATCTGAAAAATTTGATGCCCAAATTACCAATGGTTGCGGTCAATCCGTGATTGACAATGGACCGGATAGTTGAATCACAATTACTAATCGCGTGAAAAAGTGCTTCACTATCCCGTTCCGCATAACGGATATGTTCAGGATTTTTGGAATTGAATTTTTCACCGGCTTCAAAATCAATCGTTTTCAGCTTTGGATAGTTGGGCGCAAAGGTTTCAACAAATTTTTCCAGTTTGATACCACCCGCCCCGGTCATGGCCATGCCATCCAGGAAAAACCAACGGCGATCCTTATCGTGCGCATCTTCAATACACATACCCCGCAACGCACCGTTCTTGGTCAAAAAAGGACGGATCAGATAACGCTGATTTACACGACTGGTATAACGCAACAACGATAGGCCGATGAAATACACATCGAAATGGTTGGCATTCCATGCAACAAAATAAGTTCCGATCTGTTCCGATACCAGGAATTCATCCACTAGAATCTGTGCGAGACTTTCCAGGTCACCAAGTTCAGCACTGATATCGAAATCCTCACCATATGCTGTAATATATAAAGGGGTCGGTGTACCCTTGGCAATCGCGGTTGTTTCCAGATCATAGGCAATCAACCGGCGTAGTTTTTCACGAATGCCTTGACGTTTAAAGATGCGAGACATTATCTATTGCCCCTCTAATGTCTTATCCATACCAATTTAATTTCATAATCCCATAACACGCGCCCATATTCCGGCGAACTGTCCCACCGTTTTATTTCATCATGCAATTGGTGCATCACATCATCCGGTCCATCAAATCTAAGGTTATAATTCCACGATGTTGATTTTTGTTCAACATCACCAGACCGTTTATCCTCAAAGTAGAACATGATACGTACCGGAGTATCCGGATATGCCCGATAAAGATCAACCAGATTTTGATACAGTTCATCGTAATCAAACCAGTTAAATACATAATACCGAGCATCTTTATAATCATAGGTTTCCCGATAAGATTCCGGTTCAACCGGTTCCTCCGGTTCCAGAGATTCGATACGCTCAAGTTGATGCAACTCGCGCAGGATTTCACGCTGTTCCCGTGCGCCTTCGATATCTCGCAGGTGCGGCGGAATTTGTGCCAGACGCTCAAGGGCTTCCTGAACCGCGCGTTCATCCTCAATCCGGATTTCTCTAAGGATTTCCTGTTGTTGAAGGAACAACTCGTAATCGTATGGGATAACGTGAACGACTGGAACCGTGCGAAGTTTACGCCGACGATACTTGATCTTTGATGATAAGCGTGCATATTGCCGAGTGATCCAGGATTTTTGCCATGTTTTAAAATGGACACGGGCACGGAAGGGGATTAACTTGACCGTTCGAAGCCGGGCAAGTTTTTCAGTGTATGATAACGGTGCTGGATTTGACCGGACGTGTTTTTGATGTTTTTTACTTGACCGACCGGGACGTGCCATGAGACAATTTTTCCTATCAGGATAAAGAGCGTCGCGGCCTTTATCCTACACCCCACCCCTTGGGGTAACAAGCCCCTGGCCGGAAACGACCAGGGGCTTTGTTTTAGAACAGATGTCTTACAGTCCGGCAGTTTCAGCGATTGAGACACGGAGACGCTGCGCCAGGTCTGCCTTGTCATGATCAGGTTGTCGATTTCTATCGGTCATCAAACAGCCACCCATCCTTTCACATGCTCCATACAATTGCAGCGCGTTCAACAGACAGTCCAGTTCGGCACGATTTTCAACAGTAAAGACAACCTTGGTGAAACCTTCCTCTACGATCATGTTCCCTCCTTATTAACGCACCAACATATCAATAGATATGCCGAGCGCACGATCTTCGTCAGTAATGTCCGCTTCGTCAAGGTTGCCACACAGGCCGGAGACGTTGCCTGACAGGCCGGAGACGTTGCCCGACAGGCCGGAGACGTTGCCCCACAGGCCGGAGACGTTGCCCCGCAGGTCGGAGACGTCGCCCCGCAGGTCGGAGACGTTGCCCCGCAGGTCGGAGACGTCGCCCGCCAGGCCGGAGACGTCGCCCGACAGGCCAGAGACGTCGCCCGTCAGGTCGGAGACGTTGCCCCACAGGCCGGAGACGTCGCCCGACAGGTCGGAGACGTTGCCCGACAGGCCGGAGACGTTGCCCCGCAGGTCGGAGACGTCGCCCGACAGGCCGGAGACGTTGCCCCGCAGGTCGGAGACGTTGCCCGACAGGCCGGAGACGTTGCCCCGCAGGTCGGAGACGTTGCCCCGCAGGTCGGAGACGTTGCCCCGCAGGTCGGAGACGTTGCCCCGCAGGTCGGAGACGTTGCCCGACAGGCCGGAGACGTTGCCCGACAGGCCGGAGACGTTGCCCCACAGGCCGGAGACGTCGCCCCGCAGGTCGGAGACGTCGCCCCGCAGGTCGGAGACGTCGCCCCGCAGGTCGGAGACGTCGCCCGACAGGCCGGAGACGTTGCCCGACAGGTCGGAGACGTCGCCCGACAGGCCGG
>JAEHJW020006081.1_pt1 | contig 18343 bp, 22 predicted proteins | sample 9271431 | NCBI WGS metagenome assembly JAEHJW02 | reverse complement strand
GGCAGTTCCCCAGGGTGCGTCCGTGCGCCTGCTAGGAATCACAGTGAGCGGCCTCGTCCAAATCCAGGCGGCGAGCCGAGGCGCCCGCCAGCTGAACTTGCTGGACGGAATCCCCGATCTGCGGTAAGAACATGGCAAGAGAATGGGCGGTGATGCAGCGGAAGCGGCCGTTCACATCCATATTGGGAACGGGTAATATGGACCAAGAAGAGGGCCGTTCGGTCATGGCACCACGTGCTACCGGAATTCGGCCATACTAAACAGTGCCCTTTTTAGCAAAAGCTTGTCGAACCAGCCTGCTGGAAGGTCCGCCTTCAACTTTTTCAGAACCGTTATTATCGCACACTGCACATTGGTTGGCGGCCATTTGCATAAACGGAGGGCATCCTTCTTTTTTCGAAAGGGGAAGAACTTGTGACATTTGAGTCTGCTTGTCGTATACCATTCAATGTGGGGGAGAGATTTAGTTGGTAATAGCACCAATAGCGGTCTTTCCGCGTTCAAACTAAAAGGCGAAGCCGAGTCATGTCCTTTCAGAATCTAGTTATCCAGCGAACCATCATCCACGAAGTATTCAAGCGACCGGATGCACCAACTCCGGTCGAGCCTAGCTATGGAGAACAGGAAATTCATCTTGAGCCAGACGCTCGAGATGCGCTACAGCAGCGCATCACTGCGGCTCTTGGGCACGCTTCGCACGGCTTGGAGATGAGCATCAGGAAGACAGGTGCCGAGAGCATTTGGGCTAAGGTTAAACAGATAGTTGATGCTCCTGATAATGTGGCGACCTTTATTTCCGCATCTCAAAGTATTGCGGCAAGTCTCGCGGACGCACAGACAAGTAGAATCATTCCCAGCAGTATAGTTGTGGTGGTTTATGGGATGGTCGGACATCCCGGTATCCCATTCACTTGCATCATCAAGGCTGAACCCCATGCGGGGTTCACCCGCAAGGTTGGTAATTCCGGTGAGCTGATGCTTGAATTCTTGAAAGACTTGATCCTGACCCCGAAGACAAAGCTATACAAAATCGGTGCATTTATGCGCAATGATGCCAACGAAGCTACAGTCGAGAACCCAAGCGGTGGATGGCGCGGGTTTATTTTCGATGATTTGATTACCGCAGGGAACAGACAAAATGCTGCCAATTATTTTTATGACACGTTCCTCGGGCTGGCTTTCCCAAGCAACAGCGCTTGGAAGACGAAGCAGTTCCATACGCTGACCAAGGATTTCATTCGCAGCGCCAACGTCACAGAAGAAATAAAATCCGACCTATTAGGGGCTTTAACGACGTACCTGAAAGTGGATCAGGGCGGCACTATTCAAGTGAACCAGTTTGCGACAACATACATGAATACTGCGGAGCTACGCGATGCTTATAGCACATACATGCAAGGCAAAGATTTCCCTGCCGCTGCAACCCCAAAGGACATTAGCGAGTTAAAAGGGGCATTACGTGATCGCAAGGTAACTTTCAGCAACAATATTCGGCTGACCGGCCCGGCGGAACAGTTCCATGATCGTGTCAGGATGCGTACCATTGATGGTGATGCTGGGAATGATGGTGTTGTACCGAAGTGGACTGAAATCATTGTTCATGACTGGATCAGAGACCAAGAATGACAGAAGCTGAATTCCTCGATCGCTGGCGCGCAGAAATGCCGCTTTATGTGGCATGGGGTGATTTTGTGCTCGCGCGCATGAGCGAGCGATTAGCTGAAGAAATTGCGCCCACAGCGCTAGATTATTTTATCAAGATTCCTGTGAAACCTCGTTTGAAGGCGGAAAGCACCTTGGTCGATAAAGCATTCCATCGAAATAAGGGTTATGCTAACCCTTATGTAAATATCACGGACAAGGTGGGCATGCGCTTCGTGGTCTTGCTCACTAATGATATAGCCAAGGTCTGTTCGGTAATCGAAAGTCCCAATGCATATTGGCTATCCTCCAAGGATCGCGACTACGAGGCCGAGCGGCTTGAGAAACCGCTGGAGTTTTCTTATCAGTCGATGCACTACATTGTTAAGGCTGCCTCCAACTTCGACCATAATGGCATCACTATCACTGAGGGTACCCCTTGCGAAATTCAGGTTCGCACACTGCTTCAGCACGCACACAGCGAGCTAACTCACGATACGCTTTACAAGCCTAAGACCACAGCGAAGCCGGAGGTTAAGCGAACCGTTGCAAAGAGCATGGCGCTGATAGAGGCTACCGATGAATTTTTTGCACAGGCAATGGAAAGCCTTAACTCGGTCAATGCCACGCAAAATCAACTACTGCGAATGCTCGAAAATATTTACGTTGATAGAGTTGGATCACCAGCTGGCATTGAGCGATCCAATCAACTTGTGATAGATGCCTTGGCGGAGCGACTTCCTCCTAATTGGCAAGCGGCTATTTCAGAATTTCTCCAAACCGAAGGTTTCATCTTTGACCGCGTTAACGTCCGCCGTGAAAGCAATCATTTTTTCCGTCAGCCAATCGTGCTACTTGCTTACTATTTCGCAAACACGATCCCTGAACAGACTAAGGAAAACTGGCCACTCGATTTGGCAGATTTGGCGCTAGTGTTCAGTGATCTGGGAAAAAATTTCGAAAATTAGGAACATGCAACTTGCTGTTGCTCCACAGAACAAGGCTGGTTAAATATATGTCAATTATATATTGCGATGAATCGGGCAACTCTGGAGAAAAGTTGTTAGACAAAGATCAGCCTTTTTTCGTGCTTGCATCTAACGATTTTAGTCGATCAGAAGCTCTTAATTTGCTAAATCACCTGCATTCACATCAGCAGGGAGAGGCAAAATTTAAAACACTTAAAAGAACTGCTGATGGTGTTAAAAGGTTAACCAAACTGTTTGTTTACCCACGCTTGAATGAGACTCGTATTGTTGTGGATACTTACCACAAGCGATTTATGGTTGTCGCAAAAATGGTTGACCTAATTGCCGAAACATTAATGCACGAATCTGGTGTTGATTTATATCAACATGGTCAAAACATTGCCATGTCAAATATGCTATACTATTGCATGCCAACATTCTGCGGGGATGAGCCAACAGAGAATTTTCTTCAGAGCTTTATTGATCTTCTGCGTAATCGGACCACCGCTCACGCTGATGCATTTTTTATGGCAGGTAAGGCTATGATAGACGCTTCTAACATGGATGACTTCAAGCAACTCCTACGGCCATTCACTGAGCCAAAAACTTTTAATGTTTGGTTTGATGGAATTAATTCGATGGCGCTTGAGCCAGCGATTCCGGCACTTTTCCAGCACATCAACGAATGGGGGAAGCGCAAACAAGATCGTTTCAGCATAGTTCACGATGCCTCCAAACCAGTTCTGGCCGCGCAAAAAGCTTTTGAAAGTATGATGGCACTCAATGGAGAAACATCTGGGATGGTTGGTTATGATCGTCGAAAGTTTAATTTTCCCTTACGTGCCACCTCATTAGAACAAGGAAATTCTGTGGAGTATCCTCAAATTCAACTTGCTGACTTGTGTGCTGGAGCAATCAACTATTTTCTAAAGTGTAATGAAAAAGGTGAGCTCGACTGTCTGGCTACAGTGATCCGTGATCAATGTTGCCAAAATTGGGTGATTAATGGAGTTTTTCCAGATGTTTCAGTCACACCAGAGGAAATGAATACAAATTCTGACGATGGCGTGAACCCAATAAACTCAATACTTGACTATATTCATAGTAAGAAAAATAACTGAGGATTCTTAAAGTAAAGTTTGTGCTGGATAGAAATAGCTGACCTTGCTGTAGGGCGGTACCGGCAGACTTTTCAGGGGGATCACCAGCGTCAGCATTGGACGATCTCCGGGCGCTGACATTGCCTAGCCTGAATGACCGCTCTCAGTCTTTAACTGTCATCAGACCATAGAGAATACTACGGCAGCCAGTCGTCCGTGAGCAAGGCCTCGCCGAGGACCGCCACCCCCTGACCATGCCTGCACTATTCGCGGTAGAGTCGGGTGCGTCTGTCAAGCAGGTCCAGCCCCCCGTAATTCAGTGGAAACGCTAGGATGAAACTTTATTGTCCGTCAACAAGACCTGCGATGGGAATTGGCGTCACCAGAAATCATTGCCCAAGCCGTCGATCGGCACATGCGAAACATGCCCATCATGCGGGAAGTCACGGGCGCCAGGATATCCGTGGAAAAACACGCTCCCGGTTTTTGACAGGCAGGCCCTTGCAGGGGGCAACCCGCTACCACGTCATCGCCAGCAAACTGCCCTCGATCTCAGGACGGACCGGCTGAAATGGACGAAGGCTGCCGGTCTTCCTCGCGCCGGACCTCCACCGCAGAAGGCATCACCACCGGAGCCGGTGATGGTACCACCTGTTCCAGGTGGATCTGCAGGCCCTCCCTTCCCTGCCAGCGGTTCACCTGCAGCCGATATTGGGCGCGCACCCGAACGCCCACCGGCGGCGGTTCCTGAGCCATCTCCCGGCCATTCAGGAAATGTACGGCATCGGTCGCACCACATTCGGACGCTGCTGCACCGGGCACGGCTGCGCCGGGCGCGCCAGCGACGGACAGGGCTGCGCCCTGCGAAGGAGCTGCCGCCTGCAGGGCTGCACCCGGTAGGGCATCATCCAGACGCAGTTGCAGCTTCCAGTGGCCGTTCCTGATCGTCCGGCTCGACACCACCACAAAGTCGTTTTCAAAAAGGGGCTCCGGGAAACCCTGACCCCACGGTCCCGCCTGCTCGATGGCCCGCGCCATGTCCAGGGTCAGTTCCGGCGCTTGCAGGGGACCATCGCACCATACTGCTTTCTGAAATCGCCCACCCGGCACCTGCTCCAACGATATCGCATTGATGTTCCGCCGGAATTCCCCGAAACGCGCCTTGCTCAGCGACAGTCCGGCCGCCATCGCATGTCCCCCGAAGCGGTTCAGCAGGCCCGGAGTACGGCTCTCCACCAAAGCCAGCGCGTCGCGCAGATGCCAGCCGTCCATCGAACGACCCGAACCTTGTGCGGTCTGCCCGTAATCTCCCGTGGACGTGAACACGAATGCCGGGCGCTGATAGCGTTCCTTGAGCTTGCTCGCCACGATGCCCACCACGCCGCTGTGCCAGCCGTCATCGCCCACGCAGATCACTGGATCACCCGTATCGCGCAGACTTTCCGTGATCTGGATGGCTTCCCGCTCGATGTCGGCCTGGATTTCCTTGCGTTGCGCATTGACGGTTTCCAGAAACCGGGACCAGTTTTCAATGTCCTGCGCATCGCGGCTCAGCAACAGGCGAATGCCGGTCTGCATGTCGGCCAGACGGCCCGCCGCGTTCAGCCTGGGGCCCAGCCGGAAAGCAAAATCCTGTTCCCGCAGATGTTCCAGTTCCAATCCTGCAAAGGTCACCAGACCGGACAGCCCGGGATTGATGTTCCCCGAGCGTATCCTGCGCAGGCCGTTGGCCACCAGTACCCGGTTGTTGCGCTCCAGCGGTACGAGATCCGCCACCGTCGCCAGCGCCACGAGATCCAGGGTTTCCTCCATCCTCTCGCGCCCCACCCATTCCGGGTGCGTCAGATGCAGGGCCAGCAGCAGATACCACGCCACCCCCGCGCCACAGGTGGACTTCCACGGAAAGGGACAACCGGGCTGATTGGGATCGACAATGACATCCGCCGGCGGGCGGACGGGTCCGGGCAGGTGATGATCGGTGACGATGACCGCCATCCCGCGCGCTTTCACCGCGGCGATACCGGCATGGGCGGAAATTCCGTTATCCACCGTGATCACCAGCCGGGTTTCCGGAGCAATCCGTGCCGCCACCGCTTCCGACAGTCCATACCCTTCCGTCAGACGGTTGGGCACGATGCTGGTTACGGGCAACAATCCTTCCAATCCCTTGCGCAGAATGGCCGTGGCACAGGCGCCGTCCACGTCATAATCGCCCACGATGGTGGTCGGCCATTGCTGCGAAATGGCATAAGTCAGCCAGTCCACGGCTTCTTTCATGCCCATCATGCCCTGTCTGCCCAGCGGATGGGAGATCGTCGAAAGTTCCAGCGCGTCTTCAGGATCGGCCCCCCGCGCCAACAGCAGGCGACGCACCAGGGCGGCCGCCTGCAGGGCTGCTCCCGGCAGGGCTGCCGCCTGCGGGGCGGGAACAGGGGTTGCGGTCTGAATCGTCATGGATGGATGTCCTTCTGTAGAATCCCTGGTCTCATGGTGCCACAATGGGAGTTCGCGTACTTCTCTGTAAGCTCCGCCTATGGCAACGTGTGCGGTTGGGTCATGGAGATCACCACTACAAACCACCGTGATACTTGAACGAAATCTCGCTGCACTGTGGGCAGACAAAGACCTGCACCTTGAGCTTTTTCTCAAAGGCTTCCTCGCCATCATCGGCCATCTGGCCACCGATCATGCCCAGGGCGGCACCGCCCAGACCGGTGAGTCCACCCATGCGGATACCATGGGCACCCATATCCTGCATTTGCGTCTGGCAGCATGGGCAAGTGGCGGTTTGCTGTTCCTGGGGTTTTTCTCCGAATCCAAACATGATGTTGCTCCTTTTGTCGATCAAAATAGGGCATAGCGTGCGCTATACCGCTCCGGTTGAACCTTGGCAAAGCGCCAACACCGCGTCATCCATCCGTCTGATAGCGTCGCCAAGTAGATAGGAGTGATCATGCATCCTTCCCTTCAGCGGACTGTGTCACCAGATAGGAAAATCGCGTCAGTTTGTTGTTGAGAACCCTGGCGTCATTCAGCAGTCCCGCTGCGATCTCGCCCAACAGAGGGTCGTCAGCGGAGACCATGGCTTGCAAATCTCTGCTCAACAGATCGGCAGTATTGGCGGCTTTGTTGACCAGTTCTTTATCTTTTTCGGTGTACATAAAAACCTCCAGGCAGTGTAGAAAACCATATAACATGCGACACATGGATATCTACTCCAATATCCAGAAATGCGCATCCTTTCCATTGGTGTTTATTCTATAATAATGATGGCGCAGCGTCACGTTTTTTGTTTTTACAGTATATCTTCTCGGGAACAAATCCTCGTCTTTGTGATGATCACCGCTAAAGTGGCCAATAGCGTCAAGACACCCAACACCGCGACCGTAGTATAAAAAACGTCTTGATGGAATCGCTGGTCATCGCGCCGCCCGCCAGTCCTGTTGAAATTGCACCTGCAACTGCCCAATATCCGCGCCGTTCAGCAATACCCCAAGTTCCCGGTTAGATTCCAGCGAGGTCTGGGTCAGGTTTTCGCTACCGATATAAGCCAGGGCATTTCCAACCACCAATTTGCCATGCAGGTAGGTCGGTTTTACGGGGAGCAGCCGCACCTGGACGCCATGCGCTTCCAGAAAAGCCGCGTCTTTTTTATCCTGCGCGTTGATGTTGGCGGGCATGATGACCCGCGCCAGCTTGCCCTTGGCGGCAATGGCATCGAGCGTCGGCGCATACGGCCCAATTTCCTCATCTTCTATGTCGATGGGACCGGGCTGGTCGATGACCTGGATGATCTGCGCCGCCGAGGTTCCCGGTGACAGGACCAGCACTGAATGCGTCCATGCTGGCGCTTTCTGGTTATTCCAGTCGGCATTGAACACCGCGTTGACCGCACGGACTACCGTGGGGTTTTTCGTGACGTAGAGGTAATTCCGGGAATGGTGAAAATCGCTCCATGCGAAATTCGGATTGCCAATTTCAGCCTCGTGACCGGACGCCAGATATTTGGCATGGTAAAAAGACCACTGGCTGCCGTGACTGGTGAAGCGATACGGGGCAAGGTGCAAAGTTGCCCCTGTCGCCTCGATCTCGCGTTCTTCCTTTTTCACCTGCCAGCTTTGCATGCCGTAGGGTTTGCCCTCGATAATGACCCGTACATCCACACCCCGCGCCCTGGCGGCACGGATGGCGTTCAGAATCGGGCGGTCGGTCATGTAATACACGCCCACGTTGAGTTCATGGCGCGCGGAATCAATCACCTGCAAGACAGGAGATACTCCGGCTTGCGGTTCGATGAATAACGACATTCTATTTTCTCCTTAAAAAGGATTTGCATGGGGTGCTTCCTTGGTTTACCGACTCCGGCCGACAAGAACGAAAACAGAGACATGGCTGCCGCTTTTCCCAGGGTCCGACATCATTGCAGGGACTCCGCAGGTAGTCGTGCCACGAAGCATTCCCCTTGAGCGTTGAAGCAGTAGTAAACCAGACCTTTGCGGGCATCCTGGGTACGGGGTACGATCCATAGTCGTTCGCGTTCGTCGTAACACCAGCCGTCCGGACCAAAAAACCGGTCGATTATGGCTTCGACGCCTTGTTCGGCTATAACTCGACTGTAGTCGTCCAATGACGCGGGCGTTTCATCCGTCGATCCGGCATCGCAAACAAGATGCGCCTTTTTCCGTCCCATTTTTCAGTCTCCTTTCAGAAAATGAATATGCCCAATACCGTCCATAAAAAACCCGCAATGTTCCGTGTGATTCCAGAGCGTCAGCCCTGTACCATTCTTTTCCGCTGAAAAAGCCCCGCTATCCAGAAAAACATGACTGCGAGCCTCCAATGGTAACGCGCCGTTTCCACCAAACGCCGGAGCCACAATGCTATGGCCCACATAAGTCCGCGAAAGGCCGCGTTGTACAGCAAGGGGCAAATGCTGATCCGCCCGCGCACGGCTTCTTACCTCGTGAATGAGGCTGCGTCCCCATAAAACATGATCCGTCCATGTGCCCACATCATCATAGCCGACAATATAATGCTCCCTGTCCCAGGTTTGGGCAGACAGATGATCCAGCATCGCGTCTGTCAAAACAGATACATTGGATGCGACATCCACCAGTTCCGCGTGGGCCACCTGAAAACGGGTCTCCCCCCTTGCAGGGGTGCAGCCCCCTGTAGCGGTGCAGCCCCTTGCCGGGTGCAAGCCTTCTCCGATTACCCGTATAAAAGGGGTTCGCTCGAGTAAAGGCAGGTATTGAGACGCCTTGTAAAAACGGTTCACCCATTGCCAGCCGTCATTATGCGTAAACGCATATTCATAGTCCCTCTGTCGCCGGTCTTTGCTTTCCCCGATGATCCACGCCATCAGCATAGCATCGTGGTTGCCCAATACCGGATAGAACCAGGGCTGTTCCAGGAGTGCCAAACAACCCTCGGAATCCGGGCCACGATCCACGAGATCGCCCGTGCTGAACAGCCGGTCTTTCTGAACATCGAAAACCACATGCTCCAGCAAACCGTCCAGCATGGCCCGGCAGCCGTGCAGATCGCCCACGATGAAATCGCGCCCGGCAGTATTGGCACCGTGCCGGAATACAGGTGGGTTACTTTCCAGAAATCGCATGTGGCCTCCCTTTTTTGTTTCACCTTTGCAAAACATCCGGTAGTGGTATCTCAGACAGCAGTTTTCGCTCTATCTTGTCTCTCACTTCCTGCTGTACCTTCTCGGCGTGACTCTCCAGATGCAATGTCAGGCTGGCTCCCCCGCTAGATACCGTAACACTGAGGCTATCGGCATCATCCAGCGAGCGTAAAATCCTTTGCGCCATGTTGCGATCTATGGACACTACGGCGCTCATGGATGGATTCATAATTTCCAGTTGATAAAAGGTGGTTTTTTGTGCTGGCCCTCTAATAATTGATTCCGTAAGGTTTTCCACCAATTCCTGAACATCGTCATGCCACATCCTCCGGCTTCTCCGCGCAAGCACGGCGCTGCTTTTCCAATGTTTGATGATCTTCCTGCTGATCGGCTCGTTGTGTTTTTCAAAGTATGCCCGCGCAAAATTCTTCCGTTCTTCGCTCATGCGCTTTAACTTTTTTTCAGAAAGTGGCTCATCATCACGGTTATCCATATAAATCTTCAAGAAGATCAGTAAGATTATGATAAGAAGAACCCCAGCGAGGACGAGGATATGTGGGACGACCCAATGATGATGTATGGTTGGTAAAAGTCCCGTCATAAATACTCCTCGCTGTTTTTTCCTGATCGTCTCCAGCGTTGTTGATATCGCCGTTAAAAATCGAGCAAATCAAACCGTTCGACTGGCAGGCTTCTTGCAGCCCAACAGGCGCAAAGCGTACTTTTTGAACCCAGCCAGTTCCCACTCATCTGGCGCAGTAAATGCAGCATACTGAAGCAGCCGATCTTGCCCTACGGCCTGCACAAGGTCGCTCCACAGTGCGGCGTAATCCATGGACGTGATAACCTGGAGCGCAACGCAGATACCGGCGAAAATATCCTTTTTATCTATGCCCCCCTCGTTCGATGACATCATCGCCGTCAGCCGGTCGCATTCATCGTGTAATGCGACATTTTCGGCTTCCAGGGCTTCCACATCTTCCGCAAGGCAGAACCGTCCTTGCTCATTGGCCCTGCGCCACTCGCCATCCTCTACGCTGTAACGTTGCAGCTTCATTTCTTGGCCTCCTTGATCTCTGCTGGCGTGATTTCACGGACGTATACCACCGAATAAAATTGCGGTGGATCGTTGGCCTGTATCCAGTCGCCTACCAGCTTTTTAAGCTCTGCCATTTTGGTGTAGTCGTGCAATATTCCGCCCAGCCAACCCTCAGACCATTCCCCAACTTCATCATCAGCACGATCCATTGCCTGCTCTAATAGGATGGAAGGGTCAACAAAATGGTGCGCCGTATATCTTTTATTTTCCCCTACGAAAATGTTTTGCCCTTCGTCCATGTTGTCCACTGCGTCGGCAATAGCATCTTCCACCGATGGGTAATCTCCGTAATACTGTTCTTCATCAAAACTATAAGAATAGGTGGTCATTTCAGTTTTTCTCCCATTCGCTCACTTTGTACACTGCGATCTTTCTTCCTTTTCCTCAGCCCGCCACACTCAACGCAACGGCCACCGGCTGCACCCAGATGGGCATGGCGTTGAGTGCGAATGTCTCTCCGGACCACGCCAGCAGGAGCGTTTGACCCATCACCCCGGCGATGGCCTGTGCCGCAGGCGGGGGAACTGCGTTTCCAATGCGCTCCCTCCAGGCCGAATCGCTGAGGCCTTCCAGTTCCAGATGTTCTTCGGGGTCCACCAGCCCTTGCAGAGCCGCCAGCTCCAGAGTGGTGAATGGCCGGTGCCAGGTGTTGTCCAGAGCGCGGATGATGGTCACCAGCTTTTCGTCCGGCGCTGGCAAGTCGGTCCAGTCCTTGTCCCATGGCCAGAGCATTTCGCAGCGGTCGCACCAGAAACTATTCTTATCAGAACCGGTAGGACCGCCGCATTTCGGACAGGCTGGCGTTTCCGAGATCTGTGCAACGCGAGGGTCAGCTACGCTCCATTTTCCGTTGTCATGCCCGGCGGCTGCCGATGCCGCACCACAGGAATCCGCCCACGGCACGACACCGTAATGGGCCGCCGTAAGGTAGTGATCGCCTTTGGTGCGGGTTAGCCCAGTGCGGGGATCGGCCACCGCGTACCGACCACCGCCCGGTGCGGATTGTCCGCTGATGGCACCGATGCTGTCTTCCCATTCGCGGACACCATACTGGCCGTACTCAGCGGATCCGTGGAAACACGGATCGGCTACGGAGAATCGTCCCGTCATGGGGCGTCCGCTGGCTGTCACAGCACCACTGGCTTGCTCCCATGGCAACACGCCCAAAGTACCGTGGTGGATTTCTTCCAATCGCGGATCGGCTACGGCGTAGCGCCCATTGGTGACACCACCCCGCCCAGAAATGGTCCCGCTCGGCGCGGTCCATCGGGTAACGCCCAGGTAGTGGGCACGGCGTTCCGGCAGGATCAAATAATCCTTGAGGATTCCATCCTGGATCGCCAGTTTGTTGAGTGATCGCCAGTCGCCTCCGGCCTCCACGAAGGCCAGACGCACCCAGGTCTTCCATTGCAGAGACGGGACTCTGTGCATGGCACCGCCAGTGGGAACTCCAGGCATGGGCATCCGGCCCAGAATGTCTCCCACCGCCAGCAAGGGGCGCTTTTCCGGCTCATAGAGGAAGGGCGGCACCTTCTCCATGTGCCGGGCCACAAGCAGGAACCGCTTGCGCGATTCGGCAAGGCCGCCCAGCTCGCCGCAATCGTGAGTAGTCTCCGCCACGGCATACCCATACCGGCGCAGCAGCCCCCCGATCTGATCCAGCAGGTGCCGACCTCGGTTCTGTATCCGGGGGACGTTCTCCAAGATCACGAACTCCGGCAAGTCATCTTTCCAGGCTTCCAGGGTGAGCCAGATCCCGCGCACGGTCAGCCGGTTGAGCGCCTGGTATTTTTCCGTTTTGCTCTTGCCCTCGGAAAGTAGTCCAGAGAATGCCTTGCAGGGTGGGCTGGTGAAGACGATATGTGGACGTTCATTGCCCGCAGCCTTGCAGATGTCCGCCGGCGTCGCCTCGCGCCAATCCGCAGGCGCCTCCTCACCATGAAAGGCACGATACTGATCCCGGTCGAAGAGATCGAGGACTGTACCCGGCACGCCGGCGAGATGCGAGAAATCGGCAACGGCGCGTTTATCGGAATCAATCCCGCCCAGGCAGCGGAAGCGGGCCTGCATGGAGCCGACACGAGCCTGACCCCGGTTGAAGCCCGCAGCGCCGCCGCCCAAACCGCAGAACAGGTGAAAGTGGCGAATTTCGCGGTAGTGATTTATTGCCCTTTCTCCATATGCTCCGCCTATACTGTTCATGCCGCCCTCCCCATCCGCTGCAGCAACTGTTCCACCAGTACCGGGAAATCCATCGGATCATCAATGACCGTTGCCCCATGTTCCGGAGCCTCCAGACCTTCATAGCCGCGATCCAGCAATACGGACGCCAGGACAATGCCCAACGAGGCATTGACGTTGGCGGGATGATCGTCCAGAAAAGCGATGGCACCCAGGCCATACAGCACATCGGCCTTGTCATCGGGCGACGCGGCATGTCCCACGCACACCACCCGTTTTGCGGGGATCAGCCCGGCCAGGGATGCCGCCCGCGCTGCGGCATGGCCGTGATCGACACTGGTCACGGCCCACACCCGACATCCCAGATGTTCCAGCGCAAGCACCAGATCGGCAGCGTGCAGGTACAAGGGCAGGCGGTGCCATTCGTCGGCATGAAAAGCGTCCCATACCAGATCGTATTCCGGTCGGGTCAGCGCATAGCGTTCCCGCAAATGGTGATGCCCGCTTACCGGCGAAACGGCCCTGTCCAATACCCGCTCGGCACATTGCCGCCAGTGACCGTCAAAATCCGTCAGAATGCCATCCACGTCCAACGCAATATTTGCCAGCATTTTTATCTCCTTTATGCGATCAAATCCCGCAGGGCTTTCCGCACCCTGATCAGCTCCGCCATCGCACCTTGTTCACCTTGTTCCTCACTGTCCGCCTCGTGGATTCGCCGCAATCGACCTACCAGCGCAGCCATGATGTTCATATCCTTCTGGTGCCGCGTGATCATCCGGTCCATTTCCTCCAGCAGGGAGGATTCCCCGGATTCGCCCTGCTCCACTGATGCATAAGGCAACGGCATTACCTCTTCAGGTTCTATGGAACCCGGCGCGTCCTGGTCGCTCCAGTGATTCCACTCGTCCGCTTTTTCACCTTTTTCACCTTTTTCACCTTTTTCACCTTTTTCGGCTTTTTCGTCTTTTTCGTGGATGTCGCACGGTGCGATTGGTGTTTGTGGCAGGGCATCCGGCGATGCCCCGGATACCGGCGATTCCACCGGAAAACCGGCAGATACGCCCAGCATCACGCAACGATCCGTGCCGGGCGGGTGCGGCAAGTCCAGCAGCATCTTCTTTTTGATCAGCGCGGATATCGTCTTGACGGTATCGGTACGAACCAGTCCAGCACACCTCGTGATCTCGGTGGTGTTACGCGCTCCGGACCGGACCGCATCCATGACACGAGCCGCCTGGGATTTCTTTCTAGCCTTGCCGGTATGATGGGTCGCAGGATTTCCGACGGGCAGCACCGTGTCGGCTTCCCTGGGGCAAGATCGGGCTTCCGTTGATATGGATGCAGCCTTGCAGGCGGCAGCCTTGCAGGCGGCGGTCTTACTGACGGTAGCCCTGCGGACGTTTGCCGGTGCAGATGTTTCCATGCCACGGCGATACGTCACGGGCGGCCGGTAATCCTCCCGCGGACCGATACCTAATCCACCCACGGGACGTGCGGAATTGCTGCTATCGAGTAGACTCATGATGATCTCCTTCAGCAAGCACCCAACCTCTGCCCGGCCGATCCTTCCGCATACATCCAGGGTGGACGTACCGGGGGTTCCTGTTCTTGTTTAAATACCGAGCCCCGGCGCATCACTGCGGTACAACTGACCGCACAGTGAGCAATGGCGCTCGTATGGCTTTGCGAATGGTTATGTCATATCACTACTCCAGCGCTTTCAGCGGGCCGATGAATTGGCCGTGTAATTCCATTTCGTTTCCACTGTGGTCTCCAACTAGTGCCATCCGCATGCCACAAATGGACTCGCGCACCATCACCCAGCGAAACATATTGTTTCCCCTCCATTTATATAATCCTGCCTCCGTAACCTCGCTCGCATTCAGAACATGAGGCTCCTGAAATAGCACCGCCAATCTCTTACACTCTTTGTTGATGGCATCATTTTCGGCTTTTTGGGCTTCATATTCCGCCTTCTTGTACACACTCACTTCTTCGTCGCTATCCATCGTTCTCCTCCGTATATTCGATCGTTATCGAGACGTTTGAGAAATTCGTGTCTGTTCTCGGCTATCAGATATTCAGTCAACTACGCGCAGCTTGTTCTGAATCTGAAAACCAGACAATATCTGGGTGAGTAAGTCAGCCACTCCGCCCAATTTTATGCGATACGGCTTTCCAGCCAGCGCAAGCACTGATCGGAAAGCACTGGAGCAGGAAGCAATCACCGAGGCTCCGCCCGCAGTAATCACTGCCCGGTTCCGGGCGCGACCCGCCACCCAAATAACTCGAATGACCCGGACAATGGCGCTCACAGCAGAATGCGCGATGGCCTGGGCCATGTCCGCCACGCCGTCAGCAGCCTCCTCGATCTCGCCACGACGATGCATGGCCTCGTCGATCAGGCGCGAAACCTTCTTTTCGATCTTCTCGACCGAACCCGAAATGCCGGTCTTGAGAGAACCGTCATCCGCCACGAAGATGCCCGCCTTGACCGCGATCACAACGACCGCAAACAGTGTCGAAATCCGAATAATCATCACCATGACTATCTCCTCCTCTTTCATCACGCACCTGGAACTTCTCGCCGTCCCAATACGCTTTCCAGCGCAATTCGTCGGCTATGTTGCGCACGATCCGCGTCACTTCCACCAGCGGCAAATCCACGCTCACAATCTCCATGTGCATGACGGACTCCTTCCGCATGGACATGATTTATTCCACCGGCTGCAACGGCGTTCTCGACGCTGTTTTCGTTTCCTCAGCGGTGTTTTCCGGTCGCTGCACATATTGCTTCAAGATATTCATTCCCATCCGCTCCAGCTCCGCACCCTGTTCCGGCGATACGCCGCGCGTGCGCACCACATCCAGCGCACCCAGGATCTGCGCAAAGCTCAACCCGAAATATTCCTCACCAGGCACAGCCTTCAAAAACGTCCGGCGCAATTCACTTTTCGAGGCCGGTATGCCCGCCGCCAGCGCCTCTTTCTTCGCCATCAGGCGGCGAATCTGCTCTTCAATCTTTTCCAGTTCCGTCATGACACTTCCTCCTTCTAAAAATCAAACAACGAAAAGACATCCTGTACCGGCGAAGGCCGCAGGAGTTCCGGCCGCTGTTTACCGTGGACGTCGCCTTGCGCATTCAACCACCAGACCGGAACATCCACTTCCGGTTCGCATTCCAGGACATATCCGTTCGCCACCAGCGCGGCAACATCCACCGCGAATTCCGCACCGTAGCGGTTGGCCAGGGTTACCGCCTCCCGGTCCACCATCACCACCTGATAGCGATTTTCACCACGTACCACCCACATCATTTCGATCCTCGTTACCGTCGTTACTGTCAGACACTTGGTGCCGCAACCACCTGAATGGCTCAACACGCCGTACATGTATTACACTAATCCTTACTTATCATTATGTCAACAGTCCGGATGTTCTGTTTTTTCAGAGACTACGGGAGGAAAAAGAGGGGAAAACCGTTTTTACGGTGCGGGATTCGCAGAAAAGAAAAAACGGTTGGTCGTGTCAGCGAGGAAAGATCGAGTGCGCTTCGATGGCCACGGCAACGATGGTGTCCTGGTCCTCCATATTTCTGGGCGGCCAGGACGACCGGGTGGCTCCCATCAGGATCTTCTGATCCCCCTCGATCCGCAACATCCGAATCAACCATGATATTTTTTGATCGTCCTTGCGATGGATCAAAACGATGTTCTGGTCCTTGGGCATAATGATGGGATCGAATGCCACCCATGCACCTTTGGCAATCAGCGGTTCCATGCTGTCATTGTCCATCTTGAAAAAAAAGGAACGGGTGTCGCACGGCGTGGATACCACCCGCCACTGAACTTCCGGATTGCGGATCGCCAACAGGATTTGAGTCACAAAATCATTGGGTTGTATCGTATTCAGACAAGGCAGCGGGTAACCGTGGATCTTCGGACGCTGACCGTGATCGAAATCCAGTTCCGGCAGACGTACCGCGCGCGTGGTTCGCTCCGTGTCTCCGCGCGCGGTCTCCAGCACAGAAACATCCACCTGATAAAGCCGGGCCAACGCAGGCATCCGGGCCCTCCCCGGCGGATTGCCTTCCGATCGCTCCCACTGCGCCACCGCCTCCTGACGAATCCCCAGCTTTTCCGCCACTTCAGATTGCGGCAACCCCACCCCTTCCCGTAACTGCCTCATCAACTGCCACATCGTGTTTCGCGGTTTATTGCGATTTTTCCGTGCCTCGATCTGCGTCATGCCATCCCCATCCAGTCCACCCTCTTTCCGCTCCCATTGTACCCCGGACGGTCACCACATCTACACGCGCGGTTGACACCCGCCGCGTACTATACTTATCCTTACTTTGACGCGAGTGGAGACCACGCGAACCACGATCGAGCCACGAAAAAATTAGAATCCGGAGAAAATTGATGACTGTCCATGCAGACCTTCCCCCGATCGTCCGGAAATTTGGTATCCGGACCATCGCCGACATTTTGAACGTGACACCAGCGGCCATCAGCCAGTGGCGCCACGTCCCGCTCAGCCGTGTCGTCATCCTGGCCAGGGCGCTACAGATTCCGCCCGCAGAGATTCGCCCGGACCTCTTCCCCGCAGGCACCACCATCGCGGCCGCCGCTCAATATCAACTGCAGCATGATCCTCGCAGCCGCGCGGAACTGCACCGGACGTTCCGCCGGAAAATCCAGGGAGAAACCGTGACGATCCGGCGTGCCGAGTGGAGGGCCATCAAGACCTTGGCACTCGCCGGAGCGTCCATGGACCGACAACGGCGCGCCGACAGTACCAACGGGAAAAACAGCGATGCCGAAAACGACGAATCAGCGTTGCGGCATCCAGAGCGCAACAGCCCCAAAGCCGTTTGAGACGCCGCCCGAAAAAGAGATCGTCATGCAACAGCAGCCATGCATCATCCATTCTGTCATCGACCGGTTACCACCCCTGCCGAAGGCTCGCCCTCCGCAGAACCGGTTTCTGGTGACGATCGAACCCGACGGAAGCTATCACGCAAAGCCGCTCGGAAAAGAGGTCTGTGTCCTGCAAACCACCAATCCAGACAGCCTCACCCTCCTGATCCGCGAGATCATCCCCCGCAACCTGCTGCCCGCCATTCTGCAGACCGGCATCGAGCGACTCGCGCAGCCCAACGACCGCAGCCTGATCAGCCTCCTGGAGCACGATCGCGAATCGGCAACGACAACAGTGGACCACTCATGACCCGCGCCCCGAAAAACTCTGCGGCACCAAGGAAGCAAGTACCGAAAAACGGTCTGCGGCACCAAGACCGAAATAGCCCGGAAACCGTTTGTGGCACTAAGGGGGAGAAGTCCCCAAAAATTTGCGGCACCAAGGGGGAAGTTACCCCAAAAAAGGAGATCGATATGTCACAGCAGCGACAATGCATGATTCCTGCCACCAACTCAGCACTTTCTCTTGCCGGGTGCAAACCCTTGCGGGGGTGCAATCCTGCCGAGTGCAGCCCTGCAGGCGGACGCCCTGCCGGGTGTAACCTTGCAGGCGGCAGCCCCCACATCCGGGTCGTCGCCCGTCCCGATGACCACGGCAACCCGGTTTTCTGGGGCGTCCTCGATGAGATCGACCCCGGCAACATCCTCATCCTCACAGACGGCGTCCGCGATTGGCCCGCCGAGGTACTAACCGTTACCGACACCCTCATCTCTGCGCGGGATGCCCGGCAACA
>JAEHJW020009636.1_pt1 | contig 18348 bp, 34 predicted proteins | sample 9271431 | NCBI WGS metagenome assembly JAEHJW02 | reverse complement strand
TTTAGTTCTTTACAAAAATCTTCAAAAGAGAAATTCTTCAGCTCTACATCTCCATCATGTTCTACGTCTCTACGCATTATATACCTCTTCTTTCCATGTTGTCGTTCTTGTTTTTTTTCTTTATAGTTCTTCTGTTTCATCTTCAAACTCTTCTACCAAATATCCATGCTTATTGATAATAATGTCTTCAAACCGATCTATAATATCTTCACTGGATATTTCTAATACTTCTAGAAGACTAATCTCGTCTACTTTTTTCAACTTATCCTTGAGGTCTTCTATAGTAAGCATATTACCTGTTCCCTTCTACTCCACTATGTTTCTCAAAAGTACGCATAGCACCAAGTCCTAGCATACCTGTGAGGCAAGTAGTGAGTGTTCCTGTATCTAGTGGAAGGAATGGATGTGTTGCTACAAAACCATTAGCAATAGGCATGAAGAGGAATTGATAAGCTAGTCCTGTTCCGCAGATCCAGCCAATATAGGGTCTCCATCCTGCTACCCACCAATTAGTAGATCTTGCTTCTGCTTCATCAACGGCAATCTGAGCAAGTGGAAGTTTCTGACTTTCATCAATAAGCATCTGCTGGTATTGGTTGTCCAGTTCTTTCAATTTAATCTGCTGATCTCCTGTCAAACCAGACAGAGCAGTTTTGATAGACTGAACTGAAGAATCAGATGCTCCCAACTTTGAAGCAAGAAATTCTAGTGCAGATGCTCCAAAAGGACCGGCAATAGCTTCTCCTAGAACTGGAGCAGCATCTTGGAGAAGAGATACAAGTTCATTCATAGATTTGTCCTACACTGTTATATAGAAGTCCTACATTCCAAAGATTGATAGGAGGCATGTGAAGTAGGTACGAAAAGAATTCAACGTCCATAATGTTCCAAGATAGCAGCTAGTCCAAAACCAGCGAAAAGCACAAAAGAGTAATCAAAGTAATCATAGGTATTTATCCTTCAGATATTTTAAAGAGATATACATTGGTTGGAAAGATCCATCCACTACTTCATGAAACATCCAGATACCTCGATCATAAGAATTTCCTTGAGGTCCTAGATAGTCTTCATTATGTTCGTAGAATGAACCACAGAACAGCCCAATAATAGGGATACCATCTGCTCTAACGTCTCTAGCAATATCCCAATGCTGATGATGCCCCATTACAGCACTCATGTGCTTCTTGGAGAGAAGAACTCTAGCAGAAGTTACTGCTCTTCCCATAACTCCTGTAGTGAAGTAGTGACTGTAGGCTATTCCGTCAACAATTGCCACATCCAAGAAAGTATGAACTTCCCAACCAAAAGAAGAGTAGCACAAGTCATTAACAGAAAGAACACCATCAAGTTTAGGATCTTCATTGATCGCTCTATCAATCCTATGTTCATGATTTCCTAATGTCAGAACTTGTCTTGGTTTCCATCGTTTACGTCTACCTTGTACAAGTTTCTCAGATTCTTTTCGAATAGGTTCAGTAAGAAAGTACATAGCCTCTTTAGCCGCTTCTATATCTTTCTTGTACCTTCTGCCCTCAAAAGACTTCTTTCCTTTATCATAACTAGAAAGAGATTCCATGTCTGCAAAATCACCAATCTGGATTACTACATCTGGTTTCTTTTCTGCTATGAAGTTTCCTGCTGCTTCTAGAAAAGCAAAGTCATGTCCATCTTTAACTTGTACATCTGGAATTACCAGATGTTTTCTCATGTAAATTCTCTCAAGAAATATTCAGCATCAATAATCACAAGAGGTTTACTTCGATCTTGTTTAATAACTACTACAGGGACTCTGTCTCCATGAGAAATGGCCTGCTCGTAATGTTTATAGATTGAGACTCTTGATAAGTTCTTGCATTCGAACTGAAAGGGAATCAGTTCCTTTGCTTTGGAACTTAGTTGAATATCCTCGCCTTGAACTCCTCCAGAAGTGGATCGTACGTCGTCTAGAGTTAATGCTGGATGATTTTCCAAGATTCTGTCTCTTACCCATTGCTGTAGTTTCCTCCCTTTTGCTTTTCTACTAGCTACGGTAGTTGCCATATGTTATCTTTCTTTCTCCAGATCCAGAGACACTTACCATTCATTTCAAGTCTCTCATCATCATTATACATATCTCTTACGGTTTGGAGAAGTCCATCATAATCACCAAAGAAAGGATCAAGAATCTGTTGTGACTTCTTAGGTCCGATTCTGTCAATACCTTTAATGTTATCTGAACTATCTCCAATCAGTAATTGTTGAAAGAAGAAAAAGATTCCTTCATCCTCTTGAACATAACTGGATTCATTTTTAACCCAATTGAAATGATTCCCTGGGATTTGCTTTAGATCTTTATCCAGTGAGCAAATAACCGTAGAGTCCGTTTGCTCCATTCCCAACGCATCATCAGCTTCGTAACCATCTGTAACTTCTGCCTTCCATTCTTTAACCAAGAAGTCTCTACAAGTATTCAGCCATTGAGGAAGTTTAACATCTTTTCTATTAGCCTTATACTCTGGATTAACTTTTTTCCTAAAGTTGTTAGGGCCAGTAAGAAAAGCTTTATACTCCTCAAAACCATTCAAGGTTAGTAGATCCCTCATGGAAGTATCTGTTCTAATAAGAGCTACTTCCTCTGGCTCATTCTCAGCAGAAGCAGCACAGCGATAACAAATAAGATCAGCATCTATAAGGGCTGTTGTCATGCACGCATGTTCCACTTAGATTCTCTCCTGAATAATTTCTACCAGAGAATCTTCCATATAATCGTAAATATCGTCTATGTGTAGATTAACAATAGGGCAATCAGGATTAAAACTACTTTCGATAAGTGACTGATGAAGGTTTTCCATGACATAGATTTTATCAGCCCACTCAACTAAGTTCCTCGAAACTCTAACCAGAGCATTAAGATCAGTACCAGCAGCACGACAATTCCAACCTCTTGAGATACCAATAACTGCTCCTGTAGCTGACCTAGAGACTCCATGAGTGCATACAAAGAGTACATTCATTCCCAAACCTGTTTAATATTAGCATTATATCCAAGAGCAGTGAGAAGTTTCATCATAATCTCCTCATCTGTCCATGATTCACTGTTCCAACATCTTGCTACTGGAGTAAGCACTAGAATACTATTTCCATATCCATCTGTTACAGTTACACCAGTAGCATAAGAAATTCCACAGGAATCACATTCATGAGTATCTTCAGTGTACTGAATGTTTAGATTAGAATGGATGGTCATCTTCCATTCCCTCAAAAGGATCAGTATCAAATACATACTGTTCAAACTGCTTTGCTACAGCAATAATTTCTTCAGGAGAAGCATCTTTCTTTAGAGCAACTGCACTGGCAATACTGGACTGACGTACAATATACACTTGTTTCTTTGCTCGTTCTTCTGGAGTTTCATAAGTAGATTTTGGAGAGGTATTAGCTTTAGTGTTAGCAGAAAGACCTTCTTGCTTTACAGCATTGGTCCATTGCCAAAACTTCTCACCTTTAACCATTGTAATCTCATATACTTCGCCTGCTTTAGACTCAGACAGAGTTGCAAAAGACTTTGCTGAATCTCCAAATGATGCTACTTTACGTTCAGCGATTTTACCATCCTCATCCCTGAAAGTAAGTTTAAGCATCTTGTATTTACTATGATTCTCTACTTCCTGTGCTACAATAGTAATTTTCATCTTGTTCCTTTAGTTTATACTAATATTATACCATTATTTTCAATCTACGTCAACTTCTTTGGATCTCTTCAAGTTCTTTCATATTGAATCCTTGAGACACTTCACAAAGAAGAGGAAGATTGAAATCAATATCAAATGCAGCAGAGACAATCTTTGGGAGATCATCAAAGACTTCATAGAAGAGATCAGCAGTTCTCTGAACTTCATAACTAGGAACATCACACACAATGGAATCATGAACAGAACTGATGATAGTACCTTCAATTCTGTTCTCATGAAACCTTTTCCTGAAACTGATCCTAGCCAACATCATAATGTCTGCACCAAATCCCTGCACTGGATAATTGAGAATAGTAGTCCTAGGCCACTCTAAAATACCTCTACGTTTCTTTGGAGTGTAAAGATACTCTCTGCCAGTAGGCATGACAAGTTTACCAGTTCGAGTTACTTCATTCATCAAACTAATGTGCCACTTGTGCCAGCCTTTATACTTACTGTAGAAAGAATCAATAACCTCTTGCCATCGTTTCTGAGAGTATCCTACATCTTCAAAGTCTGGATCAAGAGCATAACTATAAGCTGATCCTCCATATACCAAACGAAATACAAATTTCTTAGCTACGAGTCGTGATGGTAGATTAAAGGCAGTCTGGTTACTGGTATGCTGATCCACCTTATCCCAGATCTCTGCAATGGCAACTTGATCTTGAGATAGGAAAGTACCTGCATACCATTCCAAAGCTTTTGCATCAGCGTTCACAATCATTGCAACTTACCTACATAATAGGTTTCTCCAGACCAAGAGTTCTTTCTACAATACTCTTCTGCCTCCTCTTTTGATTTAAAAACCAAATATTTAATAGTAAAGTAATGTCTGTAATCATTATCCTGTATGATAATTTTATAAACATCTGCTGTACTATTCTTAATCATATCTAGCTACCATCGTTACTTATTGATAATTGCTTTCCAAAGAGAATCTGTATTGTATTCGTAAACAACAACTCCTTCTACATTCATAAATCCGGGAGCAGCTATGCTTCCTGAGTTGATCAGAATATCTTTAGCCTCATCTACAGAGGAAGCGCTAATCACTGGAACTACCTCACAGCAATCTGGAGTATTTGGATTATGTTTCCCCCAACGATGTGTATTAAATAGACTAAATCTTTTTCTATCCTGATTATACCCTCTTTGAATTCCAAGTCCCCACCACTCTCCAAAATGGTATCCCGGACCTAGCTGTAAGAGGTCTTCTTTATTCTGATATGCCCAAGCAGCAAATCCGAAGTTGTCATTGTCTGGTGTAATAATTCTATTTTTAGATTGACATCCAAATTCACCGTTTTCTGTAATAACTATACAAGAATTAGTACCATCAATCTTCTCTGTATAGCTTTCTTTTCTATTTTCTACTCTGGGTATTTTAGGCCAAGCTTTAAACTCAATCATATTCTTTCCTTATATCTAGTTACCATACACTTCTTGAAATCTGCTGCTAGATTCTGCTGATTAGGATTACTAGCACTCAATCTTCCAGTGATTGCATTACATTGATTAAACTGTCCATGAATAAAATTATTCTCCCAGTTCATTTCTACAATCTTCTTAGGGAATCCAATCAAATATGCACTGTATAGTTTCTCAAGTTCTCCTAGTTCAATAATAGCATTAAGAATGGGACGCACAGATTTCTTTGCCTTTAACTGACGAAGAACAGTTTCAGATGTGGACCATGTTCCCTCTTTCTGTAGTTCAGACCCTTTAATTGGTTCTACAAGTCTAGGGAACTCCTCAGTCTTTCGTAATACTTGATTTCTTACCTGTCCTGTTTTCTTTCCTGTTTTATATACTCCAATAGGAACTCTCCATTCAAAAGTAATAGATCCACCATAGAGGATTGCACTGAGTTGATCTGTACTTCCATAATTAATATCATAGTTACCAAAGAAGTCTTTGAGTTGATCTTGTATCTCAGTGATTCTCTTCTCAAGCAACTTTGCTTCTACATCACAGCGTTCTACATCAAGAAGAATACCATTCCATTCCATTTCCTGAAGAGCAAGAAGATCCATACACTGAAGCCTGAACAATCTAAACAGTTTTGGATTTTCCTTTAGAATTGATTCTTGTACTTCTTGTAGTTCATAGGTTAGTTTAAGATCTCTCTCTAAGTACTCTTTAAGTTCATCATAGGGAATTTGATCTGTATCTATTCCTTGATCCCAATACTTTTCTTTGATACTGTGTATCTTGTTACCTAGTCCATACTTCTCAGCAGTGGAATCCAGATCTGCAAAAGAATCCATTTGCCTACTGATTAAGAACTCAGCTAACTGGCAATCCCATACTTGAATGTTGTTTAGTGGAATACCAAGTCTCTGCAACCAGTGTAGATCAAACTTAAAATTAAAGCCTACGAGTAGATTATTAGACAGGTCAATAGAAGCACTGTCAAACATACAATAAGATTCTCCATCGTATGTTCCTCCTAAAACAAGTTTGTTAGTTATGTCAAAAGGATTTCCTTTATTGCTAATTATGGTTTCAACATCAACTGCAAGTTTCATGTACTCTCTATATAGTTTGAATACAGTTTATTTTGACAACGAAGGATAGCTAGTTCTCTCTGCTGTTCTTGCATCTGCTTTCGTAGTGCTTGAATATACACAGTAGCATCCATCAATTCTTCTTGCAGGTGAGTAAGCCAATCTTCTATACTTAGATCTTGTCTTGTAGTGTAGTGACCGTACTTCTTAAATCCTGCCTCACTTCTTGTGATGTATTTCTCTACTACCTCTTCTACATTTGTATCAGACATGTTCATCATCGTCATCACTTGCATAGAGTCGAATTAGTCTTTCCAATTCTTTATTTCTTTTTTCTAATTGTTCTATTCTATCTGCTGCAATTATTAGCTGCTTAGCTAGACGATCATCTTCTCCTCTACAAGTAGATTTTAATCTAATCTCTGCTCTTTTTCTTAACTGTTGTGCTAGAGTATCATTTAAATTCATTGTTTTCTTCCTGCTCATTAAGTTCTATAAGTTTGTCTAGTAGGAAATAGGGAGCCATTCCTACTGGAAGGGCATTAATCATTTCCATCACTACTTCTCTCTTTGCATCAAGAGTTATACTTCTCAAAAAATCACTATCTACTTCCACTACATAATCTCCTTGTATCTTGCAATTGAAGGTTCAATCAATACTTCATGTTTCATGTGTCGCATAGTAGGATCAGAGTCTTCATCACCAATCAGTTTGTTCTTACTGATGTTGAGATAACGAACATATTCATATCCTTCATCATGAGTCATACCAATACCTAGAATCCAATCTGCCTCTGCTTGTTTGGCTGTTTTCGCATTTGCAACATTGGACATAGTTAGATAGCGTTGCCCTTCTCCTGAACCATCTGCTTGACATACTCCGATAACAGGAGCATACATCTTTGCCAACTCTCTAGCCCAAATATAAATGCTACCAAGCCTAAGATCCTCTCGATCATTATCAAATCCTTTGATCTTGTCTATCTGGTCGAAGATAATCAGAGAAGGATTAGTTTCTCTAACTATACTCTCAATATTGTACTTGTATTGTGCAGCATTGTCAATAATTCGTATATTACCTTTGGTAACTTCTCTGAACTTCTCCATGAGTTTGTGACGATTACCTCCCATTAGAGAAGGCATATCAAGTCCTAGAGCAGCTTGGTAATTCCTACCCATCACCTTGAATCCCTGTTCCTCATTATTGAACCAAAGAACAGGAGAGGATGTTTGAGAGGCCATGTAAGTAACTTCAGAAGTCAGGAATGTAGTCTTTCCTGTTTCTGGTCTAGCAAAGATAAAACCAAAATCACCCTTACGCAAACTACCAAGAGACTTGTTCAGGCTATCAAGTCTCCACCTAAGTCCGGGTTTATGGACTGTTTGATTATATATCTCTTCCAGATCGTCAGAGACATACTCTACTGCTGTCTGGTCTTCTCCAGCTACACTTTCTTGAAGCTCTGAAATCTTGCTTTCAAGTTTATGTAGAGAAACTCTACCGTCAGCAACACCAAAGCCCAATTCCCCCAATTCACTAGAAATCCTCCGTAGTTTAATTTGTTTAAGAATATCGTTTAGAACATCAGGAGCTACATCTGCTCCAGAAGCATAGGCAAAGATGTGAGCATAAGTCTCTCTCTCAGATTGGCTTCTAAACGTCACAGAAGCCTCTACAAGAGCTTCTAACTCTTCAAGGGTACATGACCTACCATACCGCTTGAAAAACTCCTCTAAGGCCCTGTAAACCGTTTCTAGCTCTCTTGGTAGAGAAGATACATCTAGATACCTATAGAACTTCTGAAATACAGAGTAGTCTATGAATAATCGTAAAAGAAGTATTTCTGGTTTATTCATTTAATTCCTATATTATATAGTTAATAATATAATATATCTATATATTATATATTTTATTATTATAGATACATTCTTGTATTTTGTCAAATGAATATTCTTTAGGATCTTGTTCAGTAACAACACTCTGAACTTTAAAACCTAACTGATTGAATTTCCTAGAGAGGTTCAATGAGTGTACTCTCTTGTCAAAGTCTAACCAGATGTAGTAACTGTCTGTGACATGCTTATACCTGAGAAGATCCTCTGTAGACAGATGTGTTCCGAAGAGTGGAACTACTCGATACTCTGGAAGAGCCTTAGATACTTTAACAGCAGATAGAAGATCCTCTGTAAAGATTACTCCATGTGTCTCAGTGCCTCTCTGGAACGCTAGGTGGAGTTCATGTAGCTTACCTGAGCTAAACCATTTAGGCTTACTAGAATCGTCTCCTAGGTACCTTCCTTGCCATACATTAGGCTCTAGGCTAAGAACGAAGATCAGTCTTCTGTAGAAACTGTTCCAGTACAGGTTAGGAATCTTGAAGTCTTTAGGAACTAGATTGTACTTAGCTAACCAATCTAGAGCCTCTGGACACATCAAGTTCTCTTCAGGTAGATACTTCTTAGTAAAGTCTACATCCATAATTTTAAACTTACGACTTCCTTTCGTCTTGTTGGTACATCCAAAGCAGAAAGTATGACCATCATCATATACAGCTAGGTTGTCTCTACTTCCGCACTTAGGACATGATGTGTGGTATAGAAATCTACTCATGTCTCCACTTCAAACAACCAAGTATCAGTAATGTCTGCCAGATCATCCTCTTCAATATCTTCTGTAGTCTTAAGATCATATCTTTCAACTACCTCTGGAATGTCTGCCTCCTTGAAGCATTTATTACACAAATCCACAAAGGTATTAGAACCTGCATATTTCCTTGTGGCCTCGAAGTCAGTTAGAACCTTATCACAGGAAAGACACTTCATACTGTAAGCGCCAGATAGGAAGCAATACCGGAGTGATTATGGAAAGAATACCAGTCGTTATCAAATGTATTCGTAAGTGGAGATACCTTAGCTTGAGTATCAAAAGTCTTTGTAAGCTTGTTAAATAGTTCCCAGACATGACTCGGTTTGATTTTCCATCCCTGAAGAGCACTATCCGCAAAGTCTGCTTCTCCCTTGACCCAAGGGGAGAACCAAGTAGTACACATAGCACGAAGAAGAAGAGAATAAAGACTAAGAAGAGGAGTGGTATTTAGATAGTTAGCACTTCCTATAACAATCAACTGATTGTCAAGTTGAGTCTCTAAGACTTTTGTGAGTTCATACTTAGCCTTATCTTCAAGATAATGAAGATTTGGGATATTAGAAAGAAACAATGCTTTATGTTCGCTACTAGGAAACTTGAGAGAGAGCTTAGTAGCATCCCTGTCAATCTTGCTTTCAGATGGATCATACTTAAAACCATACACACATATAGTGACATTATGTTCCTCTGCAATAAGAACATCTGAGAGATAATCTCTACATTTAATATCAGCAAATTGCTCATAAAAATCATTACCTTCTTGGTTAAGGAAAGAGAACCTAAGTTCTACTTGTTGAAAGATTTCAGAGTAGGTATTGCTTGAAGCTTTTTTAATAAGATTTGCTTGCATTAGAGTTCTCCAATAAATTTATTGAATTTGTTTGCGTAAATTGAGGCAGTTGTATCACAAAGACCCGGAGCAGTATTTACTTCAAGTACATAACAGTTGTCTTGGTGTTTATTCCAAATGATATCTACAGCTCCAAAATCAAGAGCAAGAGCATCCAAGGCAGCAATTGCCACACCACGGAGGGATGCTGGTTCAACCAAGTCTTGAGTACAGAATACCCATCCATTGGCATGTGACCTGATCTCTGATGTGTAGTTAGGATTATATTGCCATCCTTCCCTCTTACGTTTCTCTTGTACATAGATCACTTCTCCCTTGAAAACATGAACTCGAAACTCTTTAAGTTTCTTTACATACTTTACATACACAGGACAGACAGACAATTCATTTGGATCTTTAACAATCCTTATACCTCTACCAGAATGACCATTCACTACATGCCTTTCAACTACAAAAGAATCACTAAAGAACTCTTTAGCTTCTTCTTTGTCTGTCGTAAACGGAGGACACAGACCCACCAAGGCTTGATACGCCCTTATCTTGTTTGTAGCAATTACGACATTTCGATTGATGATAGTACCTTGTACTTCAGCAGGAATGTTTGTACTACCCCAGTTTATTGTTACACGTTTAGGACTAACCTTTTGAGAGATATAGATCTTTCTAGGCCAGTACGGTTGCATGTGTTGACGAAGAAGTTTAGCAGACTCAGAAACCTGCTTATAAGGAAGAATATTAACACGCATGGCCAGATGTTGTCAAGTAACACGACGGACAAAGAACTCTATTACCCGAAAGAAACAAACTGTCTTTCACTCCTGCCTCCTCAACTGTAGTACCACAATGAATACATGACTTGTTATAATGCTGCCATTCGCTCTTCCTGATACTACTGCCTTCTGCATCCACAAGAAGTAGAGGAAGCTGCTCATTATTCTTAACTTTTTTAATTACTTTTACCCAATAGATTCTACTCTTATTGGACTCAGCAGATGAAGTTACTTCACATTCCCATTTCCCTTCCATGTAATCTGTTTTATCTGAATGTCTGATTACCAGCTTAATTGTAGCTGAAGGATCTAGCTCTGCTGTACCCTCATAGGTACATACAGTAGAACCATTGTCTCTAGTATCAAACATGCAATTGATCTTCTCATTGACGTCAAACCTGAGCTTACGTTTACAGTTGGAAGAAGAAGAATAATCTTCATCCCAACCCCAAGAACTATGCCAACTACTATTGTAGGTAGTCTCTGGTTTAAGAGGAATCTCTTCATAGTTATCAAATAGATTCTTTTTAACATCAATAGGAATACGATACAACCGATTACTCACTACCATGTTAACGTCAATCTTCTTTACATTAGTTCGTTTAAGAAGGAACTCAAGCATGGATTCTTCAGAAGCAATCAGCCAACCAGAAGGAAGTTCTACATAGTGTAGAGGACGCTCTGTGTTCTTTGCTACTACCAATTCTTTACTAGTAGCATCATATCCAATGATTGCAAATGCCCCAGAGATCTTTGCAAAGGCTTCTTTATAATCTTTATTCTCTATAGAACTCATATACTTAGCGAAGCAAGCAGAGTCTACTTCCTCTGTCTTGTCAAAGACAGCATGGTTTCGAATCACTCCATTGTGTACCATAGCAAACTTATCAAATACAAATGGGTGAGAGTTCTCATCACATACCGCTCCATTGGTAGCGGCTCTCACATGACCAATAATGAATTTGCCATTCTTGTAGGCATTGTCCATTTGATCTTGGAACTCTTTAGTATTCACAAAGAAGTATGAAGGCATACCTCCCTTGACACTGATAAGATCCCCATGATTGTCTACTACGAATAGACCACTGCCATCTGAACCTCTGAAGATGGAAATATACATAAGCTGAGAGATAAGTTTCTTATCCTCTATTGTGATACCATTACTATTCTTGCTGATGAATCCGATTAGACCACACATACATTAGACTCCCAAGCTAAAAAGAATATTCTTACGATTAGTGTTGAACATTTCCCATGCATTCTCAATGAAGATATATGATGTATCCTGAAAGATCTCCGAAGTTAGAGACATAAACTTATCCTTAGAGTTAGTCTCTTCACACAGTTCTATTAAAGATTCTACCAAATGATTAGCAGCAAAGTCTCGGAGTTCCACGAACATCTTTACAAAGGAAATAATCTTGTCCACATCAGAAGTAGCTTCTAGGTGTCGAAACTCTACTGTACCGAACCTCTTTAAGCACTCTGTATTAAGAGCAGCATACTTCATACTGATCGAGGCGGGAGAAGTAAAGTCCCAACCAAGAGGAGCCTTTGTAAGAGGTACACAATAGATGTTATCTTGTCGATGAACATCCAGACAAGTAAAGAATATGTCTTCATACAGAGTGTACAAAATAACCAAAGCTCCTACACTCAGTACATCCATATCCCTACAGTCCACATGACAATGGATAGAAGTTCTGAAAGAAGTTTCAAACTCATTTTTGAGTAGTGTGTTGTAGAGATTGTCAATCATAAAAGGAACATACCTAGCTTCGATAGGAGCAGCGAATATAAACTCCTTACCATTGTTCCTTAGACTGCCATCATTCTCTACATTCCAAATCATCTGAGAGTAAGGACATTCATAGAAGTAGGTATCTTCTATTCCTTCCAGTTCAAACTCTAGCCCTACTTTAGTCTGACTAGATATCTGTGTCGTCAATGAGAGGTTGGACATACAATTGCTGCATCCATTCCTGTACTTGCTGTGAAGTCGCTTGAGAAGATTGTTTAAGACCTCCTCTTTTAATGACTCTTTTTTGTTCAGCCGGTACTTCGTCTTTATATTCACCTATCTTCCTTTCGATAATATTAAATACTTCCTTAGACTCACTCTTGACAAGTTCTCTAATCTTTTCAGATACAACCCACTTACCATGAGAATACAATATAACAGTTAGTCTGTAGACATTGGTTAGAGTAATTAGATACAACCCATTGATTACTTTACAATCTGTTGATAGCCTACGTAAGAAGGAGCTAGAGAGAGTAACACTGCTAAGTAATCCATTGTATACAGCATAAGCCAAAGTGTTTTCCCCACACATACTTCTCTTCCAGTTATGGGTATTCACTCTTCTGCTGTAGAGAACTCCTGATTCAGTGTATCTAAACTTCGGGAAAATCGGTTTCAATGTGTTGGCATTTACTTTATGATAGTGACTTACAAGACCTGATCCAAAGTGTTCTAGATTCAACACAGCAACAGAAGGAAAGTTTTCCAAGTCATGGTCATTACTTACATAAACCGTCTTGGAAGTAGGGACATGGAGCATGTATGTCCCTGAGAACTTCTTTCTAAACTCCTCTGACTCGTTCATATGATACTCCTATATTTATAAATGTCGTGAAGAGTAAATACTTGATCGACCAGACCAAGATTGAGACAACCAAGAATCTGCTCCCTCACTTCATTTGGCTCAATGTAATCATACATATCGAAGGCTTGGTCTACTAGGTCATACACCTGTCCAGCCCAACCACGAACTACCCAATAGTTACTAGGAGTCCGGTATTCCAACCCGTATTCTGTAATACGAATACAACCTGCCTTACCATAAAATTGTTTCCTAGTAGTGTTAGGATCATTAACAGCAAGAGGAACCCCAACATATAGATCCAACAACTTTGTGAGCTTTACAATGTCATACTTGCTGGTATCGAAACCAAGATGGATATGTCCACCACAACAACGATACTCTGGTGAAGGAGGAATAGGTTTAGGATTCTCTTTCATTTCCCAAACATCATAGTCAGGCTCACAGCCAAAGGCAAGAGCATTAGGGTGATTTAGTTCTTCTGGGTCAAAGAAAGCTTCCCCTTTATCCCCTACATACAGATCTTTCTTACCAAAGAATCTTTTTATATCCGTCATCATTTCACTAATGTATACTTGAAATTCATGCCTGTTGTTCGCAGGAGGGATATTAAACTCCACCATTACATTATCCTCTTGGACATGACCAATACCGAAAGGCTTCGGATTTTGTTTGGTTCCACCGATCAATCCAATTGCAGACTTGGGAAGTCCCCTTGCAGTCAGAAGAAGAAGTTCAGGATCAGCCCCGATAGTAAACCTTTGCTCACTCATTTCATTTCCTTATAACAGTTATCTACACGAACAATTCTTGTTACATAATATCCAGCATCCAGACCTTTGTTAGTCCTAGCTAGTTCTTTCCCTTTTACTGCATCCTTCTTTGAAACTGTAGCATCAATACACATAGCAATTCCGTATGGATCAACTCCTTCAATCCGATTACAGAGAACTACATTGCATACTTCTGCTGCCTGTGCTACGGAACTGAGCAAAAGAATACTAAGTACCAGTTTCTTTTTCATCTTCTTTCTCATTTACAAATTTATGAAGCTGTTCCAAGAAGAACAGATAATAAGGATCAGTGTCATGCATCCATTCAGGATGACCTTGAATCATAAAGGATCTAGTTCGATGACAGACTGCCATTTCCACCACACCATCAGTAGAATTAGCAATCAATTTAGCATCTTTAGGGAGTTTCATGGCTTGATGATGATAACTGTTAGTAGTCATCATTTTTGTAGAGCCAAGAATGTTTACTTTATGCTCACCACTGTTATGATACCGAATGTCTTGATGTAGACTTCCACCAGACAAAGCGCAGGCCAACTGCGCTCCTCGACAAATGCCGACGATGATAGTACCTTTTTCCTGTGCCTGCTCCCATAACGAAACTTCAATAGTGTCCCTGGAAGTCAGTTCAAATTGAGAATGAGCACCATTAGGATACTCACCATAGATGGATGTAGCAATGTCAGAACCACCATGCAGAATCAGGATACCCGGTTCATCCGGTAGATGTTCAGTAACAACTGTACAAGACTCTGTAGATTCTAGTCCTGCAAATTCCTTGTAAATTGCTGAATAGATAGGTAGATTAAATTTTTTCATTACAATCCCAATGTGTTGAAAACATAAGATAGCCCAAGGCTGAACAGGACTACAAAAATGAACAGGAACATAAATTCCACCCAGAACTTAATCATGCTATATCCTCCATAAGAGTTATAGGAGTGTTGCGATCAAACAATACTTCACTTACTTCTTCGTCGTACAGATAGCAGATAGCCCCTTGCTCAGTGAGCTTGTCATACCATACAATAGGACCACCTTCTACCTGTACTCTCCGTTGTGGAGTAATTGTCAAGAACATATCCATATCAGAAGTTCTTCGGTGCATGTTCAATGTCATCAATGCTTTCATGAGTATCGTATTTAGAGTATCTCACTTTGATGCAAGGAACCTCTTCGGGATCTTTCCCATAGTAATTGTAGGTGGGTGCATCAAGAGAAATGATCTCTCCCACTTGTCCTTTGTTGTATCCTTTCCTTCGGGATACTTTAGCTCCGACAGTAAACCCGTAGTCCGTGGCAAGTTTGATTGCCTCTGCCAGAATTGTTTTACTCTTGTCATCGACGATTTTCTGTATAATCATTAGTCTACCTTCAGCGGAACAGAAGGAAGGTCAATTACGAGAAACAGTCGCCACCTTCCATTATCCGGCAGCGGCAGTTCCTCTCCGTTCAACATAAATGTTTTCTTCTTTGGCTTTGTCCAAGAAAGATCTTTAAATTTAAGAGAAATAACGTCTCCCCCTTTTAGTTCTTGTCCTGTCTCCTTATCGTATAGAACGGAATCTTCCCATACAAATTCATCTTCACAGATTCCTACAGCAAATTCATACATAGAAGGACTACAAGTAAAGGAAGGTGTGTCCCCCTTAAAAACCTGTCCAGCTACTTTAACTCCTCTCTGTGGGAAAAGGTAAGTTCCTTCACACATATCAACTACTTTAGTATATTGCCTAAAGAGATCACCACGTTCAAACATCATTCATCCTCCTCAAAAATATCATCTTCGAAATCCAGATCGTATTCTAGATCATCCCAATCAAACAATTCCCATTCGTCCATTATTTCACCTCTACAAAATTAAACATCTCATTGCCCTGCCTCTGCGAGTTCATACAACTAGGAGCAGACTTGCAGGCTGTTTTATTCCCATTGAATGAACAACCCTTGCAGGTTCTAGCAGAGATCTTTTGATAATACTTTCCTCGAATAAACAGAATTTTCATGTCTACCCACCAGAGCCATCGCCATCGCCATAACCATCGCCATGACCATAACCATCGCCAAAGCCATAGCCATAGCCATAGCCAGAGCCAGAGCCATCGCCATCGCCAAAGCCATCGCCATAGCCAGAGCCAGAGCCATAGCCATAGCCATAGCCATAACCATAGCCATAGCCATAGCCAAAGCCAGAGCCATGACCATAACCATCGCCATAACCAGAGCCATGACCAGAGCCATCTAAAGTTACAATGAGTTCCATTCAGATTGCTCCACATCGATGATGGAAATAACAGCTCGATTCGGAATCTTCAAAGATCCCACTGTATCCAACTTAGTGTTGGACTTTGGACCATTAACAAGTTCTCCCAATCCCTTAGTAGTTCCCCAAACTCGGATATTGTATGCTTTCGTAAGCCTGATAAAGCCTTCGATTTCCTCAACAATCCCGATGTAAACAAATCCCCTATCAGCAACTACAATCTTAATATCCCCAATACAGGAAGTGTCCGGCTCGATTGAGTCTGCCCTAACATAGTCTACTCCATTGATGGAGATTGTTTTGTTTTGCTTTTCCATTTTCATTCCTTTCAAAAAGAAAAGGGAACTATCCAGTTCCCTTCAGGTACATCCGGATGAAACATCCTAGTAACATTAAGAAGCTACCAGAAGTCCTTCGAGCTTTTCCAGCATTTCACCATGAGTAACATCCACCGGCCTGCCTTCTTCGGTGGCCTTTTTGATGTTTCCCCTGATACGTCCGATCAAGGCTTTGACCTGAGTCTGGACGTCAATCTTGAGCGCCTGAACTTCTCCTGATTCTTCCTTGGTCAATTCCCAGAAGGGAAGGATGTTAGCAGGCATCGTTCGAATCTCATCCTTCTTCGGGCCTTTAGCCTTGAGAGACTTGTCCTTATCCTTCACTACGATACCCTTGCCATAGTAGAGGAACCATGCTTCGAGACTTTGGACCCGAGAGGACACATGCAATGCACCCATGAGGTCGTTCATAAAATTGGAATTGCCATGAATCACCGCCTGCTCCAAGGCGAACAGGGCACAAGCGTGAGAGAGTGCAGCCTTTTTACCGTCTGCCGTTTTGATGCTAAGCAGAGTCCTTCTGAAATTCTTTTGAGTTATGCTGTTCATGATTTTTCTCCTAATTAAAAATATCCAAGAATTGCCTGCATATATCCCCCTTACGAGGGATATAAACCGATGATTTACTTTTTGTTACTTCCCGGACGTTTGTATCCAGAATAGTTCTTGCCGGGTTGCCTCACCATGCTGTCATAGTCTACAACCCTACGATCCTTGCGCTTCTGTACTTTGCTAAACTTTCTCATTTCTGCTCCTTTGGTTAAAAATTATGCCGGTCCTATCATTGGACCACTATGATATGATGCCGGGAATTCGGTGGATGTTACTTCCGTTACAACTTTGTTTTTCCCAAAGCCGGAGATTTGGGCAATATGTTTAATCGCCCTATCCCCTCGGATCTCGATCTGGAAAACCTTATCAGAAATGATTTCCACGGGCTCACCTAGCCTTTTCGCAAGGCTTTCCCACTCCCTAGCTTCGTGCAAAGATTCCGCATGATACCGCTTCCCGTTGTATTTTACAAAGTATGCCATTTTACTACTCCCTCAGGTTGATTAGACTAGAAAACCATTCTCGTTTGAGACTGGTTTAGAAGTCTACCTGTCTCGCATCTCGCTAGGGCAAGTCTAACGAGAGGGGTATCGAAACAGGTGATAAATTACTTATAGACCTGTAGGTGTCACAATACCATGCCGGACCCATTGCTGGATTCGGTTTAGGTATCTCTACAGGTCAATAGTATTAAAAGGTCAATAGTATGTTAAAGAACGCAATCCAGATTATCCGCGTCAAAAAATCATATCAGGTTAGATAATATTTCACGCATGCTGCAAAAGCCTAGCCAATCCGTCTCACTTGCCGAAACGTTAATGATTGGTTTAGCTATTGGTCCGCAACTATCCCGCCTTGGATTTGGGCCCAAGGATCTACGCTCTATAGGCGTAGCGTTTAGACTACTGGCACTCGTTATGCCTTCGTCGGATAAATCTTAGATTGTTAAAGAGGGTAAAACAGCCCCTAACATGATCTGGAATTGCCATATTCTTTCGAGGCGTAACTGTCCCTATCCATTCACCGCCACTAGGCTAAAGAATGTCAGGCTCAGGTAGCCCGGTTTCCAGATCAAATTGTTAAAGAGCATGGAGTAACTATACAGGATTCATGCTGCCCTGTCAACCCCGCTGTCTACTTGCTAATCCCGTCACGTCATTATGGTACGGCAAGTAGCAGATTGTTAAAGAGCGGTGTTACGCCCTACTAATAGCAGGGACCGTGCCAGCTATTGCAAGTAGTTGATTTTTAAAGTGTATTAGAGAAGGATGATATAGATGGTAGGGAGCAGGTGTATAGTTTATGGACAGT
>JAEHJW020007416.1_pt1 | contig 18349 bp, 23 predicted proteins | sample 9271431 | NCBI WGS metagenome assembly JAEHJW02 | reverse complement strand
TCCCGTGTCGGGGTTCCCAATCAAGGCGTCTATGGTTTCCAAGGTATAACCCTCGGTCATGGACTTGCAGATCGTCTCGCATTCCTGCTCGATCAATGTCCATTTCTGCACTTGCCAGTTATAAGCGAGAATTTTATTAGGCGTTCCTGAACTGGAACCAGAACCAGGATAAGACCAAAACACTACCTTGTTTATCGGATCAAGAAGCGAAGTAATACGATATAAATAGGATTGGTCTACATCAGCCCAAAAGTACTTATCAACCTTATTTGCACCAATCGGTATAGAAGTGCTTCCGTTGAACAAGTAAAATCCCTCATCGGATAGATAGAATATGTTGTAACCGATATTCGCTACCGACCCCTGTGAGACGCAACCCCTATTAGGCTCCACTTCATCGAACTGGAAAACAAGAGGGGTGCCAACGTAGGTCGCACGATAGATGGAGTTCTCGCAAAGTATTACCGCGTATTCCCCACCGACTATTTTTCGCACATAACCTGCGTTCGGCAAGACTTGTCTATCGGCTTGACTCGTACCTATAGTCCAAGTGGTAGGGGTGTCGATTGCGCACCACCTTACCGCATTAGGGTCTGTACCCGTGGCGTCGGACAGGTTGCCAAACATCACAAAATCCCTCACCGTTGCGACACATCTTCCTTTAGGTGGAGTTCCGGCCAAATCCGCGAATGCGGTGGATGTCCCCAAAGTCCATGCTTGCGGTGCGTCGGTAAAATTCGTGGAGATCAGGGTGTTCCCATATTGGGCGTATTCCCATATTTCTTCGGATGCGGTGGTGTACCCGCCAACTTTGGACACGTCAGCCCAAGAAGCGGAAGCCATTTTATATAGCTTTGTGGCATCTCCTGCGAAATTAAAAGCCGTTCCCGTGCTATCCCTGACCGCCACCGAACCCCTGCTTCGAGCAGTCAATGCGTCACTATAAATAACCGGGGATGCGAATGGAGCATAGCTATTGATATACGGGATAACGTTCGTGGCGACTGTTGATCCTGGGTTGTTCATCGCCGGCAAATCTGGCAACCACTCGGCCAATGGCACGAACATCAGACCGCCCTCACTGCAATGCCAGCACCGAATCTGCGTTTCATGGTCTGGTTGTTGGCTGTCTGTACCGATGCCGTGAAAAGACCTGTAAACTTGTTGATCTTTTCGTCGTCTTCCATGTAAATCGCACCCGCCAAGCAGGACGCATAAAGATAGACGCTAGGGTAATAAGTTAATATGTCGTTAGTGGTATTACTATCGGATAGGGCGGTCAGTTTCTTGAAGTAATGCACGTAAGCAGAGTAGGTGTCATCCGGTGTACGCTCGAACTCCAACTGAGAACCAAGAACAGCGTAGAAATTAGGCCGACCCGTGGTGGAGTTGTAGCTTTGATCTATCTGCGTTGTCGATACCGACTTTAGGTGATGAATCGGTGTAGTGTTCAAATACACCCGCTTCACTTCCAAAACCCCAGTAGGCAATGCGACGTAGCGGCTCGACGTGCTTAAAGTCAATGCGTCGTCATCTTCCATCTCGGTGACGCGAAGCTCTTTCCAGATCATTTCCTCGCCAAGAGCCACGAAGTCGGCCATCAAACTGGTAAGGTCTGAGCGATGGATCCAGCTAGCAATGCTTAATTTTAGGTTGCTGAATGTGTCTAATGCCATTTGCGCTCCATTCCATCATTTTTTTCTCATAGAACCATTCATCCGAGAACTCGCAATATTGATAGTGGTCGAAACCCGGAATCCCAAGAGAGTAATGCACTATCTTGGCATCTTTGTTTGGTGGTTGTTCCCATACGATATGATTCCATTCCTTCGGCAGTTCCCCGATTTCATCGTCTTTAAGAAACTCGAACCGATGTAGGAAAGAACCCTTTGCGGATTCGATAAAGCTTGGGGTAATCAACCTCCAGGCATAGTGTCCGCAATTTATCAGCATCACGCTAGACCAGTTTTTCCTTGGGTAGTCCTGGTTATCGGCTTCCATGTCGGTGCCGATATATTTTCTCTTCGCAGTCGTTTTGTAATCGTGTTTTACCACTTGAACCGCTTTTCCGAACTGGTCTCGAAGTTTCCACAACTCTGCTATATCTGCACGGCACAACATATCCGCACCGTCCACGAATATAGCCCACCCCTGGTAGCCCTGCATGTAGGGAATCAGGAAACGAGAATAGATAAAATTATTCGTTCCGTCCGTATGCTTCTCTTTGTAAAACTTTCTAACCGTGTCAAGATGAAGCGGGATAAATGAAATCGGTTCGCTTGCCCTGGTCAATACCGAGTTCATGAAAACATAAGCACCGATTGATTCTCGTTCGTCGTAACCAAAATAAATAGGTATCAAACCAATTTCTCCAAAGCCTTCATCCATAACCATCCAATACTCGAAGGGGAATACTTAACCCTTATGTGATCCTGACATTCTCTTATCCTGGGCTTGATTTCTTCCTGGTGAGTATTGAACCACTCAACACCTTCTCGAATATCCCCTACCCACATCCATTCGCTGAACTCTTCATAAGCCGGAAGATTCCCTGCAATCACAAATCGTCCATTCCTGACGGATTCAATCAACCTATTCGCGCTCTTTGCCTGTCTGTGGTCTGTCGGCAGTAAAACAGCAGCACAATCTCTTAATCTCGCTATCTGTCTTTCCCTTGACCAAGCCTCACCGGTCAGGATGTCAACACCCAAATCCAGATAGGGAGAAATTGTGCTTAGATTGGATTCATGCCCAAACCAGAAAAACCCGGTCTTGATACCTGCTGGCTGTTCTTCCGATTCGTAAGGGTCGGGAATGACCGTTGCATTTCTACCCGTTCTTTCCTTGATGATCTTTTGCATCTCGTTAGAGTTGCATGTCACCAAGTCGGCCTTCTCGGTGTGTTCCAGGTAGTAATTTGCGAGAGAATCGCTAAAATGATCGTCGCAAACATCGTAAACACGTTTCTTGAATGGTCTGATTTGTTCTTCTTTAACGACGTGCTTTCCATACACGATCACATCATGACCCTGGGTGATTCCGTATTTCTTTAGTTCTTCTTGAGGTATTTTCATCCTTAGGCGGGATGAGGCGATTTGCTCGCCAAGAAAAGCAAAAACAACTTTCATTAAAGCTGATAACCGTGCGCCACTACTGTTGCATTAGTATTCCCGGCACCAAGCGCAGGCATGGTTACGACAATTGCCGTGTTCGTTGCGCTCCCAGGGATTGGAATCGAATATTGAACGTCTAGGGGCGTGTTTTCAACCAATGCCCCAGCAGCAGCGGCTACGGTATAGGTCAGAGTTCCGCTTATCGTTCCGACTACTGTCACGCTCACCGGAAGCCCTGCGGTGGCTCCTGATCCAGTACAAGTAAATCCGGTAATGTAGGTCGTTTTTCCTGCCGCCGCCGCAAGGGTAGCGACTGCGGCTGCATTGGCTACGTTGCCCGATGCCGCCGTGATAGGCGTTGCACCAGCGGGGTATGGGGTAACGCTTCCGATAGAAGCCGTTCCTGTCGGGATTGGGGTTAAGCCTGCGGTAAGTGCCATGTTTTGTTTCTCCTTGTCATTTTATACAAACCCAACGCATATCCCTTGTGGGCTGGTGGAACTGTGGTTTTTCTTCTATTACTTCCTTGAACCCTGCGGCCTTCAACATTGCCGAAAATTCGTCCTTGCTCCAGCACCATTTATGCAATGCCGGTTCGCCATCCTTATGAGTAGAGGGGTCGCCATACAAAGCCCATAATGTGAAGTTCTCATGGCTTCCATGTTGGAAATGAAGTAATACTTTATCCAGGCAAGGAAGTTCTAATGTCATCCTACCGCCAGGCTTCAATACTCGCCGCCATTCCTGCATGATGGAAAGGATTTCTTTCACATAGAAATGTTCGCATACGTGTATGGCCGCAATATCATCTATGGACTCGTCATCGAATGGAAGTTTACGAATATCCATATCCATATCGGAGTCATGCAGGTCGCAATTCAACCAACCAGAAAACTTGCGCCTTCCACATCCTAGATGCAACTTCACAGCTTTACGTCCTTAACAACTTCTCGCCACGGCCTGCCGTTTTTATGATGTATGGTGCAGGTCTTAGACCACAAATATTCGCCTTCGTACCGCCATTGGTAATTATCCGGGACAAGGATATGTGTCGGAACGCCTAATCCGTTAGCACAGTGCATGGCGGTCGTGTTGATACCGATTACGGCATCCATGGAAGCAATCAAGGCAGCGGTCACGTCATAGTCCTTAGCCCTGGTCGCCCAGTCCATGCGCTTTATCCGTGGGTTTGTCGCGTCTCCCTTGTAATCCAGATTGATAAACAAGGCATCTCTACCAAGAATCGGGCTGAAATCCTCCGGCTCTATATGTCGATATTTCTCTCCGGTATAAACACTTCCAGAATTCATGCATATACCGTAAACAGGTTTACCAATCTTTCCAAAGTAAGCCTTGAACATATCCACCAACTCGGGATTTGGAATTAAGTATGGAGTTCCTGGAAAATCTTCATCTTTATTGCGATAGAAAGACGGTAGGGAAGAACTAGCGCACCTAGCATCAATCCTTGCATCTTTTAACCACTCAGGGCTGTTGTCCCTGCGCGTTCCATATACATCTGCCTTGGGGAAGCTTCGCTTAAACAGTGATTCAAGTCTCGGGTCGCAATCCAATATGACTTTCTTGCAGTCTCGTATCGCATCAGCAACACAAGAGGCGAAATTTATCTCATCCCCTAGACCTTGTTCACCATAGATAACTACAGATTGACCTTTGGTTCCATCCCAGCGTTTTTCATCGCCATACACCCATTCCTTGCGGAATTTACCGCCTAGAGAGTATTCCCAATGCTTCCAACCTTCTGCCCATTTATGCTTTGCAAGATAGACATGCGCCAAGTTCTTTGGGGCTAAGTTTCCATTGGGGTCTATTTCCAGTGACAGCTTGCACATCTTCTCGGCTTCATCCCACTTGCTTTCTTCGATCAGCAAAGCAGCGGCGTTGTCGTAAGCCTTGAAATAATTGTTGTCTAACTCGGCAGACTTTAGATAAGCCGCCATCGCTTCTTTATTCCGTCCTAGCTCATGAGAAGCAAGGCCAAAATTTGCCCATATCGGCGCATATCCTGGTTTTTCCTGTAATGCCCTGCGGAAATACTGATAACCCAAGTGGAAATTCTGTAAATCCAAATGAATGATACCCAGGAAATTTAACGCCGCTGCGTCGTTTGGGTCGTCTTCAAGCAAATTATCTATTAGCTGTTTCGCGTTTTCATAATCTTTATTTTGTACTAATTCGTAACAAGCCTGGTGAATCTCTTTCTTTTCTTCAGGATTTATCTGTGCCATTTTTCCGTAGCGCGTAAATGTGGGTAATTGGTGTTTATCTCTTTCAAAATTTCCTTGGTCTGACCGCTATTATGCAGGTACAGTCCTTTTTTCATAAGCTCCATCTCGACCACTACTGGGATGGATGCGTAGTAAGCCCAATCTTCCTTGACGCCTTTTTTCCAATGTTCCGGGTTGTCTCGATAAGACTTCATCCTATCCAGAAATACGCTTACATCCTGCTCGTATGTCAGGAAAACCTCATCTTTCACTGGGTCGTAATCGAACATAGTACGAACGCCAGTATCGGAATCGTAATCAAATAATATTGCCATCGTCCTTCCAATAAAAAGGGGAGAGGCTTCCCCCTCCCCATAAAGTTAAACGCCTACGCCGCCGACAGTCGCGTGCGCATCTCGATTATCGACAACCAATGCGTATTCGACAGTCATCAGATAGCGCTCGGAGTCGCCGGTCTTGGCCATTTTCTCTTTCTTGATCCCGTCTAGATAGGCCACGGAGATGTAGCCCGGATCAATACAGAATACCGCCGTATCGCGCATATAACGATTCAGCTTGACCATGTGATTGCCATAGCTGGAAACGTACATGTCCGAAGCTCCGGTCACAACGGCCTGATTAGTTCCCTTGACCTCGTTGTACTTGGTTGCAACGCCTGCAAACGAGTTGAACAGGTTCTTGTTCTTCTTGCTCATCATGATGATAGACGGATCGCCGCCATCTTCCCAAGCAAGACCCAATGCCGAGACCAGGTCGGCCTCGATAAAGGTGACGGTGGAACCATCTTCCGGCGCAGTCCAGGAAGCAGACGAAAACCCTCGTACCGAGTAATCGGCGGTTTGCGCGGAGTTCGCGCGCACCAGATTACCGGAAGTACTGTCGATCATCGTTTCCCAACCAGCCGTTGCGCGTGCCGTTGCGTTGGTGCTTGCCTGATTGCGACAAATAGTAAACTCCATGTCGCGCTTCAGGGCTTTGCCGCGCTTCATCAGTTGGAAAGCTACCTCGGACTTGCGACCGTATTTCTTCACAATATCCAGAGTACGGGAGATGTCCACGGTCTTGGTGGAAATCTGGCAATAGTTGCCCAGGGTCGTGGTCTGCGCGGCGGTACCGTAAGTAGCATCCGCACCCTCTTCCGCTTTATTGGAAGTCGCGGCCTCCAACTTGTCCTCTTGCCATTGATGGTAACGCGCATCGGCTTTCTTGCGCTTTGCCATCGTAAGCATGGGAGTATCAGTCGGGCTTACGTCGAAAATCATCGGTTTTGTTATCGTCAGGCTCTTTATCCTGACTTCTGCGACTTTCATCGCAGCCCAGACTACATCATCGCTTATCGCGTCGAGCGCTCGTGGGAATTTGGGCTGTTCTAGCTTAATTTTCCTAGTCGTTGAACCTTCTTCCCATCCCTGGGAAGCTTGGCTGCTGATTGCCCAATCCAAAATCTTTTTGGCCTTCACGCTTGCCGTTACTGGCTACGTTGTGGCGATTTTAGCTCTAAGGGGTTTCCAGCAATTCACTCGATTTGCATCTATGCCTAGAGTGATGACAAGAAGGACATAATACTTCACTGTTTTCGGGATCAAATCTTGATTCGGGATATTTTGAAAATGATTTAATGTGATGAACATGCAATTTAATCGCAGTCCCGCAACACTTACAAACCATCCCGTTTATTACTCCACATTGTTGGCATTTTTCTCCGCGCAATTCTAAAGCAAGTTTTTTCCATTTTGCGTAGTCTTTTGATTGCCGTAACTTCATATTGGTGTAAGCTACACCGCCTTTCCAGTTACCGGCCTTCTCTCCTACGTATTTGCCTTTTCTTGCTTCAGACTGCTTGCGGCGGTGTTCTTCCGTCCATTCTGGCCTCTTACGATTTTGCCCGGATGGTTTCGCCTTGTAGGTTATTCCATGCCGTTTCACAAAAGACCATACTGTAGTTTCGCCTATACCATAATGCTTAGCAATTTCACGCAAAGACTTTTCTTGATACATCCTATCAATTTCAACAGGATCAAGATTTACCTTTTTGTGTCCGCCAATTTTTGGCGTTATCCCGGCTTCATGAATCAACCTTGATGCGACCGTTTCGCTAATGTTCAAAGTTGACGCGACACCAAGAACAGTGCCTAGTTTCTCATAAAGCTCTTTTACAGTTTCTTTCGGTACTAATACTTTCCTGCTCATCACCAGACTCCGTGCATAGTGGGACTGGTGTTATTGTAGGTTATTTATTAACCTATGTAAACGTTAATCCTCGAAATCTTCTGCCAACCCGGACGTATTGCTGACAGTGGTAGTAGTGGCTGTTGCCATGTTTTAACTCCTTATAAAGTACGTTCTATAAGGGCTGCAATCGCTCTTTCGTCACCTCGTTTAGCCATTTTCCTTAGTTGTGAAAGCTGGCTATCCGTGGTCTGTCTTTGACCCTTGATGACTTTAGGGGCTTCTGCTGCCCGCTTTTTGATGTCTGGCTGGGCGTTCTTGAGATTGGCGTATTTAGCCGCCTCATAAGCAACCCTGACCATGCGATGATCCAGAATCGAACCTATTTCCTCGGTGTTGAAACCTCGGCTTGACAAATACTTGGCGACTTCATTTTTCGCCTCATCTGCCTTATCACCTCGGAATTCCGGCATCGCCTCAGCCAATAATGTCGCTTCGCGCTGCAAAATCTCGTTTTGCTGCTGCGTTCTGACTTCGTTGAACTCACCCATCTTTTGTTGGTACTCGCCGACCAATTCGTTTCGGGAGTCCTTCAATTGCTGGTAGGTTTGGTTAAGGGTGAGATATTGCATCGGGTCGCTTTGCGCCAATGACTGCCAATCGACTTGCTTGTATTGTGCCAACTGAGAATCAATATTCCTGATGTCAGCCATCTTTTCTGCGACAAATTGTTGCGCCATCGACTGAGTTTGCAACATCGTTTCTTTTGCTTGTACAATCCGCTCCTTTTCGGCAATGGATTGCATTTTTTGGGTGTAGTTGTAACCTTGCTCGGCAAAGTTCTTGAATTCATCCTTCGTAACCTGTTTTTCTTCCTCACCCCATTTCAGGGTGACATATTCAGGTTCTTCGGTTTCTTCCTCTACATCCTGGGAATCTTCGGTTTCTTCAGGGGCGTCTAGCGCTTCGTCCTGTTCAATCTCCGTCTCTTCCGTTTCCAGCAAAGCGGCCATGCGCTCCTGGATGTCATCATCGACTGCTTCCTCGGCTCGGTCGTTTTCGTTCATTTTCTACTCCAATAAAAAAGCCGCACTAGTCGGCTAAATCCCGGATACACCAGGCAATACTTAGGCAAACTTATTCCTTGCCTTGAATTCCTTTACCTTTCGATCTTCTTCTATCTCGATCTTGGCCAACTTTCCAGAGTCCACGAAATTCTTGATGTTGTTCTGCAAGTCGCCCAGTAGTTTAAGCATCAGCTTAAGCTCGTGCTGCCCATCAATATCACGAATGGGCGCTGCTTCCCATTTCTCTATAATACCGTCCCTGACGGCCTTCATAGCTTCTTTGTAGACGGGGTTTTCCAGAAGAATTTCGGCTTGAACGCCTTTTTCTATCCGTTCTTTCAGGCTGCCAGTAATAGTAATTCCTCCTCTTCTTCAAGCTCCATCATTGCCATCAGATAATCCGTTACATCCATCAGATTAAGCCTGTTGTCGTAGGAAGGCATGGGAACGTAAGCAGTCAGCGCAAGTTGATTGGCGTAAATCTCAGCCGCTGTCCTTGGGTCATCGGTCAGCGGTTTGGCTTGAATCTTTACCTTGCCTTTTTTCTTGATGACTTTCGGCAAAACATCTACTAGATCGTCTACCTCATATTCTTTATCGTCTACACGTACAACCCAAAGTCGATGGCTTGTTTTATAGACCTTCTTTTTCTTACCACCGTGCCCAATACCGCCGCCTGTCGCAGCAGGCTCAACAAACGCACCTTCCCGCCATACGCCATCGGCCCATACGGTCGTTGCCCATACGCCAACCTTCCATACTCCATCTACGCTAAGGCTCATACCTGTCTCGCAAATTTTCCGAAGTAGACAAGCAAGGCTTTGTGTCTTGCGGTCTCGGCACAATCAAGGCTTACGAAATATCCAAGTGATACTCTCCGGCCTTCGCGTTCTATTCTCGCAACCCACTTACGAGAGCGTTTATGCCAAGAGACCCCAGGCACCGTCGAAGTGTTATTCCGATAACGCCCCAAATTAAAGCGATTTTGCTGTTTTGTACACGCGCGCAAATTACCCCATCTGTTATCCGCGCGATTACCGTTGATGTGATCCACGTTCTCCGGCATCGCTCCGGTCACGTAGAGGAACGCGAGCCGGTGGGCGAGGTAAAGTTTGCGATTTATGCATATAGCAATGTAGCCATCAGTCCGCACCGTGCCAGCAATCTTTTCTGCCCGAAGAACAGTCGCTCTGATGTTCCAAACAAATGCGCCGGACTCCGGGGAATAGCGCAAACTACTCTTGAGTTCGTCTTGGGTCATTTTCTACACATTAAACGGCGTTACCCCACCGTTCCCGGTAATCGTTACGTCGTTAATGGATTGGATATTCGCGTCAACCTGACCAGCTACGGTGAAAGTAAGGCTATCTGTCTTTGCCTTGATCGCTGCGACTTCAGTATCTACCGCCGCAAGAATCGCGGCGACTTCCGTATCCACAAAATCATCAATGGCTGTTATATCCGCGCTAATTGAAGCGCCGACAGGAGCGCCAAGTCTTGCAAAACTATCGCCTGTCTGAGGCGTATTACCAGTGTATGTCGTCAAAGTATCGGTAAGAACCACGCCTTGTACTTTATTCGTTGCTGGATCGTATCCCGCATCAGAAAAATCTTTAAGATCGGTTGCAGATTGAGCATCGCCACCAATATGAGTCAAATCGACCTCCGGCACTCCGGCCACGGTAGGTGTCGCAGCAGCGGTTCCCAACCAAGCATCCACATCGACCTTGGGCTTGCCGGCAATGCTCTCGGCAGGCATCAGTCTGAATTGGCAGGCGATGAAATTCACCGTCTGAGAGTCGATAGTCACCGCGCTGACGACCACGGTAAACCATGCGCCAACTGTATAAAATCCAGCATCCGTATTGTCTCCGGTGTCGATACTAAATCCGTGAATACCCGTGATAGCATCGAAGTCGATACCATCCGTATCCAATAATGTATAACCGGCATCGCTCGCTCTTTGCGTTACCGAACCATCCTTGTAAATCTCAATGTCCGTTACAGCAAGTCCCGTCAGAGTAATGCTTGCTCCCGTAGCCCCCGCATAGCTTGAGAACATCACCGGCAGAACATCTCCGGAAGGAACGTAAAAAACTGGATAGCTCATGCTACTAACCTTCCTTGGGTGAGACGGCTGTTAATCAATCCGCCGCCGATCAAAGGCAAATAATTGGCCGGAGGGGTAGGCGTTACCAATGTCAACTGTCGATAAGGCCTGGATATCGGAGGGTTTGCACTGACCGTGGCACCTGTAACGGTTCCCGCATTTGCGTTACCCGAATAATCTGGTTGAGTTCCTGTGCCATTTTCACCAAGACGCCAAAAACCGATACATCCAGCAATCATTCTAGGATTGCCCTTCCAATCCTTACACTCGGCAAGCGTCATCTTCCGGTTGACTACAGCCACGATACCGATGTCTCCCTTGAACGGGGTATTCGTATTTAATTGAAGATTTCCTATATACAAATTAGCTGCGGCTTCGGATGTTAAAGCGCCTGAGCCGTTAGTACTAGTATTGTAAGAAGCCTCTGAGACCTCTGCATTCATGCTGCTATGGTAAATCGACATGGCAGGAGTATCGCCGTTTTTAAATGTTCCTGCGGCAAACGTCCACTGGTCAACGGGATGCGTCACAGTGCTAGTGATATAGTCAGTATGCGTGCCACCAGGTCTCAGTATTAAAAACCTTGTGACACCCTCAGAAGGCGCGTTGTCTACAAGAAAGTTCCAACTGCTCGTGGTTGTGTTTTGGAACTTCGTGACTATCTGTTGATTCGCTCCTGTCCCCGTTCTTTTCGTAATGGATAAAACGGTAAATCCGTTTGTACTGGACGGCAAATCATCCAATATCGCGGCGCTTCCGCAATCTACTCTATCGCTGACATTTGTTCCGAAATTAAGTGACATTAGGCGTCCGCGTACTCGAAAATTGCATCAATCAGTTGAAGACTTGCAGCGGCGGTATCCGCACCAGCCCCATTTCGGTTAATGGACACATACATCGTATCCAGGGCAGCGATATTCGCGCTGGTCAGCGTGAAGGTAATATCGGAAATCAGGTTGGTAGTACCCGCGACTGCCGTTGCACTACCCGCAAGGCTTTCTTGATGAGTGGTCGGGTCGCCTGTCTCTCCTGCGGCGATGGATCGGTAATCCAGCGTCCATAAAACGTTACCGGTCGTCACCGTGGTCTTGTATCTGACGATGATCTTCGCCGTACCTACGTAGTTATTCGGCACCAGAAAGGTCGCATACGACTTGAGTAGCGTCGCGGTGTCCGCGAAGATCAATACCTGGCTCGTTGGATACAGGTCGTTGGTGTCCAGAATACTGGCCGGTTGCCAGTAAACGCTACCCGACGTATCGGGGGTCAGTAGTGCGCCGAATCCTATTTTGTGTGTCGCCATTATAAAATCCTAAACTTTGAAAGCAGCCAAAACTTGACCATCTTGTTTTTTTGACCTGCGGTGAACGTGGCTGGCGCGACACTCTCGATAGCGGCATTAATCCCGGGTTTACAGGTTGTCTCGAAATAACTTTCGATTGCCTCGACTGCCGCGTTGATCTGTGTCTTGGTCTTGTCGGCTGGAGTATTGGACGACTGCAATGCCTGTCTTATCTCCGTAAGTTCTTTTGAGGTTAGCGCCATGATTATTCCTATTCAACAAAATTTGTCTCTCGGTTAGTCCCATCTTCATAGAACGAAATCGCCTTAACCATCTTGCCTTTCTTGTCCCTGACCTTCTGGATATGAGTAGGCTTCTTAGTAGATTCATTCATCACCGACTGCAAAGCTTCCGCCATCTCTTGCTTCATTTGGTCAATGATTTCACCAACACCACCAATCAAGTCAGGCTGTTCTGCTTCCAGCATCTGCTTGGTCTGCTCTACATGACCTTCCATTTCGGCTTCTTGTTGATCCTTGAAGGCATCCAGTTCTTTCTGTAGCTTGAATATTTCCTTCTCATAGTCCAATTGACGCTGTTCTTCATTCAACTTGGCCGCGTATTGATCTAGTTTCTGCCTCTCTGTCAAAGCAGTCTCTTTGATCTGGCTTTCTGCCTTGGCTTGGTCGGCTTGCATCAATTTGGCTTGCGCGGCTTGAATATTTCCTTCTCATAGTCCAATTGACGCTGTTCTTCATTCAACTTGGCCGCGTATTGATCTAGTTTCTGCCTCTCTGTCAAAGCAGTCTCTTTGATCTGGCTTTCTGCCTTGGCTTGGTCGGCTTGCATCAATTTGGCTTGCGCGGCTTGCAGTTCTTTCTCTAGTTGAGCCATACGTTCAAGACCTTGCTGAATCTCTTCCGGTGTCGGAGACTTGGGCGGAACGTTCTCTCCTTCGGGGTCGGTAATAAAGTCCTCGGGCATCTTGTAACCAGCATTCTGTATGATCTTCGCACCCAGGTTATAAACGTTCTTCGGCGTCACAATACCCATTTGAGCGGCTTGTACCATATACTGACCAATCAAGTTTAAATGCATCAATTGCTGGTCTTTATCTCCAGTTCCAAGACCCACCGAAACGATCATATCGGCACGTTTCTTCCAGTCTCTCGGGTCTACCTCTACCCATTTATTCCGTAACCGAATCACCTCGGGTTTGTTTTGGTACATCCGGGTCAAGGCATGGATGTTCAGGAACAATTCTTTAACCCCGGTCTCGGCGAATACGCGAGCAATCAACAGAATACGCTCTTGTGCGGCATTCATAATTTTGCTGATGCCGGTGGCCGTCTTGTTCAGGCTTGAGCTATCAAGACCCTGATTGTATTTAGTGACCCCGGTGCGGTTTTCCTTGATCGTGTCCAGGTATTCCAACAACGAAAATCCCTGGCCAATTGGGTGAGGATTGGACAATGGGAGAATCGCCCCTGCCGGGTCTCCCTTGACCCTTACCACACCACCCGCCCGTGAAGTCAACATGTCATCCAGGTCTACACGATCTTGATTGATCGCATGCCGGCCATGGAGAGAAAGAAAAGCCGAATCCAACTCTGTGCGCATCACCGTGGACTTGAGTAATTGCAGGTCTTTAACCAAATCCGCGACTGCACGACCGATATGCCTATGAGGAGTGATGTAAGGTGTAATGGCCGAGAACGGGATAAACTCGGCCTTTTCCTGCTCCAGAATGGTACGGCCAACGATTACCAACCGGACTAGCTCGGCGATACCATCCTCGTCAATGTCCAACTTGATATATACATCCCTGACCCATACTCGACGCATGGCCGGGTCGTTACGATCATCGTGGAAGTCGTTCTCGTCGAACAAATCCCGTTCATAGGATTCATAGTCGTTGGTGTTGTAATCGTCCCTCAGATCGTCTTCAACCTTATATCCAGCTTGCCTTAGCTCGCTGATAGTTTTCTGAGTCCTATGCTCCACAAAATCCGCGTCTTTAGGGTTAGGACTACGGCATTTGGTCGAGACCAACAGCTCTTCGGGGGGAATGTTCTCGATGCAAATCTTGCCGTACTTTTCCGTGTATCTGACCTTGATCTCGTGTGTAGTGACAGGTATCTGGCCTTGCAATGTTTGTTCGATTAACTGCTCTTGGCTATGCTCGATGATCTCTATATTCGAATCCTGCAAAATCATCGTCATTTCGTCATCGGTGAGGGACTTGTAGCGCTCCTCCATGACTTCTTCGACTTCTTCCCAGTAGACTTTTACATAGCCTACCTTTTGAATCAGAGCATCTTTAGCCCAAACATAGAATATCTGAAACCATGGGTTTTTCTGCGTGGCGATGTAATTACAGTATTCGGTTTCCTGCTCGGACAATGCAATATCTTCGGCATTGCGCGGCTCAAACTTGACCACATCATCCCCACCGGCAAACAGTTTGCACAGGCTGGGCATGATGCCTTCGATTACGTCCGCCACTTCCGACAGTACTACCTGACTACGGCCTTCTTCCTCGTTACCAAACGGTTCGGAGTTGAAATAACGTAGATTCTCGGCTCGCTCGGTCGATAGCGTCCCGGTCACATAACCGTAGGCTTCAGTTTCCTCTAGCTCAACTACCGCTAGAATGTCCCGTTCCTGCATCATTCCGTGGGCGTCCTGGCTTGGGTTTGTTCTCTAACTTGCATGTTCTTTCCTCTAATTGTTTTATCTGTTCCAGGATTTGCCGGATGTTTTCTTCGACGGCCTTAATGCGCTGCTTCATACGATTCCCATGTTAGGGTACTTGATTGGCTTGTTCTTGCCGGTCGGTATTTCGTAGGCCACACACATCAGGCCAAAACTGTCTGATCCGTGACTTGCCCAGTCGTGCTCAGGCCCTAGTCCGATATTCCGTTCTTCATCTTTCTTCTCGTGATACCAGCCGAGTGCATCTAGCCCGGGTTGTGTCGTCTCGGCGTTGAACCATATCGAAGGAAACAGCCTACGTCCGGCTTCTATCCTAGCCTTGGCTGCTCCCTTTCCCTGATTGGGTACTACCGTCACGGTGTACCCGGCTTGTTTTAGCGCGGATTCGTAGGACACGTCATAGACCTTATCTTGCGTCGATCCGTCATGTGGTAGCCATATCTGCGCTTTGTCTGGCGTATAGCCCTGGGAGCGCATCCAGTTGATATGCGTTGCCAACGGTTGTCCGACTTGCTCATAGTAATTGAGGGCGCGAATCTCTCGCCCGATGAACTGTGCCGCCCATATCGCTACCGCATCCGCTCGTGCACCCGTACCGCCAATGTCGAAGAACAGGCGAATTGTCATCAGAGGGTCAGCAGGGATTCGTCCTATGCGCTTTTCTGCGCGGGCAATAGCAATCGACTTGGCATAATACGCGCCTTCTAGAACTGAGGCGTAACCGCCCTCCCAAATATGATCGTATTGATCGGGAGTTTTATTTAGGCAGTCTAATCTCTCTTGCTCTAGGACTTTGGTAAACCATGGATTATCAGACCAGTTAGCCCTTACGACGACAGCGCCAGTTGGTAGCGACTCGCCGCGCAGCATTTCATCAACTGGATCGTTTTTCCTGCGAGGATTCCATGAGAACCAAAGCTCCGAGCCTTCTTCACGGATAGTCGGGCGAAGCAGGCTTAATGATCTTGCGCTTAGGCTTTGCGCTTCCTCGATCCACGCCCGCTTGAAACCCTCTAAAGACTTGATCGACTCGGCATTATGATCTTGCATGCCCTGGAATGTGATTAGCCCATCCCCAGGGGTTTGAATCACTTCATTGAAAACCTTGAAACCCTGCGCCTCACCCAAGCCGAACTTTTGCAGCTTATCTTCAATAAGTCGCTTGCTGGATTCCTTGAGGGTTTTCTGGACTTCGCGGATACAGACCGAGCGCATACCTGGGTTGCAGATATGGTCGTCTATCAGTAGTTCGCCGAAAAAATGAGATTTACCACTACCCCTTCCTCCCCATGAACCCTTGTATCGGGATGGGTTTAGCAAGGGCTGGAATACCCTCGCTGTCTCAATCCTTAGAGTTTTCAATTGGCGTCGGATCAATCCTGATTAGTGTTGGATCATTACCTGGGGCAATGATGGCTCTTTCAACCCTTGCGATAAGATCAATAGTTTGGCCGCCGGAATGCTCGACGGCTTTGAGGTCGGGCAAAACTTTAGATAGCAGCTTTAGACGTGTTTCAGTCTTAAACTTTACTTCTGGCAATTCTTCAGGACTAATCGGCCTATCTAGATCGCGATTAATCGCATGGATATATTGCTGACCTTTGACAAACTCGCGTAGGGCATCTTTCTTTTCAGCTCGCCTTTTATCAGCATAGGACAAACCGCCTTGATTGCTCTTTTCTTCTGTAATGTTAGTAAGTGCTTCCATTTTATATTAGTAAGCGATCACTAACCACTTAACAGCCTTTGCTCTTACCAGGTTTAGGCATTGGTTTGGGCATTTTTTTCATTGGGGCTTTGGATTTCATGACATTTCCCTCGCGATCCTCATAAACTTTAATTGATCCAATAATTATTTTCGAATTATCTGATATTTGCATACATCGCATCGGTTGCCTATTAACGTAATTGTATGTCTAGGCTTATTGGCATGGTCAGATCATCGCAAAATCTGCGTACCTTTTGATTAATTGCTAAATCATCAAAATTTGACATCGTTATTCGCTCCTAATATAGATACCTGGGAAAATACGGTCATAAACCTCAATATTGTTTCCCCCATTTACAGTTTTATTTCCAAGCTCATCAATAACAGTATCTGTCCAATATCCGCCAAACGTATACGATTTAACGCGCGTGAATGGACTAGTAAAAAACCATTTTCTATCGCTAGCGGGTTTACGACTAAATGGGCTTGACCTTGTTACATACATTTATTTATCCCTCTTGACGTAAAAAAGCCCGACTTTTTATGGCCGGGCTACATATTTTCGGGGAAAGCTCACCCTATTGGACATAACGAGATAGCTCGTAAGGATCGAATTTGGGTTAATGTTAGATAGTATATGTTTGGTAGTCAAGGGTTTTTTTTAACTCAGCGTAGGTATCTCGCATTAATTGGCCAACATCTCGATAACCTGATTTTTTGGCTATCCAACGTGGGTCGAGTTTAGTTACATACCACGCTTTCAAGGCTTTCTTGTACGGCCTTGGGAGCAAAACAATCTTATCCTCTACAAACTGGGCATCGAGTATGTCTATAGCGACATTGATCTCATATTGATCCCAGCATTGAGGTGATATATAAGCAGATTCTAATCCTGAGCAGCTTACCGGGTAAATTAGTTTGCCGGGTTTGCACCATCTCGCCCAGTTTATCAGTCGTGGCTCTAACTCAGGATCATGCTCTATATGCATATTTCCCCCATGTTTTCGGTAATTATAGCACAAGTGACGCTGTACGGCGGCAACTAGTGACGCTGTACGTCATGTGGTGATTACTCACTAACCTAATGATTATCGCGCTTGGATTCGCCTAAAATCTATTTGTGTTTGTTTATCAATAACTTACTTCAATACGTGACGATTTGGCACTGGTTGGCATGGCGCTTGCTCTTACTTGGGTAAGGCCGGCGCGTTGCTGTCTAATCCTAGAAAGGGATAATCATGACATACAAACCCAGATTTGAAAAAAAGTTCAGGGAACTTGTTGATATTTTTGTTTCGCAAACTGGTGCCGATGCAAGTATAGCGGCCCAATATCTCATTTCCGAAGAAGGTCTGATAGACGAAGCAATACGAAGCTATAAGGCTGACAATCTTTGCAAAGACACCCTAAAGGCGGCCATAGAGCATTTGCAATCAGTGCTTAATAACAATAAATCATACCAAGACCAACAAAACGCCGATACCGCCGCAAGGGATTTTTTGAATAACACAAACATTACGATATTTATAGAATCCTAGAAAGGGATAATCATGAAAAATTACACCGAATCTGAAATATCAAATCATTTTGATTCTGTATGCGAAATTGATCGGGAAAACTACTGCGAAATTATGGCACTGGCTCATGAAACTCATAGGTCTGAAATGTCAGCAGCAGAATATGCTGGCAGTTACCGAGACGTTTTGCTAGCTCGGAATATGGCCGATAAAAAACTGCAATCAGCCATTGATAGCGCTATTTCTCATCTAATGGATGCACCAGTTGCAGAAAATTGCCTATAACCCTAACCAATCCTAGAAAGGGAAAATCATGAGCTACCTAAATTTTGCAGTTATTCAATCAGGCTATTGTGTTTTCGGCGCTGGGGAAACGGAGCGCGATGCCTATAAAAACGCCGCAGAATGGCTTGAACCGC
>JAEHJW020003869.1_pt1 | contig 18378 bp, 25 predicted proteins | sample 9271431 | NCBI WGS metagenome assembly JAEHJW02 | reverse complement strand
GTATAAAATCGGGTAGTCGTAGAACACGCGCAAATCGCGGCGGAACATCAGTTGACGGCTCGGCACATCGTCAGGCCCGCTGATTGGTGCCTGCATCAATGTCGCAACAGATCCATCGTCCAGCGTCAGCCGGTAGCTGAGCAAAAACCCCGGTGCGAGCGCGGCAAACAACGTGTCGCGCAATGCCGGTGATGGACACCATGCGGAAATAGCAAAGCCTTGCTGCATCCTGCCGACTTCAACGCCGGACGTGCCGCCATTTACCACCACAACAGCCGGTAGCGCTCCCCCAGCCGGTAAAGTCAGAACCGCCCCTGAAGCCGTGGCGCCGGGAATAGAAGAAGCAAGCCCGCTGGCAATTGTGCTCGGGGTATCCGTTTGTGCCGCAACGTAGGTGTATGCCACGCCCTGCGACAATACCCCCACCGTGTTGCCAGCGGTAACTGTGCCGCCGAATGTAATTTGATTGCCCGCCAGCGTTGCCGTTAATGTTGGCGCTGCCTGGAACAGTGCGAAATCGTTTCGCGTGTAGCGTGTGGTGTCCTTGGCAAAACCCGAGAGCGCGTGGACCGCGATGATGATGCTACCAGCCTGCACCGCCGCACTGACAGCAGCTTCTGTCGGCCACCCACGCGCCACGTTTATCAGTGTGCCGGTGATGGACGCCGCAGCCGTGCCGTTCGGGTAACAGATCGCCGCAACCTGATTGACAATCGCTTGCTCAACTGCGCTTTCGCCGGGCATTAGATCGTTACCTGTTGCGCGGTGAGCCGATAACCGAGCGGGCTGCTCTCAACCATCTGGACGTACCAGCGGCGCCCGAGATCATCGGTTAGGGAATCGTTAAAATCAGCCAGAGGCGCGGTGACGGGCAGTAGGAACACCCCGAGCGGAAACGCCGCATCCGAAGGCAAGTGCATCCCGGTTTTTTTGCCGCTAGAGCCTGTGGAGAGTTGCCCCTGGTAGCAAGGCCAGCCCGCCATGACCGGCGCTTGCTGCGCCACCGTATCGCCGCTGTAGATCGTGGATGCGCCCGGCTGCGAAACGCCTAAATTTGGCCGCGTCACGCTGATAGTGCGATTGCACCAGGTCAACGACGCCGCCGCAGGATATGCCAGCGAGGTGACGAAAAACGAGCCAATCTCGCCGATCAGGTAATCCCCGACATTCACGCCGTTGCGTTCAAACGCGCCGTACCAGACGGGCTTGCCGTATTGCGGCTGGGCAGTGCCTTTCAGCGCGGCATCCGTGGTGAGCCACGCATTCAGGCTCCCGACAAGATTGCCGGCGGCGGTGGGGTTGTCAGCCCCTGCCGCGCGGTATTGCTGATAGAGCGTACCTAACACGTTAGCGCTGATCGAATAGCCCAGGTCGTAAAGCGGTTGAAGCGCCGCGCCGCTCATTTTTTGGCGCGTGCAAGCTCACGATGCGCCGCCTCACGGACAACCGCTTTCTCGTGCGGTGAAATATGCGCGCCACTTACATCCATGAGCGCCGCCTTGGCGTGGGCAACATCAGGAATTGGAAACGAACGATGCGGCCCGGCAAACTTCGCGGCTGGAATTTTTGCGCGTTCAGATTTTGTGAATCGTGCCATGTCAAACCACCATCCGAGGTGCGGCGCCAGCCATGGTGTCCCCAGGGGGAATACCCATGAAATCGCAAAGGCGGCTGCGCCAATAGTTGAAAAGTTCCGTGCGTTCCTGGCGCTCTTTAGCGTTGCGCTTAAACACGGCAGCGCTATCAACATTCAGCGTGCTGCTGATCGTGATAAGCGCTTGTTCGAGCGTGGAGAGTGTGGCCAGGTACGTAGTGGTGAGGGTGTTGATCTCGTCCGCCGTCAGATTATTCATGCGGTATTCGAGAGCTTGGTATTGACGCATGATCCACGGATAAGGAAACACGACACCGCCGGTCCCATACGCCAGATATCCACAAAATCGCCGGATATCTATTTTCTGCTGGTCAGTAAGCGTTCCGGCTGGCAGAATTCCAGACATATCACGCCTCTATTTCAAGCATCTCCGCACCAAGACGCTTCAGGCGTTTCAGAAGTTCGCCATCAATCTCAGTGCCAGCTTCATAAAATTCATGGTGATGCGCATGAACGCATCCAAAATTACGTGCCAAAACCCAGCATTTTCGCAAAGGTTTAGGCGTGCCGGGCTCATCGCCCGGCACAGCTTTCGGCATCGATTACAGGCTTTCGATCACAGCCGCGCGCTTGTAGTAAGCGTTAGATGCGGTCGGCAGCGTGGTCGGGTTGGTGGTCACATCGGTCGGGGCTACAAACCCACCGATATAAGCCCAGGTTTGCGTAACGACCTGCTTCAACGCATCGAGCGGTTCACGGGTAATATGAGCGATGCCATCGGCAATCGTAATCATATCCATGTCAGCGCCCATATCGGCATAACGATAGCCGACATTGGTGTACTCGCCTTCAACCAGCGCGCCCTCACCGGCAACGATGCCGCGCTGCACTGCCTGACCGCTCAAAGTCTGCGTTGGACTGATATTGGTGATTTTCAGCGTCACGCCAGGCATTTCGGTGATATCGCCTTCGGTGAACGGCGCGGCACCGGGCACACCACGATACAGGTATTGGAACGCCGTATCCGAGTAGAGACCCATCATCTGCTGCGGGGAAAGCAGCATCAGATATTTACCCCCGGCGAGTGGCTTCACGCCATTCATCCGAAGGTTTGTCATCGCCTGCTCGACCTGCCGCATGGTGAGCGCGCCACCATTGGCGTAGTTGCCGGGCGTGCCAGCGAAGGCCGCCGTGGTGCCGGCCATGACGTTATTCGCGGTGGCGAACGGGCGCACTACTTTGGAGCCAACGCTAGAAACCACCGCATTACCCGCCGTGCCATCCGCAACGGAAACCGCCGTGCTAAATGTCAGCGTGCCGGACGCGCCGTAAGGTGTCACGCTGGTATTGGTCCCGCTCGCTACTGCACCAACCAGGGAGTAGGTATCAGAGCCGACCACAACATTAATCGGGTTGGTACTGGACACCGCCACCGGCTGCCCGGCAGAATTGAGCGCATAAAGGAAGCCGTTGACATTATCCACGTCAATGGTCGTGCCAGCAGCGCCAAGCGTAACGGTAACGGTTGTATTTCCGCCCATGTACGGCTGGTAAAGTGCTTCCGCCGCGAGCGTCTCAACCGAGAACGCCGCTTGCTCAGCTAGGACTTTCGCATTCTGCAAAAACAGATTGGCGATATCGACCTGCGAAGTCACGAGGTTCACCATCTGCTGCGCGGCATACTGGTTGATACCCAGCGTAAACTGCTCGGTGGCCCAATTCTGCGCCGTCAAGCCGCTTGTAAAATCGGTGTTCGCCGCAGGTGCCAGAGGCGTGGTGATCGCGCCAAGCAGGCCAGAGCGGGTCATGGTGATCGACTCACCGATGCGCGCGCCGAACGGCCGTTTTTCCGCAAGGCGGCGGTATCCCATCATGGGACGCAGTGCCTGCATGAATTCGCGTTGGAGGAAATTCTGTTGAATTATCGACTGCAATGCAGCCGGGAGGTTATTGATGGGCATGGTAGGGGTCCTTGCATGTGTGCGAACCCCTGGGCGTCAGGCCCCGATAGGCGTGGTTGAAATTAACGGCGGCCTGTCAGCATCTCCGCTTTTGCGGCCACATATTCCGCGTCGGTCATTTCCAGCGCGTTCTTTTTTGCCGGTGGTTTTGGTTCCGGCGGTTTGGCGGTGCTGCTGGTTTTTGCATCACCGAAAAGATATGGTTTTGCCTTCTTGGCATTTTCGAGCAGCGTTTCTGCGCCCTCGACCTCACCGTCGGCGTTCAACTTGATCGCCGATAGGTCGAGCATTTTGAGCCCATCCAGATCGATCATTCCGGCCTTGATGGCGGCGGCTTTAATCTCCGCTCGGATTACTCGTGCCGATGCGGCTGTTGTCGCATCCGCGATTTTAGCTAGCGCTTCTTGCGCTGCTTTCTCAGCATCCGCCCGCGCTTGGGCGGCGTGCTGCTCCATTTCGGTGGCTTTTAATCGCCATCCTTTGTTTTCTTCGCGCAGCTCACGGACGTAGTCTTTTGAAAATGTTTCCGGCTCGACCGGCTTTACGGGGGGTGGTGCAGTATCGTCTGGCATCTTGCCTCTGGGGTTGTGTGGCATCAGCCACGGTTAGGCGCTTTGAGGTATCGCCTCAGTCGCTTTAATCTGTGCGGCCTGTGCAGCCGCGCGGGCGTCAGATTTGGCTTGATCGTCAGCAATCGCGGCAATTTCAGCCCGCTCGTCCGCAATGTCGTAAACCGGCACCAACTGCTTGATGGCAGTTTGCTCGCTCATGAGCCCAGCACCCGTCAGAGTTCGTAACGTGTTCGCGTCAGATGAACGGTCGGCAGAGGTCGCAGGAAACCAGCGTGGCCATGCAAGCGATAAGTCCGCATCACCTGCAAGCACAACTGACTTGCCTTTGACTTTCAGCGGGTATTTTTGAGCCGCCCTTACAACAAGATTGAGCAACGGCAATAACCCGCACTCGCCATAAGTGATGCGCAGTTTATCCGTCAGCCAGATCAACGGCTGGTGCAGCAATTCCAACGCGCGACCAGACTGCGCGGCGGACACTTTGTCAGCGTTGGAGCGGTTGCCGTGGATGCTTTCAATCGCCATCTCGCGCATCAGCCGGACGTATTCACGCACGGCTTCGGATGCGCCGCCGTCAATCTCAAGCCACTTACCGTCGCCGTCTTTATCGACAACGATGGTATCACCCGCCGCAATCTGAATCTGTCCGTTTGTCCCGGACGGTTCTTTTAAGAGCAATGTCGGCGATGCGCTGTATTTCAGCGCGCGCGCACCAAGCGACAACTGATATTCAATCTCAATCTGCGTGTTGATGGCACCGCGAAACGTACAAAGTCCGTCAATACCATCGCCGCCGGGCAGGTTCTTGATCCACACCCAAGGGCAAAACCCAAGCCCATGATTTACGCTGCGGGCGGTATCAACTTTCGGTTTTTTGCCTTCCGCTGCATCCGTTACCAGCAGCGGCAGAAACCAAGTTTCATTTTCCGTGTCCCATTGGCGCTGGAACCAGTGATCCGCGCCCAGGTTGTCTTCCGTGACCGCGTAGCCTTGCGCCGCAAGATCGCGCCCCTTGACCTTGTAGCGCTCCAGAATGCCGATAAGCACGTCCGGCGCTTCTGGATCATATTCCGGCGTGAGAAATATCGTCTCGCACACGTCGAAAAACACGCGCTGTTTTAGCACTCGCAGCCTGATGGCCACTGACCCGACAGAGCCGCGAATCGCCGCATCCGTCATAACCGCATCCAGGTGCGTTTCGCGGATCAGCCCAGCCAGCGCATCGCGCGTTGGCTCATCATCCGTTTGCACGCCAGGAAAGTGATTATCGCCAAACAGCAACGATATACTGTCTTCGACCACCATTCGGCATAGCTGATACCGTACGCCCGGCGCACGGTCTGCAACCGGGATATATTCCCCGCCGCCGCTACGCTCTTCGTGAAATTGATACGGCTGAACATCGTATAACGTGCCATCCAGCACCGCTTTAAGCACCGTCAAATTGTGTGCGCGCCCAGGCAAGTCCTTATCGCGCGGGTGCTTATCTGACAGTGTTTTGAACATTAACCTTACCGCGCCATTGGTGTAAGCCGCATCATTTTCGCCGGTTCTGGCGGCGCAATCAGTGCCGAAAAAGCATCACTCGCCGCGTCAACCTGGTCATCGTGTGCGCCGGATGGAAAACCGCCCATCTCGTCGAGTAGCGCTCGATTCCAGGCGGCTTGCACCATCGCCACGTTGCCCACGTTCACCTGCGAGGCAAACGGTGCAGCGCGTGTCGATTTATCTCCCGTCACCGGCTGGGAATGGACGTTGTATCCTGCCAGCTTGCGCGTGAGGTAGAGCGTCTGAGCCTTTCCGGCCTGCCCAGGGTCTTGCGGCAACCGTATTTCAACACCGCGCCCGTCACGGCTTGCCGTGGCCACGATTGTCGCCTCGACCTCGTCCGGCGCGCCGCGTAACCGTACCACGTCATCAATAATAAACCGGCCTTCGGCTGTTTTCGTCATCCGAACACCTGCGGTCCAATCAGGGTCGCGCGTGCCAACCTGCGCCGTTGCCGCTAAATCCCAAGCCCGCACCGATTTGCCCTGTATCGCCGTTGGTACAACCTGTATCAGCGCCGTTTTGAATAGCGCGCCGTCAGGTGGACGCGGAGCCTGTTGGTAGAGCGCGGCAAAGTCACGCTCTCCAAGAGTGCGGCGTATGTCCTGTAGCGTAGCGAGCGGCTGCCACGCTGGCCAAAGCGGTTCGCCGGGCGCTCGACCTAGCGCGTCATTATCACCAGCTATGGCTGGTAGCGTTACCGTTTGCCAACGGTCTGGCTCATCCTGCAACAGTCGCCCGGCCAGATCATCCTCGTGCCAACGAGTGTTGTGACTAACAAAACCGTCCGCTATAAAATTTTCTGTTCTGGCGATCTGAACGTCAAAAACTTCGTCGATACCGCAAGCCTTTACAGATACAACTGGCTCAACCGTGAAGTCGGATATATTCGGCCGCAGCGAGCATTGTTTTTTCTGTTTTTGCGTAGCCGACCGCAAGATTGCAGTCGTTACAGAGGAGCCCTCTAACTTTCCCTGTAATGTGGTCGTGGTCGATGCAAAGTTTCCCGCCCCAATGGGCTCGAACATTTCCTTGCGGAGGCAACCGACAGATGGCGCAAAGGCCGTTTTGATCGGCGAGCAATCGACTGTACTCTGCTTCAGTAATTCCGTATCTATTTTTAATCCGTCTCGCCCTAAACGATTTCGGGTTAGAAGACGGCGGGCGAATACCCCTAGCAGTGCGATCTTTTGAATAATGCGACGCGCAAAAACCTTTGCATTTAGCTTTTTCTTCGCATCCTTCTGACAGGCATTGGAGACCGCGCCACGTTCCCCATTTTGCATCGGCTGTCCGCCGTTGACCCGCACCAGAAGGTCTCCCTTCTGGATATGTTTCAATTTCGTCCATTGTTGGATGCCGTTTCGTTCTATCAGAAACGGATGCCGTGCGTTAGCGCGAGTTGTTGCGCCACTTTCCGTTTTAATTTCAAAAATATAGTCGCGGCCCTGGCTCTTCCAGCCTTCGACTACTGATTCTGCCAGCGAGCCGTTTTCATACGTTGCGACCGAATCGCCCGGCCTAATATCTCTCAGATTTCGCTCAGTGCCGTCCGGTAGACTGACCTTTGTGTCGCCGACCATACACATAATCAACACGATCCGCCCGCCCGGCTTTAGTCGCGTGAGTAGGTCAGCGCGAAACCAATTATACGCAATATCGCGTATGCGCTGGCTATCGGCTTCCTCGCGGCTTTTCACCGGGTCGTCGACGATTGCCAGGTCTGCGCGGCTGCCGGTGACGCTGCCGCCTACACCGGCGGCCAAATACCTGTTTTGGTTAGACGTGTACCACAAATCAGCCGCTCGATTGGCGGCGGAGTAGCCAAGATCGCCGGAATACTCATCAACAAAACGCTGCACGCGCTTGGAAAAATCCTCAGCTAGCGTGCTTGTGTGCGATGCCATAATAAGTGCTCGGCTTGGCTGTTGAGCCATAAACCAAGCCGGGAACAGCACTGACGCATACGTTGATTTCGCCGAGCCGGGCGGCATCATCACCATCAAGCGGTCAATATCACCTCTCGAAACAGCCTCTAGTTTGTCGATCAAAAGCCGATGATGCGGCGCGGGTGACTGGCCGAGCGGCTCAAGCACATGCTCACACCAGGCGCTAAGGCTCCTCCGTATTTTTCGCCTGGCGAGTAAGGCTGCCGCTGCCTCCTGCCGCGATATCTGCAAGCTGCTCATCCGTCAGGTTGTTTGGGTCGGCGCGAACATTTAAATCTACGCTGGATTTATCTCGGTATTTTTCCCCGCCGTGTGCTTGCAGCAGACGAAGCGCAATGGTGTCGCTGAATTTCTTCTCCACCAGCGGCCCACCGTCAGGCCCCATCACCAAGCGCCCTTGCGAGACCACATAGCTATCCACACCGTCTATCGCGCGATCCATGCACGCCTGCTCAAGCCGCCCGACACCACACGCAATCGCGGCTTTTACTTTTTTGTCGTATGGCGGGCTGCTTCTGCACCAGGCGTAGACAGAGCTATGCGCGACACCAGCGATCCTGGCTGCGGCACTGATCGACGGATATCGGCGCAGCGCACGCAATACCGCGCGTTTACGCGCCTCCGTTACGGACCTTGCTACCAATTAACACCTTGCCAGCGCATCGCGCCAAACATTTGGCGCATCCGAAAAGCGCCTCAATAATGTTTTTTCGCGTAAATGACGTGATATTGCGGCAACGCAGGCGGCTAAATCCGTTTGCGTCAGCCACAATCCATAAGATTCATACTCAACAGTGCTTACTCTGGCCGCCGAGCACGCCGCCAAGCAATCCGTATCACCCATGATACACACCGGCACATCGTACGCGCGGCGCTGGCGGCTTGCATTAGCGAGCGGAACAAAAACGCCTGAGCATCCGTCAATCGCCAAAACGGCGTAGAGCGCCGAATCCTTCGTGACGATCTCACCAGGGCGCATTTTAAACCGGGATTTATGTGGGAATTTGCCGAATTATCAGCAATTTCATTTTTTATACAAAACCCCGGCGCGCCGTGTCAAGCGACTTGTATGCACTTGTTTTTGTTGTGTTTTTTAACGTGGGGATTCTGGCGCAAAAAACCATCACGAATTCCCACTTTTCAACATCCCCTGAATCCGCGTTACGCTCTTTCGCCGTAAAGCCCCGTCCTTCAGGGCGGGGTAGTTCACGCCGCGCATAACAGCTAGCTCGGGAAATTCCGCTTTTTAACGCCAGACCCGTAGCCAATGGCCAGCACGACGCGCTTTTTAACCGCTGCATCGATGCGCCTTGAGAATGCCTCCATTGTCTCGTCGTCGCCGGGCAGCAACCCGCACACAATCGCTACGTCGCACACGCGGTGTGCCTGCACGCAAGCGGAGATGACGATTTCGCGCTCCTTTTTGCTCATCCTCGCGTCCGACAAGCGTATGAAGGTGGCCGCCATTGCGCGCCGGTCGTATATCTGCAAACCGCCGTCAGAATGCTCCGACTCAAACTCAGGCTTGCCTGGCTTTGCCCCCTGCACGCGCTCTAAATCGAGGCAATAGCGGCTCACCCACTGCCACTCCTCAATCGTGATTTTATCCGATTTAACGAGCCGGTCGTGCATTCCAACGCGCCGCGATACCGGCAAAATAGCGGTGTTTCGAGGTGGTTGAATTACCTCAATATGCGCGTGTCGAGACGCCTCACGAGTCGGCTCGATATTGGATTGTTCCATGACTTTTCTACGGTTTTTCAAAGTTTTATCTCCCGCGCGCGTAGGTGGTGTTGGTTTTGTTGGGGGTTTTCCCACTCTCAACCATTTTCAGCCTATCCTGAACGCCTTGTTTTTTCAGGATATTCTCAAGTGCCCAGGTGGGGCATATTCCCGCGACATCGCACCACGCGGCGAATGATTTACTGGGCGGCCGCAAAAATTCCGTGGCACTTTCAACCTTATTTTTCCAGGTGCTTAGGGCGTGATTGTAGGTTTTTTCTTTCTTGTGCCCCAATTCTGCTTTTGACCCAATTTTAAGTTGAGGATTTTCGGACGAAAGATCGACAACCGCTTGATTTATAACGCTAAGCGCAAGGGCTTTAATGGCGTTTATGTCGTAAAACTCAGCATCTGCAATGTTATAACATATCATTATTCCGCCCTTTAATCTCATTTTTGACGCAAAAATACATACCGTTTGCTGGCGTTTTAAAGCCCGCACAGAGGCTTGTTTTGCATTTTGGTATCCGTGTGCCGGTTTTTGCTGTTAAGCCATCCAGCGCCCCGCATTTTGGCCGGAAACCACATGCTGGCATCACTTGACTCCCCCAGCCGCCTGCCGAATGGCCGCATCGAAATATTTCAGGGTTGCGGGGGGCTTGTAGCCGCTCCTCGCGGCGACCTGGCGAATGGCGGGGAGGATCGCGTCGTGCAGGTCGAGGCCCGCGTCGAGCCATTCCAGCATCGGGCGCCAGTCGCCGGGCCAGCGCTCCTCGCGGATTTTGGCTGCCTCGCAAATCATTTCGGCTGCGTCGTCAACGAAATACCCTCCGCGCTGGGCACGCGGCACGCCCTGAAAATCCGGTTCGATTTTGCCGAGGTGCTTCCAGGCGTCGGGTGGATCGCCGCGAAGTGGCATCGGCGGATTGCTCGGCGGGTTGGGGTAGCGAGGAAATGGATCGGATGGCAGCAGCTCAGCGCCTGGCCGCAAGTCTCCGTCAGTGCCAAGTGCTACTACCTTTTCTTTCTGGCTTCTAGCTTCTAGCTTCTGGGCTTTATCCACCCCGTTAACCTGTTGGTTGTGGTTGGGGTTAACTTTGGGGTTAACCCCCCCGTTAACGTCTAACACCTGTTTTGTTTTTAGTTTTGGATTACCACCCCCTTTACCGTTGAGGCGGTCTCTTTCAGCTTTTTCGTGGTCAGAGACCATCCTCCGGGAGTAAATGACGCCATCCTCCGTCAAGCTAAAAACCCCCCATACTTCCAATTCTTTCATGGCTTTAGCTACAGACTTTGCGTCTGATTTTACTTGGATGGCAATTTGCGCGTGGGTGGGCTGCTTCCCAGCAATGAGGAGATGGCCGATGACCGGCGACTTGTGCATGATCGCCAGAAGCTCAACCCACAACCCTCTAGCAGCCAAACTGCACTGCCCCAATCCCTCATCAGCCTGCCAATCTGCCGGGTAGAATTTCATCCATGGCTGACGCTTTTCTTGCTCAATTTTTGTCATTATTCTGCGTCCATCCATGCTGTTCTCGCCGCGTCAAAGCGCATGGGGACCGTGCACGGCCCTCCCTCGCGGAGCTTTGAGATGATGATTTCCGCCCGCCCAGCGAGCCTCTCTTTTGCTGCGTAGTAGTCGTCTATGGCCTTCGTGTGTGCCCCAGGCGCGCTGCCCGGCTTTGGCTCCGGCGCCGAATCCGGGAGGTAGTATTCTCCACGGTAGACAAATAGAATGCCGTCAGCATCCTGCTCAATTTCGCCTGATTGGCGCAAATCGGCCATGCCGGGCCTCTTGTCCTCACGGCCTTCTACGCCTCGGTTAAGCTGGGCCAGAGCGATAACCGGCACCTCCATTTCAACCGCGAGCTTTTTAAGCCCGTTGCTGATTTTCTTCATCGCCCACGTCGCGCCGTTACGCTCTTCATGAGATTCAGACGTAACGATGTGCATATGGTCCACGAATATCGCGTCAAGGCCATTCATTTTGCGCTTCGCCGCCCGCGCCTTTAGAGCGACCATAGCGGTGTTTATCCCGGCCTGCTGGTCAATCATGAGGTGCATTTTATCGTAGCTCATGCGCGCGTTTGTTATTGATTTGAAATCATAGTCCGAGAATACGCCACCCTTAAGAACGCGCTGAGGGACGCGGGAATCCAGCGCCAAAGCGCGGCGGCCAAGCTGGGCAGCCTGCATCTCCAAGCTATCGTAAAAAACCTTGCTGCCGTGCCGAGCCATCCCAATGGCCATCCCCAGCGCCAGTGCGCTCTTACCCATGCCCGGCCTGCCAGCCAGGATGTACAGGCACCCCGGCTCAAGATAACCCATAGCGGCATCAAGCGACCTGTAGCCGGTCGTTATACCCACTACGCTACCCGCCGCTGCGGCTTTGGCCCGCTCCAGCGCCTCATCGGCAGCCTCGGCGATGCCGAACATCGTTTGCTGATGAGAGGATGCCGTAGAAAGCGCATCAAGCTCTGACATGGCCACAGCGGCCATCGCGCGGGGGTTTGAGTCGCGCCCTGGCGCTTTGGCTTGGTTTGTCAAATATTCAGCAATACGCACCATCTCTCGGCGGCGCCAAAGATCGCTGATAATTTTCGAGTAATCAGGAATCTGCGCTTCTAGCATGGCGACGGAAAGTAGAGAGGCGAGATATGGCGCATCGATGGCGCTTCCGCGTAGATGCTGAACCACAGAGTGAATGCCTGGAACCCCGTTCGCGGAGAGGGCAAGGAGGGTGCGCATAATCTCTTGATGAGCCGCGTCTGACATGTGGTCAGGTGAGAAGTCCGATGGAATTTTTTCTAGCCGCCTCGGGTCCATCAAGATTGTGCCAAGCAGGAATTGCTCGGCTTCAATGTCAGCAAGCTCTGGCGCGTCCGTGGAGGGACTGAACATTGGGATAATTTCAGCCGCCATGCGCGCAATCCTTCCCAAGACATGAAGGGATGGCGCGAAGGGCGTTTATCGAAGCCTCGACCTCCTGCGCGACTACATCAGAGGACGCGCCATCGGTTTTCATCCACGCGATTGTGGCGGCTAAAAATTCACGCCGAGCGGCGCAGAAGGTAGAATAATGAGACTGCACTACAACAAACGGCCGTGAAACGAAAACGCCTCCATCTTGTAAATCAGCCACCTGCATAAGCCTCCGCTTTGGCCCGGCACTCCGGGCAGATATCAACCCATGGGTCACGCTGCTGACAGGGTTCGCACAGGCGCTGTTGAGGGAAATAGGCGATAAGAGAAGCGCGGATGCGCTGGCGGTGCATCTCTTCCTGCTTGGCCCGCTCGCGTCCGGTCACGTATTTGGGTTTTTTCGTGCGACTGCCCTTTGCGGATAATATGTCGCGCCGATATGCCGAGAAACGGGCATCGGAATTTTGGCTATGACGGCGGACGCCATCTTTCGTGCAGGAGATTTGCTGCTAGTCAGGCGCGAGATTGATGTTGGAGGCGCATTAAACCGACCGCCACCGGATTTGATGCCATCAAAGTGTTGTCGCAGTTCTTGATAGCTACAATGCAAACCCATGTTTTTAAGGCCTTCAGATTGCTGCCCAGCCACCATCGTAAAATCTTGGCCGCGCAATTCTTGGTTGCTCCAATTCAAACCGGAAGATTTGTATTTTTGCCAGACCGGCATGAGTGCGGGCGTATCGCCCCAAAAGTAAAACGATCCAAAATTCCAGCGAGCGCGGCCTACCCACTCCTGCGCGCCGCGGACATTCTCGACAACCAGAGGAATATGACGTCCGGCGGCTTCACAGGCCTCGCGCTGGATGCGAAAACAGGCATCGAATAGGCGCGTGAGGTCGGCGCGTGAGGTCGGCGCGTTCAAAATATCAGCGCGCTTGGCCTTTGCGAGCGACCACGGCATGGCCATATAGCTATATTCTTGGCATGGTGGGCTGGCGACAATCAGTGAGGCGTTGCGGAATTGAGAGCCATGAATTGTGAGAACGTCCTGCAAAACAAGCTGCGCGGGGTAGCGCATTTCGCCGTAGACATGCTGCTCAATATCGAAGCCGATCACGTCATAACCTTCGGCAAGCAGTCCTTCCGTCCAGCCTCCGAGGCCGCAGAAAAGGTCAATGGCTATCGGCTTCATGCCCTCGCCACCATCACGACCTGCGGGCCGCGAACCTTGATTTTCTTGGAATTGATGAGCGGGCGGAGAGCCCCCTATACGCTTTTCTGTCATATGCGCACCTCCATAATTTTCTGTCCGTGCAGAATCATAAACTTATGGCGAAGAAGGAAAGAGATGGCGCGCTGTACACGCACACGAGACACGCCCAGCCGATCAGCCAATTCAAATTCAGAGCCGAATTGTACGCCAAGCGCAAGGCACTCGGCGGCGCTATCCCGCACGGCGCGCTCCACTCCGAAAATCTCCATATCACGCACCGGCCAAGCCTTATCATTGACGATGTAGACCGCCTGCGATTTAATCATGGGGCCACCTGCGGCATCTCAGCCAGCTCGCGGATGCGAATAAGGGTGTGCTGCTGGCTAAGCCGGGATTTGATCCAGAAAGGGCGCACGACGAGCCGGGACGGCCCGTCATTGAGGATGATGCCGAGCCCGCCCGGGTTGGCGTGCTGGAGCTTGCCGCCGACCTTGCGCAAGTCACCGGCCGGCTGGATCACATCGAGCATCTGCTTGAGCGACCCGTACAGGCCATCAACGTCCGGCTCTCGCGTGGAGTGACGCCAGACCGTGACCTCGGCGAATGCCATGGGCGCGCGGGCTGCGCTGGGCAGCACGCCGGCGGCCAGGAACTCGCGGATGATCTGGTCCTTAAGCTCGCGCTTCTGGTGGAAGTGCATTCGGTCCTGGACGTTGCGGGTTGGCAGCAGGAAGGGGAGACGGATGGAGATTTCCCTCATTGAACGTGCGCCCATGATTTTTTGGCAATTGCTTTTCTGACGGTTGCGGGGTGGACGCCAAATTCAGCGGCAAGAGCATCGGTCTTCTCACCGGATTTTTTTCGTTGACGAATTGCCTTAACGGCACCTTCGTCAAGGCACGCCATCCCGTGCCGAGATCCTCTAGTCCATCGGCCTTTAGCCATGCAGTCGTGCTGGTTGTCCCGGTACGTCCCAACGAACAGATGGGCAGGATTAATGCACAGCGGCGTGTCGCAGCGATGGCAAACCACCAATCCAGCGGGGATTTCCCCACAGAACAGCTCGTAGGACACTCGGTGCGCATAAAGGTTTTTGCCATTATGCCCAACGGTTCCGTACTGTCCATTGACAGTTCCTATCCAAATCCAGCACCCAGACGGCTCGTGGACGCGCCTGCGAGAGGCCAATTTTTCAGCCAAAGATTCTCGTTTTCCCGCCATGTTCAGGCCATCCCAATCGCGCGACGGTAAATATCCAGCAGCGCCTCTTGCTCTTCAACATCTCCCGGCTTTTGCTTGCGGATGCGGATGAGCTGGCGCAGTACTTTTTTGTCAAACCCGGCACTGGCGGCCTCTTTCAGAATGTCGCGTTGATCGCTGGCAAGAGCGACCTTCTCTTCATTCAGCCGCTCATATCTTTGAACGATTGAAAGAAGTCGCTCGCCTACATCATTTTTAGCATTATGTCCGATATGGGGTGATTCGATTTTGCCTGACATTATGCGGCCTTTGCACGACGAAGTTGTTGCATGTAATTTACGCGGTCGCGATGGGACGCGCGCCATTTGTCTGCCTTGTCGCGCTGGCATGTTTTGCACATGCGATGACCTTCAGGGGAAGTTTTTAGATTGCTCCCGAACAAAGGATGACCCCGCAAGCAGTGGGTTTTTTGCTTTGCTTTGGCGCGCTGAACATCATGAAGAATGCCGCGCTTCGTGTTTTCGCCCATCGAGACGCACTCAAGATGAGCAATGTTTACGCAACATCTGTTGCGGCAAAGATGATCAATGACGAGCCCCGGAGCAATAGATCCATGCGCTGCCTCATATATCCATCTATGAGCCAAGACAGACTTAGACATCCAATAAAACCAACCATAGCCTTGAGGAGATAGACTTCCCGTCCATTCGATGCATCCAGATGAAGCGATGCGAACCTTTGAAAGGAAGCGCTCAGCTGGCTTTTTCCCAGCGCGAATACCGACTGGACGCTCAATGCGCTCCACGATAGACCGCAGCCGTTCGCCGGCGATGTTGGATGGCTTCTCTTCTGTGCCGGCGCTCATGCCGCACTCCTTATCTGCTTGTATGTCGTTTCAACGATGAAACCGCATGCGTTAGCGACAGCTTCTGATATCGGCCTGTGTCCACTCATCATGAGACTGACGCTGGCATGAGTGACGCCGCGCATCCGGCACCAAACCATCAAGCCACCAGCCGCATCGACCTGGCACTTCAGCTCGGCGCGCATCTCAGTTTGGGTGATGCTATCCATGGCGGACCGAAAACAAATCCGGCTGCCGCGCACCAAACCGCGCCAGCCAATGCGCCCAGCACCAGCACTCAGAGGGTTCGCCGCGATCATGAACAATGCCGAAGGAAGACTTTGCATCCCGTCCGGGTTTCACGGCCATCGCTGGCGCCCCGCATGTGGTGCAGACTAGTATCATGCCACCCTCACAATGCGGCCCGTTTTTGCATCACGCACGAGCCAGTATTTCGCGGGATTGAAAAGGCGCTGGATCAAATCAATGGCGTCTGTCATCGGGTTGCTTCAAAAAGACCTCCCACGCATTAAGCGCGGGAGGTAAGTTGACAGGGAGGAAAGAGGCCCGCTCCCACGGCGGAGGTTGCCAACCGGGACCATATTGGCAACGGGACCCATCAGAACAGCGCCACGGTTAAATGTTGCCCGGCAGTCATCATGCCAAATCCAAAACCGATAGCGCAGCCAATTATAAGGACGAGGAAGGGGCGCATTACAGCCTCTCAATCAGCCAGATGACGCCAACGGCACACCAGACAAAAGCCATCGCGCCGGCCGTACAGAAAAAGAAGGTGCGCGCCGCGTTGTCCTCGCGATGATCCGGCGTAGAGCCGGGAATGCGGCAAAGTGTTTCTGGATCAATCATTGTTGTGTACTCACAAAATCGTGAAAAGTAACAGCACCAGTGGTAAGGCGCTCAATTTTCGCAATCTCATCTAGCGTGGGTGTTTTTTTGCCGGTGATAATGCCCGACATGCGAAACTTGGTGATGCCAAGTTTTTCGGCAAACCATTGGTGTTTCAGGCCATTCTCGGCAAGGTATTGTGCGAGTTTCATGGATGCAACATATTTGGTACCTTGCGGCATGTCAACAATAAAAATCACCACACCTAACAATTTTTGTTATTGACGCGGATGCGACAATCTGTTTTATTTCTTTTACGAGGGCCGCCGGTCCTCACGAGAGGACAGAGCGATGACCACTATTCACGAAACCGCTTCACGGAATATCTTTGCCTTCCTGGAAGAAGGCAGGCTGATCCAGAAAAGCTGGCACACAAAGCGTGACGGTAAAGAAATGGCCTGCCTGTTGGGCGCTGCTGGTGGCTATAGCGCCACGAAGGAATGCCCGGCCGAGCTAATGCCAGCGTGGCTTGCCGAATGCACGGTTACACTTTTTGATGGCCTGGGCGGCGCTGATTTTATTCCGGTTTCACGCCGGTATGCGGACCTTATTGGCCGCTGGTCCGTGCTGTCGCCGGATGCGTGGAATGCTGTCTTGTCGCGCTGGCTAGTCCGCGTGATCGATCAAGCCATCGACGCGGTCCCAGTATCTGCCAAAACGCAAGATTGCTGGCCAGCAATTGAAAAATCCGCTGCTGATTGCAGGAACGCCATTGAGAGCGGGAATAAGGATGCCGCCCGTGCAGCCGCCCGTGCCGCCCGTGCCGCCGCCTATGCCGGCGCCTATGCCGCCCGTGCCGCCGCCTATGCTTATGCTAGCGCCTATGCCGCCGCCGATGCCGCCGCCGATGCCACCGCCTATGCCGCCTATGCTTATGCTAGCGCCTATGCCGCCGCCGATGCCGCCGCCCGTGCAGCCTGTGCCGCCCGTGCAGCCTATAAGTCTCTTTTCAGCGGCCTTTTGGATGAAATCGAACGCGAGATTGGAGGTGTGGCATGACCCCCACCACAGCCCATGAACTCCGGCTCTTAAACGCCGAAAAGCGCCATGCAGCGGTCGCTCCCGGTCCGAATTTTGACATGGGCACTTACATCGGAAATTGCCCATGGCTGATGCCTGTCGAGCGTTTCTATGACCGCGACGAGCCCGTTTCGCTGGCCGATTGCAACCGTGTGACGCTCGCCACTTTGAAATTCAGGCTGACGCGCAAAGGTTTCGACACGAGCGACGTGGACGGGGTAATCTGTGCGATGGATGCGCGGTTTCAGGCGGCGTTATCAGCGGCAGTCGCTGAGATTACAGGAAAGGTGGCGCTATGATGACCTTCGCCCGGCTCTACCCCTTAATCGCCGCAGATGAAGCCCTGGAGGCCGCAGAGCAATTCGAGCGCGATCTACTGAACGCCTTTGACCACGCGCCGGATGATTTCACAGCCGCCGAAACCGCCGCGCTGAATCTACTGATGGCTTGTGCTGCGAATCGCGTGAAGATGCGCAGGTCGAAGGCTTTTTAAAATGGAAAATTTAATGAAAATCGAAAAACTTACGCCGGAACAGGAAGCATATCTTCTCGTATTTCGTTCCGAGTATTTGGCACATGGCACGAATTGTTCGCCTGCGGATCGTCCGCGCGCTGAAGCTGCATTTGCCAGGGCTTATGCGAAGATTGGGAAAGAGCCAGCGCCCGTGGTCTGGGTTGGCAGCCCGATGGCTGCGCAATTAACATTCGCCGTGATTGAGCGGCTTCAGGCGGCGCTGAATAGTCCAACGGGCGCCGGTGAATCGCTCGCGGGCCAGCTCGGGGACCAGCTCGGGCGCCAGCTCTGGGACCAGCTCAGGGACCAGCTCAGGGGCCAGCTCAGGGACCAGCTCTGGGACCAGCTCGCGGGCCAGCTCGGGGACCAGCTCGGGCGCCAGCTCTGGGACCAGCTCAGGGACCAGCTCA